>MDTD01197394.1_pt1 | contig 31324 bp, 31 predicted proteins | sample 811221 | NCBI WGS metagenome assembly MDTD01 (sample SAMN05326646, study PRJNA326480) | marine metagenome | isolation source: seawater | place: Pacific Ocean: South West | collected 2011
AAATCCCTCAAACAAATCCCTCAAACAAATCCCTCAAACAAATCCCTCAAACAAATCCCTCAAACAAATCCCTCAAACAAATCCAAGAGCCCTGCCCATCGGGGACCAAGAACTTTGAACCGCAGACTTCCCCTGCGCACTCTTAGTTTCACTGTCTGTAACTTCGCCCCTTCAAAGGAATTCCGAATCGAACCACCGGCCCCATGCCTCAAGTGCAAACTGGCTGTCCGCAAAACTGATAAACACACCCCTATTGGTGGGACAAAAACAAGGGGGCTAGCTCAAAGCCCCCTCCCAAAAACAAGGGGCCCGCAGAACCCAATCAGCCGCCACGCCTGTCTCAAAATCCCGCACCAGCCCCAACGCAGACCCGGCACACCCCCAAAAATCCCACAACCACAGCCCTTGTGCGGAAATCGGTGGAAATTTGGCGGATTTTGGGATATCTTAAGCCATTATGATTCAAATTTCAGAGTCCGCTGCCAAAAAGATTTCCGCCCTCAAACTTGAGGAAAACAAACCTGACGCCGTCCTTCGTGTTCAAGTGAAACGCGGTGGGTGCTCTGGATTTTCCTATAAAATGGATTTTGCCGATGCTCCGGCCGACTCCGACAAAGTCTTCGAGTCCTTTGGCGAAAAAGTGGCCATCGACACCCAAAGCTACCTCTATTTGATTGGAATGACTTTGGATTACGAAGGCGGCCTCAATGGAAAAGGCTTTATCTTTTCCAACCCCAATGCCACAAAAACCTGCGGCTGCGGATCCTCTTTCGGAGTTTAGTTCGAAGAAGAAGGTCCCTTCTTTTCGCCACTGCCACCGCCACCACGATTTCTATTGCGATTGCGGTTTCTGTTGCGATTCCGATTGCGGTTTCGATTGTTGCCGCGATTTTCAGACTCCGCTCCGGAACCGCCTTGATTTCCAGAGGCTTTCTGCTCTGCCGGCTTTCCACCACCCGATTTATCTTTTGCGGGTCGGTCTTTTCCAGGCCGGTTTTTTGAAGATTTGTTGCGAGACTTGGACGAACGGCTTCCGCCCCCTTTAAGCATTTCAGAAAACATTTTGTGATCGCTGTTTTCCGAAGAGTCCACTTCCACATCACCGCCCAGCTCCTGAAGAAGCTGATTGTCTTTTTGAATCAAAACATCTCCGACAGAATGAGTTTGGTCCGCAGATTCTTTTTGAACCCGTGACAAAAACTTCTTCGTCATGGAACCCGCTTTTTCTCTTTCCAAGTGCTCGCTCATATCCACGACCACATCACCAAAACAGGTCATTTGACAGGCCAAGCGGCGCCCATCAATGTAGTAGCCCGTTCCGATCAAACTCATTTCTTTTTTGGAAGGCGGAATCAAATTGTATTCCCCCTCCACCACACGAATGCGGCATTCTGCACAGGAGGGCATTCCATTGCATGTCGAGTGAATGGGCAAATTGTGCTTGTGAGCCAACTCCAAAACACTTTGTCCCGGTTCAATTTCGTATTCCACTTCCTGAGGCAAGAATTTTACTTTCATGGGGACACCTTCAATTTGGCGTACTTCTTTTTGCCGTTTCTAAAAATCATTTCTGAGCCCGATTTCAAATCCATAAAAAGTTTCGGATCATCCACCTTCTCACCATCAATTTCCACTGCGCGGCCTTGAATGGCTCGTCGAGCGTCTCCGTTCGATTGAGCCAAGCCCATTTTCACCAACAAAGCACAAATTCCAATATTTTCCGCAGCCAATTCCACTTCGGGAATTTCATCTGGAAGCCCTTTGTTTACAAAGACTCTATCAAATTCTTCCAAAGCATTCGCTGCCGCTTCTTTCGAGTGAAAACGCTCCACAATGATTTGCGCCAACTGAACCTTCGCCGTTCGCGGATGTATGGCTCCAGATGCCAAATCGCTTTTCAACTGCTCTAACTGCTCCAAAGTGTAATCGGTCAAAAGGGTGTACCAACGAATCATCAGTTCGTCTGACACCTTCATGGTCTTTCCAAACATGTCTTTTGGCGAGTCTTCCAAACCAATGTAGTTGTCCAAACTCTTCGACATCTTTTGAACGCCGTCCAAACCTTCCAATATAGGAACTGTCAACACACATTGAGGCGCCTGCTCCGCTTTGGTTTGCAAGTCTCTGCCCACCAACAAATTAAATATCTGATCCGTTCCACCCAGCTCCACATCGGCTTTCAATTCCACAGAGTCATGCCCTTGCACCAAGGGATACAAAAATTCATGAAGAGCAATGGGTGAGTGACTAGAAAAGCGCTTTTGAAAGTCATCGCGCTCAAGCATGCGAGCCACGGTGTATTTGCTGGAAAGGCGGATAAAATCCGCAGCCGAAAACTTTTTAAACCAGCTGTTGTTGTAGACCACTTCGGTCTTTTCGGCGTCCAAAACTTTAAAGACCTGCTTCGCATAGGTCTTCGCGTTTTCCTCAATTTCTTCAGGAGTTAATGGTGGACGCATCTCGTTTTTACCGGTGGGATCGCCAATCAACGCCGTGAAATCACCGATCAAAAAGATCGCTTGATGACCAAGCATTTGAAACTGTCTCATTTTGTTGAGCAAAACCGTATGCCCCAAATGAAGATCCGGCCGTGAAGGATCAAAGCCCGCCTTGATTCGCAACGGCTTCTTCTTCTCGTAGCTGTATTTTAATTTCTTCAGCAGCTCCTCTTCGGAGACCAAGTCCACCACACCTTTTTTCAGTTGTTTGAGCTGCTCTTCTGGCTTTAAAAATTCCACGTCAACATTTCCTTATCGTGCATGTTCGACGATGCGAGTTTCTCTCATCACAGAGACCTTGATTTGACCAGTGTAATTCAATTCCCGCTCGATCTTTCGGGCAATGTCTCTCGAAAGCATGGTGGTTTGATCGTCAGTGACTTTGCTGCTTTCCACCAACACGCGAATCTCTTTTCCGCTTTGAACCGCATAGCTTCTGGAAACTCCGTCAAAACTGTTGGCCACACTTTCAAGATCTGCCAAGCGCTTCACAAAAGAATCCAAGTTTCCACGCTTAGATCCCGGACGAGACCGAGAAAGATTAAAGGCCGCCTGAACAATGTGACCGGTCACAGAGCTTGGCTCTTCTTCTCCGGTGTGGGTTCGAACGGCGCGAACCACTTCTTTAGATTCGCCGTTTTTACGTAAAAATTCAGAACCTGCAAAAGCGTAACTGCCTTCGAAGGTGTGATCCAATGCGCGGCCGATGCTGTGAAAGAGCGCAGCTCTTTTAACCACACTGGAATTCACGCCCATGTCCTCCGCCAAATACCCGGCCAAGTCCGCAACCTCTTGAGCTTGAGCCAAAAGATTCTGCCCATCTCCTTGTCGGTACTTCAAGCTTCCAAGAACGCGAATGATGTTGGGATGCACATCGTGAACACCCAAATCAAAACACACCTTTTCGCCATCTTCTTTCATTTCGTTGAAAAGATCTTTTTTCACCCGCTCCACCACTTCTTCAATGCGTGCGGGGTGAACGCGTCCGTCTTCCATCAGACGTTGCAAAGCATTTCGAGCCACTTCTCTTCGAACCGGATCAAAGCTCGAAATGATCACGGTTTCTGGAGTTTCATCAATGATCAAATCCACTCCACAAGCTGCTTCCATGGCGCGAATGTTTCGCCCTTCGCGACCAATGATCTTTCCCTTCATCTCTTCTCCAAGAAGAGGAATAGAAGTGGTGGTTCGCTCCGTAGAAACTTCGGAAGCGTATCTGGATAGGGCCACGGCCAAAATGTGTTTGGCTTTGGACTTGGCTTCTTTTTGAGCTTCGTCTTCGATCTTTTGAAGCTCAATGGCCATGCTTTGGCGCATTTCTTCAGACAAGTTATCAAGCAGTTCTTTTTTCGCCTGTTCTGGAGACATGTTCGCCGTGGCTTGAAGCTTTCTTTCAAGTTCCGCGATGTGCTCCCTTGCTCGGGACTCCATCTCTTGAAGACGGGTTTCACCCACTTGAAGCTTCTGCTCCAAATCATCCAACTCTTTTTCTTTAGAGCTCAGCTGGGATTCTTTTCGCTTCACTTCGTTTTGAATCCGCTGCTCTTTTTCTTTGATCTGCTTTTCAAAGTTTTGAATCTTTTGCTTCTCTTTGCGAATCTCGTTCTCCGCATTCTTTTTGGCCCGAGATTCAAAATCCTTGACCCTTGTTTGAGCATCCTTTTCGATCTTATTCACACGGCTCTTGGCGCGGTTCATGATTTTTTCAGCTTCTTTTTCTGCCGCTTGAATGGCCTTTTGACCGGTCATGCGGATGTAAATGAAAAAACCAAAGGTTCCAATAAACAGACCTAAAAGCCCTGATATTAAAATGGCAATTTCCAAGTTCATCTTACTTTTCTCCTCATACTCGCTTTTTAAAGCACTCTATAAATAATGGATGGTTCCCTTTTCAGTGATCAATCCATCCAAACGCACATCCCAGGAATCCACAGGCAACTTTTCAGAGCTCAGTTGCACATGAAACCCCACACCAATTTTCAACACTTCCTTTTTCAAGGAAGCTAAAAAACGATCATAAAACCCAAGGCCCCCGCCCAAGCGAAAACCCTCTCGATCAAAGGCCACTCCGGGAACAAAAACCACAGAGGCTTTTTCTCCATCGACCTTTTCACAGACCTGGCCACTGGGCTCCAGGATTCCCATGGAGTGTTGAATCCAATGGGACTCTTGAGCTTCATGGGCTTGGTAAAAATCCATCTCCCCTTCGGATCTCATTCGGGGGTAACACCAACGATAGCCCTCAATAGAGGGAACAGGAGCTTCCGAACCAAACGCCCGGTAAGAAAAAAGGTAGGAGTCCGTGGACAGATCTTTTAAAAACCACCGGACCTGTTCGGCCAATTGAAGGCATGCCTGAGCAAAAGCCTGCGGGCTTTCTTTCAATGCTTTCCTATGGGAGCGAAAATGCCTCCTCAATTGGGCCTTATCCAAGTGCGTGCGTCCTTTCTCAAAGAGCAATTCAACAGATCAATTACTGATCAAGAGTCAATTGCTTGAGAGGAGAGCCACTCAATTCGGAAAGTGCACTTTTTGTTTTGGATTCAATCTGATCGAGACGCTGACGAGCCCCTCGCTTTAAGAAAACCAAGTCCTCGGCCATATGAAGGGCCGCCAGAACAATGGCATTTTGAAAGGAAATGTTTGAATGAACAGACTGAGCCTCTTCAATCTTCTCGTCCACCAGGCGCACCAGTTCTTTGACGGTGTCCTTGTCATGGGAAGAACGCAGCCTTAACGGCAGACCTGCCACCGTCACTTCAAATGTATTCGCTTCGTTTTTTTCTTCAACCATGAATGATACGTTCCTTTAAGAATTCCAAAAATCACAAAAAATGAGCTTTCCCCAGAACTTAGGGCGATCCACTCAGAAATCAGGTTATGTCATGGTTGGGTCAAGGTCAAAGAGACTCACTCTCTTCGCGGCAATATATTGTAGGGGTCGGACCCCTTCAAAAGTTGATAGACGTGGTTGGAAATCAAGCCCACCAAGCGTCGGTACTCTCCAAGCACATCCAAATGGATGGAGGAGGTGTTGATGGTTTCTGGACGCCCCTTGACTAATCGCGTAATGTGACTTTCCCGCATTCGCTCTTCCAGGCGACGGATGTTTCGTTTGTGAAAAACCACCCGAGCCGCCAAATCCGGATCTTGAGTTTGAAAGCAGACCATGGACATTTCGGCAACCTGACGTACAGCGCCAAGAAGCTCCTCCAAATCCTTCCAACCTTCTGGGGAAAACTCCAATTTCAATTTGTGCTTTTTGGAGGCCATTTCCAAAAGTTGATTTTCAACCACATCCGCAACAGACTCCAAATCGGTGACCATATTCAGTTGTCTCATCATCTGCTTTTGAAAAGACGGTGGAGCATTTTCCATGTGCTCGGCCAAATACAAACTCAACTCTCTGGCCAACAGATCCACCCGGTCATCGGACTTTCTCATGGCCGCAAAACTTTCGGGATCGTCTTTTCGAAAAAGATCCAACGACTGGGAAATCATTCGGGTCACGATGTCTCCCATTCTTAAAATTTCTCTCTCGGCTCGTGCCACCACCACGGAAGGAGATTCCCAGTGCTCCTTGGTCAGATACTTTGTGGAGAACACACGCTCCTCATCTGTGGGCGGAAAGATCTTCTGCACAAGCTTTGCCCCGTAATTGATGCCGGGAAAAAACAAAATTGCTGCCACCAAATTGTAAAGGGTGTTGATGTTGGCCACATCCCGCTCCAAATTTCCTTGAGCCACCAAATTCACAAAACTTTCTGCGAAGGGATAAAACAACAGCACCGTGGCCAATTTGTAAAAGCAATGGGCCCAAGCAACTTGCTTGGCTACAGAGTTTCCTCCCGTAGAAGCCATGAGGGCTGTTGCCGTGGTTCCAATGTTGGCACCAAAAATCCAAAAGATCGCGTGATCCAAACTGAAAATCCCCTGGGCCACAAAGGTCATGGCAATCCCAATGGTCACCGCACTGCTGTGAACCAAAGCTGTAAAAATAGCAGTGACAATGATGGTGTAAAGAGGACTGTCATTGAGCGCGCTTAAGACAGATGTAAACAAAGGATAGGTTTGTAAAACCTGAGTCCCCATGCGGATCATTTCGAGACCCCAAAAGATCATCCCAAAGCCGGCCAAGGCCAACATGCTGGTCTTTAAAGTTCCAGGCTTTGCCAAAAACTGAACCGCAAATCCAATCACAAACAAAGGCAATCCAAACCGCGCAATATCAAACGAAAGGATTTGAACGGTCAAGGTGGATCCAATGGCGGTTCCCAATATCACACCCATCACTTGGCTGAGTGCAATCACACCGGCAGACCCCAACCCCACAAGCATAGACGTCACCGCACCTGAACTTTGTAAGATCAAAGTGAGTAAGATTCCAAGGAGAACCCCAAGAATGGGGCGACGGGAAAGAATCGTGATCAGATCTCGAATGCGATTGGCTGCAAGACGCTGCAAAGACTCACTGGTCAACGTGAGTCCGTACATAAAAAAGGCCACTCCGCCTAATGTGATAATGAGTGAAGAGTGAGAATCTGAAAGCATGTCTTTTATGGTGCATGCTTTCAGATTTGAAGTCTACAGGGTTTTAAAAACCTGAGATCTTAGTAAAGGGAAGTGTCTCCACCCTCTTGTTTGCTAGAAAGGATGCGGTTTTTCCACTGCGCCAGTGCTTCTTTGGCGTATTTGAACTGCTGACTTAGGTCTTCCATGGAAGAAGGTCTTTTGTCGAGCATGTTCCAAACGCGAATTTTATTGATATGGAAATACTCAGGAACCACTTTTTCCACATATTCATAGATCAAAACTTCAAGCTCATGTTTCATCGGAGCAATCTGTTCATACTCCAACTGCGCAAATTCCAAAGTCATTTTGTCCAACTGCTCTTTGAGTCCACCAGGTCCGTAAAGCTCCTGAGCTTGGGCCAACACCTCTTCACCCAAGCGTCCTTCCAAGGCCTCTTTTTCCAAAAGCAACTGCCCTTCAGAAAGCACCCGTTGGTAATTTTGAGAAGCCTCCTCGGTTTTTTCAAAAAGGTTCAACATGTCTTGAGGCAATGTCGCAAAGATCTCATCAAAATTTTTGCCTTCCTCTAGGCCTTTTGCGATGAAGGGCTCAATCAACTCTCGTTGTTTCAAGTCAAAACTTTCAAGAGTCTTGAACATCTGTTCTTGTTTCTCATTGTGAGCAAGAAGCGCCGGGCTTTCTTGCTGGGAAGCCGCATGGTTGAACTGATTTTCTTTGCGATGAACTTGCAGTCTCAATTGATCCAACTCTTTTTTCAGAGCGATTTTTTTATGATCCAATTCTTTAATTTGCGGCGCCAATTCCACCTGCCGTTGAACATTGGCTTGAGCAAAATCATGAAGCTCTCCATCTGGAATCCACTTCTTGTTGCGGATGGCCTGAATGCGTTCGGAAACCTCTCTCATTCGGGCAATATCCGCAGCGTCGATCTCGTTGCCATTTTCATCCACAAGAGAACCTAAAGCCTTAAATTGCTCGAGTCTTTCTTCATCAGAAAGACCTTTGTTTTTCTCTAGCTTTGTCACTTCTTTCAAGCGAATGGCCAACGCTTGAGCCACATGATTTAAGGACTCAAACTCTTCCGTTGCCGAGCTGTCGTAGTAGACAAAATCCTTCAAGAACTCTCGGAAGGCCAGATTGTTTGCGTACACGCGGTAAAAATTGATGATCGCTTCACGCTGGTTGGCCAAAGGATCGTTGGCTTGCTTCATTTGATCCAAGCGCTCTTTGGGGTTCACTTCTTCCAATTCCACGCCACGCTCTTTTAAAACTTCCGCAACAAAGTTCTTAATGATGGCGTAGGTCTCGAACACTCCTTGGTCCGTGTAATTTAAAAAGTAAGACTTTTTAAATTTTCCAAGATCTTGATCACCAGCTTGGGCCTCTACGCGCTGATCTAAAAATTCTCTAAATTCAGGAATCCATTGGTAAGCCACCAACACACGAGTGGAAGCATAAGCGTTCACTGCCGTCAGGTCACTATAGGCATTCAAGTGGAGTTTGGGATTTTCCGCATTGAAGCGATCCAGAACCTTTTCTTTAAACAAAGCTTGAATGGCTTCTTTGCTTTCCACAGGTCCTTCAATCAATTTCTTTGAAGTCATGTAATCCACCATGACTTGAAATGCCTCTTCATGGTCTTTTTTGGGCATGTAGTGATCAAAAATCAAGTGTCCCACGTTTTCCACTTCTCCTCGGAAGTTCACCCGTGCGGAGTAGGTCCAAAGAGAGCTGTTTCCAAGGTTTCGAACGTACTCTTCGATTTTTTCCTCACTCAAAAGATAAAGGGCATCATGCTCGCCCATCACATAAAGCGAAGGCACCGTGGGTTTATGAGTGCTGGACCAGTTGCTAAACACAGAGAGGAAGCTGCAAAAAAGTCCGGACAAAGCAGAAGTTTTATCTTCGGCCACAAGGTTTGCAAAGAGATCCCGATCGCCGGGATTCATGCGGCACATGACGTGCTCGGCCTTTTGGTTGATGTCTTTTTGGCGCTCAACGATGGTTTTGTCTTTAAAGGTTCCTTCAGGCATCACGTCTGGAACAAAAGAGAGTGGAATAAAGCCCACGTAAGCCTTGTCCAAACCGATATCTTCAAAGCCTTCACCGGTTCGACGAACCGCCATGTCCGCAACCAATCCACCTTTAGAGTGTCCCACCAAAAAGGTCGGCACATCAGGATGAATAAATCGGTTTCGAAAGGCCACGCGGTATCGAAAGTAAGTGTTGGCATCTTTGAACCACTCTCTAGCCCCTTCACCGTGCCAAGGTTGATCCATTCCCACAGTGAACACGTCATACTTCGCCATAGAGTTTAATAGAGTGTCCGCGGTATGCCCACCGGTGGTTTTTGTTCCTCCACCGTGTCCCCAGTCCAATGCGGCCTTCGCTTCAGGCCCTACCAACCACAGGGGCTCTCCTTTGATGGAGCGCTCGAGGTTCTTAAATAAGGACTGAGCATTCAAAGTCACATTGGTTCCAATGACTTTTCCATCAAATGGCATTTCTACGCGGAGGATAACCAAATCTCCACTTTCAAGTTTTACAACTCCAGGAGTTCCGGCCTTTCTCAATTGATGGGCCACGAAGGTCACACCTTCGGGAAGGAGCATGTTTAAGGTTTCTGGCCCCAACTCCCCTTGCCAAAGTTGAGCAAGCAATTTTTCTTTTTGAGGATTTAAAAATTCAGGATGTTTTTCTTTAAAGTTGCCGCGATTCTCTTCGGCGCGTTTTGCATAGTAAGGATAGGATCCCTCGATTTTAGTCAGTAAATCTTCACATCGAGTTTCGGCAAAAGAAAGGGACGGTAGAAATAACGTGAGTACAATAAAAAGGCGCAATAAATGAGTGCGAATTGAATTCAAGAAATCCCTCCGTTCTTGACTATGAAAAGCATAAGGACGAAATGCCTAAAGGACGGTTTTCGCGAAGTTGACGATCTGTGTCTACAGAAAGATTTTCAAAAAATCTGTAAAAGGGTGAATCCAGATCCTGAGCCCGCCTTGACACCCTAAAATTTGATCCCAGATTAGATTCGTAAAGGATGCGCATCCTTCGAAAAAAAGAAGAACTTATCATTTTTATAAGCGAATGCTTTTTACGGAGGTTACTATGAAACATCTGACTCGCACTCAAAACCGACCCGGAAGTCTCTGGGATTTTATGAACGACTTTGAAAGGGCCTTTGATACAGCCCTGACCGACCGCACCTCTGGCGCACCCACCATGGCTCGATTCAACCCAGCCGTAGATGTGGACGAAGGCGACGATCACTATTTGGTCAGCATGGATCTGCCCGGAGTGAAGGAAAGCGACATCAAAGTGGACGTTCACCTTGGACAACTCACGATCTCTGGAAAAAGGGTTCAGGAGACCAAAAAGGAAAACAGTGACGGTCGTTACTTTGAGCGTTCATTTGGATCTTTTCAACGCAGCTTCACTCTTCCCCAAGAGGTCGACAGCGACAAAATTGAAGCTCGATTTGAAAATGGAGTTTTGGAAGTCTTTATTCCAAAGGCCGAAAAGGCCCAAGCACGGACCATCAAAGTTGAAAATGCCAAAGGAGGCTTGTTCTCAAGGCTACTTGGCGAAAAATCAAAGGATGATAACAAAGAACACTGATCCCCTGTCCCACCTCATTCCCTCAAAAAAGGATCTCTCCTCCTGGAGAGGTCCTTTTTCTTTTAAGAAACTTAAGGCCTATGAAGTTGGTCCACTTGAACTTGAGCTATATTGGCTTCACCTTCTCCGTAAAAACTTTTTTGGCGAATGGTCACTCGGAACAGGGCTTTTAAGTAGCCCGAATCTTCTCGAAGCTCCACGATCCAAACCTCCAAAGCCTCTTCATGGGAGTATTCCAATTGCTCCAACTCCAAAATCATTTGATCACTGGGCTCTGCATAAAGAGTTTGAATGGTGGATTCCACCAAGCCTCGAAAGGCTCCTTTAGATTGAGACTCCGCCGCCTGAGTGGCAGTTGATAAAAACACCAAAGTGCTGAAAGACCAAAAGGCGAACAGGCTAAAAATTAAAGCTCTCATGGGACCTCCCTTTGCGCTTGGAACGCAAAATTTGTGGCCCCAGTCATATCACTTGGATGGAAACGGTCAACCGCAGAGGTCAAGGAAGGCTCAGATTGTTTGCATAACCCCGCGAAAACGTTCGGTCACCTGGGCTTGAGTGGTTTCAGCCAAGATTTTTTTATCGGAGCAATTCAAAGGAGAAATGGGGTTCAAAAAGGAAACTTCCGCCAAAACTTGGGTTCGTCGGCACAAACTCCACAGGTGAGGAAGAAAGTCCATATCCCCGTACCAGCACACAAAGTCCCGGTTGCGTTCGGAAAAAGGCTTTCCATCGATTTCCACATAGTTCAAACAAAAAGACTGAACTTGAACGCCTGCATCCACAGACGCTTGAAACAAGGGGGTGCGAAAACGCAAAATTTCCACTCCATTGGTGCTGGTGGCTTCGGGAAAGATGGTCACCGTTTGTCCCGCTTGAAGAGCCTGAGTGATGTCCGAAACTTCTTTGCTTAAATTTTCGCGGTTTCGTCTTTCCACAAAAAGACATCCTGCCCATTCGCAGAGAAACCCAAGACCTGGAGTTTCGCGAATTTCTTGGGAGGTGACAAAACTTGTTGGGTAAAGGGCGGACAAAATCAAAACGTCCAAATAGGACATATGATTTCCCACCATCAATCGAGCCACATCATCGCCCTTGTCCTTATGACGACTTTCCACTTTGACGTTCAAAACCTTAAGTCCCAACCGACACAATCGGGACTGCCAGCGCGTGCGAGCTTTTTGCAATTTGTAATGATCAAAATAAAAAAGCCGCATCAATCCACTGATGACCAAAAACACAAAGATCAAAAAGAAAATCACCGAGATTTTAAGAAAGGCCTGCAGAGACAAGCAAACTCCTTAGAAGAATCGCTGACGAAATCGCGGATTCAATTGCTTCATATCTAATATGGTGAGCACGTCGATGCAACTGAAGGATCGATCGTAAGCGGGATGCCCGTAAACTTTTGCTCCGGCAGACATGTAACTTCGAAGAAGAGGTGGAACCAATTTTCGGGATTCCGTGGGACTCAGTGCAAAGGCTGATTCCATTGAAAAGTCATTGTAGCTGTATTTTTTTGTGGGACGAATGTGAAAGTCATCGCTCCATTGTCCTTTTTCAAAGAAAGACTTCATCAAAGCTTCAGAGGTTCTTTGATCTTCAATGCGCACGCTGGAACATCCAAACAAAAAGCGAACACCCGCCAAATCGATGTAACGGGAAAGTCCTTTCCACAAAAGATCAATGGTGTTGCCATCTCTAAAGTCCGGATGAACGCAGGCACGACCCATTTCAAGCTTGGTAAAACCCCAACGAAGAAACTCGTGCAATTGAAATTCAGATTGAGAATAAAAGCGGTTGGTGAATCGACTGCAAAGCAATCGGTAAGTTCCCACGGCCCGATTTTGAGATTTGCTCCAAATGATCAGGTGGTCGGCTTCAAAATCATATTTGTCCACGTCCACACCAAAGGGAAGTTGTCTGCCCTGCCACTCGCGAACAAAAATTTCGTGGCGAAGCTCTAAAACTTCCAAAAGCTCATTGGGTGTACGCGCCGTTTTAACAATAAAGTCTTCGGTTTCAAAAAAGATCGAAAGGTTCGGCTGAAAAGATCTCAACTTTTGCAAAAGCGTTTTTGTCTTGATCCATTTGATCGCTGTGTTTCCAGAGGAAAGTAGCATGTTCACCCCCTTTATCTGCACTTAGGCTAACAAAGGGACCAAAAAGAGTTTGTCAGAGTTGTGTTTACCTTTTGTTGTATTCCTGTCGAAAAGAAACCGCTCCCCAAGGGGGCTGCTCTCCCAGAACCACAAACGGATCCCGCCCCAAATCTTCGGCACGAAACCACTCTTTTAACAGAAAGCTCTCTTGATGAGAGTTTAAAGTTCCCGCGGTCAAAGGTTTTGGGTGGCCACAGCTGGATTGGGGGCCGTAAGTGTGCGAATCACAAACTGCGATCTCCGCCGTACCAAAGTCTTGCTTCATGGATTGAAGCCATGCTTGAAGACTGAGAATTTTCGATGGCGAAATGGCGGGATCCAAAACGTAGTACTTTCCCTCAGACTTTACCAAAGGTGCCACGTGAAACCACCAGGTCACAACACCGGTGGGAGCATTTCCGGAAAAGGCTTCCAAATCCCCAAACACAAAGATCTTTTTTAGGCCTTGAAAACCGTGATCGAAAAGTTGATTGATGGCCATTTCGGCGCGGGTAAAGCACCCATCATCCGGATACTGCCAACTGATTCGACGAAGAAAATAAGGCTGCTGCTCGGTTTGAAAAAATCGAAAATCTCGAACCCACTGGTAGGCGTCCAAAAGTTCCTGATCCTTCTTTTCCTCAAAGTCCATTTTGGAGAGAACATCCAAAAGCTCTTTTTCCGAAAAGACCTCTGCTCGGACCACCACGGAATCATCTTCGGCCTTTTGTAAACTGGGCGCCAAATAACTTCTGTAGGAGGTGCCCGGAGCCCGCACGGCGCTGATAGACTCTCCAGATAAAAACACAGAAGTCGCAGAGAGGTTGAACGCAAAAACGGACAGGAAAATAAGGATCAAAGTATGAAGATATTTCATGGGCACAGAAGATATATGAAGCCCATTCACAGACAAGTGTTAAAACCAGGAGGTCCTTCTTTTCGACCCAGCGGGTCGGATTTTAAGGAGGGGATCTCACAGGGAGAGGAAAGAGGGATGAATCGAACCGGTCAATTTTTAAGCAAACTGATTTTTGGAATCTTACTCACCACTTCTGTGACTTCCCTTGGAGACAGCTTGGTGGAACCCTGTGAAAGTTGGAGCGCCAATGAGGCTTTTCAAAGTTTGCCTGCAGAACACTTTCCCGAAGTCAGCGGAATGAGGTCTTCTAAAAAGTTTGCAGACCGACTGTACCTGGTCAATGATTCTGGAGACGGCGCCAACTTTTACTCTTTCGACCAAATTTCAGGGAACTTTGAAAAGGTTCAGATCAAAGGCTTTAAAGGTTGGGACATGGAGGCCATGGGTTACGGACCTTGTGGTTCCAAAAACTGCATATATGTTGCCGACATTGGGGACAATCAAGCCCGTCGAAAAATCATTCGCATTGCCGGGATCGTTGAAAAAGAATCGTACGGATCCCAAGTCACTCCCCTGTTTCACAAAATTTTAAAATATCCCGACGGAGGAAAAGATGCCGAGGCCATCATCGTCGCTCCGGATGGCTACCTTTATATTTTTTCAAAAGAGTTTGGTTTGCTGTCTTCGGACCCCACTCGGGTTTACCGCATTTCTTTGAAGCGCCTGCAGTCTTCTTCACAGGACGTTCTTGAAAAAGTAGGCACTTTTAAATGGTCTTCATTTTTAAGCCCTTTAACTGTGACAGATGCTGCCGTTTCACCCAATGGGAAACGATTGTTTCTTTTGGGGTATTTCTTTTCTTTGGAGTTGAACCTCAAAGACTTTTTAGATTCCTTGTCTCCAGACAAAATCACGGATTTGGAAAATGCCGTTAAGGTCAGCACAGGAAAAGGATCGCAAACTGAAGCCGTCACCTATTCTTCAGATGGAAACAGTGTGATTTGGACCTATGAGTCTTCGCGCTCAGACCCAAATTTGATACGAAAGACCTGTTTCCATTAAGAGCCTTTTTGAAAACTCATTCCTATGGGAACATGGTCAAGCAACAAAGGAGTGGTTTATGATGCGCAAATGGGGAAGTCTTATTGTCTTAATCTTTGGAGTGACATTGCTCAGTCGTTGTACCACCGCTCCTAAGGGGCCCGAAGCCACTCAAGAAGGAATTGAAGGCATTTCGCTGGAAGAACTTCAAGACAATTTGGGAATGGAGATGGGGGACTTGGGCTCTATGGAACGCACCTTTAATTCTTGCTCCCTGCCAAAACCCCTTCGAGAAAACCAAGCCTGCGGCACCCGCTTTTTTACTTTGATTCACTTTCGCGTTCAATGCCGAAACTCCATTGGTACCACTCAAACGGCGGTGACCGAGTTGGATTTAAGAGCTCTTCGTAAAAACTTGGAATGGGTCATTGGCGATTACCGTGGATCTTCACGGACCGACTCCGATGGCTACGGAATCATTCGTGTGGTTTCCACCAAATCATTGATGAAAAAGCGCTTTGTCTTAAAACAGGGAAAGACCGCCTTGGGCGTTCAAACTGCAGAAGTGACTCGATTGATTGTTCCTGAAAATTGGTGCGATTGATTGTCTCATTTTGAAAATTTCCTTTGAAAGCCTTTCTGCAAAAGAGTGCCTAGACTTTTGACCATGTTAAAATTTGATCAATTTTCAAAGGTTTAGAGCCCTTTGCTGAGAGTTCATTTGGCACCAAACCTGCTAGATATAAAGACGAAATCGAAAAAAAAATGCGGGGGCGTCAATGGCAACAGATCCAATATCCATGTATTTGGGTTCGCAAGAATCCGAGAAACAAAAAGACAAAAAGCAATCGCGAATCATGCTCGCACTGGCGACCTTGTTGATTGTTTCTTTTCTCCAAATCACCCAATGGGACAAATACGCTTTTGAAGTGATTCCCCTTCAAGCACGGATTATGACGGGGGCTGCCGACGGAGAAGATTTTCTTCGCATGTCTGCCATTTGTTTTGATCGAAAGAAATATGATTGCAGCATTCAAAACTCGAGGGCTTATTTGCAGACTCATCCTGAAGATCTCAAAGCTCGCTATGAGTTGGGACTTTTGGAATTGCGCATGAATCATATCGAAGAGGGGGCTGAGTCCTTAAGAGCCTACATCGATCAAGGCGGCGAAGAACCCCGAGCCCACTTTGAACTGGGCAAAGCCTATGCAAAACTCGAAAAAAACAGAGAGGCTCGAAAGGAATTTTCGATCCTTCTGAATGGAAAGACGGACGTTTTCCATGTTTCGGTGACACGGGCCTATGTGAACACTTTGATCAACGAACACCGTTGGGTGGCCGCCAAAAGAATGATCGAACAGGCTCGCAAGAAGTCTTTGTCTTACAATGCCTTTATGACGGCCGAATACCGTGTGGTTATGAAGAATTTGTCCGATCGTGGACTCGCAAGCCAATAAGAGGATTCCATGTTGGCCCTTCTGCTTATTTTAAAGTATAACGTCGGAGATGAAATCCCTTTCCGACGTTACTTTTTCAAATTCATTTACCAGCCAATTTCCCGGAGAATTCACAAACGACGCCACTCCTCGCTCGACGCCAAAGGTGCTCTTCAGCACTGTGAATCCACAACCGGTAAAACAACCCAAGATTCTTCTTTGGTCCAATGACCTTTCGAAGAGGCTTGGCCTTTCCACGCCTCCGACCCACAGTGATGCTGAAATTTTAAGTGGCAATCAAATTCCCGAGTCCAGCACTCCTTATGCGGCCTGCTACGGAGGACATCAATTTGGTAATTGGGCAGGTCAATTGGGAGATGGTCGCGCCATCAACTTGGGCGAGATCACCGACCCACAAAATAAGCTCTGGGAAATTCAACTGAAAGGAGCTGGAAGAACTGCCTACTCCCGAGGTGCGGACGGCCGCGCCGTTTTACGATCTTCCTTCAGAGAATTTATCGCCTCCGAAGCCATGCACCACCTGGGAGTTCCGACCACTCGCGCACTCTCCTTAGTGGATACCGGAGAGTCTGTTTCTAGAGATATGTTTTACGATGGAAATGTGCGCGCCGAATTGGGAGCCATCACTTCTCGGGTGGCAGAAAGTTTTGTGCGGTTTGGAAATTTTGAAATCTTGGCTGCCCAACAGGAAAAGGCTTTGCTTCACAAACTGATGTCCTGGGTGGTGGATCGTCACTATTCCCATCTGTCGGGCAAGGTGGACCTTTTGCCCTTGTTCTTTCAAGAGGTCTGCTCGCGCACAGCCCATATGATTGCAGAATGGCTTCGAGTGGGTTTTGTCCATGGAGTGATGAATACCGACAACATGTCCATCTTAGGACAAACCATCGACTACGGTCCCTACGGGTGGCTCGAATCCTATGATCCCCTGTGGACACCAAACACCACCGATCTGCCGGGAAGACGTTACTGCTTTGCCGCTCAAGCCCCAATTGCCCATTGGAACTTGCAGCGTCTTGGAGAAAGTTTAACGGTGATTGGCTTGACGCCCTCTCAATTGGAAGAGGGCTTAAGGATCTTTCGAGAAACATTCACAGAAAAATATTTTAAAAACATGGCTCGAAAGCTTGGCTTGAAAGATCTTAATCCCGAGGAACACAAAGACTTTATCACCGAATTGGACCAATTGATGAAGTCTTTGGAACTGGACTACACTTTATTTTTTCGCGCGCTCATGAAACCATCAAGTTCTTTTGAGAGCGTCTTTTCAATCTCTTATAAAAATTTAAATGTGAAAGAAAAGGAAAGCCTTTTTGCTTGGGCCAAGAAGTACAGCGATCTGCTTGCCGCTCAAAACATTCAGAAAGATCACCAGTTGGAAAATATGAAAGCGGCAAATCCCGCAATTGTTCCAAGAAATTTTCAACTGTTCGAGGCTTATAAACTGTATGAGGAAAAAGAAGACTCTTCTCTTATGGAGAAACTGTTTGAAAAGATTCAGAATCCTTATGAGGAGCCCACGGAATATGATCTTTTGAGTCAGAAAAGACCCGATTGGGCCGAGGACCAACCTGGCTCTTCCACACTGTCTTGCAGCTCTTAAGATCCAAGCCATATTCCTTCAACAGGGATCTGTTCTGCACAGATCCCAATCCGAACTTCAATTTTCCGGTGTTTTTTGAAAGAACAAGACTGCCGAATATCCCATCCCAAAGGGCCAAACTTACACCATAGTTTCGATCCCAATGCTCCGGATTTGCCGAGTGATGGATTTGGTGTTGCTTGGGGGAAATAAAAATCTTTTCGATCAAAGACCCAAAACCCAGTGGAATGTGGGAGTGGCGCAGATTTGCACCCAAGAAATTAAACACAAATCCGAAGGCATTGACTCCCGCCAGCGTCCACAAATTCAAAGACGACTCGAAAAAGAAAACAAACATTCCCGCAGAAATCCCAATGGACAACGAATTTCTTAAGGTTGCCATCGCCACTTCCAAAGGATGGGCCCGATACAGAGTCAGCGGAGTCAAAATTTTGGCCGAATGATGGACCTGATGAAGTCGCCAAAGAAAAGGTACTTTATGCATCAAAAGGTGATGAACAAACCGTAAAAAATCATCCCAAACAAAACTTCCCAATGTAAAGAGCGCCACGGCGAAAAAGGAAGCTTCCAATCCTAGAAAACTTTGATTCCAATCCACAAGCTTCCCAGAAACCCCTCTAGCAATGTGGTAGCTGAAATCCAAAACGGGAAGAAACAGCACCACTTTCAGAAAAAAATTCGTCGTAAAAAACCAATAGTCCTTGAGGGTGGACCGATTCCACCAATATCTTTTACGAAAGATAAAAGAGAGGGATTTTTGAAAACTTGTTCGCGTGCCGAATGAAAATGCGCTCCAGGCAAATACCAAAAAAAGCGTTGAGATCAAGTTCCAATAGAACAGTCGCGAGCCCGCCTGTTGCCACTGAAGAAGAAATGAGTTCGCAAAACTCCAGAATGTTTCAAAATTCATATCGAGCCCCGACTTGAAAGCTTTGTGGTTTTCCAGAGCGAAAACCAAAGGGCCTGGCCGCGACCGCATATTCCCGGGACAACACATTGTCAATTTTAGCAATCATCGAAAAGTTCGAGTTCCATTGGTACTTCCCCGACCAATCCACAATCCCAAAACCTTGAATCTCTTCTCGATCCGTCGGATCACTTTGATCAAAAACCCTGGACTGGTACACAAAGGTCAGCTCTTGAGTCCACTTCTTCCACTCTGTTCCAAAGCTGAAAGAGTATTGGAATTCGGGAATGTAAGGCAAAGGATCCCCTTCAGAGATTGAACTTCCCCACTCGGTGGACGTGGAAGTAAAAGCTGAAGTGAATTTAGCGTCCAGATAAGTCATTGTAAAGCGAAGAGGAACAAACACTTCTCCCCATGCAAACCCTTTGGCCATTTCTCCTTCCACTCCTTGAACACGAGCACTTCCCCCTTGAAAGGCTTCACCCACATTGGATGGCGAACAGCCCGAAGAAATGGTGCAAGTTCCAGTGAGGTGATCGTACTTCATCTGAAATCCTGTCACTTGAACTTCAAAGAATTTTTCAGGCTGGATAAACTTCAACTCCAATTCGAAGTTTTTAGCCTCTTCTTTGACTTCAGAACCGTCCGCACTCAATCCCGAAATGGTGGCGGCCTCGTTGTAACTGAAGCGCGTGGACATCGAAGAAGTCCATTCGTAAAGCAAGGACGCCCCTGGAAGAAAAACTTCGGATCGGCGCGTGTTGTTTTTGGAAACATCCAAACTGTTGTCCAACCGGAAATCAATGCTCTCATAACGAAAGACCGGAGTTAGAACAAAGCCCCGCCACTTCAAATCAGATCCTGCCGTTAAGGTCCAGGCATCTGCACTTTCACGATTGAAACTGTCTTGCTGAGTAGAATCTGAAGTTCTGACCATGGAGCCATTGCTCATCTCATAATAATCTGCCGTATGATTTCTTTTGATTTGATCCCGGTGGTAACGAACTCCTGCCCAAGGCGAAGATTGAACCGCACCCGAAGAAAAACTTCCCGTCCACTTGGACTGAATGCCTTGGGAAAAATAATCCCGATCATTTCGCGCCATCACCAATTGATAATCTGTTCCACCAAGATCCGAAGAGTTCAACTCTCCTTTCAAAATGGAGTAACGGTTAGAATTTGCAGCTCCTGAGGTGGGATCTTTCAAAAGACCATAAAGAGCCGTACCGTCTCGAAAACGGTCCAAGCGGTACCACGTGCGATGAAACTCGTGATGATAAAGATCTGTTTGAATCAAGCTGGTCACGGTGGGTTGAAATTCATGACGGATTTGAAATTGCCGATGATCCCACTTCATTTCGTCCAACTGAGAAGCGGCATAACGCCGGTAAGGACTGCGGTTGAAATCTGATCGAGTCAGTCCCAAATAGGTTTCTTTAGAATCTTCATTGGTAAAGAAGAAGCGAAACTCAAGTCCCTGATAGCGACCGTCAGGAGATGGCAAATCCCATCGAAGTTTGGTCAGAAGATCGGCCTTGTCAAATCCGGTACTCCCTCCCCCATCGAGCTTTTTAAATCCCTCACTTTTTAAAAAAGATCCGTTGATTAAAAATCCGCCGAAGGAGGTTTTTTCCGAATGGGTCAGAATGGTGTTCCAGGTTCCAAAACTTCCGAAGGTGCTTTGCACATCGGTGGAGTCCTCACCCTCCAGTCCAAGAGTGATATAATCAATGGCTCCCCCGATGGAATTGGGACCAATGCCCGTAGCTTTGAAACCTTTAAAAACTTCCAGCCGCTCCACGTGATTCATCAACGGAGTGTAATAGGCTGCCGGTGCAGAGTAAGGCGCGGGCCCGATAAGAATTCCATCTTCAAGAAGCGTGACTTTTTTCGAGCGGTCTGGGTTGGTTCCACGAAGACCGATGTTTGCGCGCAGTCCCTGCCCTTCTTCTTCGCGGACATAAACCCCAGCGGATTGCTTCAATGCGCGGTTTACATCTGTAATTTGCTGAGTCTTTAGCACTTCTTTTGAGATCACTCCTGGAGTCATGGACTCCGTCACCACCGAACGGTCTGATCCAAAAATTCGAACGGTAGGCAGCAAAGTGGCTTCTTCATTGGAATTTTGATCCAACGCTTGGGCAAGACCGACCCCGGGAAGACAAAATACTCCCAGCAAAAGGGCTTTTAAAAAGTTCACACCCATCAGTCATTGTCTCCTTGATACACCGGAGGAGCTTTCAAAGACAAAGCGCTAAGAAGGTCCAACTTGAGACTCGAGGAGAGGTTCTTCACCGCCCAAAAGAGCTGACATAATTTTTCAGGAGACCCTTGGCTTCCACAACCGCTGGATGCTTGAACTTGAGCGGTCAACGGTCCTTGTGCTTTCGCATCTTTCAAAAGCGCCTCGACCGCCAAAAACTTCTCTTTGAGGCTCGAAGCCACCGCCCCATGACCTGAGCTGTTCAAAAAGTCATCAAACCCGAAATGCTTGGAAACCTTATCATACCCGCCAAAATAAACGGCCTCAAAGCCAAGCACTCTTTGTTCAATAGCAGTCCACTCAGATTGAGACCAAGGATGTTCCACCCGCTCTGGACATTGGTCTGCCGTACAATCTGAGTGCAGACCCAGAGGAACCCCAAGGCGCTCATCCTTAACCTCTTCAATGGCAAACATGGCATCACTGACGGCATTGACCGCCTCATGCACCGAAGAAAAACCTTTGCCCTCGTAAAGCTCTTTGCTGAAGTTTCGCTTTTGCGGATCCCATGAAGATTCAAGCCAATTTGCGATGCTTTCAATCTCAGACATCAAGTGCTTTGAAAAAGCACAACGATCTTTTCTCTTCTCTGATTCTGGTCTTTCCACCCAATCCTTTACCTTTCGAAACAACGGACTGTTCAAGTTGCAGGTGGACTGAAGTTGATCCTCAAAAATCAAATACTCTAAGGCATCAAGGCCTTTCACGCTAACAATCAGCTCCCCTTCTATTTTTCCAATTCGAGACATTTTCTCCACTTGGACGTCCACACCGCAGCTGTTTGCTGAAGGCCAAGAATAAAGATAAGCCATGGCCAATCGATCATTCTCGGCCAACGGTCCAACCGGAATCGCAGCCAATTTGTGGTATGCCTTCATGGCATTCTTCCATTGAGTCTTCAAAGGCTCCATGGATTGAAGGTCCTGACAGTATTCCGAGAGGCGCAACTTCAGAGCTTCCACTTCCACACGGAAGTTTCGTGCCTCGGGAAAAATCACGTTCAATCCAATGTTGGCCAACATTTTTGCTTCGGAAAAAGTTCCTGCGTTGGGATCAAAATCTTTTGGGAAGGGGTTCGATCCCTCACCGGTTTCCTTTTCAAAAGGATTGGGCAAGTCGCTGCTTGGCCCTTTGACCTCTTCCACGATGGTGGGATTGAAAAAATCAGAACAGCCTGCACTCAAAAACAATAGGGATAGAATAAAGATTAAGTTCTTCAACTTTTAAACCTCACATTTGATATTTTACGGGAACGTCGAAAAGCCAAGTGTTGGCCTGAACGTCCTTCGGAAAAGGTTTGATGGCTTTTAAACTTTGGACCAAGGATTTGGCGGACTCATTGAGGGTTGGAAAAGGAGAGGGTCCAATCACCCGTGCTTCAAGAACATGACCGTCCTTTGAGATTCGAAATCTGACCATCACCACTCCTTGCTGGCGCAATTTCTTAGCCATGGGAGGGTAGAATTTTTTCGCATTCAAAAGTTGCATCAGATGACTTTGATAAGAATTTCTAGCCACCACTTCACCCGTAGATCCCCCCGAAGCCTGGCGCTTTTCACCGACGACTTCTTGAGATTTCTCTTGTGATTTCACTGCCAATGGGTCGCTTTCCATCATTGGCGAGACCGCATCTTCCCGCGAGGACTGAACCCTAGGAGCTGTCACAGGGGATTCTGCTTCAGATCCCACTTTTTCAGAGGGAAACTCCATCAGATGAATTTCGACCATTTCTTGTGGAACCTGAGTTGCCGAAAGCATCAAAAGGCCCAACAGGGCTCCATGAGTTAAAACAGAAATCAACATGGAGGTGGACCCTTCGGACCACCTCCAAATTAACGCTCCTGTCATCAGTTGTATCCCACTTCTTCGAAAAGCGATTTCGCTTCCGAAAGGTGATCCGCAAAAACATCCCAGGAGAGAGGATTTCTTTCAAAAGCCCCCCACTCTTTGATCAAGGTGTTCGGCTGGAGGCCTTCCACGGCGGGGAAATCAAAGTGTGCGGCAGATATTGCCAATTGATTTCTTTCCGAAAGCATCACTTCGACAAATTTCTGAGCCAGAGCCTTATTGTCTGCTGTTTTTAACAGCGCCGCCGCTGTGCCGTTGGTGAAAACTCCACCTTGACCTTGATTGGCAAATGCAATCTCCACGGGAAGACTGGGGTCCCGGTCTTTCATCCCTGCGTAATAGTAGTGGTTCACAATACCCACTGCACACTTTCCTTCCGCAATGGCCTGAATGATAGATGTGTCATTGGGAAAAACCTCCTGAGCCAGATTGGCCATCCATCCCTCGAGAATTGATTTGGTCTTTTCCAATCCGTAGTGCTCGATGAATCCAGACACCAATGCAAAGTTGTAAGAAGAGTTACTGGTTCTAAGGCACAACAGTCCTTCCCACTTGGGATCTGCCAAATCGTCATAAGAGCTCAAGTCAGAGCGAGAAAGAAAGGTGGGGTTGTAAACAAAGGTGCGAGCTCTCATTGAAAGAGCCACCCATTCATTGTTCATTCCTCTCATAAAGGATGGAACTGTTTTCAACACAGAAGTTTCTTCAAACCCTTGCAACAGCCCCTTGTTTTTTAAGTCCTTGAAGTAAATCAAATCTTTTATGATCACCATATCTGCGTGGGTAAGATCTTTTTCCATTTGAAGTCGGTCCACAATGGCCTTGTAGTTGGACATCATAACCAGAACGGCTTTTTCTCCAGTCAGCTTTTCGAATTCCTCCACGGCTGTGGCAAATTGAGCGGGATTTCTATCGGTATAAACCACCAAGTCCGCTTGGGCGCTGAGCGAAAAGACTGTGGAAATAACTAAACAAATTTGAAATAAGGCTTTCAAGGGCTTCCTCCTCTGAATCATTGTTGAAACGTTTAACCTTTCGATATCAAGAACTTAGAAGAAGCACCAGAAATTCCAGGTGAAACAAATCACCTGAAAGAGAGTTGAAAGTGAAATGCAAATGCCAGTTCCAATTTGACTCTTCCACCTCCAAACCGTTCTCTCAGGCCTTCAACCAACAAAGGAAGGGATCAAAAATGAAAAAAATCGCAATTGCATTGATGACTTTGGGGATTTGCGGAGCGCCCGCATTGGCCGAAAACTTAAGCGCACAGGATGTTCAGTCCATTGAAGACCATTTGGATCAAAGAGCGGCTCAAGGCTACATGGGAGACGATGAGGTCCTGTTAAAGCCTGCCAAGGTGGAAGTGGGTGTGGGAACTGGTGGAAACGCCATGTATGTGTGCATTTCACGAAACGCCCGTGGTCAGCGCTTTCGCGCATCTGGATATGACTTTGGCCGTGTGTTTTCTCGCGCCGAAAGACGCTGTTTAAGAAATTCTTTCCGCTGCCAAACTCAATGTTTTGTTCGCTAGGTCTTAAGACGGCGGATTAACCGTTCATATTTTTCTGAGCCTGATTGAGGGCCCTTTCGATTTGGATCTCCCGTTTGATTCGATAAAGAAGGGCCTTTTCTTCCAAACCATCACTGGGCACCTGTTTCGCATTGGAAAAGAAATCCCTCTGAACCCGAGTGTCTTTTAAGATAATGACCTTTGTGGCTTTGCGCTCGCCGGAGGATCCACGAACCACACGAATTGAAATTTTATAGGTGGTTCCCGCAGGCTTTGACCTTGGAAAAGGAGGTCTCCATGTGCGGTAACCTTTGACCTCATCCGTTTCGACCAAGCCTTCATCCATATTGCTCAAGCGCAAAGGATAGGTTTGAAGGGCGATATTCGTCGCCCTCCAAACTTCTTCGAAATCTGCGTAGAGAACCTCTTCTCGGGGGCCGATGTAACTTTCAGGTGGCTTTTGCTCTTGAAAGAGGGCACAGGAAGTTAAACTTCCAACCGTGACCACTGCGAAAAGAAGTGCTCTTAAGATCTTCATTCTTGAACAACCACCACGTTTCGAGAAATGTGAGTGATTTCATCCAAAGCCGTCGTGGATGCCCGTTGAACCAAACGAGGATCTTTTGCCAAATAAAGAACTTCATATTGATATTTTTTATTCGGATCCTTGTTGAAATCCAATTTTGGAATTTCAACTTGGGATGGAAATCCACTGTAGAAGTTGTCCCAGATCAAAGTTTTTTCTTCGGTCTTTAGGCTTCCCTCTCCATGAGTTTGAATTTCAGAAAAACTCACATAAACATACTGAGGAATCAAACCTTCGCGCATTTCCAACGGATAAATTTGCAAAGTGGTTTCACTCAAAAATTCAGGCTTCTTCGCCAAGGGCAAAAAGTCCAATTGGTCTTTGTATTCCATAGGGATCAAAGTCAAAGACATTTGATCGAACTGAGGAAGCTCCCCTTCAGCCCCTTCGTTCACCAATGCTCCCAAAAGAAAACGATTTCCGTAAGGCGCCACGGCCAAAGGTTGAACCGCATCCGGCTTCAGATTTTTCAAATCCACTGGAGAAAACTTTCCGTTTTGATCCGCCAAACTGACTGCGAAGGAAAGCTTTCCTGGCTCTAAAGGAAGACCTGCAATTTCGACCTGTTGATCAAAGGTAAATTGATCCACAGGAAAAGCTTGGTTTTCGACAGGCGTGTTCAATTGAACATCCATTTGACCAGAGCCCAAGAACTGAAAGTGATTCATGATTTCGAAAATGGATTTGTCATTTCGAAAATCATCCACAACTTGGCGCACGGGAAACTGTCCCCGAAGAGCCGAAAAGGTGTGGGTCCCCGGATTGTGAACAAAGCTGCGGTAGCTGGGTTTGTTCAACCGGATGGTGATCAGTGAGTAGTTTTCCCGTTGATCGGGAAGCGCGATGTTTGAAGGAATGTTCAGGTCATTCCCAATGATCGAGATGGTGTCCATTTGAGGACTGATCAAAGTGGACAGGTCAAAATTGAGCAGGTCCATCCGGGTCAAACTTGGGGTCACCAAAGCGAAGTCGATTTTGCCATCTCGCTTCAGGCGTCCAAAGCCGGTCACCTCTCCGCCCAGAAACAGGCGATTGGTGGTTTCCGCCAGACTGAGCAGCCCATCTTGAATGAGGTGCTTTGGGTTTTGCAGTTGGTGATTGAAAGAGCTTTGGGAATCACACCCCGTCGCTCCAAGAGTGATTAAAAACAGTGCACTTAGAAGTGCTGTCGTCTTCCTTAACATGGCCTTCCCCCTCCCTTTGGTGAAGTCATTTTTTACCATTGAAATCGGCCCCCAGAGGAAGGTCAAGTTGTTGACAGCCAGATCCAATATATGTAAGTTGACGCCTCTTGTAATACCGTGGCGGGGTAGCTCAGCTGGTTAGAGCAGCGGAATCATAATCCGCGTGTCGGGGGTTCAAGTCCCTCCCTCGCTACCACATTCTTTACAAGTCTTTAAAATTCCTTGAAATTAGCGGGATCTTCGGATCTTCGGCCAATTTTTGAAATCTGGAGCCTTTTCAACCCTGGCGCAGTGAACTATCATTGAAGTATGAGCCAAACTCTTGAAAGCATTAAAAACTTACTGCGCGATCACTCAGATGCCTTAAGTCAGTTTAAGGTTGCGAAGCTCTATATTTTTGGTTCCTTTGCAAAAGGATACGCTTCTGAGAAAAGTGATATCGATATTCTTGTCGAATTTCTTCCAGATGCGAAAATCGGATTCTTTGAATTTTTAAATCTTCAATATGCTCTTGAAGACATCTTAAAACGCAAGGTTGACCTTGTTTCTAAAGATGGCATTCATCCTGCCCTAAAAAACCAGATTTTAGATGAGGCCGTCGATGTCGCCTAGGTCGTGGGAATTCCGGGTAGAAGACATTCGGCAAATCTTTCGACCTAAGGCTGCGCCAAAAGACCCACTTCCTTCAAGTAGGACTTGGCGTTGAAGGACAAGGGCGCGGTCTGCTTGCGGGCCAAGTGAAGGGTCAGCGTGGGTTTGCTCCTTAGCGGGAATTCCGCCAAAGCCCCCGACTGGATCTCTTCTTCAACCATATACCTCGCAAGATAGGCAAAGCCCGCTCCGTTCAGGCACATTCGCTTTTGCATCTCTTGGCTGTTAGACTCTGCCGAAATTTTTGGGAGCTTTCCCAGCACAGAAAGCAGTTCCGGCGATGCGTGGGCTTTTTGACTTCCTCGAATGGAACCAATGTATCCGACCTTTTCGACCAGATCTTTTTTTGTTTTGACCTCTTTTCGAGAATAAACTTTGGGATTAAAGACAAGGGACATTTCAATTTCTTTTAGAGATTCATACACGATGCCAGGGGCATTCACTTTCATAAAGAAGATTCCAAACTCCAATTTGTTCTGAATGATGTTTTCCGCAATGACACCAGGGGTTCCACAAAAAACGGCGGGCACCAATTTTGGAAATTGCCTTGCGATGGATCCGCTTTGCGGAGAAAGCAAATAGGCGGCGATGTGATCTGATGCCCCAAAATGAAGGGTTCCCTCCACCTCCTCTTTAAAGTTTCGAAAGGTAGAGGTCAGTTGCGAAGCTGCATTAAAGATTTCTTTGGATTGAGAAAAAACTTCGCGGCCCAGCGGAGTCAATTCCACTCCCGTTTTCGAGCGCAAGAACAATTCGACTCCTTCGCGAGCCTCCAAAAGAGAGACCGCTTTACTGAGTGAGCTTTGGCTGATTCTTAAATTGCGAGAGGCTAAGGTAAAGCTTCCCGCCTTTGCGACCTCGTAGAAGTATCTTAAGTGGTTAAGTTCAATCATGATTTTCCCGCCAATTCTAAATATTCATTTTTGGAATAGATACTATTCCTTATTTGCTCTTTTAGGCATAGATGAAGCTATGTTAAAACCAGTCCCGTGTAAAGCGGAACTCTACAAACCTTTAGGAAGGAATTTTATGAAAAATGCAATCGTGATCCTCAGTGGAATTTTGTTTTCAATCCAAGCTTTTGGAGGGGCCTCTGGCCATCAACGAATTGTAGATGGATTTGGTGACCAAACGGAAGGATTCGGAATCGAGCGCGTTCAAAAGCAAGTGACGTTGATTCAATCCGAACAGGGCGATTCGAATCTTCGCGTCAGTTTTGTAGTTTCAGACAATGGTGGAAGTACGGATTTAAGCCCACGCGCCACACTTTATCTAACAACTTTGAACAAGTCCGAGATGAAAGATGCCGGCTCGATTCATGAAATTTCACCTCTTAATGAGTTGATTTCCACGCGCCGATTGGCTCCTGGAGTTTACGAGGCCATTGTTCGTTCTTATGCGCTGGATTTTGAATGCTCCAATTGGAGAAAACCTTATGAAGGTCTTTTAAAAATCCAAGTGGATGCCAGAATGTTGACCGCAGATGTAAGGTCTTTTAAAGGCGCAAATGATTTTGAGTATAAAAGAGTTCAAACACCCGTCTTTGTAACGACCAATTGCTACTAGGTTTTAAAGTATCCCCATGGAGGTCTTCTTGTGAATCCCGTGTTTTCAGGAAGACCTTCGTTTTCGTGGCAGCGTCTTATCCTCATGACTATCTAAGCCGTGGGGATACTTTCCCCAGGAAAATAGGCGTGTGCAGCCTCCATATTAAGTTCAGTTAAAGAATGATTTTTGAAAGACGGATTTTTATAACCTCGATAGTTGGTTTAATTTCTTTAAAATCGAACTTCTCCCGCGTGTAGAGCAGAGATTTAAACTGCGAATTAAAATGACTTTCAACATGTGCCAAAATTTCGTCTGTTTTTACGAAGAGTGGATTTTCACTTAAATCTGTTGATATCCAATCGGATCTGAATTCTGGAGTATTCATGTCGTTCTTATAAATTTCTTTTGAATACTTAATAAAGTCTTCGCTAGCCAGATAGCTTTTGATTTCGTCTGCGGAAAGAAGCTTGGTGATATCATAGAAGTGACGGACCCTAGCCCGCAACTCATCGAGAAATATATCTTTTTTGAGACTGACTCTCAGCAATCCCAAAATCTTTTCACTAAATGTTCTTTTAAAATCAAGGACTTCAACAGAAAAGGATTCAAGCCCATATTGGGAGATCAGGTTTAATTTGTTTTCTTGCTCCAGCATCTCGGCAATATATGTTCTTATTGGTCGCTCAACGACCGGAAAAGGGTTTCCAAATGAGTTGAGTTCCACAAGAAGTTTGTCGCTTGTATCACCAATTTCCTTATAGTCATCAAGAATCTGGGGATAGGAATAGTCCACTTTTCTAAATCGGGACCCTTTTAACGTACGAGAGGTATCGACTTCCCTTAAAGGATCCACCCCAACATTGTTGTGAACTTCCCTCAGCTTCCTTTTAATCTGATTTTGATTCATACGGGTGTCCTTAAGGACCAAATCGACATCTTCTGAAAATCTATCAATAAGACTGTAAGCTTTTGAAAGAGAGGTCCCACCTTTAAAAACGACGGTTTTTTGAGTGTCCCAAAGCGATAGCGTTTTTAAGATATAGGTGACCCAATAATCTTTCTCTACAAAAATATCTTGGATTCCTAGATCTTCACTTGTTTTCTGAATAAATTCGATAAAAGCGTTTGAGTCTTTATGTAATTTCATCGGATGTTCCATTTTGCTCTATTGGGCAGCTCACATTCTTTAATTCCTAGTTTATAAATAGAGCCGGATTGTGTGACCTTCTTCAGGGGCTTTGCAGCTTCCACACCACATAAATTCTCAAGGAGAGCCCCCAGTAAAGCTTGAACTCTTTTGGGATAATAATCTGAAAGCTTTATCATTCTTTTTACATCAGACTTTTCAAGTCCTTTTAATTTTTCTTTCATTTGTTTCACAATCTTTCCCGGAGTGGTGTCGGGAATGTTCTTTATATCCATGAACACATCAAGATACTGAAGAAGAGGAATGTTATCTTTAGTAATTGGCGCTCTGGCTTTTCTGTACTGAACTTCCACCCCCCCGACTGTGGTCGTTCTTGGAAACATGTTACAGGCAATTGTGATGTTTCCTGGCACCTGAGTGGTCAAGCCAAGTTTATTATATAAAGAAAGACCAGAGCGATATCCCTTATTTTCATCGGTGAGCAAAGCCCTCACAAGAACTCCACGGGGAGGCTTTACCGTCCCGAAAACTCCTTGCTTTGGAATAAAATAAAACCCTTGCCGACCATCCACCCGTTGTATTGCGCCCTTTTTCTCCAGGCGAGATAAAATTTTACGTGTAGTGGCTGTACCGTCCAGGTTCAGAGATTTCGCGGAAAACACCTTCCCGGGCGTTAATTTACCAATTTTGTTTCGAATAGACTGAGCTTTGTTCATCTCTCTATACTCCGATAATCATCTTATCGGCAGATGCCACATTTTTCAATAGAAAAATGTGGCATCTGTCGAATGGATCTGACGTAAGATATTGAAATAGCAGCCATATTCCAGATTTCGAAATCCTCCTGATGAATTCTGCTCTGACGACCATCATAGCTGTATTGAATCATATCCCCATTGGATTTGGAGATCTGGGTCAAGGAACCGAAATTATCAAAGTATCAATCGGTATGTCTTAGTCCCAATCTCGAATGTAGAAGCCGACAGCTTTGAGTATCAAAAGTACTCCAAAGATGAAGTACCCATAGGAGTAGAGAGTTCTTTATGTTGGGGAAATTAATGGGTCCACTCCTCTTCTCAGGACCATCCGCCCGGAAAGTAAAGAATCTACCAATTAAAATAAGGAGTAAGATCATAATTTCCGATAAATATATTTCGTCTTTTATTTGTCACTAGTTCGTCATAGCCTCAACACTTAGCTCTGAATCTTTTCCTTGCTAAGGCGATAACAAAGGCTATGAAAATGCCGCACATTATACCTAGAAAAAGAGAAAACCATTCTCGTGTCGAACCACTTAGCGCTGAAATATAAGAACCGCTCATAACATTGTGCCTACTCATAAGATAAATCAAGATTGTAAATGCTGTACCCACTGAATAAGCTGAAACAAAAAAATATTTCAGAGGCGAACATTTCTTAAAATTCTCCTGAAAGAGGATAAGTTGAACGGACACAGGCAGAGCCAATAGACCGATAAATAGACTTCCCGAAGAATAGGCATACAAACCATAAAATCCAAAAAATGATAAGATGTATTCAATTCTTCTTTTATTACTCACAAGCTTCTCCCTTGTCAGGCTCGTAGGAAAACGAGGGTGAGTTATAAGGCTGAGAAGAAGAGTGCCTCTTCTCCGCCTTAGAGTCATCAGGACAAATGGTGAGTCCGATTCCAAATCCGGCCAATCCACCGTACATCGTACCCACTGGAAAACTCCCAACGAAAGTTCCTGCACTAAGTCCACCACCGGTAAACAGCAGCACACACACTCCGTTTGGAAGCAATCCACTCGGATCCACAAAGTTCACCGGGTCATTCAAAACATACCCGTACAAATTCGTATCTCCTCCATCAAAGCCAATCGGATCTTTCGATATCCATCTGCCTACAACTGGATCATAGTGTCTGGCGCCAAATTGTAAAAGACCA
>MDTD01064740.1_pt1 | contig 31320 bp, 33 predicted proteins | sample 811221 | NCBI WGS metagenome assembly MDTD01 (sample SAMN05326646, study PRJNA326480) | marine metagenome | isolation source: seawater | place: Pacific Ocean: South West | collected 2011
CAATCTTATTTTCTCAAAAAAAAATAAGTTCTCCTCACCAAATTCACATAACAATTGGTTTTATTTTGATCATTCCTATCATGCTGTTCCATGTGAAAGAGATATTATTTCAGCGTATGTTGAATATGGTGCAATCAATTTAACAGCCATAATTGAATATGAAAATCTAGTAGCTTGTCAATTTCATCCTGAAAAATCAGGAAAGAAAGGAGAGATTCTCCTAAAAAGATGGCTTCAAAATATTTAATTTCATAACAAATGAAAGCAAATTTAAAGTTAATTGGTGGTAAGTTAATTAAAAGTCCTAAGTCCGAGAATACAAGACCAACATCTTTATTTGTTAGAGAAGCAATCTTCAACATATTGTCGAATAAAGTCAAAGAATCTTATTGGTTAGATTTATTTAGTGGAACTGGTTCAATTGCTTGTGAAGCATATAATCATGGTGCAAAAAAAATTCTAGCTATTGAGAAAAATAGAGCAAACGCTTATTTATGCAAAACTAATTTATTTTCATTGAGTAATGCACTCTCAAGAGAAAATGATATTGAGATTATTTGTTGGGATGTATTCTCATGGATTAAGAGAACAAAGGAAAGTAAAAATGTTTCAAAGATTATTGAGCTTGATAAAGATAAATTCGATTTTATTTATTTAGATCCTCCTTATTTAAATGATTACAACAATGAGCTTTTAGTGAAATTATTTAAATCTAAATTAGTAAAAAAAAATACAACAGTAATATTTGAACATTCAAAAAAATTTAAGATTCCGAGTAATAATTTGTGGGAAATAAAAGATATTAGATCATATGGACAGACTACTATTTCTTTTCTACTCAAGGTCTAGCATTCCTGATCCTCTTCTATACTGATTCCAAGCGCTCACAAATAAACCTAAAAGTGTTATTGGAACCAATCCAAGAACAATTCCGCATAAAAGAGGCTCAATCATTTTAAGTTGTTATATATATCACTAATTTTGACATAGCGAATAATTTTTGTGACATGTTCTTCATTAATTGCAGCAGAATTTTTAATTATTTTTTATTTAGAAATCTATTATGATTATTTAGTAATCTTACGTCCCAAAAAATATATATATTTAAATTCTTTTATCTAAATTTACATTTAATTAACTACTAAATTAAATTTTATCTAGATAAGCTTTATGTAAACAAATACATTTTAGAATATTAAAAATATCGATAAAACTATGGTTTGATTTTTTTTTGAAGATAAATTCATATAACTTTTTATTAACTATCTCAAAATTCTAATTTGAAATCTAAAGAAAAAAAACCAAATCTAAAAATAATATTAGTTGAACCTAATGGGCCAATTAACGTAGGCAGCATTGCTAGGTTGTGTGCAAATTTTAAAGTAGATCAACTTAGAATTGTCTCTCCAAGGTGCGATATTTATTCGATTGAAGCAAAGAAAATGGCTTTGAGAGGAATCTCATATATTGACGATTCTAGAATTTTTGAAAACGTAAGTGATGCTATTGCAGATTGCGACTTAGTTTTAGCTTCTTGCGGTAGAAGTGATATTAAAACTGAATTTCGGAAAGTTCCACTAGAAAATATTTCTCAATGGATTAGAAAGTTTAAAAATTTAAATAATGTAGCAATTATTTTTGGAAGGGAAGATAGAGGTTTAACTAATAAAGAATTACTTATGGCTCATAAAGTCTTTAATATTCCAACTAATATAAATTACCAATCTTTAAATTTATCTCATGCAGTTTCCATTGTGTTGTACGAATTTAATAAAGACACTTCATATAAGCAAAATAATGAGAAATTAAATTTTGATATTGCTAACTCAAAAGAGATAGAAGAATCATTTTCTGATATTGAAAAACTTCTCTTAAAAGCTGGATATCTACAACCTCATACTGCTAATGCGAAAATTAGCAAATTCAAAAAATTCATCTTAAATGCACAAACAACAAGTCATGAGATCAATGTTTTAAGAGGAATAGTGAATCAAATAAATTGGGCAATTAAAAATATTAGAGAATAAAAATTGTTTATTTCTTTATAGCAATTGGAGTTATTAAAGTTTTAAATTTCTTTATTTTTAAATTTTATTATGTAAAAATTTGTCTAATGTTTTTTTATAAATTTCAACCTGGCTTGATGAAGAGGGCAAATTTATTTAAAAAAATATTTACTATTGCCGTTATCTGAAGTAACATCTATTGATCATAGGAAAAGTTAATTTAGCAAAGTGATTTTATCAAAAAAAAGAAGGGTTTTCCCTTTTACCGCAGTAATTGGCCAAGAAGAGATGAAGTTAGCACTTTTGCTAAATGTTATTGATCCAAGAATTGGAGGAGTAATGATAATGGGAGATAGGGGTACTGGTAAATCAACTACAATTAGAGCCCTCGCTGATTTATTACCTGCTATCGAAGTGGTAAAAGGTGATCCTTACAATAGTTCACCAAATGATCCAGATTTGCAAAGCCAAGAAGTACTAGATAAATTGAGAGACGGAGATAATTTAGATCTTGATAGGAAGCAAGTTCCAATGATAGATCTACCTTTAGGTGCCACTGAAGACAGATTATGTGGGACTATAGATATTGAAAAAGCGTTAAGTGAGGGTGTAAAAGCTTTTGAGCCAGGATTACTCGCAAAAGCTAATAGAGGACTACTTTATGTGGACGAAGTTAATTTATTAGATGATCATTTAGTGGATGTACTTTTAGATTCGGCTGCTTCAGGATGGAATACTGTTGAAAGAGAAGGTGTCTCTGTAAGGCATCCAGCAAGATTTGTTCTGATCGGATCTGGGAATCCAGAAGAGGGGGAACTAAGACCTCAATTACTTGATAGATTTGGAATGAGCGTAGAAGTAAAGACTGTTAGAGATGCCGATTTAAGAGTAAAAGTTGTTGATCAGAGAACCTCTTTTGACGATGATCCTGAAAACTTTTTTAATAGTGTAGAAAATAAGCAAACTGAGCTTCAAAATAAAGTTATTGCAGCTCAAGATAAACTAAACAGTGTTTACATCGATGATGATCTAAGGTTAAATATTTCGGCTATTTGTGGGGAACTAGATGTTGATGGGTTAAGGGGCGATATTGTTACAAATAGATCTGCAAAAGCAATAGCTGCTTTTGAGGGAAGAGAGGAAGTCTCAGAGGATGATATAGCGAGAGTTATAACATGCTCATTAAGACATAGGCTCAGGAAAGACCCTTTAGAGCAGGTGGATTCAGGCGAAAAAGTAATAAAAGCATTTTGTAAGGTTTTTGATATGGATGAAAAGGAAAATATCTCTAAATTTCAATTATCTTTAAATGAGGAAAAAGATTGAGAGTTATCGGAATTGATCCTGGATTAGCTCGGGTAGGTTATGGAGTAATTGAAGTGCTTGATGGAAAAAAAAAAATTACTTGATTGTGGAATTATTGAAACTAGAAAAAATATTAACGAAGAATATAGATTGCATGAAATTCATCTTGACTTAGAACAATTAATAAATAAATGGAAACCTGATTGTGCTGCAGTAGAAAAATTCTTTTTTTATAAATCGAGCACTACTATAAGCGTAGTGCAAGCTCGAGGTGTAATAATGATGACTCTTGGTTCAAAAAGAATTCCAATTAGTGAATATGCACCTGCTCAAATAAAGCTAAACATAACAGGTTCAGGTAGGGCCTCAAAAAAAGAAGTTCTTAGTTCAGTAATGTTAAATTTAAAACTAAATTATGCACCAAAACCAGATGATTCGGCTGATGCATTAGCAATAGCATTAACGAGATTAAATGAAGAAATAGATTTCTTTTAAGAAGTTATGAGAATTGAAGATTTAAAAAAAATGGAAAGAAGAAAATTCCATTTGATTAGAAAAAATATTTCTTTGGATGCAAAAAATAATATTAAAAAAAATATAGACACTTTATTGAATTCGCAATTTGAAAAAAAGTTATCAGATAAATATATTGCAATTTATTGGCCTTTAAAAGATGAAATAGATCTAAGAGATTTAAAAAATAAATATCCCATAGCATTGCCAAGATGTAATTCAAATAGAGTCATTAACTTCTATGAATGGGACGATAGTCCATTAAAAGAGGATAAAGAGGGAATTCCTGCACCACCAGAAAATAGTTTATTACTGGGTTATGATAATATTTCCCTAATTTTTGTTCCCTGTCTTTCAATTGATAAAAGATTTATAAGACTTGGATATGGAGGAGGATATTACGATAAACTTAGAAGTAATAAATTATGGAAATCAATACCATGCATTGGTGTATTATATTCAAAATGTGTTAGCAAAAATTATTTAATAAAAGCAGAGTGGGATATTCCTTTAAATGGGTACGTAACAGATAAGGAAATAATACTATAATTGTACTTTATTCATTTGAAAATTTTTGAACACAAAAAGGATGGAAAATAGCATAACCTACGAAAGATTATTTACTATTGTTGAGAAGCTAAAATCTACAGATGATCCGAATAGAAAATACGAATACATTTTATGGTTAGGTAAAAAATTACCTATCCCTAATAAAGAAATATTTATTCAAGAAAACAAAGTCAAAGGTTGCGTTTCGGAAGTTTATGTAAAGGGTTCGTTAAGAGAAGGCAAACTTTTTTGGGAAGGATATTCTGACGCTCTAATAACTAAAGGTTTGTTATCTTTCTTAATTAGAGGACTAAGTGAACTTTCTCCACAAGAAGTTGTTAACTTAAATAAAGAGTTTTTTGATGATACAGGTCTAAAGTCAAGCTTAACTCCCTCAAGAGCAAATGGTTTTTTAAATATATTAATAAAGATGAAATCTCAAGCAAATGCTTTTTTAATAAGTCAATAATATAAAATTGATATAAATATGTAACTTTAAAATATGAATAAATATCGTATTGGAATTATTGGTTTAGGAACAGTTGGTAGAGGTGTTTATAAAATACTTAAATCAGAAAAAGATAGACATCCTTTTTTAAAAGACATTGATATTGCAAAAATTGCTGTTAAAGATCTCTCTAAAAAAAGAGATTTTGATTTAGATAAAAATATACTTACGGATGATGTAAATAATATTTTAGATGATGACTCTATTGATGTTGTCGTTGAAGTAATGGGGGGGACAGAAGAAGCAAAAGATATCATTTTGAAGGCATTAAATTCAAATAAATCTGTGGTTACTGCAAATAAAGCAGTGATGGCGAGATTTGGAGAAGAAATTCACTCAACTGCAAATGATAATGGAGTGTATGTCTTATTTGAAGCAGCAGTATGCGGTGGGATACCAATTATTGAACCTTTAAAAAGATCATTAAAAGGAAACCAAATCAAAAAAATGATAGGTATTGTTAATGGCACTACAAATTTTATCCTTTCTAGGATGGCTAGTGAAAAAGCTGGATACGAAGAAAGTCTTGATTTGGCACAAAAATTAGGATATGCAGAATTAGATCCTACTGCTGATGTGGAGGGGCATGATGCTGCAGATAAGATATCTATACTTACTGAGTTAGCGTTTGGAGGCAAAATTATAAGAGATAAAATAAATACTGAAGGAATCAATAATATTGATTTAAAAGATATTGAATATGCAAGTAAATTAGGTTTTGAAATAAAACTATTAGCTGTCTCGGAGAGAAATGAAAAGGTTAATGAGAGTGACTCTCTTGAACTTAATGCTTGGGTAGGTCCTACTCTAATTCCTAAACATCATCCTTTAGCCTCAATTGAGGGTGTAAATAATGCGATATTAGTTGAGGGAGATCCCGTTGGGAAAATAATGCTTTATGGACCTGGAGCAGGAAGTGGTCCAACTGCATCTTCAGTAGTATCAGATATATTAAATTTAAAATCGCAATCAATACAAAATAAGTTAAATGATGGTTCACCTAAAGATCCATTATTATCATTTAATTTCTGGAGAAATTGTCATATAGTTAATTCCCGTGAATTAAGGAAAAAAAATTATTTAAGGATAATCTGTAAAGATTCACCTGGAGTAATTGGCCAAATAGGTCAAATTTTAGGAAGGAATGGAGTCTCAATAGAATCAATAGTTCAACTAGATGCAAGAGAAAACGAGGCAGAAATAGTAGTAATTACACATGAAGTAGAGAAAGGAAACATTGATATCTCTAAAGATGAATTAGGATCTCTTGATGAAGTTAAATTGATAGCTAGCCAATTAAATTGTATCTGACTTTTATTTGCAAAATAAAAAAAAACTTGTTTAATCAAATAAGAGCTTTCTTTATTAAGATGAATGATTTTAGAAAAAAAGTTATAAAAGATACTAGCGATAAAAAGAAAAATAATTATGCTTTAGACATTGGAAAATGTATCAAAGTAAAAGATAGCCTTAAGACTTTTCAAATTATCGGTATTAATGAGAGAAAAAAAATATGTTGGATAAGAGAGTGGCCGTTGAATTTTAAATCTTATAAAACTTTTGAATTAGCAACTAATAAAATTATACTATCAACTTTTTGTCAATTATCGGAAGATAACTTTTAGAAATAAGTAATGTTTAAAAATCTAAAATCAAAAAATTTTTTTGTGATATTTTCTTGTATCTTTATAGCTTTTGCTCAATATTCTTGTGCCAAAAATAATTTGTCAAAAAAAATAACTATTGCTAGTTCAGGAAGAATAGAATCTGTTGATCCCGCAAGAGCAACTACCTTAAAATCATTACAATTGATTAGTTCTATTGGAGATACTCTCTATGCAATAAATATAAAAGGCCAATTAGTTCCTAAATTAGCTAAAGAATTACCAGTATTTTCGAAAGACAAGTTAAAGATAAAAATAAACCTTAGAGAAGGCATCTTTTTTCATGATGGTACTCCATTTAATTCAAAAGCAATGAAATTTACTATTGAGAGGTTTCAAAATATAGTAACGAATAGCTATATTTTAAGCTCAAAAATTAAGTCTATTGAAACTCCTTCAAGAAATGAACTTATTATAAATTTAAACAAACCTTTAAGTTCTTTTGAAGGATTGCTAACATCTGTAAATTTAACCGCAATATCTCCTACATTTTATAAAAATCATCAAAAAAGTTTTTTGAATGATAAATTTGTTGGAACAGGACAATATGTTTTAACAAGATTCACAAATGAGATCCAAATTCTTGATCCCAATTTAAGATATTGGGGAGAGGAACCTAAAAACAAAGGTATAAACTTTGTCGGATATGCAAATTCTTCCTCACTATTTAACGCTTTACTTAGTAAACAAATAGATGTCTTGCTTTCTAATTCAATTGATGACGGCCAAAGATATAAATTAAACTTACTTAGTAAAAACAATAAACTCAAAGAAGGTATTAGTAAACCTATTGAGCTAAGTTTTGTATCTTTGAGAACTAATAAATATCCTTTAAATAATAAAAATTTAAGAATTGCCTTAGCAAAAAGTCTTAATAGAGAATTAATTAGTCAAAAAGTTAGTTTTGGATTAAGGCAACCAAGTAACTCTATTGTTCCATCGATTTTTAAAAATGATAATAAGAATATATGGCCAACTTACGATCCTTTAGAAGCAAGGAAAATATTAAGTGAAATGGGTTTTTGTGATGGAGAAGTTTTAGATTTAAGCTTAACTTATAGATCAAATGTGCCTACAGATAAATTAATTGCTATTTTTTGGCAACAGGATATTAATAATAATATGAAAGATTGTATTGCACTTAAGATTGAGGGAGTAGAATCAACAACTATTTATAAAAATCTAAGTCAAGGAGTTTATCCATCTGTAATCCTAGATTGGACAGGTCCATATTCTGATCCAGAAGCATATCTATCTCCACTCCTAAGATGTAGTAGTTTGAAGATTAATACTTGTAAAGAAGGGGAATCAGTTTTTAGTGGCAGTTTCTGGGGTTCAAAAGAAGTTGAAAATTTATTTGTAGAAAGTAATAATCTATTAGGATCAAAAAGAAAAAATAAACTAATCCGAATTGAGAAAATTGCTTCTAAATCTATTCCTTATATTCCAATTTGGTTTTCTTCTCAAAAGGCTTGGTCTCAGAATAATATTACAAGGCCCAAATTTAATGGATCAGGAAGAATATTAATGGGGGATTTACAATTTATAAATGAATAGAAATACAAATAAAATAATTTATTATTCAATCACTAAAGTTCTGTTAATACCGTTAAATTTATGGATAATATCATCATTAGTTTTTTTACTACTGAGGATTGCACCTGGAGATCCTGTTGATGCGATCCTTGGATCAGGTGCAGATCAATCAGCAAGAGATTTACTAAGGAATAAACTTGGACTAAATGCTTCTTTACCTGAGCAATATATAAATTACATAGGAGATTTACTACGTTTTAATCTGGGCGAATCCTTAAGCACACAAGAGCCCGTTATGAAAATAATAGGTGATTCACTACCCGCAAGTATCGAGTTGGGAATTATATCGATTTGCATTGCTATATTAATTGGTTTACCGATAGGCTTTTTAGGTTTAAAAAACAAAAATAAAAAATTTGATTATTTTTCAAGAATATTTGGCATTAGCTCATATGCAATCCCACCATTTTGGGCCGCAATGATGGCACAATTATTATTTTCATCAATATTTAAGATTTTCCCAATAGGTGGTAGATTTCCAATTTATTTGGAAAATCATTCAATTACAGGATTTTTAATCATAGACTCAATATTGTCAAAAGATTTTTTAGCCCTTCAAGGAACACTTTATCATTTACTTCTACCATCTTTGACTTTAGGATTTCTTTTAAGCGGTATTTTTAGCAGATCCTTTAGATTAAATCTTGATATATCACTTAATAGCGATTATGTTGAAGCGGCAAAATGTAGGGGTATAAGTGAAAGAAATATTATGTTGAAATATGCTTTACCCAATTCTCTATTACCTATTCTTACTATTTCTGGTTTAACAATAGCTTCTTTAGCCGGTGGGGCTTTGCTAATTGAAGTTACTTTTTCATGGCCAGGAATAGCACTTAAACTTCATGAAGCCATTACTCAAAGAGACTATACCCTTGTACAAGGAATAGTTATTGTTACTTCCTCATTAATAATATCTTTAAATCTTGTTGTTGATATACTTATAGGTTTCTTTGACCCAAGAATAGAGTATTAATTATTAGATATATTAATTATCTCTTTTCTCCCAAGTATGTAGTAATTTAGATTATCTTCATTTGATTTTTTTAAAATATTCAATCCTTTTCTCTGATCTAAATTGTTTAGAAATTCAACAATTATTTTAAGGGAAAGATTCTGTACATCGTTTGGGCGAGAACCAACCAGATCCTTACTAATTTTAAATACATCCTTTCCTCTTTCTAGTTGTCTATTTTTATTTAAAACTCTGATAGGGGAAAAATGGCTAGCCCCTTCAATTATTACAAATCTATTCAAAGGATTAATTTTTGTAGATAAAAATATCTTAAACTGTTCACTCAAAAGAGGTGTAATTAAGTCATAAGTACCTCCAATCAAAAGAATTGGTACATCTATTCCAGAATTCTCCTCGTATGGCCAGATTAGACTCCCAAAGGTATTAAATCCTATTAAAGCTTTTAAATTAGTTGAACCCTTATATTCAGGAATAGGTATTTCTGATAGTTGACACTGTAATAATTTTGATAGATTAGTCAAAGCCAAATCAACAAGTGCTTTATCACATCTTGATTCAAAGCCATCATCTGGCGAATTACCTTCATATAAAAAAGAGACTAAAGAACCAAGTGAATGTCCCATCAAAATATAGGATTTATTTTCAAATTTCAAAATACCTTTAACATGAGCATCAATAACAGCATGTAAATCTTTGATCCTATACAAATAAATATCTGCACCACCAGGAATAGCCTCTTTACCTTCAATTACTCTTTCAAAAGCTTCTGAATTAGAACCCTCATGATCAATATAAACAATTGGCCAACCCATTTTACTAAGTTCTTGACCAAGCCATCTGAAATTACTTATGTCTCCAGCTAGTCCAGGCATAAAAATTATTAAATCCTTAATATTTTCTTTTTCACTTGGTGTCCAAATTTCCAATTCCAAAGGTTTTTCTCTGTGTGCAACAGGTAATTTTTCTTTAGCAATATTAAATCTATAAAAATTATCTTTTTTAGAAGATTTAAATGAAAAGGATTTTTTTCTCTTATCAATTTTGCTTAACTTACTCAGTAAATTTTTTCGTTCTAGTAATTCTTTTTTCCATAAAGAAACTATTTGAATTAAATTATCTACATCAAGATATATTTCCTCTATTGGAATTTCTCTTAAAATATCTAAGGTAGAAACTTCATCTTTCACTTCTAGTAATTTCTCAATCGTATTAAATAATTGAACACCATTTTTATCATTTGGAATAATTATTGTATTGCTTAATTCTGAAAGTACCTTCCTGCCCATCCAGCTTCTCAAGATATTTTTGCTGTAACCCTCTTGTTTAAAAAGAGGAAATTCTAAGAATTTTGATAGCTCAAATATTTTTTTAAAACCATTTTCCTTAAACCAGTCTATGACTTCTGTAGAATCTTCTTCATACCCTTCCAAATTTGATAATTGCTCTATATTTATGGGGATAGACATTTCTTCTAATTTAATATTAATTTTATCAGCAGCTTTCAAAGGTTTTGATGCTGAAAAAAAATTAATTAAGCATATGCAAATTATAAAAATGTATTTCAATTGTGATTAATCCAAATAGTATTAAGGCTATAAAACTTTGGTGGACTCAATTTCCAATCCAATTAAAGTTAATTACTAAAATAAGATTTTTTGCTTCATTTGGCGCAGGTGGAGTGATTTATTTAACATCCCTTATCTTTAATAAGATTGGATTATCTGCAACAGAAATTGGATTTGGATTTACTTTGTCAGCAATTGTTGGGACTCTTACGAGGATAGTCACTGGAAGTTTTTTAAACAAGCATAAGAATATTGAGCTTCCTCTAACAATATCATCACTATTAAGCATAGTATCAAGTCTTTTTCTTGTTTTTTCAAAAGATACTTTCTCTTATACTATTGGGCAATCTCTAATTGGAGCAGCAGCTGGTATCTATTGGCCAACTGTAGAACTTGCTGTACCACTTCTATGTAGTCCTATTGATACCTCCAAAGCTTATGCATTAGTTAGAAGTTCTGAGGCATTAGGGATATTCTTAGGCGTTTTCTTAGGAACCTTGTTAAATTCATTAGTATTTTTTAAATCTATTTATTTTAACGATATTATTTGCATGATATTTATCATCATTTTGGTTTCAAGAAATAAAAAGATGATATCTGTAGCCTTGGATAATTATGAAATCATTAAATCTAATGAATTTATTACTGCTAATCGAAAATGGCATAAGAATACAAAGTTAATAATAATATCTATTATTTTACTAACTACTTGTCTAGCCCTAATTCAAGTTACTTTGCCTTTAGATTTTGTTAAAGGCGGTATATTAAGAGAACCTATAACTAAAAACCTTACCAGTTATATTATTTCTTCACAATTAATATTACTATTCATTCTCCAATGGCCAATTGGTAATTGGTTAACTAATAAGGGAAGGTTATTTGGAATAAAATTTAGTTTAATAAATTTTTGCATTTGTACATTTTTATTATTCTTATCAAATTATTTCAGTATTCTAGGCTTCTATTTAATGTTGATTGCAATCATTTTTTGTAGTATTGGAATCTCATCTTTTCTGCCGACATCAACAGATATAGTTTTTAGGATCGCTCCTGAAAATAAAAAAGGATTCGCTCTTGCAATTCTGTCACAATGCTTTGCAATAGGTTATTTTATTGGTCCTTTGATCTCAGGTAAAATTCTAGATTATTTTGGTAATGCTTCTATTATTTGGATAGTAATTTCTTTATCCTGCTTATCAATATCTATTGCACTATATAAACAAGATTATTAGTTTAATAAATATTATTCTTTATTAATTTCAATGATTCTTCTTTCTCTTAGGAATAGAAAGAATGGTGCAGAGAAAGCAAATGCTATTAAAAAAGTACCAAAATAAACTATCCACATATTTTTAATTTCTAATTTCTTTGATTCATTGACGATCCAAATAAAAATAGCACTGGCTCCAATAAATAAGTCTCTTGATAAAGATTCTGCAGCTGGATTAGCATTTGCTAAGAGTATAAATTTTTTTATATCAAAAGCAGGTCCATATTCCATTGCAAAATGATAATTAGAAATCATTGGTAAAATTGCACCTAAAATAGAGAGAAAAAGATAAAGAAAACTGAGTCTAGAATTTTTACCCTTTAATAAATTTAAAGAATCCATATAATAAAGAGGTTTATAAATTAATAATAGTGACTAAATAATGAATAACTATAAGAATTATTTCTCAGAAAATAAAACATATAAAAAAGGTAATTTAAAATTTGCCGTAATTGGTCATATTGAGTGGATAAATTTCCTTAAAGTTGATTCCTTGCCAAAACCAGGAATAATTTCGCATTCTGATATTTCCTTAGAATATCCTGCGGGTGGAGGTGCATTAATTGCAAAGACATTGCACGAGCTAACTAATAATGAAGTTCATTTTTTCACTTCATTGGGTACAGACTATTATGGAAGAGAAAGTGTTAGATTTTTTGATGAAATAGGTTTGAAATTACATGTAGCATGGAGAGATAAGCCTACCAGAAAGGGATTTAGTTTAATTGATAATAATAGAGAAAGATCCATAACAATTATCGGCGAGAGGTTATCACCCTCATATAAGGACGATTTGGATTGGCACCTTCTAAAAGAAATGGATGGAATATTTATTACTGCGGGTGATATTAATTTATTTAAAAAGGCAAGAAAAGCAAAAGTGCTTTGCTCTACACCTAGGGTAGGTATAAGTACTATTAATGAATCAAACATAATTTTAGATGGATTAATAGGAAGCAACCTTGATCCCCATGAGTATTTCTCATTATCTGATTTATCCCATAAACATAAATTAATAATAAAAACAGAAGGCGAAAATGGAGGCTTTTCAATTCCAGGAGGAAAATATTCTGCTATTAATAACCAAAATGTCTTAAAAGATTCATATGGATGTGGTGATTCTTTCGCAGCAGGAATTCTATATGGTTTATCTTCTTGTTGGAGTATTGAAAAGACTATAAATTTAGGTAAAGTATTAGGAAGAAATTGTATTGAACATTTTGGTCCATACCCAAATATGTCTAAAATTATTAATTAATATTTAAATGAAGAAATTAAATAATAATAACAATAATTTTCTTATCGATAAATATATTATTTTTGTGATTTATATTTTTATATTATTTTTTAAATCTATATTACAAATTCTTGAGATATTCTCATATGGATTCTTAAAGAAAGAGCTTCTAACAAGGAAAAGTAATATAGGTTTTGATATGAAAATAAAAATCAAATGAAATGACTAATTTATTAATAATTTTTTTTATTTTTTTATTTACGTACTTCATTTTTAAGAAAATAATAGTAAAAACCAATAGGAATCAAAAATTAATAAATTTTAAAAATAATTTTATTAGTAAAGAGTCTCAAATTGAAAAGATTTTTACTAGGGATAATGAAAAAAAATATCAAGATCCATCTATAAATATTACAATAGGTATCTATGAAAAAGAAGAAGATATTATAAAAAAATCAAATATTCATAGATCTAGACTTGCAAAATTTAAAAAATCAAAATTAAATGGTGAAATAATATATGTTGATTCTGATAATAATATTTATAAGCTTGTTAAGGGTGAAAAAAAATATATTTAATTTTTCTAATTGCATTCTAGGCTATCTCTTGTTGCAACGCCTGTTTTTGGATTGATACCATCAGCAATTTTACAAAGGTTTCTTTGGTCTTCGCTATCAAGAATTGCAAAAGTAAAATCAGCCCCATCAATTTGAGCACCTGCAAAACTACTACCAGAAGCAATCATGTTTACTAATATTGCGTTTCTTAAATCTGTTTTTTGAAAATTGACTCGATCTGAAAGAGTATCTGTTAAATCAATACCATTTAAGTTAGAACCTTTGAGGTCTGATAACGTCAGAGTTGTGCCATGTAAATCAACATCACTAAAATCTGCATCTCTTGCAATTGCCCCCGCGATTGAAGATAAATGTAAGTCTTCTCCATGAAAATCATATCCAGTAATATCAGATCTTACGTAGCTTGGAACTTCGTCTCCCTCTCCTTTAACAGCTACATTAGCTCCAGCAAATGCAGGCATAGAAAAGATTAGAAGTGAACAAACGAAACTTAAGAAATATTTTAAGAGACTGAAAATCTTCATTCTAAACACTTAATATTTACTTTATATTAGAACAAATTGTTTGATTTTTGAGAGATTTAAAAAAATTGAAAATAGTCTTAAAACTTTAAAATTTAAAAATTTATTTCCTATTTATTTCAAAGATTAATAGATTTTTAAAAGAGTTTTATAGATAATTTAAGTTGAATTTATAAAAAATTTTTACCTTAATTTTGAAAGGAATATTTTAAGTTTTTATCTTGGGGAATTTATCGATTTCTTGGGGCCTAAAAATAAATAAACTTTTGCTTTGATAATCAATTTGATTTCTTTCGAATTTTTTCATGAATACGAATATAGTTAAATAAATCAAGGGGGAAGTAAATGCCAATGTTAAAAGTAAAGAGACTATTTTCTTGAAATCAATAAATGGTTTTTGAATTAAATCCTCACCACAAATACCACATAATAGGTTGCTATATTTATCCTCTTTGGGAAACTGATATTTTGGATTACAGTAAGGGCAATAATATCTACGCATATTATTTGAAATAAGTTTTATCAGACATTAAATAAAAATTCCATTACATCACCTTCACATACAATGTAATCTTTTCCCTCACTTCTTAAAAGACCTTTACTCTTTGCATTTAAAAAAGAACCTGAATCTAATAATTTTCTGAAAGAAATTGTTTGAGCTCTAATAAATCCTTTTTCAAAATCAGTATGTATTACTCCTGCTGCCTGTGGAGCTGTCATACCATTTTTAATAGTCCATGCTTTAGTTTCTTTTTCTCCAGTGGTGAAATAGGTTCTTAATCCTAAAAGTCTATAAGTTGCTTTTATTAGAGATGATAACCCCCCTTCTTTAACACCTAGACCATTAAGAAAGTCTATCTTTTCACTTAAATCTAAATCAATTAATTCTGATTCAACCTGTGCAGATATTTTTATACATTCCGTTTTTTCATTAAATGCAAAATCATAAACCTGCTGAGAAAAGGAATTACCTTTTTCTAAATCACTTTCGCTTAAATTAGTAGCATAAATTATTGGCTTTGCACTCAAAAAGCCTAACTGTTTGATTATATTTTTTTCTTCATCACTTAAGTCAATTGATCTAACAGAATTTCCTTTTTCTAGAACCTTTTCTATTTTCTGTAATAGTAAATCTTCAATATCAGCATCTTTATTTGACTTGATTTGTTTCTTTAATCTTTCTCGTCTTTTTTGTAATTGTAATAAATCAGCTAAGTTAAGTTCTAAATTTATTATTTCAATATCATCGATAGGATCCACTTTCCCTGAAACATGTATTACTTCATTATCTTCGAAACACCTAACGACATGAACGATTGCATCAACTTCTCTTATATTAGATAGAAATTTATTTCCAAGTCCCTCGCCTTTACTTGCACCTTTAACTAAACCAGCGATATCTACAAACTCAATCTTAGTCGGGATAATATTTAAACTTGAGCTAAATTTCCCTAACTCTTCAAGTCTTTGATCTGGAACTGCAACAATGCCTTTATTTGGTTCTATAGTACAAAAAGGAAAATTTGCTGCCTGTGCTTTTGAATTTTCTACAAGAGCATTAAATAAAGTTGACTTACCAACATTTGGTAAACCTATAATTCCAGCTTTCAACATAAAATTTTTTGAAAATTAATCAAAGAGTATTTCTAAGTAATATAATATTAATATTCCATACAAAAGATAAAGACGTAGGAATCTTGAATGATTAGTAATCTTTAAAATTTTTTCAACTGAACTTAAAAAAGAAGCAAAAATGCCAGTAATTTTTAAAAAGAATATTAATATTAAATCCGCAATAATTTTAGTTGCTTTTATAACTTTCTTTGCCTTTCTGTTTAATACTTTTAAGAAAAGCAAACCAAAAGATATATCCAATTATGTAGTATCAGTAGAGAAAGGATTATTATCAGAAAGTATTAATAGTAGTGGAGAAATTAGAGCTTCAAAATCAGTAAAAATAAGTCCTAGGAAACAAGGTTTTATTAAAAATATTTATGTAGATGAAGGTGACTTAGTAAAGAAAGATGATTTATTAGCTCTACTTGATGAAAAAGATTTCGTATTTAAACTTGAAGAGTTAAAACTCAATAATAAAAAACAAAGTTTAAATTTTAAAAGAAGAGAATTTTTATTTAACGAAGGAGCAATTAGTAGAGAAGATTTTGAAATTTCAAGAAACAAATTTAAAACAAGTAAGGCTAAATTAAATGATGCAATCGCAGAAAAGAGTTTTTATCAAATTCGAGCGCCTTTCTCCGGAATAATTACTAGAAAATATGCTGAGATAGGAACATATGTTGCTCCAAGTGCAAATATTAGTAATAGCCCAAATGCTAAGAATTTTATTTTTGAGCTCTCAGATGGTATTGAAATCATCGCAAAGGTTCCTGAAAGTGATATAGGTCGAATAAAAATTAATCAAAAGGCAGTGTTAAGAATTGAATCATATCCAGCAAGAAAATTCGAAGCAAAAATTATAAAAATTGCTCCTAGGGCTATAAAAGATAATAATGTTACCTCTTTTGAAGTAACTCTTAAATTTGTAGAGGACTATAAAGATATTAAAATTGGCATGACTACGGATCTTGAATTTAAAGTAAAAAATGATGTGGAATTGATTTTGGTACCTACTGTTTCAATAGTTACTAATGAGGGGAAAAAAGGAATTCTAAAAGTTGATAAAAATAATATGCCAAAATTTAAAGAGATAGAATTAGGTATTAGTAGTGGTAGTAAAACATCAGTTATAGATGGATTAGAAGAGGGAGATATGATATTTATTGATATTCCACCTTGGTCAAAAATACAGTAGTTCATGTCTGTAAATAATTTTTGTAAACCAACTCTCCTTTTAGTTGATGGACACTCCCTCGCTTTCAGAAGCTTTTATGCTTTTAGTAAAAGTAATGATGGTGGATTAACAACAAAAGAAGGATTTCCAACGAGCGTCACATATGGTTTTTTAAAAAGTCTCCTTGATAATTGTAAGAATATTAGTCCAGAGGGCGTTTGTATTGCTTTTGATACCGAAAAACCAACTTTTAGGCATGAACTTGACCCAAATTATAAAGCTAATCGAGATGTCGCTCCAGACAGATTTTTTATAGATATAGATAATTTAGAACTAATTTTAAAAAATAATCTTAATTTACCTATTTTTAAATCGCCAGGCTTTGAAGCAGACGATATTTTAGGAACAATTGCAAATGATGCTGCTTCTAAAGGATGGAAAGTTAATATCCTTTCTGGTGATAGAGATTTATTTCAGTTAGTAGATGATAAAAAAGATATCTATGTTCTTTACATGGGTGGTGGGCCTTATGCGAAAAGTGGTAATCCAACTTTTATGGATGAAGATGGGGTTCATAAAAAATTGGGAGTAGCTCCCTCAAAGGTTGTTGATTTAAAGGCTTTAACAGGAGATAGCTCAGATAACATACCAGGTATTAAGGGGGTTGGTCCTAAGACAGCAATTAATTTATTAAAAGAGAATAATGATCTTGATGGTATTTATGAAAAATTGGAAAAAATTACAAACTCTAGTGAAAAAAATAATTCTAGTTCTATTAAAGGAGCTTTAATTGAAAAGCTTAAAAAGGATAAATTTAATGCTTACTTATCAAAAGATTTAGCAAAGATTAATATTTCAGTACCTCTAGTATTAGAAAATAAATATGAACTTAAAGAAGTAGATAAAGATTCCCTTTCTGATTCTTTAAAAAAGCTTGAATTGTCAACCCTGTTAAGACAAGTTGATTATTTTTACTCAACTTTTAGTAAAGGAGGTTTTAATCAAAATAAAGGTAATATTGAAAAAATTAAATCAAAAGAATATTTGGAAATTAATAAAGAAGTTGAGAATTCACTTCCAAAAATTAAAGTAAAAATAATTCAAAATGAAGAGGATTTATATGAATTAACTAAAAAATTAGAAACAACAAATGATTTTATTTCCCTTGATACAGAGACTACAAGTCTTAATCCAATTGATGCTGAATTAGTTGGTATAGGAATGTGTACGGGTGATAAATTAAATGAAGTTTATTATATCCCGATAGGTCATAAATCTTTAAAAAATTATAAACAGTTAGATATTGAAGATGTTTTAAATTCGTTAAGAGATTGGTTACAGAATTCTAAAAAATTGAAAACGCTCCAAAACTGCAAGTTTGATAGACAAATATTTTTTAATCATGGAATAGAACTTAATGGAGTTTTTTTTGATACTCTTTTAGCTGATTACATATTAAACAATCAAGAGAAGCATGGATTAAGCGAAATTGTTTATAGAGAATTAGGTTTTAAGCCTGCTTCATTTAAAGAAATATTAGGAAAGAATAAAGACTTTTCTTATGTTGAAATAGAATCTGCAAGTGTTTATTGCGGCTATGATGTTTATCTTACCAGGCAAATATCGAAGATATTTTTAGAAAAATTTAAAAAAAGTAAAGATGATCTTTTCAAATTATATTCCGAAATTGAATTACCTCTAGAGCCCGTTTTATCCCAAATGGAAGTCACAGGGATTAAGGTAGATGTTCCCTATTTAGAAGAATTATCAACAGAGTTGAGATTAGCACTTCATAAGATTGAAGAAAAAGTTTTCAATTTAGCTGGTGAAGAATTTAATTTATCATCTCCTAAGCAATTGGGTGAAATCCTTTTTGAGAAATTAAATTTAGATAAAAAAAAGTCTAGGAAGACAAAGACTGGTTGGAGTACAGATGCTCTAGTATTGGATAGATTAGTTGATGAGCATGAAATTATATCTCCACTTATTGAGCATAGAACATTTAGCAAGTTACTCAGCACTTATATTGATGCTTTACCATTACTTGTAAATAATAAGACAGGAAGAGTTCATACAAATTTTAATCAAGCTGCAACTGCTACAGGAAGATTAAGTAGCAGTAATCCAAATTTACAAAATATACCAATAAGAACTGAATTCAGTAAAAGGATTAGGAAAGCATTCTTGCCTGAAAAAAATTATAAGCTTTTATCAGCTGATTATTCTCAGATAGAATTAAGAATACTTGCACACTTAGCAAAAGAGGAGATTCTAATAAAAGCCTTTAATAATAATGAAGATATACATTCATTAACAGCTAAGCTAATATTCGATAAAAAAAATATAACTACTGATGAAAGAAGGGTAGGCAAAACAATTAACTTTGGGGTTATTTATGGTATGGGAGTTAAAAAGTTTGCTAGATCAACAGGTGTTAATGTAATTGAGGCAAAAGATTTCTTAATTAAATATAAAAATAAATATTCAAAAATATTTGAATTTTTAGAACTTCAAGAAAGGTTTGCTCTTTCAAGGGGTTATGTAGAAACCCTTTTTGGTAGAAAAAGAGAATTTAAATTTGACAAAAATGGTCTAGGAAGATTTATTGGCAAAGATCCATACGATATAGATTTAAAATCTGCTAGGAGGGCAGGTTTAGAGGCGCAGTCCCTTAGAGCAGCAGCAAATGCACCCATTCAAGGGTCAAGTGCTGATATTATAAAAATAGCTATGATAAAAATACAAGAACAAATTAAAAGAAATAATTTTCCAATTAAATTATTAATTCAAGTCCATGATGAATTATTATTTGAAGTACCTGATGATAATGTTGATTTAGCAAGAGATTTTATTAAAAAGACTATGGAGGATAGTGTTAAGTTAGATGTCCCACTCATCGTTGATATTGGAGTAGGTGATAATTGGATGGAAACAAAGTAAATAGTTTTTAAATTATCGTATAAAAAATGATTAAACTCTTTAATTCTCTTACGAAAAATATTGAACTCTTTAAACCAATAAATGATAATGATGTCACTATTTATTGTTGTGGGGTAACAGTTTATGATTTATGCCATCTTGGACATGCAAGGAGTTATATAGTTTGGGATGTTCTTAGAAGATTTTTAATTTTCAAGGGATATGAAGTTAAGTTTGTACAAAATTTCACTGATATTGATGACAAAATTTTAAAACGCGCAAGAGAAGAAAATACTTCAATGAAAGAGATTAGTGAAAGAAATATTCAAGAATTCTTTAAGGATATGGATTCATTAGGTATTATGAGAGCAGATAAAATGCCAAAAGCAACTAATAATATATTTAATATCGTTGAATTAATTAAGATTCTTGAACACAAAGGTTGCGCATATTCAATTGATGGTGATGTATATTTTTCTGTAAATAAAAGTAAGAATTATGGAAAATTAAGTAATCAAAAAATTAATCAACAAAATATAAATCAACAAGGAAGAATTACTTCCAATGAAGAAGAGAAAAAAATCCATCCTCAAGATTTCGCTTTATGGAAAAAAGCAAAAAATAATGAACCTTTTTTTGATTCACCTTGGGGGAGTGGAAGACCCGGATGGCATATAGAATGTTCTGCAATGGTTAAGGCTGAATTAGGAGAAACAATAGATATTCATTTAGGAGGCTCTGATTTGATTTTTCCTCATCACGAGAATGAAATAGCTCAATCTGAATGTGCTTATGAAAAAGATCTTGCGAATTATTGGCTTCATAATGGGATGGTTAATGTAAATGGTCAAAAGATGAGTAAATCCCTTAAGAACTTTACAACTATAAGAGATCTTTTAAATAGCGGGGTGAGTCCAATGGCATTAAGATATTTTGTCTTAACAGTTAACTACAGAAAACCATTAGATTTTACAGATGAAGCAATAAAGAGTTCATCTGAAGCCTGGAAAAATATTAATATGGCTTTATCTTTTTTTGATTTAATTAAAGAATCTAATATATTATTTGAAGAAGAAGTAGATGATGATCCACACCTAATTAAAAATCATAAAAATATTTTTAAATTAAAAAAACAAAAATTTATTGAATCGCTTAGTAATGATATCAATACTGCTTCAGCAATTTCAGTACTCTATGAATTATCAAAACCTTTAAAAAACTTTATAAATCAATATAAAAGAAATGCCAATAACGAGTTGACAAAAGATAGAAAGATTTTTCTTTTAGAAAGTTGGAAATTATTAGTTGATTTATCTAATGTTCTTGGCTTTAAAAAAGAGAAATTGATAGAAAGAAAAACAATAGAGGAAAGTGATATCTTAAAACTTGTAAATGAAAGATTATTGGCAAAAAAGGTAAAAGATTATAAAAAAGCAGATAATATAAGAAGTATGTTAAAGGAAAAGGGGATTGAACTTATAGATAAATCACCTGATGTTACTACATGGATAAATATATAAACCTTTAAGATTCACTCCAATTTAAAATAAAAACGTTTATGTGGATGCTTTAAGTGAGAAACTATTAAAAATATTTGTTATAAGGTGAAATACATCTCTGTTCTTGGTTCTACGGGCTCAATTGGGACACAAACCTTAGAAATTGCTGAAGAATTACCAGGAAAATTTAAAGTAGTTTCTTTGACCGCGGGGAGAAATATAGATTTATTGACAAAACAAATCAAGAAATATTTACCCGAGTTTGTGGCTATTCAAGATGAGAGTTTATTAACGAAATTAAAAAATAATATTAATGATTTGAATCTTTCTAATCCTCCTGAAATTATGACAGGTATAGAGGGTTTAAAAGTTGCTGCATCTTGGGATAAAGCAGATACTGTGGTTACAGGTATAGTTGGCTGTGCCGGTTTAATACCAACATTATCAGCAATATATGCCGGGAAAAATATTGCACTCGCTAATAAAGAAACATTAATAGCAGCTGGAAGTTTAGTTATACCAGCGCTTGAAGCAAATGAGAGTACTATTATCCCTGCAGATTCTGAACATTCAGCTATTTTTCAATGTATACAAGGTCTACCAAAATCAAATAATGCAGAATTTCTTACCGGCATTAATCCAAAAGGATTAAAATCTATCCAACTTACAGCCTCTGGAGGGGCCTTTAGAGATTGGCCAAAAGAAAATCTGAAATTTGTAACAGTAAAAGATGCTACATCTCATCCAAATTGGGACATGGGTAAAAAGATTACAGTTGATTCTGCAACTTTAATGAATAAAGGATTAGAAGTTATCGAGGCACATTATCTCTTTGGCACTTCATATGAAAATATTGAAATAGTTATTCATCCTCAAAGTATTATCCATTCCATGATTGAATTAGATGACTCTTCTGTTTTGGCTCAGCTTGGTTGGCCAGATATGAAACTTCCAATTCTATATGCTATGAGTTGGCCTGAAAGGATTAAAACGAATTGGAAAAAATTGAACCTATCAAAAATTAATGAATTGACTTTTAAAACTCCTGATAAAGAAAAATATCCATGCATGGAGTTAGCATATACTGCAGGTAAGTGTTCTGGAACGATGCCTGCGGTTTTAAATGCGGCAAATGAAATATCGGTAGAAGAATTTCTAAAAGAGAAGATTTCATTTCAAGAGATTCCAAAATTCATTGAAAAAGCATGTGAAGCTCATCTGAAAGAGATCAATCAATCCCCACAATTGGAGGACATCTTAAAGATTGATAATTGGGCAAGAGTTTTCGTTAAGGAAGAGATTAATAAAAATAATAAATATTTCCAATTAAGTTAATTTAAAATTTTAAAAATATTAATTATTGAATATTTAGAGATTTTATCCAATTACTCACAATTTCATCTGACCAGCAGCCTCTTGAAGAATGAAAACCATTATGTCCACCTTTTTCTGTTAATAAAAAAGATATACCGGAGTAATTATCCTTTAAAAAGTTTTTTAATTCAAGTGTTGGTTCATAAGGAACCCAAGGGTCATCTTTTGCATGAATGAAAAGAGATCTGGGCAACTTATTAAAAAATCTTTTAATTTTCGAAAAAGGAGATGCTCTTAAATAGTAATCATCAACTGATTTATATCCCCAATTAGGTGCTGTTATCTTTTCATCAAATTCTCTAATGGTTTTTATTTTTTTTATTGACCTTTTTGTCAAACTTTCTTTAGTGCAATCAATCTTATTTAATTGACTTTGGAGGACTTGACTCTTCAAGCGATTTATCAACCATTTCTGGTAGATGAAGTTTCTAGGTTTATCAATACACTGACTGCAGGAATTTAAGTCTAAAGGACTACTTACACAGGCAAGACCATCCAGTAAAGGCTTATTATTTTGTTCTTCAAAATCAAAACATGCATTAAGAAGAATAGTGCCTCCTAAGGATAAGCCAATTCCATAAATTGGAAAATTATTCCTTTCAAAATGTGAATATTTATCTTTAGGGAACAAATTTTTTCTTATGAAATTTACAACCGAAATAATATCATTTGAACATCTGGCTGAATAATTTTTATGTGATAAATATCTTCCAGAACCAGCACCTCTTAAATTTAGCTTTAATACAGCAAATCCTTCATTTAGCAATTTTCTTGAAATCCTCTTAAGACCAAACCTTTTCGTTGACCCTCCTAATCCATGTGTAATAAGAATTAAACCTTTATTTAAATTAAATAAGTCAGGTTTTTCTAAATAGCCCAAAAGATAATTGTTGATTACTAAATCTGATGGATAATCAGGTAGAGGTATAAAAACTTTCTCAAGATTTTTAAATGAATTTAAGCCGATACAAAATGTATCTCTAATTGTTTGAAGATCGCCCCCCTTCCAAAAAATAGACTCTTTAAAATCATTGTTTTTCAAAGGAAAAATTTTTTACTAAATTTGTTTTACTTTACACCAATGCCTAAGTCTCTTAATTCAGAGATAAGATCACTGAGAACTTTTTTTGCATCGCCAAACACCATTGAAGTATTGGGTAAGTCAAATAAATCATTCTTTATTCCTGAATATCCTGCGCTCATTCCTCTTTTAATAACAAAAACTGTTCTGGCTTCTTGAACATCTAAAACTGGCATTCCATATAGAGGGGAATTTTGATCATTTTTTGCCTGTGGATTTACAACATCATTAGCACCAAGAACTAATACTACATCTGTTGCAGGGAAATCTGGATTTATAGTATCCATCTCTTTTAGTTGTTCATAAGGTACATCTGCTTCAGCGAGAAGTACATTCATATGTCCGGGCATCCTTCCTGCTACAGGATGAATAGCATAGTTAACTTCTATATTATTTTGCTCTAAAATTTTAGTGACTTCTCTTAAAGTATGTTGGGCTTGGGCTACAGCTAAACCGTAACCGGGAACTATTATTACTTTATTTGCAGCCTCTAGTGTTAATGCACATTCCTCAACACTACAAGATGTGATATTAGTGTATTCTGTTTCACTAGAAGAGTTTTTAATTTGAGCTGATAAAGTTCCTCCAAATAAAACTGAAATCAAGGACCTATTCATTCCTTTACACATTACTTGAGTAAGTATTAAACCTGCTGCACCGACCATTGCTCCAGCAACAATTAATAGTTGACTCCCTACAACAAAACCTGCCGAAGCAGCTGCTATCCCAGAGTAACTATTAAGCAATGAAATTACTACAGGCATATCGGCTCCCCCTATAGGAAGAGTTACTCCTATTCCTAAGAATGTAGAGGAAATTACTAAAAGCCAAATTGAAGAAACACTAGAATATTGTATTAAATCTAAAAAGGCAATTAGAGAAATAATCGCAAAAACGATATTAACAATATGTCTTATTTTACTTTGAGTCCATGAAGGCGTTGCTAACCAACCTTGTAATTTAGCCATTGCTATTATTGACCCTGAAAAAGTTATAGCTCCTACAAATATCGACACTGATATCGAGATTATTTCAATTAAAGATTGGAAAAAATCAAAATTCTCTGTATTAGTAGGAAATAAGGCTACACCAAGAGCAACTAGTAAAGATGACATTCCTCCACAGCCATTAAATAATGCAACTGTTTCAGGCATTGATGTCATGGGTACTTTTCTAGCCAAAATAGCTCCCAAAGAACTTCCTAATACAGTGCCTATTATTATCCAAAACCACGCCCCAATAGATATACCAGAAGAACCTAAATAGAATGTAAAAAGACCAATTACTGAGAGAAGCATTGCAAATGCTGCCAATCTATTAGCGGTCCTAGCAGACCTCACTTTTGATAAACCTTTAATACCAAGCGCAAGCAATAAAACTGCAAGAAGATCAATGACAAATTGAATAATTAATGAGATATCCATTTTTTATTTTCTATTTAATTTTTTTTGAGTTTTGCGGCTAAACATAGCCAACATCCTGTCAGTAACAAAGAAACCACCAACTACATTAAATAATGCAAAACCAAGTGAAACTGAACCAATAATAAGAAGAGGCATATTTTGGTTGGCTTTAATAATTAGTGTCAAAGCAGCCAGCATTGTAATACCTGATATAGCATTAGCCCCACTCATCAAAGGAGTATGAAGAGTAGGAGGAACTTTACCAATTAGTTCAAGTCCCAGTAAACTCCCTAAAAGTAAAATCCAGAATGCTTGGACAAAAAACTCCATAATTAATCAATACCTCCCAATTCAAAAACTTTTTCTTGAAGGATAGCTCCTTTATCACTTAATAAACAACCTGCTATTAGCTCATCATCTTTTTTAAGATTAATTATTCCATTATTAATAAACGGGCTTATTAAAGCAAATAGATTTTTTGAATACAAAGAGCTTGCATGATAGGGAACGCTAGAAGGGAGCTCAGATGCACCTATAAGTTTTACCCCATTTCTGATAATAGTTTGATTCGCCTTTGTATTCACGCAATTTCCTCCTTGAGAAACAGCTAGATCAATTACGACTGAACCTGATCTCATTTTTTTAAGCATTTCGTCATTAATTAAAATTGGTGCCCTCTTACCAAGGACTTGAGCGGTGCAAATAGCAACATCAGCCTCTGAAAGATGTTTTGTGAGTATTTTTCTTTGCTCCTTAAGGAATTCTGAAGAGACTGCCTTAGCATAACCTCCTGATTCAGATGGTTTTTCTTCAAATTCAGGAAGATCTATAAATTTCGCCCCTAAAGATTCTACCTGTTCTTTAACCACTGGTCTTATATCAGATACAAAAACTAATGCTCCTAATCTTTTTGCAGTAGCTACTGCTTGTAATCCAGCTACTCCACCACCTAAAATAACAACCTTTGCTGGCTGGACAGTTCCTGCAGCTGTCATTAACATTGGAAAATATCTATCAAGTTCACTAGCGGCCAATAGAACTGATTTATAACCTGCAATATTCGCCTGCGAAGAGAGTGCATCACAAGATTGGGCTCTGCTGATTCTAGGTAGGAGCTCTAAAGAAATAGCAGATAGCTGATTCTCCGATAGAAAATTGGAAAGAGTTTTATTTCCATAAGGATTAATTAATCCAACTATTAAGGCACCATGCTTAAATTTTTTTAATTTTTCGATTTCTGGACATTGAACACAAAAAATTAAATCAGCTTCTTTCCAAATCTTGTCATCAATTCCCTCAAAAATTTTCCCTCCGCTTTCGACGTAGGAAAAGTCATTAAACCCTGATAGTTCTCCTGCTGATTTTTCAATATAAATTTCACAACCAAGCTTACTTAATTTTTTTACAGTTTCTGGCGTGGCTGAGACTCTTCTTTCTCCAACTGATGTTTCGAATGGAATTAGTATTTTTGTCAATTTTATATATTCTTATACTTTATTAGGATATATTGATTTCAGATAAAAGTCTTAGAAATTTATTAAAGATATATTTTCTTTTTTTTAAAATTTAGCTAATAAGAAAATATAGAGAAATTTTAAACAAATGAGCATAAAAGCTATCGAATGCCCTGACGGAGTTTGCCATAGCCATCATGGTGGGCATGCCGTACCAAGGCAAACCATGCAAAGGAACTTGCAAAATCATGGAAGAGAATGGTGCGAGAAATTGGCTGAGAGAATTTATGAAATGTCAGTTGATACATATTCTCAGACAGTAATGCCCAGCCTACATTCATCTGGATGGCAAAGAAGGCATTTAGACTGGGAATTCAAACTTGCTGAAAACGACTCAGAGCCTGATGAAGCATTAGTTGAAGGAATAATTAATGCTACAGAAAGTTTTCTAAGAAGTAGTGAGGTACATCGTCTTTTTATTCAAGAATTAGTTCAAGGTACTTTTGAGGAGGCCAATGATAAGAAAATTATCTCCAAGGTAATTAAATCAATAATTGAAGAAGAAATTATTAAATCTTTAAGAGAAAACAAGGATAATCTTTTAGATAAAATATCGCAAAAATTAGCTTATGAAGAAAATATTAGTAAAGAATTAGCTATGAATTCTGCAAATGATGGCTATAACGAGGTTGAGAGATTGCTAACAAATCACACTGAAGCGGTATAGAAAATTTACCTGATTTTTCTTAATGTTTTCTATAGATTTACCGAAAAAGGCGTTCAAATATAAATAAAAACAAAAGTTTTTGTTATCAATTACTAATTTGTACCATTTTTAACACTAATTAATTAAGTAAATGTGCTTTTCTATATTTACTTGATTAAAAAATCATGGAAAACTTCTTACAAAGAAGAATTGACGTTGCGACATGTTGGGCTTCCAGCAGAATATCTGTAATGGATAGTTTAGAAAGGTATGAAGATAGCTATGCTATCTCAGAAGAATTTCGCGAATGGATTGTTAATTTGGGTCAAAAAGAAAATAGTCTTTCAGATTATGTTTTAAAGTGCCCCAAGAATTTAAATATCCTTTTAGAGAAGAAAATTCAAGATAAGTGTTAAATTTTAATTTCAAAGAGATATTTTAAATTTGAAATTTAATACCTAGAATAATTGCATAAATAAAATTTAAAAAATGGATAAATTGGATAGCTCCACTGAAATAGAAAATGTAGTCATTATTGGTTCTGGCCCTGCAGGATATACTGCAGCCATATATGCAGCTCGAGCTAATCTCCAACCTTTATTGGTTACTGGTTTCAATTCTGGAGGAATACCTGGTGGGCAATTAATGACAACAACGTTTGTTGAGAATTTCCCAGGATTTCCTGATGGTGTCCTAGGACCAGAGCTAATGGACCTAATGAAAGCACAAGCAGTTAGGTGGGGAACAAAACTGGTTGAAAGTGATGTTACTTCAATTGATACAAAAAATATGCCATTCAAGCTCAAAACTCTTGAAGGAAGTATAAAAGCCAATTCGATAATTCTTGCTACTGGAGCAAGTGCAAATAGACTAGGTATTAATGGCGAAGAAATATTTTGGAGTAAGGGGATTAGTGCCTGTGCTATTTGTGATGGTGCTACACCTCAGTTTAGGAATGAAGAGTTAGCCGTCATAGGTGGAGGAGACTCTGCATGCGAAGAAGCTGTTTATCTTACAAAATACGGAAGTAAAGTTCACCTCATAGTTAGATCAAATAAATTAAGAGCTAGTGCATCAATGATTGATAGAGTTACAGCTAACTCAAAGATAACAATTCATTGGAATAGCGTCGCAAAAGAGGCGGTTGGTCATGAATGGCTCGAAAAAATTAAAATTTTGGAATCAGATTCACAGTATAAAGAATTGCAGGTGAAAGGACTTTTTTATGCAATTGGGCATACACCAAATACAAGTTTTTTAGATAATCAAATTGAAATTGATGGTAAAGGTTACATCGTATGTGAGGGAGGTAGACCGGAGACATCTGTTGCTGGTATTTTTGCTGCAGGAGATGTTTCTGACTCTGAGTGGAGGCAAGGGGTCACAGCTGCAGGTAGTGGCTGTATGGCAGCCTTAGCAGCGGAGAGATGGCTTTCTGAGAAACAACTTTCAAGACAAATCACTAGAGAAAATCCTGATCCAGATAAGTCAAATATCAAAAATGACTTAACCGAAGAGGATACAAATGAAAAAACATTTGATTTTAATTCAGATTGGCAAAAAGGAAGTTATGCATTAAGAAAGCTTTATCATGAAAGCTCAAAACCAATTCTTGTTATTTTTAGTTCACCAAGTTGTGGCCCTTGTCATGTATTAAAACCTCAACTTAAAAGAGTAATAAGTGAATTAAATGGCGAAGTTCAAGGAATTGAGATAGATATTGATAAAGATCAAGCTATCGCTCAACAAGCCGGGATTAACGGTACACCCACTGTTCAACTTTTTAAAGATAAACTTCTTAAACGAGAATGGAAGGGTGTTAAACAAAGGAGCGAGTTTAAAGATGCTATAAAAAGTTTGATTAAATAATAAGTTTATTTTTTTTTCGAATTTGCTTGCTTTAAATTAGATGGTCTTGATCCTCCTCCTCCAGCATTTCTCTCTCTGTATGTAATTCTTCCGCGAGTCAAATCATAGGGACTAATTTCAACTAAAACTTTATCTCCAGCAAGTAGTTTTATTCTAAACTTTGTTAGTTTTCCAGCTGCTCTGCATAAACATTGATGTCCCTCAGGTTGTTCAAGAGTAACAAGATAAAACCCATTTCCCTGCTCTTTTTCTATTACGCCTGAGGTTTCAATCATTAATTGTCTTTTCTTTACATTATATATTAACAGAATAAGGAGAATCCTATTAAAGAATCTTCCTTAAGATAAATTAGGAAACAAATATTTATTTAGATATAGGTTTTTAATTCCTTTACTAAAGATAACTGTCCATAATAAAAATTAGCCTTCTTAATAGATTCAATATCATCCAATTGGTCAAAATAAATTAATCCTAAAGTCTCCCATAAGGAAGATTTACAAACTTTATTTATCTCAGACTTTGCTTCATCTTCTATGATACGCAGTCTTCTTTCAAAATTCTTTGACTTGGATAAAGACATGATTCCTTGTATTGGATAGTACAAATATACTGTATTTTAAAACTTTGGCAATCTTAGAAAGGTAGTCTTTTCTTCTGCTCAAGTTCCAAGTCAACTTCCATCTCTTTGAGTCTTTTGAGAATTTGTTCATAATACTCTTGAATATAGCTTTCTAAGGAGGTCATTTCTTGCTCTTTTAAATCGAGGATAGAAAAGGTTTTATTCATATCAGCATTTAACTCTTTTCCACTACTTGTGACTTCAGCGAAAGCAAGCCTATCTGATACATTTAAAGAATCTTGAAAGAAAGACACAGCTGATTGAGTGGCTTGAAGTATGAAATCAGCTACTCTAAAAATCTTTGCCTTTTTCTTGCTGTATTTTTCACATAAAGAAATTATCTCATTAGCATCCCATGATCTTGGACCAACAAGAGGTAGAGAGGTTTTGAAAGACTTTTGATTATCTAAAGAAGTTATAATAATCTTTGCCATATCTTGAGTATTTATGTAAGCAATTTTTGTGGGAGTACCACTCATCCAGACAGCTTGACTATCGAGGATAGGGATTGCAAATTGACCGATGACCCCCTGCATAAAGGCAGCACATTTAAAAATTGTGTAATCAAAATCTGATTTTTCAAGAAGTTTTTCAGTACAGAATTTGATATCCATTAACGGCACATTTCTAAATTGTTCAGTAAGTAATATTGATATAAAAATGACTCTCTTTATACCTTTAGACTCGCACTCATTAAAAAGATTAAGTTTCCCATCCCAATCTGTCTCATAAATACTTTTGCTATCGTCAGGCCTACTAGTAGCAGCATCAACCACCGCCTCTATATCTTGTAGGGCATAACTAATATCTTCCTTGGAAAGTAAATTACCTTTTGTTAATTCACATCCCCACTCTTGTAAAAAAGATGCTTTTCTAGGATTTCTTACAATGCACCTTACCTCATGTCCTTCTTCAATAGCATGTTTGGCTATCTGCCTACCAAGAGTACCAGTAGCTCCAACTAACAAAATCTTCATACGTATGAATATACTTCACCTTCAGACATTAACTTACTTTTTTGTTAATTCGCGAGAATTAATCTCCTTGATACTTTAGGAGAAGAGCTCCTCCTATTAAACCAATTGGTATCAAAATCCAAAAGACAGCTGCAATACTAAAAATCTCGTTTGCCATAATAAAGTATTTTGGAAAGATTATTTTACTCATTAATTATTGCATTATTTTTATTAAAAGTAAGATAATAGGTATAACTTTATAAATTCGTTAAATATTTAAATTCAAGAGAAAAAAGTATGATCTTATCAATATTATCAAACAAAAAATATTGGAAATGGAAAGGATTTTCTGTAGCATGGA
>MDTD01078737.1_pt1 | contig 31311 bp, 28 predicted proteins | sample 811221 | NCBI WGS metagenome assembly MDTD01 (sample SAMN05326646, study PRJNA326480) | marine metagenome | isolation source: seawater | place: Pacific Ocean: South West | collected 2011
GGTTGATTTTAATGGTTCAGGGGTTGATTTAAATGGTTCGGCCGTTGATTTAAATGGTTCAGCGGTTGATTTTAATGGTTCGTCTGTTGATCCTGAGGTTTGAGTTGATTTTAATGGTTCGGCTGTTGATTTAAATGGTTCTGAACTTTGTTGATTAGAAGTACTGCTAAATGGGTTTACTTCTTTATTAGTTTGAGAAGATGGTATTCCAAAATTATATTCATCAAAGGGGTTTGTATTTAAACTTTGAGTAGTATTTTGAGTAGTATTTTGTGGAGTTTTAAAATCGGCAGATTTAGTAGATGTATTTCTTGCAAATGGGTCTTTAATTGTTGTATTTTCAGAATCTATAGCTCCTCCATATTGGGTTAATGATGTATCATTTTGTATTGATGATATTTGATCTTTTACTTGTTCAATTTCGGCTCTTTTTTCAGGTAATGGTTGATGACTTAAATAATCAAATACAGAACTTTCAGATAATGATATATTTCCGGTTTTAGAATCATTTTGATAAATTGTTCTAAGTAATGATTTAACTTTTGTAAAATTTTTATCATAAATACGGAGACCTTCAAGTGATAAATATTTAGAAAAAATACAAGCTCGAGTTTCACACATAATAAGTATATATATTTTATGTAATTTCGATATTTTCGGATTACCATTAACTAAGAAATCATAATAATTATCATTTATGTAAAGTAAACATGATTTATCTGGACATGATAAACATTTTTTGTTACTATCCCATGTAACATTTGAAGTAATATATGTATCCCAAAAAGTTCTTGGTTTTGAGGAAGATAAAATTAATTTATTTTGAAGAGCTTTTTTGAGATGTTTATCATTTTTAAGAATATTAATTTCTTTTTCTAAATCTTGAAAATTAATAAATATTTCTCTATTTTTAAGTAAATTAGAAACATCAACTTCAAATTGACTATCAAACTCGACCATATTTAATAAAATTAAATACCAATCATTATAACTGTTAACTAAATTATGATTACAATCTAAAATATAATCAGATAATATTTTAACTTCTTCCATTTCAGATTGTCTTAATATTTTACATTTAGCACTGAATGTAGGATTTACTCTTTCGCCAGTTAATTCAAATAATTTATGAGTTAATTTAGATAATTGTTCATCTTCTGAGTTTTCAACAGATATAATTTTTTGAATATTCTTAGATGTAATCCAAGTTGGGTTTTGCGCGATAATATTTATAAGTTGATAAACAGAAACAAGTTCTTTATATTTTTTCATTCTTTTTTTACAAACTACATCATCACAAATTACATTACTATTAGGTAAAAATGGTATAATTGTATTTTCTAACATCGGAGATAATATATCAGTTAAATCGCTTGCATTAAAACCTAAAAAACCACCTTTTTGATCATGATATTTTTTTTTTGTGGTTTTTCTTTTTTGTTTTTTGTTGTTTTTCTTTTTTGTATAATTTTTAACTGTCATATATAAATAATATATATTTTATTAAGGATTATATCTATATATTATTGGATCATCAGCATCTTGATTATTATCATCTGGTTTAATATCAGATTGATTGTTATTATTATCAGGATTGTTATGATCTTGGATATTATTTTCATGATCGTTATGATCTTGGATATTATTTTCAGGATCGTTATCATTAGATGAAATGATAATATTGGTTACTTTTTCTGATTTTTCATCATTTGGTAGGATGCTTTCTATTCCTTCATTAAAATTGACATTAGATGAATCAATTGATGTATTTATTTTATATACAGTACACTTATCTAAACCGTTACAAATGGATGGAACTGATATTTCGGCTTTATAATTTTTAAACCTTTTATTAAACTCATCAATAACTCTATCGTCAATAATTGGACTGGATTCTAATAATCGGTCATATTCTAATCTTGACATTTTTAAGAAATCAGTTTGAACGATTCTTCTGGAGGGGTCTAATGCGAGTTCAATTGCGATATTTCTTTGTAGTTTTCCCCATGCAACTCCGGCAATTCTGTGAGCTTCCATAAGTTCAGCTACTTTAAGAAAGTTTTGAAGAGTAGAGATAATTCCAGCTAAAATATTAACACCACCAACAATAGCTGATGCTATTGATTTTTTTTCGGGTGGAACAAATGAATCCATACCAACATTAGCCGCTCCGGTTAATGTTGATAGAATTATAACTGGTATTGAAAATCCATGATATCTTCTTCTATATATTTTTTCACATCTTCCATGAAGCCAGCGATAACAAGAGGCTTTTTCAGACCATTCAGCTAATAGTTCTTCACATTCTTTAGTCCACGTTTTCGCAATTTCTTCAGATTTTATCATTGAGTTTCCTTCCATTATACTATTTATATTATTTAAATTTTAAGAAACCTTTTAATTTTATTGATTTGATTAGGATTATATTGAGCTTTTCCAGATTCAATATCATTAATTACAGAAAGGGGTAAATTACATTGTGTTGCTAATTGTTTTTGTGTAAGATTTTTACTACATCTTGTATCTGTAATCATTTTCCTTAATTCTACAGTGATTTTATCATGTTTAAGATTACCTTCTTCAATTTTTTTGTTTAATTTATTGTCTTTATTGGGTACATATTTTTTTTTAATTTGTTTTTTATCTTGTTTAAGATTGATAGCCTTTGATTTATCTTTAAGATAAATAAATTGTGTTTCCCATTGTTGATGTTCCATTTATAAATAATAAATAGTTTATTTTTAAATTATATTTATTCATCATCATAATCTTGATAATAACTTCTTAATCTTTCAGAGCTATCTTTGGAACCAGAACTAATAGTATTTAGTGCTCCATCTTTTCCGGTATTAAAGTTATTACATTTTTCTAATTCTCCATTAGATGTAATATTATATGTATTACCATCATAAGAACCAGATATATTACAATCTTCTCCGGTAATTCCTCTAACATTGATTGTAAAATCCATAGTAGATCCATTTTTAATATTTAGATAACTTACTAAATAATCTAAAGGTACACTTTGTGGGGAAATTGCATATACATAAATAAGATAAATGAGTAATAAAAGAAAGAATAAAGCAAACATAATTTTTCCATAGAGTCTATCTACATATAAATATACAACAATTATTGAGATACTATAAAATACTATGAATAGTGTTAATAAAATTATATTAGTAATGTTCATTATAATATATATAAACTAAAATAATATAAAGGTAAATTAGTAAATAAAAGTAAAAGTAAATGGAAATTAAATCTATGATGAAAACTTCATTTTCTGATAAGATTGTTGAAAATATAACTTCAGATAAAGATAAAGAATATATTTTTCAAAAAATGAAGATAATTTCTGGTCTAAAATATAATGATAAATATGCAAAATTATTTAATCCAAAATATTTGAGTAATTTAAGTAATCCGCATATATTTTGTGTTAAAAGTTCGGGTAATCCATATTTATTATTTTTGATGAATATTAATGATATAAATTATACTTTTTTGATTGATAAAAAGGTTAAAAAGGGATATAAATATCCTGGGATTTATTTAATGGATAATTGTTTTTCGGATGATTTATATTCTGGTTGTTTATTTGAGACAGAATTAATAAGAAATAATGATAAAACATGGACATTATTAATATGTGATATTTATAATTATAAGGGTAAGAAATGTAATGATACAATTATTGATAGAATGAACATTATATCAAAGTTGCTTGAAAATGATTATAATAAAGATAGAAATAATTTATGTAAAATAGAAGTAAAGAGATATTTTGATTATAAAGATATTAATTATGTATTGGATGTTTTTTCAAAGAAGCTTCCTTATAATGTTAGGGGATTATATTTTATTCCTATAAAACCGACATATTCTAAAATGCTAATTTTATTTGATAATAATATTAATAAAAAATTGGAAAAGTTGGAAAAATTATTAACAATAAAAACAAACAAACCTGAAATATATGAAATATATAAAATGGATAATGATAGTAATATTCCAATAGGTTATTCTTATATTCCGAATATAAAGACAAGTAAGAAAATGGAAGAATTATTTTCAGATAAATCAGAAATTATATTAGAATATAAATATAATAAATCATTTCAAAGATGGGAACCAAATATAAAATTTGATTGAGATATTTAAAAATTATATTAGAAGATAATACAAAATATGAGTGAACTGGAGAAATATTCCATAAGAACACTTTTGGAACAAATATTAGAAGAATCAGATACATTTATAGGTGGTTCTCAAGAAATAGAAGAAAGTTTGCCATTATTTAAAGATGATAAAATTGTAGTAAAAACATGTAATACAGTTCCCGCATTACAAAAATTATTGGATGAAATATTAGTAAATTGTCGTGATCAAAAAGTTCGTCTTGATGAATGTATTCTTAAAAAAGATAAAAATGTAATTCCTGTTACTGATATTAAAGTAGATTATGATAGTGAAAAAGAAATATATAGTGTATATAATAATGGAAATGGTATTGATGTGGCAAGACATCCGACAGAAAAAGATAAAAATGGTGAATATTTATGGATACCTGATATGATTATGGGTCATTTATTGACATCAAAAAATTATAATAAAAGTGGTAAAATTACCGGTGGTAAGAATGGATTCGGTGCTAAATTAGTGAATATCTTTTCAACTTGGTTTAAGATAGAAACAGTTGATCATGTAAGAGGTTTAAAATATGTTCAAGAGTATTCTAAAAATATGAGTATAAAAAGTGAACCTAAAATTACAAAAGTTAAATGCAAACCTTATACAAGAGTTTCATGGAAAATAGATTTTAATCGTTTTGGAATAGATAAATATACTGATGATTTGATTCAACTTGCAGAAAGGAGAGTTTATGATATTGCTGGTATAACAGATAGAAGTTTGAATGTGAGTTTAAATGGTAAAAAATTGAATATTAAATCATTTGATAAATATTGTGGTTTATATTTGAATAAAGATGAGAAGCATATTTATGAAAAGATACATGATCGTTGGGAAATATGTATATCAGTAAGTAATACAGATAAATTGGAACATTATTCATTTGTAAATGGTATATTTACATCTAAAGGAGGTAAACATGTAGATGTGATTGTAAAGCAGATAACAAGTGGTATAAGTAAATATTTGCAGAAAAAACATGGAGATATTCCGGAAAATTATATTAGAAATTACTTGAAGATCTTTATTAATAGTGTGATAGAAGATCCATCATTTGAAAGTCAATGTAAAGAAAGATTAATTACATCTCCAAATAAATTTGGATCAAAACCGGTGTTATCGGATAAACTTATTAAAAAGATTATAGATAATAGTGAAATTGTTGAAAAAGTTGTATCATTTACGGAGTTTAAACAGGCTAAACAAAGTAAGAAAACAGATGGTTCAAAGAAATCAAAAATTAGAGATATTCCAAAATTAGATGATGCTAATTTTGCAGGAACAAAGAAATCAGATAATTGTACATTAATATTAACAGAAGGAGATTCAGCTAAATCGATGGCGATATCTGGTTTATCTGTAATTGGTCGTGATTATTATGGTGTATTTCCATTGAAGGGTAAAGTTATGAATGTAAAAGATACACCTTTAAAACAGATATCAAATAATGATGAAATTACAAATCTTAAAAAGATTATAGGATTAGAAACAAATAAGAAGTATACTAATACAAAATCATTAAGATATGGTAAAATTATGGTAATGACAGATCAGGATCAGGATGGATCTCATATTAAGGGATTAATATTAAACTTGTTTCATACAATGTGGCCATCATTAATTGAGATGAATTATATAACCTCAATGATTACACCAATAATAAAGATAACAAAGGGTAAACTAACTCATAAGTTTTATAATATGACTGATTATAGAAAATGGTCTGAAAAGAATAATTCTTCAAAGTGGAATATTAAATATTACAAGGGTTTAGGAACAAGTAGTTCAAAGGAGGCTCAAGAATATTTTAAAGAATTAAAAATGAATCAATATTTGTATACAAAAGATACGAATGAATCAATGGAATTAGCATTTCAAAAAGATAAAGCAGATAATCGTAAAGAATGGTTATATAAATATGATCCAGAAAATATCGTGAAAGAGGATGAAAAAAATATAAAAATTGAAGACTTTATTCATAGAGAATTAATTCATTTTTCAAATAGTGATACTCAAAGGTCAATTGGTTCGGTATATGATGGCCTTAAACCAAGTCAGAGGAAGATATTATATTCTTGTTTGAAAAGAAATCTATATTCAGAAGTAAAAGTTGCTCAACTTTCTGGATATGTAAGTGAAAACTCTTCATATCATCATGGTGAAGCATCATTGCAAGGAGCAATTATTGGTATGGCTCAGGATTTTGTGGGTTCAAATAATATTAATTTATTGATGCCAAATGGACAGTTTGGAACTCGTATTATGGGAGGTAAAGATTCGGCGAGTTCGAGGTATATTCATACAGAATTAAATAAAATAGTGCCTCTGTTATTTCCTTCAGATGATCTTCCATTATTGGATTATTTGGAAGATGATGGTTTGAGAATTGAACCAACATATTATGTTCCAATTGTACCTTTAGTTCTTATCAATGGTATGACTGGAATTGGGACTGGATTTAGCACATCAATTCCTAAATATAATCCAAATGATGTAATTGAAAATATAAAAAGAAAGTTAGATGGTAAGGAATATTTAGATATGAAGCCATGGTACAGGGATTTTAAAGGCGAAATAAAAGAAATCAATTCAAAGAAATATTTGTCAAAGGGTTGTTATAAAATTACGAATGGTAAGATTATAGTTTCAGAACTTCCTATAGGTGTTTGGACTGAAGATTATAAAAGATATTTAGAAAAGTCTTTAATTGATTCAAAAGAAAAAGATGATAAATCAAGATTTATTATAGATTATAAAAATAATTCATCTGAAAAAGATATTCATTTTGAGATTCAAATTGATAAGAATATATTAAATGCATGTCAATGGAGTGAAGATCCTAATAAAGATGATTTAGAAGAAAAATTGAAATTAACAAATACAAAGGGATTATCTTTAACAAATATTCATTTGTTTAATTCAAAGGGTTCAGTACAAAAGTTTGATACAATAAATGATATTATGGATGAGTTTTATAATGAAAGATATGATTTATATGAAAAAAGAAAAGAATATCAATTGAAAAATTATAATGAAAAATTAGAATTAGTTCTTGTAAAAATAAGATTTATTCAAGATATCATGGATGATAATATAATAATCTATAAGAAAAAGAAGGATGAAATTATTAATAAATTGAAATCAATGAATTATCCGTGTTATGATAAAAAGATTATACAATTAGAAGATTGTGAAAAGATAAATTATGATTATTTAATAAAGATGCCAATATCATCATTTACTGAAGAAGAGATCTTAAGTTTATCAAATGAAAAAGATGCATTAGTAGATAAAATAAACACATTAAAAAACAAAACAATTTCAGAAATATGGAAAGAAGAGTTAGATTTATTACAAAATAAAGTAAATTAATATCTATGATTTAGTTATAATATGTCTAACTTATTTTTAAAATCAGATGGACCAAATCCATCTATAGGACAAGATATAGATCAGAGATATTTTGAAATGAATGGAAAAGAATATGGAGACTATGAAGTATTAAAACAACCACGAATAGGTGGTGGTAATTTTTTATTACCTAATATTCAAGGTGATAGTATAGATCCCCCAACTGTAAATAGAAGTCAAATAGATAATCCTGATCGAGATGCTCCGGGAGATGGAACTCCCGGATTAGGAAATACATTTGAATCTCAAACAATGGATTCAGTTATATCTGAAATTAATAATGGAAGAATGCCTGATTTAACTATTGGTGGCTTAGATATTGATACTAAAGAAGAATATATAATTCGTAATGATAATCAAAATACATCAATAAAAGGAATTGTAGAACAATCTGGATTAAATATTCTATTTTTTTCTCCTGAAAATATTAAAGCACTTCAAGATATGATCAGATATTATGTATATAAACAAACAAATAAAGTGATTTCATATCAATCTGAAAATGATATTTATATTATTATGAGATCTATAATTTTACAATATGGAAATTTTCGCACAACAAATTATTTAGATGATATTCGAAAATTAAATGGAATGGTTGTTGAATATTCAGTGAATGATATATCTTCAAAAGTTATGCAACAAATATCATATGTAAATGATCTAACAAAATTACCCACACCATTAGATTTACCAAGATATGAAAATAAACAAAACTTTACATATGATATTTCTAATTTAATATAAAGATTTAAAACTATTAATATTATGGACTATTTAACAAAAGAATCTATTAAAATAATAGATAATTGGTATAATTCAAAAAATATTTTGTTTATAAAGGGTAATAAAGGTATTGGTAAAACATATTTAGTAAAATCTATATTTAATCACTATAATATCAATTATGAGCAAATTGATACAAGTAATTTAAAGGATCCAGATATTTCAGAAAAGATTAAAAAAACTATATTCACAAAAAATATTTTCATTATGATAAATAAAAATTGTAAAAAAGGTCTATTTATTGATGATTTACATATATATAAATCGAATGATAAAAAGAATCATAATATCATAGTAAATATACTTAAATCTAATAATAATTTTGATTGTAAAATTATTATTTGTATAAATAATGAGTATGATATAAGAAAAATTAAAAATGAAAATATAAATATATTAATATTAGATCATAAAATAAATGTTTGTAAACAAATATTAAATAATAATATTAAAAACTATCAAGGAAATATTTATAAATTAATTAAAGAAAATAATAAAGATTTATCAAAAATTATATCGGAATTGAGATTTAATAAAGAATATATATCTAAGGTTAAAAATGAAAATATTGGTGAAAATATTTTATCATTTGATAATTTATATATTAAATATATAAATATTTATAATACAACTTATTTAAATATAGTAGATAATATTCATAGAATAATAGATGAAAAATGGGCGGATTATTCTCAAATAGTTTTAAATATTTATGAAAATATATATTTATGTGATTATTTTGAATATTATTGTATTAAAGAAAAGTTTTTATTAAATTATATAGTATATTTTGGTATTTATATATCTCAATATTATTTAAATATTTATAAAAATCAGAATGAAATTGAATATAATAAATATTTAAGTTTTTCAATACATTATATTCATCATAAAAATAAATATGATAAATATTATATTTTTAATAAAAATAGTAATAATGAAATTATTTTAATAGATAAAATAGTTAATTTTGATAAAGATATAGATAATATTATTCATACTTATGATTATAATAAAATTATAGAATTAATAAATATACATTTAAATACATATAATTATTTTTATAATAAGAAGATTCGAAAAAAAACATTAATAAATATTATTCAAAAGATATTAAAATAGATCTTATCTTTTACCTTTGACAATTTTATATTTAGTATTTACTTCTCTATTTGTAAATACTAAATCGACGGCTTCTTGTAATTTTTGCTGATCTTCAAGAACTTTGGACAAATTTTCTATGAGATTAGTTTTATTGATCGCTTTTTTGGTTTTCATTTCATTACATTTTAATTTTCCGGTATTAGTATTTAAATCTTTAATATTATATTTAACCATAAATGATGTCATTTGCGGTTCAACTTCTTTATTTTTTCTTTTTTTTAATTCTTTCATTTTAGCATTTATTTCTTCTATTTGTTTATCAAGCTCTAACCACTGTGTTACATTTATTTTGAATGTTTCTAATTCATTCGGTGGTATTTCTTTCAACATAGTTTCATTCATAATAATAATAGAAGATATATTTTTAAATATAATTTATATCAGTTATAGTACTTTTATTAAACTTTTTCTTTTTACTATTGATTTTATTATAATTTGGAAATATAGTTAATGGATCATCATCATGATAATTTTTGTAAAATAACTTTTTAAAACAATTTTCAATACAATAACATTTATGATTTTTTCTCAACATATATTTCATAAATAAAGTCGGCTTTCTTATTCTATAAACTTTACCATCTAAATCTTGCTTTAAACAATAATCTCCAAACCATGGCCATAATTTATTTTCTTCTCTATTATCCGGTTCAATAAGTTCTGGATAATTCATAGTTATTTCTTTAATGCATCTTTTCCATTCATCTGGTGGTATCACTGGTAATTTAGAAAACTCTGTAATTGCCGGTAAATATCTCTGTTTAAATGTATTATAGGGCAATCTGTCATTTTTAGTTAGAGCAAATTGAAGGTCAATTTCTTCACATATTCGATTTACTTCAACTAAATATTTATCAATTTCATTTATTTTTTCCACAAATTTTTGTTTTTTTATCCAAGCCGCAATTAATGATGTCATCATTGATATAAATGTTAAGATACCTTTTATTAATGTTCTATAATGATCAATATCTTCACTTTCTATATTATTCAAAACTGTAATCCCTGATGTAAATGAAGATAAAACTACAATAGACCAACTCCATCTTTCTTCCCTACTTTTAAGATTTTCAAGATAAAAATGACTAACTATTCTAAAATATTTAAGTCTCCATAACATCTTTAAAAAACTATGTTGTTTCTCTCTTGTCCAAGCTTCTTTTATTTTATCTGATTTACATTTGGGACAATCTTTTGTATATTGACTATCATAACTATCTTTATTATCATCTTCTGTAATATATTCACTGTCATTATCGATAAACTCATCATTATATAATCTATCAGAACCATTAATTACACTATGAATACCATCAATCAAATCTTCATCTAGTTCAACATCACGAAGATTTATTACATTACTATGTTTATATTTATCAGTTTTATCCGATTTATTTGGAGATGGCATTATATCCTCCTTTTCATCATCATTTGTAGAGCTACCACTTGATTCTCTACTATTCATTTTAATTAGAGATTTATTTACTTTACTTGATAAAGAATCATTACTATTTATACTTTGTTCATCTGTAACAGTCTGTTGATTATTTTGATCATTTTGATTATTTTGATCATTTTGATCATTTTTATCATTTTTATCATTTTGATCATTTTGATCATTTTTATCATTTTTATCATTTTGATTATTTTTATCATTTTGATTATTTTCAGACATAATATTTATATTATATATATTATATATTTATTATGATTTATCAAAAATCATTGTCACGGTGGTTGCTACTTTTAGCTGTCAACATTATTTTATTAATTCCAAATGTATTATTTTCTATATTAAGTAAAATATCATTTTTAAATGCAGATGCTTATAATTGGACATATAAAGATATATTAGACCGTTTTTTGAAGGTCCATTTAGGAACAGTTCTTACAACAATAATATTATCTATTGCATTTGTATATTATAGTGATTTGGCACAAGGAGTTCAAAGATTTTTTCAAATATTTTTAATATATTCTTTTATTTATAGTTGCTATTATTTATTAGATTCATTATCTTCTCCAGACTCTATATTTAATATATATATTATACCATTTTTACCTTCAATGACTTTTACAGTTTTAATTTGTTTATATCATTTTTATATTGCTAAAAAATACAATCATAATGAAAATCATTGGAGTGAAAACGAGGTTAGTAAAATAAATACAAATTATCATACATTATTGAATGTAATTATGGGAATTATAATTTTATTAATAATTTGTGGTATTTTAGTATATAAACTTATTAAAGAATTGGATGGATCATATACATCAGAAAAATTATCAGAAATAACTTTTAGAAATAAAAGTTTTCATATAGATAATTTATTAACAATAATTTTATCTATATTCATATTTTTAATCTTGTAACTAATTATTTGACTTTAAAATACATTTAGAATGAATAAATGATGGTTTTATTTCACATATATCATAAATATTAATAGATTTTTTAAACCAAATTTTAATAATATTAAACTCTTTTTTAGGTGAAATAGAAATACCGTTAACTATATTTTCATTATCTTTATTTTTCATAATATTACCAATTAAAATATTTGATAATATATTATAAAAATCTCTATATAATATTTTATTAGAGATTTTATAAGAAACACAACAACCGTTTTTATTATTTTCATCTTCCCATGTTGGGAAAATATTATCTTTCATTATAAAAAACATACATTTATGTAATATTTTATTATTTATTACTGATTTAAATGCTTTAAAATCATATAAGTTTGATATATTAAAGACATTAGTATAACTATCATTAGTCCATCTATTATCATTAATGGAATGATACCATACATTCCATTTATTATTAAACTGATATTCATTATTCATTATATAAAATATATTGAAAATTATTTAAGTATTTTATCTTAAAAGATTAAATATATATGTGAAATAATTATCCATTTCAAAAGTGAAGGATATATTTTTAGAGTTTATTTCATAAAAATAATACCATCCGGGTGGTATTATTAATAACTTACCTCTTTTTAATTCTATTTTCATACTTATTTTTTTCATTTCATCTTTTTTGAAATATTTACTATTTTTATGTTTCGGATTAATTAAATAAATAGTTGTATTTCCTTCAATTTGCCCTATAACTGATAAATTATGTTTATTCATCAAAATAGATGAAGTATTAAATCCACCATTAAATAATGATATATATGATTGAAAATTGCAAGAATATTCTGGAGATATCTGTGTATATATTTTTTTGAGTTCATTTTGAATTTGAAGATCTTTAACTATATTTTTATTGTTTACAATATTAATTTGTTTATTTAAAATATTTTCAAATGATATATATTTATTTTTGTCATTAATAATATATCCTGGATTATTTTTATTTATTGATGAAAATGATAAATCATTCAATTTTGATATTTTAGGTATAATATTATGAATTAATAATATATTTTTAGTTTTATAATGTTGATTTATATTAGTATTATTATCTTTATGTATTTCTATTAATGTAGCATTTGGATTATAATCATATAATTCATATATATTTTTGATCATAATAAATATAATTACAATACATATCAATTGAATTAACATAAACTATATAAAGATTTTAAGATAATATAATATTATTATGACCGAAGAGAACCAAAGTACTATGAGTTCAGACAGATTTACTGGTAGAGTAGAATGGTTTAGTCCTCAAAAAGGGTATGGATTTATTAACGATATTAATTCAGATAATAGTCATTTTGTTCATTATGATGGAATCACTGTTTCTGGAGATCATTTTAAGAAGCTATTTCCCGGTGAATACGTATCATTTAATATCTTGACAATGAACGATGGAAAATCTTCATGTGTAGATGTACGAGGAATTAATAATGGACCATTGCTAACAGAAAACCAATATAATTTTAAGCTTTTTCCAAAGAAAAATTTTCAATCATCGGATAATAAGCAATGATTTATTTTATAAGGCTTTTTAACTTTTTTATTTTCAATAATATTTTTATTTCCATCTAAATCTATGGTAAATATTTCATAATTTGATTTTTTATAAAACTGTAATCTTTTTTCATATTGTTTATTAAATACATTTAGATTTGGATGAATATCTTTAATATCAATTACTAATGGATGAAACTTTCTATTTTCGGCTTTTTCTCTTAATATTCTTCCAACAGATTGCACAACATCACTTTTAGGCGATGATAAGATTATTGTATTTAATTTAGGAATATCCATTCCCTCTGATGCCATGGAATATGTTCCTAAAATAATTGATTTTGATTCAGATTCTTTAAGTTCAAATGGTTTCATACCTCCAACATATAATCCAGCTGATGCAATATTTTTATTACAATAATTAAGTGTTTCATTTAAAAAATCTCTACGATCACTTAATATAATAATTTTTCTACCTTCTTTATATAATTCTTCTATTTTTTTATGAATCATTAAGTTTCTATCATCACATGAACAAATATTATTAATCATTTTTGGTAAACATATTTTACCATTATAAAGTAATTCTTGTTTAGAATATTTTTTATCTGTTTCATTCATATATTCTAATATATTTACTTCAATATGATCTGTATTTTTTTCTTTTGTTTGATATACCATATTACCAATATACCATTCAAATACTTTTCTTAAACCATCTTTACGATTTGGTGTAGCACTTAATCCTAACATATATTTAGATGCAACTTTTCTCATAGATTTTGAAAATATTTCCGCACCCAAATGATGACATTCATCAAATACTGCTAATCCAAATCCTTTAAATATTTCTTCTGAATATTCTTTCATTGATAAACTTTGAACCATCGCCAATACTATATCTTTATCTTCAATATCAACCGTATTTTGTTGAATCTTACCAATTCTGGCTGTTGGTAAGAATTGCATTATCCTTTCCCTCCATTGTGTCATTAAAAAATCTTTGTGGACAACAACAATTGTTTTTTGACTTAATACAGATATTATATTTAATGCTAATACTGTTTTTCCTCCACCACATTTCAAAGAAATAATACCACCACCTGTATTTTTTGCAGATTTCATATAGAGATCAACTATTGGTATTTGTTCATCTCTTAATGAACCATTAAATGGTATATTTACTGATATACCATCATTCAAATTATTTTTAATTGGAATGCCCAATTTTTTATATCCATAAAATTTAGGAACATAGATACTATTAGGACTTTCCATATATACAGAAAACTTCTTTTCATTCCCATTTCCGAAATCACCAACCACATATGGATTGACTGTTAAATCTTTCTTTATTTCTTGTAATTCTTTTGTTTCTAAAGATGATTTTTTTATTTTATAACCATTTTTAGAAACACTTGTATTTGGTTTCTTTTCCATCTTTATTATATTATATTATTGTGTATTATCTTTATATCATTATTCTATGTTTAATTGCAGTGTAAGTGCATCTATTCAACCCATCATAACTCGGTCGCATCACTTCCTAAGCGGCCACCTCGATTTTTTAGTATTTCCCTTATTCTGGACTTTTAGAGCCCCCCCCTCTCTGTTTGCCTTACGGGCTTTTGCTGCATTTTTTGATTGTACAGCATGTTTCGCCCTGTTTCGTCGTTTTGTTTCATCAGATTTATTTTCTTCATCCTGCTCCCACATGGTCTGTACCCCAGTATATGCCCCCCCTTGTCCGCCTATACCGCCTTTAAAATGTGTAAAAGAGCCACCCCTTTGAGATCTCCTTTTATATGATCCTTTCCTTTTATTTGTCATTTTTCTTTTATATGAACTTCTCTTATTTACTCGTTTACCGGCTCTTTTTCCGGTATTTCTTCTCTTCTTTCTATTAGAAAATCTCTCTCTTCTCATAGTACCAGGCATTATAATATTAATTAGAAAATATATTATAAATAATATGTTTTTAAATGTTTGAATAATATATATGTCTAAAAGTGACCCAATAATTAATGTAGACCCCATTACTTTACTTTTTGACTTTTTAAAACTTAAAATAGATAATGTAGCTGTATTTAAATATATTACTATTTGTGTATATTTCTTATTGTTTGTTTTTGTATATAATAATAAAAATAGTTCAAAATATAGTAATATAATTAAGCTAATATTATTACTATATTTTATATATATTATTATATCTGTTTTTCGATTTAATTATAATGATGCAGATAAATGTGACTGCGAAAATAGAAATAAAGAATGTTATGAAATAAATATTATAGATATATCATGGATTATCATGATATTAATATTTATAAGTTCTATAATAAATCAAGAAGGTTACAAAGAAATAAATAATGATATTTTAACACCTATAAATATATACTTTGCATTTGCGGGCGTGTTATTCATCCTACTTATCCCTTTGTGGTTGTTTAATCCCCGCATTTGCTCTTCACAGACTGAACAATGCATTAAAGCATTGCATCCTTTTTTTGACGGTAAAGAAGAGATTATGTTTATTGATAATTTAGACCTTTATTCCAGTGGATATCAATCAATCATCTATTCATTTTTAGTATGTATTACCATATTTATTTTTATTTATATGATGTTAAAATACTGGTCTAATTTTTATAATGTATTTTACTCTGGATTACATATATTATTGCTCGCTATTTTACTTAGTATTAAATATATAATAAATATCATTAAAGATAAAAAATTACAAAATACATATAATGTGGTATTAAGTTTACTATCTGTTATTGGTTTTATAATTTTATTTGTAGTACCAAAACACATTACATTCTTTCAAACACGCGGCTGGCGTTATGTTGGATCAATTGTAAATGATGAAATATTTTTTTATATAGTTTTACCTATCATTTTAATATTAGTGGTTCGTTCAAGATCAACAGATCAATGCCCCACCCCTACTGACGATCCTCCTCCTCCTCCTCCTCCTTCTGATTCCTTTTTTTATTTTATAGCTAATCCATCACCCATTTTTAAAATATTGAATATTTTATTTATATTTATATTAACATTGTATATAAAATCATTCTCTAATTATAATATTATTTTACGAGTATATATAGGTTTAGTTTGCCTTTTTACCTTAAATATTCTTACTACAATATATAAAATAGATAATGTTTTCTTATCTTATTTAATATGGATTTCAATTTTGGCTATTGCATCAATAATTTCATATTTATATAAAGATATAATATTTTTAAAAATATTTATTATTTTATTATTTATATATGCTATAGTGAGATATTATAATTTATGTGAAGAAAATAAAAGTGATCGAAAAGATTTATTATGTGATACATATTTTGAAAATTATATTATGATTTATATAATTCCTACATTTGGAATATTCATTTTATTAAATATAATATTTGCTGATTATAAATCATTAGATAATTATAGGTATTATAATATAATAGATATATCTAATACTACATCGAATGGTACATCAGATTTAGTAAAAAAAACATGGGGATTTATAGTGGGATTTATAGCAATAATGGCTTTTTTGTCGCCAATTATATTAAATATTTTCGGTGGTTCTGGTCCATATTTATATACAATTACATATTTATTATTCATAAGTTGTTTGTTGTTACTTAATTTATCTAAAAATACAATTATAGCATTGTCAACGGTTTTAGCTTCAATAATATTAATTTCACAATATTATATGATAGAAGAAGATGAAGAAGGTCATAGAAAGTTCAAGTTAAATTGGGTATTAATAGTTATATGGTTACTTACAATTTCTATCATAAATTTTAAAAATAAACTACTAAAATAAATATGTATAATAATTATAATTATGGACGTTAAAAATAATGAAAATATTAAAAAGATTCAAAATATTATGTCAAAAGATAAAACATATTACTTTGTATTATTTATAATTATCTTAGTTATATTTCGTACTGGAGGATATTCATTTCTAACTACGACTGGGAAAAAAGGCTGGAAGCTTACGTGGTTAGCCCTTAACAATATAGCATTATATCTGATATTTTTGGGTTTTGATGCTGTATTTCTACAGGGAAAGATCATATTATCACTAAGGGTATTATTTTTATTGATTGGATCTGTTGTATTTTTTATTCTCTCAAATTATGATTTGGATAAATATATTAAACATTATGAGTTGCAAAATGAGAAAACGCGGGTGTATATTTTCGCAGCCATTTTTGTATTGTCCTGTGTACAGATCGCTTATGCTATCTATATATTTAAAAATCCCAAAACTAAGAATAGAGAAGCTGGTGCAGATGCTGGTGCAGATGCTGGTGCAGATGCTGGTGCAGATGCTGGTGCAGATTCTGCTATAGATGCTGCTGCACGATGGATCTCAGGATCTATTTTGGTGGGCGCAATAATACTCGCAAGCGTTGTTTTAATATATTTTTTTAATAGTATTACTGTGGATCCGCCTGTTATTATTTCATCAATCCTTGCGTGGATTGTGGTGATGTTATTAATATATTTCTATAATGAACAGCGGGTCGTGCGTTGGTTAATCTGGGGAGTTATATTAATTATCACGTTTTTTTTTATTCACACGCAGCATTTGATAAGAAAAAAAGACACAGATGAACCATATCCGTGGGTTAATCTTGCGATATGGCTTATTGCACTGACGTTCGGCGTTGGTGTGGTGCTGTGGGCTGTTTAAAGCTTTAATTTCTAAATAATAATATTATATGGAAGATTGTTATATAATAAAAGATACACGCTTATATGATAATTTTAAAGATAGGACATATAGTGACTATAAAAAAAGTGAAGTTTTAAATACATTGTTTAAAAATATAGAACAGAAAAATATAGAAGAAGCTTGTTTTTGGTTAGCAGAATGTATTTTATCCGGATATATTATTGATATATTTGAAAGAATGATAATATTTAGTTGTAAAATTATACATATCAATAATCCAAAATTACCATCTTATTTATGGAACCGATATCAAACATTTTATAACTCATTTTCTCATATAAATCAAAAACAAAAACAAGATTTTCTTCAATTAAGAAATAGTCAACATATTAGAAATCTTTTATTTGATTTGTTAACGACTTTGACTATTTCATCTAAAGATAAAAGATATGATAAATATCCAAAAGTAAAAGATGAAGATTTTAATTTTCAAAATATTGAAGGCAAACTAATAGCTACAATGAATATATTACCCAGCACACTTATGAAATATGGTGATCCAGATGAATTAAAAATTATTATGAATGAAATATTTTATAATTTAAAGATAATTGGTGGTTATGAAAAATCATGTTATTGGATAACATGGACAATTCAATGGGAAAAATTAAATAAAAAGAAAGGTCATTGGTGTATTTCTGAAAGAAATATAGAAGGTGTTAAAAAACAATATTGTACAGATGTAGTATGGTTATTATGGAGAGTTATATTTGAAGAAGCTAATTCACGAAATAATGAAATTAAAAAAGAAATACAAAGTTTATATAATTTATTTAAATATAAATACTCATCAGGTAAAAAGGGAAGAAGATTATGTATTATTTATCAAGCAGTAGGATATCTAACAAATGAAATAGATTTTAAAATACCTTTAAGAAATGATCATAGTTTATTTATTCAAGTTCAATGTAATTGTAATAAATTATTCATGAACAAAACAATTGAAACTAAAGAACAAGAAGTAGTTAAAAAAATTGATCCTATTAAAAATATAGAACAAGAACAATGTAAAGATAAATTAGAGTTTTTCAACCATTTATCTTCTTAATAATTTTCTATATTAAGAATCAGAATCAGTTTCTGGATCAGAGCAATCAAAGCATATATTTTCATCATTTACATAATCATCTATTTTACCACACTGATAACACTTAAATTTAGCATATTTATATCTGCTGTGTTTTTCTATATAGTATTTTATATTATGTAAAACTATTTCTTTTAATTCATCTTTCGTTAGAGAATTATATATTTTAGTCCAATAAGGGGATTCTATACCTTTAAATATTTGAAAAATTGGCTGTAAAATCTCTCCTGATTCCGAATATGAAAAATGTCTATCATTTGTTATTTTATATAATTCATTTTCAATCGGTATAAAGAGTCTGGTATGTACAATTTTGACACCATAGAGATCCATACCTTCATAATGGTCGTCGAAATATGAATTACATATATTTCTTATATTTTTATACATTTCTGCATGTTTTTCATAATATTCTTGAATACTTTTAAATAATATTTTGGGATTTGGATCTTTTAATTTATCATATTTTTTCTGTAATTCTGTTAATTCTTCATTCATTTTATCAATCACATTAATAGAATGAGGCATTTCATTATAATAATCTATTATATTAGGTTCAACCATTTATCTTCTTAATAATTTTCTATATTATAATATAATGTCTTTAAATAGTATTTTTAATGGGTTGTGTCAGCCGGCTCAATTGTATTTTATTTTGGCAGTATTTTCTTTTACATTTCAAGTAATAGCAATATTATTTGATAAAGATAATGTAAGAAAAGGTACATTATTACCTATATTATTACACTTTGTCATATATGTAATTGTTACAGTTATTTGGGTATGGTTACTAAATGGTATGTGTAAAGCGGGTGGTATCTTTAATAAAATATCATGGTTTATAGCATTATTCCCTATAATTGTATTTTTAATGATGTTAATGGGTGTAATAAATGCTTTATCTGAAGAATTAGTTGATGGGGGATTACAAGATATTGTATCAAAATGTGGTCATTAAGCACTACAACTTTCACAAGCATTAGGGTCAATTGTAAACTTAATTGCCTTGGAAGATGGTTGGCTTCTTAGATAATAAATGCCTGTTTTTAGACCCTTTTTCCATCCATAAAAATGCATACTTGTGAGTGCTTTTACAGATGGACTTGATAAAAATAGATTTAAACTTTGAGATTGACATATATATTTTCCACGATCTGCAGCCATATCAACTATTGGTTTTTGCTTCATTTCCCATACAGTTTTGTAACGATCTTTGATTATATTTGGTATTCCTGATATTTGTTGTATAGAACCATCATTTGAAATTAACTCTTGTTTAATATCATTATTCCACATATTTAATGATATTAAATCATAAATTAAATAATCATTTAATACGGTATATTCACCTGATAATACTCTTCTTGTATATATATTTGAAGTAATTGGTTCAAAACATTCATAATTACCCATAATTTGAGATGTAGATGCTGTAGGCATTGGAGCAACCAATAAGCTATTTCTTGTTCCATATTTCATAATATCTTCTTTTAATTCTGACCAATTATGGCGAATATCTGTCATATTATAATCCCATAAGTCAAATTGAAACTTCCCTTGTTCTAATGGAGATCCAATAAATGTTGAATATGATCCTAAATATTTATCCCTTTCATATTCTTCAGGTAATACATCTTGTAAATGTTTCATGATTTCATTATATTCATCGGATGATACAAAATCATCACCATTTTCTCCAAGTGGACCTACAACTTGATTCATCCATTGTTTATAACGTAACATATATTTTTCACGTTCTTTGGCTAATTTCATTGATTCTTTCATAGATCCATAATAAATAGTTTCAAATATTTTATCATTTAATTCTTTTGCCCCATCACTATCAAACGCGTAATTCATTTCAAAAAATACATTTGCTAATCCTTGAACTCCAATTCCAATCGGCCTATGTTTTTTATTTGATCTTTTAGTTTCTGGAATAGGATAATAATTATAATCAATAATATTATTAAGATTTCTTGTTAATATTCCTGAAATAATTTCAAGAGAATTGAAATCATAATCTGGCCTCAAAAAATCTTCTAATTCAGTATATCCTCCAATATGTGTATTATTGTCTTTGATGTATATTTGGGGAAATTTAATTCCAGTTGGATATTCGCCGGATAAAAGTATATCTTTATAACTTTTTTCTTCAAATGTTATATTATTTTTTACCATTAATCCCTTTGCTAAATCACAATAAACACAATTAGGCTTTGAATAAATCAGAAATATTTTACCAGAATAATCTTTAGGAACTATAAACTTTTTCAATGAAATTGATGCCAAATTACAAACTGCTGACTCATTTTGATCCGTATATTCAATAATTTCTGTACATAAATTAGAAGATTGAATTGTTCCAAGATTTTGCTGATTCGATTTTGAGTTACAACTATCTTTATAAAGTAAATAAGGAGTACCAGTTTCTAATTGAGTATTTAAAATGCGAGTCCATAAATCGCGAGCTAATATTTTTTTTCTATATTTCTTTTGATCAACATATTTATTATATAATTGTACAAACTCTTCACTATGAACAGTATTAAGTCCAGGACATTCATTTGGACAGAATAAATACCAATCTCCATTATTTTGAACTTGTTCCATAAATAAGTCTGGAATCCATAAAGCATAAAATAAATCACGTGCTCTCTCCAGTTCATTTCCATGATTCTTTTTCAATTCCAAAAAGTCCTCAATATCAGCATGCCATGGTTCCAAATATACCGCAAATGAACCATTACGCTTGCCTCCACCCTGATCTACATATCTTGCTGTATCATTAAATACCCTTAACATTGGAACTAAACCATTTGATTTTCCATTCGTTCCCGCAATAAATGAATTATTTGCTCGAATTGTATGTGCAGATAATCCAATTCCACCAGAATGTTTTGATATTAGAGCACAATCTTTTAATGTATCATAGATCCCAGAAATTGAATCTTCCTTCATAGATAAAAGAAAACAACTGGCATATTGCTCTTTTCGAGATCCACCATTATACAATGTTGGTGTTGCATGAATAAAAAATTGATTTGACATATAATCATAAGTTTCAAAAGCCTTATCTATATTATTCCTATGAATTGATAATGATACTCTCATAAACATATCTTGAGGAGCTTCTATTATTTGGCCATTTACTTTGAATAAATAACTTTTTTCTAATGTTTTAAATCCAAAAAAATCAATATGATAATCACGATTATAATCAATATAATCATCAATTAAATCCTTATTTTCTCGAACTAATTCATGTAAGTAATCAGCGATAAGGGGTGAATGAACCTCTTGATTTTGATGCCAATATAATTTGGCCATTTTTTCTGAAAATGTTCCTTTTGTATTTTTATGATGATTTGATATCGCAATTCTACTTGCCAAATCTTTAAAATGAGGATGCTTTGAATACATTGATATTGCTACCTGTGATGATAATTCATCAAGTTTTACGGTAGTTATACCATCACACAATTCTTGTACTACTTGTTGTGCTACAATAGATACATCTATATCTAATGTTTTAGAAAACTCTGGACCTGATGCCAATGAATTTAAACGACTCAAGATCTTGTCAAATGAAACACCCTCAAATCGTCCATCCCTTTTTTGAACCTTCATTATTTTATACATATATAATGTGTTATATTATTTAAGTATTTTATTCCTTCAGAATATATTTATATTATAATTATATATTATGAAAAAATATTCTAAGAAAAAATCAAAATATTCTAAGAAATATACCAAAAAAAGATCAAAACATTCTAAGAAAAGCAAAAGATACATAAAGAAAAAGACTCATAAAAGAAAGAAAAAGTTTCAAGTTGAAACTAAAACAATGCTGAAAACAATCGTTAGAGATCTAAAAATACAATAAAAAAATATATATATATATTATAAATGGGTAAACAAACTGGATTTTACTGTGCTTTAGCATTCATCGCTGGATTTTTATTAGCGTATCTAATGAGTTCTCCTTCACCTAATTATGTTAATGATATTTATGAAGGCCTTAATTGTAGTGGGACTTGTTCTTCTGATGCAATATCTAATCTTAAAAAAGGTTATTATAAGGGGACAATGGTTTCCGATAGTAAGCGAGGGTTTCAATTACCCGCCGGCGCACATTTGCACGGTCTTGAGGGATTACAATTGTATGCCCATATAGATGATAATCACAAACTTGCTAATTTACTTCTCGGATATAACACTGCCCAAGGATTAAGTATGAGTTGTGAACATTGGAATAATTGGGACTGTCTGAAGGCGAAGGCTGAACTTACCGGAACCGCCGCCATGAATAAGAATGATGCCGACTTACTTTGGAACGATAGACGACACACATTAGATTTATCTTGTGGTCGAGCTGTGGGTGGTGGTGGGATACCTAGAATAACTTTGAATTCAGTAACAAATAATGATGCCTTTTGTTTAAGTATTTATCATACAGCAGAGGGCATGAGTGGGACTGTTGATTATAATTTTAAATTTGTAAGTGAAAATAAACCAGTTAATGCAAACAATACATTAGACTAAATCTTAGACAAACCATAAAGTTGAAGAGGTTTAGTAAGTATCTTTGAATATTTATCACATTCATAAATCATTTTTTTATAACTCACGAATCTTAAACTATTATCTGTTGATCTTTGCCGACAGCGAAAATCTTCACGATTTCCATACAGTGGAAGGATATATTTATTATTATCACTGCGAACATAGCAACTCACTAACATTATTATTATATTATTAATGATTTTGTTTAAATATCTTTATATAGATATCTATTTTCAATTTATGGTATTTATCAAACAATATCATACTGGAGGACAAACTCCATTCTTTGGACAGGGGGTTCTATCCGGATCATTACAATATTGAGTTTTTGTAGGATGATGTATACACTTGGGGGGTCCTTCTGGGAAGTACATTTTTTGTGATTGATCATCTATATGACATTCCTTATCATCACTACACTCATGATTTTGTTTTGTATAGCCTCGAGCGTGGTGGGCATAGCATATTTTTGGAGTGTGTATGCATGCGACTCCTTGATCTGCGACTTCAGAACCCCCTTCAACGACATTTCCACATATTGTTTTTATTAACTTTTGAGCCATAAAACCTAAAACAAATGCAACAAATATCATAAATATATCATTTTTTCTTAAAGACATATATATATATATATATATAAAATATTAATATGAATCTGTAAATATCTTTTTTAACGTGCTTGTTGATATTTTAATATCATGTTTTAATTGAAGAATACTAATTATATTTGTATTTTTCATTCCTTTATTTTTATATTTCAAGATTGTATTTATTTGTTCATCATTAAACTTTTTCTTTGTTTTTTTAGTTTCTTCTGGTTTTAAAGTATGATAATCTAATTTAATTCCATCACTTGTTTGAATATATCCCTTAATCTCCAAACGATTATAAGTGACATCTGCATGACATTTTTTACATAATCCTATTAAATTGTGCTTTTTATTTTTATGAAAATTTTCAATAATATTATTCTCATCAGCATCTTCTTGTGGTTTTATATGATGAGTTTCTTCCGCATTATTATTACAAATCTTGCATTTATCTAAAATAATATCAGAATTATATGTAGATGTTTTTGTATTTAAAATATATTTACTTTCATTACAAATATCATTTTTAGCTTCATTACATAATTTCATAAACTCATTTGAAATACCCATCGCTTCACATACTTTTAGTCCATAGATAGATGGTCCAGCACCATGTGATAATTTACGATTATAAATCAATACATTATCTTGAACATCAATTTTTAAATGATAAATTGATAAGTTAGAGATCCCTCTTATTTTTTGTAATTCTGTAAGTTGATGTAAATGAGAAGTTATCATAAATGAACATTTATTTTTTGAAAATGTTTGAATACTTGCTGATACTATTGAAATTGCCGAAACAGTTTCTGTCCCAGAACATAATTCATCTCCTAAAATGAGTGAGTTTTCATTTGATTTATTAAAGATATGTTTGAGTTCTTGAACTTCGACTGCGAATGTTGATTGAGATTTGAAAATATTATCATTGTTAAGGATTCTTGTAAATATTTGTTCATATGGATAATATTGAAATTGAGAACAAGATGTATATAATCCTGCTTGAGCCATAATAATATTTAAACCAATTGATTTCATTAGTGTAGATTTACCACAAGCATTTGTTCCATAAAGTAATATACCATCTTTATTTTCAATACCTAAAGTAATATCATTTGTAATATATTCTGTATCAGTATTAATTCTTTCTACAATAGGATGTCTTATATCATGGGCTTTCAAAAATGATTTATCAGAAGTAACGATTTCTGGACGACAATATGCGTTTTCAATTGATAATTTTGCATTACTAATAGAAACATCTAATTCAGATAAAAATGAGTTCATTTTATGAAAAATATCTTTATATTTTTGATATATATCAATCATAATATTTTTCCATAATTTCTTATTTAAATTGACCAATTTCTTTTGTAAAGATACAAGTTCAGTAGATAGATTTTGTGATATATCAAAATGAATAATTGTATTTGAATTATCTTTCTTTTTATATGAAAAATCTTCTTTATTAAATGAAAAATAAGTAGTATTTCCTTTAATAATATGAATATATTTATCACCTATATTAATTAATCTTTCTTTAAAAGTATTTGCCCTTTTATTTGTTGTATAAAGAAACCAATTAAAGTTTTCATTAAAATCTAATTTAACAGAATTATCAGTATGTAATATTTTTGAAAATCTTTCACAAATTAGTTTATATTTATATTGAATAGTTTCTATTTTATCAGTGATTTCATCCATTTCATTTGAATAATCTTTTTTAAAGAGAGATTTTTCATTCATAAGTGTATATTTACCAAAATTATCCCATTCAAAAATCTTATTTATTTCAATATAATAATCTTTCCATTTAAATATATCTTCATGATATATTTTATATTGTTCCCATATTTCAGGAAACTCTTCAACTTTTGAGATTAATAATTGAATAAAATCATATGATAAATAACATAAATAAAAATCATTTGATTTTAATAAATCTAAACTCATTAAACGATTATATTTTTCAAGATCAGCTATTTTTGATAAGTAATCAGTAAAATGTTCATAATTTTTATCTTTTCTTAAGGTTTCAATTTGATTATAACGATTTTCTATAATTTCGCTATTTATTTCAGGATATAATAATCGTTCTTTTAATAATCTTCTTCCCATAGATGTATTACAATTATTGCAAACTGAAAATAATGATTCATTTTTCCCTTTAAAATATGAATAATTATTAATTACATTTAATTGTCTTACAGAACTGGATGTTAATAAAAGATGTTTATTTTCTTCAATTACAGAAGGTTTTTCAATATATCTTAAAATATTTTCAGAATGTTCATAAACATATTGAAGCAAATATATATATGATATTCTTCCTAAATTGACGCGTTCAAGATCTAAAAAATCAATTGGAGATAATATTGAATCTATTGTAAAAATCTTTTGAAAAAGTTCATTTTGATATGATATCTTTTTAAAGATTCCTTCTTTATAATGATTTATCTGTATTGTTTGATGAGATAAATCCCATTGATTTGTAATAAAATCTTCATCAATAGTAAAATCTTGACTATGAAAAATGATTTCACTTGGATTATAATAACTAATTAATCTTCCAATTTCATCAATCCAATAACAATCATTTGATGGTTTTATTTCATGAATAAAACTTTTTCCTGTAGATAGATCAATTGTAGATAAACTTGAAAAGATTTTACTATTAATATTTTCAATATAAATACTCATGAAAAAGTTTTCATCTTTTTTATTATAATTTTTAAGAGTAGTTCCAGGAGATAATATTTCAGTTACTTTTCTTTCAATATTAGGAGGTTCTGTTATCTGTTGTATTAATACAATAGTATATCCATGGTTTAAAAGTTGAGTTACAAATTTATCACTATAGTCCATTTGAAAGCCAGCTTGAAGATAATTATGAATAGTATTTTTATTATCTTTCTTTTTATTTTTGACGGTTACAGCAATGCCTAATATATTTTGACATATATCATAAATAAACTTCTCACCAATATAATAATTGTCTTGAATAACAGCATAAAACTCATAAAAAGCACCAGCTTGAATCAAAATTGCGGTTTTATCACCATAAATATCATGATATTTGCGACAATAAGAGTCATATTCTTTTAAAATGCCCTTCGGCTGCTCCATATCTTTATAATATAATATGAGTATATTCTTTAATTCATTTATAAGTCAAATTACATTTACTACATATTTTTCTCAATTTTACATCTTTATGATAATTATAAAATAACTCTTCTATATATTTATCTTTTTCCCCAAAAATACATTCACAACCCCATCCTTCTTTTTGAGTGAATGTATTTTGTTCTGGTATATTGATATTATTATCTGTAATAAATCTTTGAACAATAGATTCAAACTTTTCAGGATAATGATCTATATGAATACCATTATTAAATATTTTTTGTTTATATATATATATAGAGGGAATGGATGATAATAGCTTGCTTATGATTATTTTGGCGTTTATCTTGGGATGTATGTGTTCAGGAATGATGAAGCAGATGTGTGGATGTCGATTGGTTGAAGGGTTTAGCGTCTTGGGAGTGAAGGAAGAAGGTGAATCATGTACGTTTGACGTCCAGTGCAAACGCACATTGAAATGTGACGGAGGGTCTGGGCGTGATCATGGTTATTGTCGTAAAGGGCTAGAGGAAGATGATGGCATTATAGCTACAGCTACTGAAGATGTATTTCGTGGACACCTTTTTGACACTGATGATTCCCTACTTGCTCATGTGGAAGACGCCGTGCAAAATGCATAAAATGAAATTATTAAATATTTTTTTACATAAAATACACCCTTTTTGTGATACTATAGAGTTTCTAAAATTAAGTATTTGAGGCTCTATTATATGTCGGAGAGCTGCTCGAAATAATTGTTCTTTATTTTTACCCTTTCCTTCACAACAATAGACCCAACTTATATCAATAATTGTATCATCTTCCTTTTTAATCCATAATCCAATTCCATTTTTATATTTATTTATTCTAGTAAAAAATCACATATATTCAATAATTTTTCATCTTTTTCTGGATGTCTCTGACACAATTTAATTAATTAATTCATTAAATATATCAGTTTTATTACTAATATCGTAATCTTTTATACTATTAATTTCACCTATTTTATTAAATAATGAACGATAATAATCTTTAGAAGCTTTTACGGATTAAAAGTGTGATATCCCTCAATTATGACTGGAGTCCTTTTCCCCATATCTTTATGATATAATATGAGTATATTCTTTAATTCATTTAATGAATAAATTTGAATCTTATGATGATTAAAGGTAATATAAAAAATAAATATGACTCTGTATTCAAGCTCGATGATAGATCGCGATGGTTGGTCTACCGAGTTTGGACCTCAGGGAGGAGAGAAGGTGGATCATTCTTTGGGTATCACTGTGTGTGATAGATCAAGGAAGAAAGAGGCTGTTTCTCTTCTGAAAGAGGGAGATATTGGTATGTTTTATAGCAAGTCAAAGAGTGTTGATGATTTAGGAATCAATTGTGATCATTGGAGGAAGGTCCTTTCAAACTTTCATCCGGTTGAGGTAGAGATTGATGGGTGTAAGTATCCATCTCCAGAACATGCGTTTCATGCTGCGAAAGTGAAGTGTTCATCAGATCCAGGAAAATCTAAAGAGTTTGAAGTGGGTGGAAGTATATCTCATGGACCTGCTGCGGCAAAAAGAATGGGTGGAAAGGGTGGATTCAAACAGTTAGGAATTGAGTTGGATGTAGATAAATGGAATGCGGTTCGAGATGAAGAAATGTTGAAGATCTTGAAGTACAGATTTGAAAATGAGGAATTATTCAAGATGATATTGATGGAGATATCGAAAAAGAAGATCACTCTACTACATTTTGAAAGAAGTGGAAAAGGGTCTTATTGGGGTGGAGCGATAAGAAAAGAAGACCATCAGGTAGTTGGAAGAAATAGATTGGGAGAAATGATGATGAGTTTAGTATAGATAATTATAGTTTAAAATATTTCATTGAGTATATATTTTTTAATGATATATTATATATATATGGAAGGTTATGATCCAATCTTTTTAGAGTTTTATCTGATTAAAGAATGGTTAAAAGAAAGTGAAGAAAACTTTGTCATATTAGGTGATTTTACGTTTGAAAAAAGAAAAGTGAAAGGTGTCCTTTTAAAGAAAAGCTATTTTTTGAATGAAAATATAAATGATATTTACAATCTGTGTGCCTTTAGCAAAAATGGTGATTTATTACCAAAATATACAGTACAGTCTTCTCTATATAGAAATATTGGTAAATATGTACAAGATGATAAATCAAAAGATAAATATAAAATGATTGATGATAAAGCACTTATAAAATCACTAAAAAAGAAAAAGAATATTTATGATATTATATGTGCAAAAGATAAACAGTCATTTATTAGTCGTGAATTATTACAAATGTCTAATATAGGGTTATTTGAAGAAAAAGGTGTGAAGAAATCTAAAACACATAATTTTTATACACATTATGCAAAGGCTGTTAAAGGTTATGAAGATGTTTTTTTTGATGCTAAGATATCAGAGGCTTTAAGAGATTATGGAGAACATATGTACCAAGCTATGAATGGATATTTAAGAGAAGGAGATTCTTTTTTAGAAGATTCAAGTAAATGGGATTATGTAAGTGTCATGCCGGCATGGAAATTAACAACACCTCCCAATACATTGGCCCATCAACACGAAGAAGCAATTCCAATTGTAAAACAAAAAATTAAAGAGATTGATAGATGTTTCTTACATTATGCTGAAAGAAATGAAGTTGATTATAAACCCTTTTATAGAGGACAAAGAGGTTTTTTTACAGATGAACATAATAGAAGGCTTGTAGATGTTGGAGATAAATATTGTATTAACAATTATATATCTATTTCATTATCAAAAAGTGAAGCAAAAAAATTTGTCCATAAAAACAAAAACCCCTGTTGTTTTCTAACTATTTATGTAGATAAAGGTATTCCTATGATAAATATGGCGACTAACTCCAAATATATTGGAGAAAAAGAATATTTATTACCACGAGATCTAATACTTACTTGTGAAAAAGTAGTAGAAAATGATGAAGGTATTGTAGTTGAACAAACTATAAGAGTAAGTGCCAGAGATAAAAATCAGTTTAAAGTAAATACAAATTGTACTGATTATCCGGTTTGTGAAATAAAACCATCCAAAATAAAGATGAAAGATTTAGATAAAGGAGTAGTAAATGATAATTATACAGGCAATTTAATTGAACCAGATGAAGTAATAAAAGAATTAAAACCAGTTTCTAATACTAAGCCTAAAAAGACCGAATTAGATAAAATACACGAAGAAAGCGATATTATTTATAAACAAATAACGGATAAAATTGGAAAAAAACAGGCTATGGCAATATTCCTCAAGATTCTTCATGATACTAATGAACTATATGATAATAATACATCTGAAATAGAGAAGTCAAAGTATATGTTATACAACCTCAAAATATTTTTAGGGAAAAATGTAAATGGGTCTACTGATAATAAACCTAAGAAAATATGTCCTCCTGGAAAAGAATTGAATCCTAAAACCAATCGTTGTAATAAGATTAAGACTCCCAAGAAAGAAAAGGTTAGTAAACAGAATACGACTACAGAAAATAAACCCAAGAAAGTATGTCCTCCAGGGAAAGTATTGAATCCTAAAACTGGAAGATGTAATAAGATTAAGACTCCCAAGAAAGAAAAGGTTAGTAAACAGAATATGACTACTGAAGAAATGGTTGCATCTGTTCAACCTCAAAAATTA
>MDTD01166454.1_pt1 | contig 31308 bp, 27 predicted proteins | sample 811221 | NCBI WGS metagenome assembly MDTD01 (sample SAMN05326646, study PRJNA326480) | marine metagenome | isolation source: seawater | place: Pacific Ocean: South West | collected 2011
ACTGGGTGAATGGGTGTCAGATGCTATTATATCGCTCTAAGCCTTGTTATTGCAGGCTTTGGGCGTGAGTTCAGCTCGTTGAAGTCACGGATTCAGGTGTTCGTGCGCCGGGACGAGGTGGAGTACGCCTGGCGCTGGATCGATCAGGTGATTCGGCATTGGCGGGATGCCGGCGAGCCGCCCAAGCGCTACCCGGCGGGCAGCTGGGGGCCGGTGGCGTCGATTGCCCTGATCACCCGGGACGGCCGGAGCTGGTACGAGGATGCCTGAACCGGTCCGTTCCTTCGAATCCCCCTTCGCGGCCGGTGGTGGCCGCGTCCATCCACGGAGAGTTGAGTTATGTCCTACCTTCCCGAGCAGCACCGTGCCCAGATCCAGGCCATTCTGGCTGCATCACCCCTGGTGCCCGTGATCACCATCCAGGATCCCGCGCAGGCGTTGCCCCTGTGTGAGGCGTTGGTGGCGGGCGGCATCCGGGTGCTGGAAATCACCCTGCGCACCGAGCATGGTCTGAAGGCCATTGAGCAGGTGCGTCAGAACCTGCCGGACGCCTGGGTCGGCGCCGGCACCGTGTGCACGCCGGCGCAGTACCGGGATGTGGTCTCGGCCGGGGCCCAGTTCGTCATCTCGCCGGGCGTGACCGAGGCCCTGCTGGAGCTGGGGGCGCAGGCACCGGTGCCGCTGCTGCCGGGGGTGGCCACGGTGTCGGAGCTGATGATGGGGTACGCCCTGGGGTATCGGGAGTTCAAGTTCTTTCCCGCCGAGGTGGCCGGGGGCACCGCCGCGCTGAAGGCCATGGCCGGTCCCTTCCCGGATGTTGCCTTCTGCCCGACCGGCGGCATCGGCCCGGCGAACGCCGGTGACTACCTGGCCCTGGCCAATGTGCGGGCTGTGGGTGGTTCCTGGCTGACCCCCGCCGATGCGGTGGCGGCGGGTGACTGGCAGAAGATCCGCGAGCTGGCGCGTTCCAGCCTGGTTGCCCTGGCCCGGTAGCGGCGCAAAAAGGCCGGCGGCTGAGTGCCGCCGGCAAGGTCGGAGGGAGAGGGAATCGGAGCCGGTTAGCGGCCGGCCTGGATCAGGGCGAGCGCGTTGTCGAGCATGCGGTTGGAAAAGCCCCACTCGTTGTCGTACCAGGCCATGACCTTGACCTGCCGGCCGAGCACTCGGGTGTGGTTGGCGTCGAACACGCTGGACAGCGGGTTGTGGTTGAAGTCGACGCTGACCAGCTTTTCGGTGTTGTAACCCAGGACCGGGCTGTGTTCGGCTGCCTGGCGAACGATGTCGTTGATTTCCTCGGCGCGGGTTGCCCGGCCGGCCACGAAACTGAAATCCACCAGTGACACGTTGATGGTCGGAACCCGTACCGCGAGCCCGTCCAGGCGTCCCGCCAGCTCCGGAATCACCAGGCCGATGGCCGCCGCGGCGCCGGTTTTGGTGGGGATCATGGATTGGGTGGCGGCGCGGGCGCGGTACAGATCGCTGTGGTACACGTCGCTCAGGTTCTGGTCGTTGGTGTAGGCGTGGATGGTGGTCATCAGCCCGCTCTCGATGCCCACCGTCTGGTGCAGTGCCTGGGCCACCGGAGCCAGGCAGTTGGTGGTGCAAGAGGCGTTGGAAATGATGGTGTGTTCGGGCCCGAGGATGTGGTGGTTGACGCCGAACACCACCGTGGCGTCGGCATCGGGTGAGGGGGCGGAGATGATCACCTTGCCGGCGCCGGCGGCGAGGTGGGCGGCGGCCTGGTCACGCCGGGTGAAGTGCCCGGTGCACTCGAACACCAGGTCGACGCCGTAGTCCCGCCAGGGCAGTTGAGCCGGGTCCCGGAACGCGGTGATGGCGATGCGGTCGCCCTCGATGGTCAGAGATTCCGCGTCGTGGCTGACGCTGCCGCCGAAGCGCCCGTGCACGCTGTCGTACCTGAAGAGGCGAGCGTTGGTTGCGGCGTCGCCGAGATCGTTGATGGCAACCACCTGCAGCTGCTGTCGGTAGCCATTTTCATAGAGGGCGCGGAGGATGTTGCGGCCGATGCGGCCAAACCCGTTGATGGCAATGCGAACGGTCATGGGTTGACTCCTGTGTCGGTTGGCTTGTTGTTTGAGTTCTGGAGTGATGTAGTAAATATAACAACAAAACTTCAGAAATGAATGAGACAAAGGTTCATATGGAAAAATAATTAGGTAAAATTACGTCACAACTACAAGGCCACCTCCTCTGGCGCCGTCCACGAACCATCAGACAGAGGCATTTCTCATGCATCCCACCGTACAGAAGGTCACCCAGCGCATCGTCGAACGCAGTCGGGCCAGCCGCCAGGCATACTTGGAGCGCATGGCGCGCCTGAAAGAAACCTCGCCACAGCGAAGCCGCCTGTCCTGCGGAAACCTGGCCCACGGCTTCGCCGCCTGCAGCCAGGGCGACAAGGACACTCTCCGGTTCATGCACCGGGCGAACGTGGCGATCGTGTCCGCCTACAACGACATGTTGTCCGCGCATCAGCCCTACGAGGGGTTTCCGGATGTGATCCGGCAGGCGGCCCACGGCATGGGCTCGGTGGCGCAGTTTGCCGGCGGCACGCCTGCCATGTGCGACGGCGTCACCCAGGGGCAGCCGGGCATGGAGCTGAGTCTGTTTTCCCGGGAGACCATCGCCATGAGCACCGCAGTGGCGCTGAGCCACAACATGTTTGATGCCGCGTTGCTGCTGGGCATTTGCGACAAGATCGTGCCGGGGCTGCTGATCGGGGGCCTGAGCTTCGGTTTTCTGCCGATGGTGCTGGTACCGGCGGGGCCGATGCCGTCCGGATTGCCGAACAAAGAAAAGCAGCGCATTCGCCAGTTGTACGCCGAAGGCAAGATCGGCCGGGATGAGCTGCTGGAGGCGGAAAGCCGTTCCTACCACAGCCCGGGCACCTGCACCTTTTACGGCACCGCCAACAGCAACCAGCTGCTGGTGGAAGTGATGGGGCTACACCTGCCCGGCGCGGCCTTCGTGCCGCCCGGCACGCCGTTGCGGGAGGCCCTGACCCGCGCCGCCACGGAACAGGTGATCCGGCTCTCGAAGCCCCACGGCGGCACGCTCGGGCTGGCGGACATGGTGAACGAGAAAACCCTCGTCAACGCCCTGGTGGCGCTGCTGGCGACCGGCGGGTCCACCAACCACACCCTGCACTGGGTGGCCATTGCCCGGGCCGCCGGCGTGATCCTCAACTGGGACGATTTCGCCGAGCTGTCGGCGGTGGTGCCCTCCCTGACCCGCATCTACCCCAACGGTGACAAGGACGTGAATGCATTCCATGAAGCCGGTGGCACCGCCTTCCTGATTCGTCAGTTGCTGGATGGCGGCTATCTGCACAACGATGTCGAGACCGTGGCCGGACCGGGGCTCGAGCGCTACACCCAGGTGCCGGCGCTGGAGGGGGATGCCCTGGTGTGGACCCCGGTCGTGGCCCAAAGCCGGGACCCGGAGGTGCTGAGGGGGCTGGACCAGCCGTTCGCGCCGGACGGCGGCCTGAAGGTACTTTCGGGCAACCTGGGGCGAGGGGTCATCAAAGTCTCGGCGGTGGCTCCGGCGCACCGGCGGGTGCGGGCGCCGGCGGTGGTGTTCAACGATCAGGACGAGCTGAAGGCGGCGTTCGAGGCAGGGGAGCTGAACCGCGACTGCGTCGTGGTGGTCCGGTTCCAGGGGCCGAAGGCCAATGGCATGCCGGAACTGCACAAGCTGACGCCCTATCTCGGGGTGTTGCAGGACCGGGGGTTCCAGGTGGGGCTGGTTACCGATGGCCGCATGTCGGGAGCGTCTGGCAAGGTGCCGGCCGCCATCCATGTGTACCCAGAGGCGCTCGAGGGCGGCCCGCTGGCGAAGATCCGCAGCGGCGACTGGATCACCCTGGACGCCGAGCAGGGGCGGCTTGCCGTTGAGCTGGACGAGGAGACGCTGGCGCGCCGCGAGCCTGAAAAAGTGGACCTGAGCCGGTATCATCACGGCTTCGGTCGGGAACTGTTCGGCTGGCTCCGCCGGGCGGTGGGTTCTCCCGAGGAGGGGGCCAGTGTTTTCTGGAATCACGACGCATGACCACGGAATCATACTCACTGGTGGGGGATATCGGCGGCACCAACGCCCGGTTTGCCCTGGTCCGGCAGGGGCAGGTGCGGCCGGAAGCGATCCGGGTGTTGCCTTGCGGTGACTACGACAACCTGGATCAGGCGGTGGCCGAGTATCTGGCCGGGGCCGGGGTGGCGTCGGTGGAACAGGTGTGCCTGGCGGTGGCCTCGCCGGTGCGTGGCACCGAAGTGCGGATGACCAACAATCACTGGCGCTTCGACATTGAGGCGGTTCGCCGTCAGTTCGGCTGGTCGGTGTTCAAGGTGATCAACGATTTCGCCGCCATGGCCCTGGGGGTGCTGCACGTGGCCGAGGACCAGCGGGTGCACGTGTGTGGTGGCCCCGGGGATCCGACCCGGCCGCGACTGGTGATGGGGCCGGGCACGGGGCTCGGGGTGTCGGGGCTGGTGCCCACCCGCAGCGGCTGGGTGCCGCTGATGACCGAGGGTGGACATGTGGATTTCGCGCCCACGGACGAACGGGAAATGGCGGTGTTGCGCATCCTCCGGAATCGCTTCGGCCGGGTGTCGGTGGAGCGGATCCTGTGCGGGCAGGGGCTGCTGAACCTGTATCAGGCCCTGGCGGAAATCCAGGGGGTGTCGGCGCCGCTGGACGCGCCGGAGAAAATCACGGCGGCGGCGGTGGCAAACCGCGATCGCCTGGCGCGGGAGGCCCTGGGCCATTTCTGCGAGATCCTGGGCCGCACCGCGGGCAACGGCGTGCTCACTCTGGGCAGTCTGGGGGGGGTCTACCTGTGTGGCGGCATCCTGCCCCGGTTTCTGGACTTCTTCCTGGAGAGCCGGTTCCGCAACGGTTTCGAGGACAAGGGCCGGATGCGGCCGTTGCTGGAGTTTACCCCGGTGTACCTGATCACCGACCCGTACACCGGGCTGCTTGGCGCCGTCGAGGCGCTCAACAACGTCGAGGTCTGACCCCGGGTCCCGGTACTGGCGGCCGGCCCGGCGCGGGCGCCCTCAGTGGGGCGCGATGCGCTGCTCGGTTTCGGGGTCGAAGAACACCACTTTTTTCATGTCGAACATGAGTTCGGCGCTTTCCCCCCAGGTCACCGGATGTTCCGGGTCGATCCGGCAATGGACGGGGGTGTCGTTGAGGTGGATCAGGGCGATCACGTCCGGGCCGGTGGGTTCGGTGACTTCGATGGTGAAGGCTCCGGTGGCCACCAAGCGCGAGTCCTGTTTCTGTGCCTGGGGCTGGGTGATGTGCTCCGGGCGGATGCCGAGAATCACCCGCTGGCCGACCCGGTCGGCCAGGTAGTCGGGCAGTGGCAGCGTCAGGCTGCGGCCGTCCTCGCCCCGTACTTCCGCCTCCGGCCCCCGCTCGCCCCGGGCCACCGTCACCGGCACAAAACTCATCGCCGGCGAGCCCATAAAACCGGCCACGAACAGATTTGCCGGCGTATCGTACACCTCTTTCGGCGTGCCCAGCTGCTGCAGCTCGCCGTCTTTGAGCACGGCGATCCGGTCCGCCAGAGTCATGGCCTCGATCTGGTCGTGGGTGACGTAGACGATGGTGGTGCCCAAGCGCTGGTGCAGTTTCTTGATTTCGGTCCGCATCTCTACCCGCAGTTTGGCGTCCAGGTTGGACAGCGGCTCGTCGAACAGATAAATACGCGGCCGGCGGGCCAGGGCCCGGCCCATGGCCACCCGCTGCTGCTGGCCACCGGACAGCTGCGAGGGTTTCTTGTCCAGCAGGTGGGAGATCTGCAGCAGGTCGGCGACCCGGGCCACCTCCCGGTCGATATCGGCTTTCGGCAGGCCGCGGATTTTCAGGCCGAAGGCGATGTTCTCGCGCACGGTCATGGTGGGGTACAGGGCATAGGACTGGAACACCATGGCGATGTCCCGGTCTTTCGGCTCCATGGTGGAGATGTCTTGGCCGTCCAGCACGATGGCGCCGTCGGTGATGGACTCCAGCCCCGCGATGGTGTTCAGCAGGGTGGACTTGCCGCACCCGGACGGCCCCACCAGGATCAGGAATTCGCCGGAGGCGATGTCGATGTCGATGCCCTTGAGGGTTTCCTCGGCAATCCCCGGATAGGTTTTGCGGATGCCCCGCAGCTCCAGTTGAGACATGGCTGTGATCCTCTTTGGTCAACCTTTGACGGAGCCGGCGGTGAGGCCCCGGATGAAGTACTTGCCCGCGACGATGTAGACCACCAGGGTGGGCAGGGCCGCGATCATCGCCGCGGCCATGTCCACGTTGTATTCCTTCACCCCGGTGCTGGTGTTCACCAGGTTGTTCAGGGCCACGGTGATGGGCTGGCTGTCGCCGCTGGCAAACACCACGCCGAACAGGAAGTCATTCCAGATCTGGGTGAATTGCCAGATCAGCGAAACCATGAAGATCGGCGTGGACATCGGCAGCAGGATGCGGAAGAAAATGGTGAAGAAGCCGGCGCCGTCCAGCCGCGCCGCTTTGATCAGCGCGTCCGGAATCGCCACGTAGTAGTTGCGGAAGAACAGGGTGGTGAAGGCCACGCCGTAGACCACGTGCACCAGCACCAGGCCGGACGTGGTGTTGGCCAGGCCCAGTTTGCCGAGGGTCGCTGCCATCGGCAGCAGGACCACCTGGAAGGGCACGAAACAGCCGAACAGCAGCATGCCGAAGAACAGGTCCGAGCCCCGGAATTTCCACTTCGACAGTACATAGCCGTTGAACGCGCCCAGCAGGGTGGAGATCAGCACCGCCGGCACCGTCATCTTGAAGGAGTTCCAGAAATACCCCCGGATGCCGTCGCACTGGACGCCGGTGCAGGCCTCGGACCAGGCCTTGCTCCAGCCGAGGGTGGTCCACTCGCTGGGCAGGGCCATCAGGTTGCCGGTGCGGATGTCCATGGGGGTCTTGAAGCTGGTGATCAGCATGATGAACAGCGGAATCAGGTACACCAGCGCGGCCAGGATCAGCACCGCGTGAATGGCGATCCGGCTGGGCCGAAGGCCGCTGTGGCTTCGCTCAGTCATGGCGTTTTCCCCTCAGTTCCGAATACAGGTAGGGCACCAGCAGGGCGAGGATTGCCCCGAGCATCAGCATGGCGCTGGCCGAACCCAGGCCCATTTGGCCCCGCGTGAAGCTGTGGGTGTACATGAACACCGCCGGCAGGTCGGTGGAGTAGCCCGGGCCGCCGGCGGTCATCGCCATGACCAGGTCGAAGCTTTTGATGGCGATGTGGGCCAGCACCATCACCGCGCTGAAGAACACCGGCCGCAGGCTGGGCAGGATGATGCTCCAGTAGATCCGTGGCAGGCTGGCGCCGTCCACCCGGGCTGCCCGGATGATGGCGGAGTCGACGCCGCGCAGGCCGGCCAGGAACAGGGCCATCACAAAGCCGGAGGCCTGCCACACGGCGGCGATGACGATGGTGTAGATGGCCATGTCCGAGTTCACCAGCCAGTCGAAGCTGAACGACGACCAGCCCCAGTCGTGCATCAGTTTTTCCAGCCCCAGGCTGGGATTGAGAATCCACTTCCAGACCGTGCCGGTGACGATCATCGACAGGGCCATGGGGTAGAGGTAGATGGTGCGCAGAGCGCCTTCCTGGCGGATTTTCTGGTCCAGGAAGATTGCCAGGACAACGCCGATCACCAGGCAGCACAGGATGAACAGACCGCCAAAGATGCCCAAATTGACCGAGGCGGTGAGCCAGCGGTCGTTGTCCATCAGCTTGGCGTACTGGTCAAAGCCGACGAAGTCGTACACCGGCAGGAAGCTGGAGCTGGTGAACGACAGCACGCCGGTCCAGATCATAAAGGCGTAGATGCCAATGCCGACCAGCACGAAAGTGGGTGCCACCACCAGCTTCGGCAGCCAGCGTTGCAGGCCGTCGAGCAGGCGGGTGGGGGCCTTGGCCACCCGTGCCGGGGGGTGCTGAATGTGTTCCATGAAGAGCCTCCCGAAGGGACGGGGGCCGCCCGGGCGGGCGGCCCTGGTCGGGTCAGAGTGCGGCCTGGATGGCCGCGGCCAGCTGGTCCGTGGCCCGGGCCGGATCCTTGTTGTCGGAGTTCACGAAGTTGGTGACGACATCAAAGATCTGGCCCTGGACGTAGCTGGTGGTGGCCAGGCCGTGGGCGAAGCTGGGCACCAGGCCGCCGTCCTGGGCGCTGCGCTTGAAGGTTTCCATGGAGGCCTGGGCGCAGGCATCGAAGCCGGACATGTCCATGTCGGTGCGGACCGGAATGGAGCCTTTGGCCTGGTTGAACACGGTCTGGAATTCCGGTTCCAGGATGGTCCGGGCCAGATCCTTCTGGGCCTGGCTGTTGTCTTCGTCGTTCAGGCGGAACATGGCGAAGGAGTCGACGTTGAAGGTGAACTCGCCGTCGGTGCCGGGTGCCGGCGCGCAGATGTAGTCCTTGCCCGGGGTCAGGCCGGCGGCGGTGAATTCACCCTTGGCCCAGTCGCCCATGATCTGCATGGCGGCCTCGCCCCGGATCACCATGGCGGTGGCCGAGTTCCAGTCCCGGCCGGCGGCGTTGGGGTCGACGTAGCTCATCACCTTGGCGAACTCGGCGAACACGGTCTCCATCAGCGGGCTGTTGATCACCGCCATGTCGTGCTCGACGAAGGCCCGGGCGTAGTCCTCCGGCCCCATCACCGCCAGGGCCACCGCCTCGAACACGGTGGCGTCCTGCCAGGGCTGGCCACCGTGGGCCAGGGGAATGTAGCCCGCCGCCTTGAGCTTGTCGGCGGCGGCGTAGAACTCATCCAGAGTGCGGGGCAGTTCGACGCCGGCCTGTTTCAGGACATCCGGGTTGGCCCAGATCCAGTTGACCCGGTGCACGTTGATGGGCACGGCCACGTAGTGGCCCTCGTATTTCATGACATCGGCGATCACCGGCGGGATCAGCTGATCCCAGTGGTTGGCCTCGGCGACATCGTCCAGGTTGGTCAGGAATCCCAGTTTCGCCCATTCCCGGATGTCCAGGCCCTTGATCTGGGCGGCGGCGGGCGGATTGCCGGATACCGCCCGGGTCTTGAGGACGGTCATGGCCGCTTCGCCGCCACCGCCGGCGACGGCGAAATCCTTCCAGGTATGGCCCTGTGCCTCCATCATGTCCTTCAGTGCCGCGGCCGCGCGGGCTTCGCCCCCGGCGGTCCACCAGTGCAGGACTTCGACTTCCCCGGCCTGGACGGCGGCCGGAAGCAGGGAGGCAGACAGTGCGAATGCGGACAGTGTGCGTTTGATGCTGCTCATGCGACGATCCCTTTTTTTGTTGTATGGGTAGCGTCGGAGTCTATGGCAGAAGGCGGGTAGGGGATGTATCAAACTGAAAAGCCGTTGTAACAGGGTTGTTACATTGGCGAACCGTGGCGGGGCAGGGTGACCGTGACCCGCAGGCCGCCCTCGGGCCGGTTGCCGAGGGTCAGGTCGCCGCCGTGGCTCTGGGCGATGTTGCGGGCGATTCCGAGCCCGAGTCCGTGGCCGTGCCGGTGCGTGTCCAGCCGGACGTAGGGCTCGAAAATGCGAGACAGCTGCGGCTCGGGAATGCCCGGCCCGTCGTCCTCGACGTGGACCGTCAGACGGTCCGCGCCGTCCTCGATGCGCACCCGGGGTCGGCGGCCGTATTTGACGGCGTTGTCCACCAGGTTGCCGAAGCAGCGTTTCAGGGCCAGCGGCTTGCCCCGGTAGGGCCGGCACTGGCCCGTCAGGGTTACCGGCCCGGCGTCGTCGCCCGGGTAGGCGTCCACGATGCCGCGCAGCAGGCCGGTCAGGTCCACCCACTCGGCGTTCTCGTGAATCTCGGTGTCCCGGATGGTCTGGAGGGCGCTTTTCACCAGCAGCTCCAGTTCCTGCAGGTCCGCTTCCAGGCGCTCGCGCATGGTGTCGTCCTCGAGCAGGTCAACCCGCAGGCGCAGCCGGGTGATGGGGGTCTTCAGGTCGTGGGAGATGGACCGGAACAGCTGGTTGCGGTCGTTGATGTAGCTCTGCAACCGTCGCCGCATGGCGTTGAAGCCTCGGGTGACCGCCACAATCTCGGCGCTGCCCCGCTCCGGCAGCGGTGGCGCCTGGTCGTCCAGCGGCAGCTCCCGGACGGCGCCGGCCAGGGTGCGCAGGGGGCGGGTCTGCTGGCGAATCAGCCAGGCCAGCACCGGGAAGAGAATGGCGATCATCACCACCAGAAACAGCAGCTGCTGCTTGGGAATGCCTTCGTCTTCGAGGGAGACATAGGGCGCGGGCAGGGCCGCCGCCAGGTACAGCCATTCGTGTTCGGCCACTTCGATCTGGGTGACCAGCACCGGCGGGTTCAGGGGCTCCAGGGTGAGGGCGTAGTGGGCCCAGGACCGAGGCAGGGCATCCAGCGGCAGCTCGTTGTTGAGGATGCGCAGGTTGTCGGGGTGGACGAACTCCACGTGCAGGTTGGCCCGGTTGCCCAGGCGCTTGCGCAGCACCGATTCCACCTCGCCGATCACCAGCCGTTTGCGCTCGGTGTCCGGCAATGGGGTCATATCGATGCGGCGCTCGTTCAGCGACACGAAGAACCGGGTGCCGCCCATGTTGCGCAGCTGGTCCAGTACGATGTGCCGGTATTCCAGTGGCAGGGAATCGAAAAACTGCGCGGTGGCGGCCACCGACTGGGCCAGGTTGCGGGTGGTGGCCAGCAGCCCCTGCACCTGCTGGGCCCGGAAGGTGGCGACCCAGGCCAGGCTGGAAATCACCTGGGCGCTGGCCATGGCGACCAGGGTCAGCAGCAGCACCCGCCCCAGCAGCGAGGTGGGAAACCCACGCCAGGGCCGTCGTGCCCGGGGGGACGTCGGGTTACTCCGAGGCATGGCGTACCGTCGCCGCGAGCAGGTAACCGGCCCCGCGCACGGTCTTGATCAGTTTTGGGCTGCGGCCCCGGTCGCCGAGGCGCTGGCGCAGTCGGCTCACCGCCACGTCCACCACCCGGTCCAGGGGCAGGGATTCCCGGCCCCGGGTTACCTCGGAGATGGTGTCCCGGTCCAGCACCCGGTTGGGGTGCTGGAGAAACAGCTGGAGTAGGGCAAAATCGGCCCCGGAGAGCGGGGTGACCCGGCCCTGCTCGTCGATGAGTTCGTGGGCCAGGGTGTCCAGGCGCCAGCGGTCGAACAGGAGGTAGCGCGGGTTGTCGGATTGGGCGAACCGGGCCCGGCGCAGCAGGGCCTTGATCCTGGCCTGCAGCTCGCGGGCGCTGAAGGGCTTGGCCAGGTAGTCATCGGCGCCCAGCTCCAGCCCCACCACCCGGTCGGTTTCATCGGAGCTGGCGGTCAGCATGATGATCGGCACCCGGGAATGTGCCCGGATCTGGCGGCACAGGGTGAAACCGTCATCCCCCGGCAGCATCACGTCGAGGACGATCAGGTCGACCTGGGTGGTATCCAGGCGGGCGTGCATGTCCGCGCCGTCGCCGGCGGTCAGCACCGTGTAGCCAACCCGGGTCAGGTGTTCCCGCAGCAGTTCCCGGATGGCCGCGTCGTCGTCGACCACAAGGATCGAGGCTTGGGTGTCGCTCATGGTCTGGGCTGTTGTTCGAGTTGTCGTGACATCGGGGCGCGCGGGGCCGGCGGCCCGCGCCCTTGGGTTAGGCGAAGTCTAACGCGCGCGCGGAGTTTCGGCCAGGGAGCCTGAGTCTCCGGCGGCGGGGCGCCGTTCGAGGACGTCGCGCGCGCCTTCCTGATCCAGGTTGATGGCACGGATGGGGTAGGGAATGGTGATGCCTTCCTCGGCGTAGCGCTTGTGCAGGGCTTTGATGAAGGCGGACTTGACCCAGAACCGGTTGAAGTACTCCCGGGCCCGCAGCATCACGGTAAAGTTGATGCTGGAGTTGTCGAAGGTGTGGAACAGCACGAAGGTGTTGTAGTCGGGCACGCCCCACTCGTGGGTTCGCAGGATATCCCGGGCCACCTCCAGCGTGACCCGCTCCACGTGTTCCAGGTCCGAGTCGTAGTGCACGCCGACTTCCACCGGCACCGACAGTTCCTTCTCCGGGTAGTAGTAGTTGATGATTTTGGAACCGGACAGCAGGCTGTTGGGCATGATCACCATGTTGTTGGGCAGCATCCGGATCCAGGTTGAGCGCCAGCCGATGCGGTCCACGAAGCCCTGTTCCCCGGATTCCAGCTCGATGAAGTCGCCGACGCGGATGGGCTTGTCCACCAGCAGCTGCACCCCGGAGAAGAAGTTCTCCAAGGTCGGTTGCAGGGCCAGCGCCACCGCCAGGGAGGTGATGCCGAGAGAGGCGATCACCGGCGTGATGGAAATACCCATGGTGCCCATCAGGATCAGCAGGCCCAGCCCCCAGACCAGGCCCCGGCTGATGCCCTGCAGGATGCCCCGACTGCCCTTCAGGGCATCGGACTGACCGGCGTAGGCGCGGATGGCGCCGCTGCATAGGCGGTCCACGAACAGCACCACAGCCAGGATCAGCAGAAAGTACTCCAGGGGGCCGGCGTAGGCTTCCAGCGCATCGGACATCAGCGCCAGGTGTGCGGCCAGGAATTTGAACTGCACCACCGTCAGGCACAGGATCAGCAGGGTCAGAGGCCAGGGCAGGGCGGAGAGGATCAGGGAATCCACGGTGAACCGGCTACGGCCGACCACGGCGGCGGCCCGCCCCAGAATAAGGCGTTTGAGCAGCAACAGGGCCAGCAGCGTGACCAGCGGGATGCCGGTGGCCAGGACCCAGGGATTCAGCCAGAGGCCGCTGGAGGTGAGGGTGTCCATGTTCCGGTCTCGTGGAGTGCGGGGGTGCTCGGAATGTCAAGCAAGTTCCGTTCCCTCGGAGCGGCGTGGCGACTCCGGGGCTAGAACAGCCCCAGCTGCGGTTGCTCCGCCTCACGAAGCGGCAGTGGCGCCAGCCCGGGGATCCGGGTCATGAGCATCTCGGTCCAGAGCCGGGCCAGGGCCACGGCCTCGTTGTTGTCCGGCATGTGCAGGAACAGGAACGGCCGAGCCCCGGCATCGAGCCAGGCGGCGACCCGGTCCAGCCAGGGCGCCAGGAATGGGCGGTTGGCGTCCAGCTGCGGATGGCCGATGTAGCGGATCACCGGTGCCGCCTCGCTGGGCAGCAGGTGCACGGGCAGCCGGGGCTTCTTGCGCTGGGCGTCGAGGGTGGTGTCGTTGTCCGGTGGGGCTGAGAACAGGGCACGGCTGTCCAGGCAGACCCGGGCCAGGCGGCGTTCGCGCAGGCCCCGGTTCAGGGCCCGTTCCGCTTCGCCCTTCTGGAAGAAGGCGGGGTGCCGGACCTCCACCGCCAGGGTCAGGGGCGGTGGCAGGGCGTCGGCAAAGCGCCACAGGTTATCCAGGTGCTCCGGCCCGAACGCCGCCGGTAACTGCACCAGAAAGGGGCCCAGGACGTCCCGCAGCGGGGCAAGCCGTTCCAGAAAGTCCCGCACCGGTGCATCGACGCCGGCCAGCAGTCGGTCGTGGCTGATGGGGCGGGGGAACTTGAACAGAAAACGGAAGTCGTCCGGAACCTGTTGGCGCCATTGCTGGCACTGCGCCTGGCTGGGGGTGGCATAGAAGGTGGTGTTGCCCTCGACGCAGTTGAACACCCGGCTGTACCGAGCCAGCGGGCTGGGGCCCGGCGGCAGCAGCCGGTTCCAGGCGGGCGCCTGCCATTGGGGAGCACCAAGATAGTGGGGAAGGTGGGGGTGCGGGGAACTCACGAAACCTCTCGCTTCGGGGCGTCTCCTAGGCGGCCACGATCCGGTTCTTGCCTGTGCGCTTGGCTTGATACAGACGCTGGTCGACCTGCTCCAGGAAACCGCCGACGGTGTCGTCGCGGCTGGGAACGATGGTCCCCAGGCCGATGCTGAGCGTGACCAGCTGACCGGCGTCGCTGTCGCCATGGGGAATCTGTTCCCGTAGCAGCAGGCGGTGGCACCGCTGGGCCACGCTCATGGCCGCTTGGGCGTCGGTTTCCGGCAGGATGATCACGAACTCCTCGCCACCGAAACGGGCCACGAAATCCCGGGCGCGCTTGGCGGCGGACGTCAGCACCGAGCCGATCCGCTTCAGGCATTCGTCGCCCTGTAGGTGGCCGTGGCGGTCGTTGTACTGCTTGAAGTTGTCGATGTCGACCAGGATCACTGACAACGGCTGACGGCGCCGGGCCGCTTCGCCCCAGTTCTCGTCCATCACCCGGTCGAACATGCGTCGGTTGGCGACGCCGGTGAGCCCGTCCTTGAACGAGTATTCTTCCAGCTGCTTCTGCAAGGCCGCCAGCTCCTGCTCGGTCTTCTTGCGCTCGCTGATGTCGAACATGAAGCCGACCAGGGCCTCCACCTCGCCCTGCTCATCGCGTACTACGTGCACCACGTCGCGGATCCAGACGTAGTCGCCGTCTCGGGTCAGGGCACGGTAATCCGCCTCGTGATCGACGCCGTCACGGGACTGGGCCACGCAGAAATTCACCACCCGTTCCCGGTCATCCTCATGCATCCGGCTGGCCCAGTCGTCGACGCTCACCCAGCTTTCCGGTGACCAGCCAAGCAGGGCCTCGATCTGCGGTCCGATGTAGGCGAAGCGCAGGGTCTTCCAGTCAATCTTCCAGGGAATGGCCCGGGTGGATTCCAGCAGGGTCTTGTACACCGAGGGGTCGGCGTGTGGTTCGGGGGGTGTGTCGGTCACGGCATCTGCTCCGGTGTCGGGGGCGGGACGGTCCGGGGGCCGGCCGGCCAGTTCAGCTCTTACCATAGTGCATTCCCGGCGCCAGGGGTAGCGGTGCCGGCGCCCTGGGCTCAGGCGGCCTGCGCTGCCGTTTCCCGGGCCACCGCCCGGGGTGCCCCGAGCGCCAGCAGCACGGCGCCGGCCGAGCACGCCAGCATGGTCACCACGATCGGCAGCAGGGCGTGGCCGCCATACACCGACGACAGTGCGCTGATGGCGCCGGAAAGGGTGAACTGGGCGGCTCCGAGCATGGCTGCGGCGGTCCCCCCGAGGTGGGGAAAGAATTCCAGAGCATTGGCCATGTTGTTGGGGATGATGCCGCCCTGGCAGCCGATGGCGGCAATGATGCAGGTGGCCACCAGCCACAGAGGGCCGTCCATCGCCACCACAATCACCAGTGCCACCAGCGCCAGGAACTGCAGCAGAACCTGGGCCCGCAGCAGGATCACCGAGGGAAAGTGGCGGAGCAGGGGACGGTTGATCAGGTTCAGGGTGGCCATCAGCGCAATGTTGGCGGCGAACAGCAGAGCGAAGCGCCCCTCGGAGAGACCGAACCACTCCTGGTAGATGAACGAGGAGTGGGTGATGAACAGCAGCATGGTGCTGAAGCACAGCACCTGAATACCCACGAAACGCATGGTGGTGGTGTGCCTGAGTACCAGCAGGTAGTTGGTTACCAACGTGCTGACCGGAGTGCGGGCTTTTGGCCGGGGGCGCAACCGGGGGAAGAGCGCCCCCTGCAGCGCCAGCGCCACCACCACCGCGTAGCCGGCCAGCAACAGGAAAATTCCATGCCAGTCGCCCAGGGTGAGTATCAGCGCCCCGAGGGACGGTGCCGCAGCCGGCGCGATGAACATGATCAGCCCGATCAGGCCGAACAGCCGGGCCGCTTCCTGGCCACCCACCTGATCACGCACGATCGCCGGCACCGAGACGGCACAAAAGGCTCCGCCAATACCCTGAACGATCCGCCAGCCGACCATGCCGGACAGGGTTTCCGCCTGGGCCACCATCGCCGCGGCGGCCGCGAACACCGCCAGCCCGCCCAGCAGGACCGGACGCCGCCCGTACCGGTCCGACAGCGGGCCGCCCACCAGCTGCGCCAGCCCCAGGGTGGCCACGTAGGCGCTGAGGGTCAGTCCCACCTGATTGTGGGCGATGCCCAGCGCCTCGGCAATGCTGGGAAAGGCCGGCAGATAGGCGTCCAGCGCCAGAGGCCCCAGGGCAACGGTCATGCCAAGCAACAACGCGAGCTGGAAATGCGACACGTCTTTCTCCTGTGGAAAAAATGGTAGACAGCTAACAATAGTTCGCGACGGGGGGCAATGGGCTGTTTCCGAAGGGGCCCTGGGGAAGAGCGCCACCGGTCCGGGCAGCGCTCAAATTCCCGTCACCGGCCGCCAGGCCGCGGCAATGCCGCGTTTGCACCGGCTTTCCTGTCAATTCTCACAAAGTTATCCACAGTTTTTGTGAGTAAGGTCCAACGCTTTGGCTATGGTGGCGGCAGGTCTCAGTCCGAGGCTTGGCGCTCTTCTTGATCGGACGCCTGAGGTTCGGCCGCCGCTGACTCATAGGTCTGTTTTTCTATCTTGGGGGCGGGCGGCGTCCAGGCTTTCAGCCATTGGCCGGCTTCCTGATAGAAGTGAGGCACGGCTTTTTCCACTTCTTCGATGAAGACTTTTCGACCGCTGAACTTGCCGGCGAGATCCACTTCGTAGACCACGTCAAAGGTGGTTGCGGTGGAATTTGATGTGGTCGACTCAATCAGCTCCGGTGCAGCCTGAAGGTCTTTAAGTGGCTGGTAGGTTGTTTCGGCTTTTCCCGGGCGGGTGGCCCGGATGAAAAAGCCTCCGGGGTTGGTTTTCCTCAGCTGGCGCAGCAGCCAGTTTACCCTCGCCTTGGAGTTTCTCTTCGTGCACTGTCACTGACAATCGGAATGAGCCTCGCAGGCTCGCCGCTGCGGAGGAAATCGGGGCGGTGTTCCATCGCTTCTCCCTTTTGTTTGTCATTTGTATGCCTTCCTAGCTTCTAGCTTAGTACACGCTACGAAGTTTTCCCCGGCCGCCACGGAGGCTGTGCAAAATCCCGACATCCCGCGCCAGGCCGCGAAAATACGACGTTTGCACGGGCTTTCCTGGCGATTCTCACAATGTTATCCACAGTTTTTGTGAGTAATCCGGCCTCGGGATTGCAACTCGCATCCGGCTCGTTGACAATCGGACTCCTGCTGGAGTTATCAAACACTCACTTTATTGTTTGACTGTCAAAGAGGAAGAACCGGTGACACAGCCTGTAAGCTACGAACTGAACGACGGGATCGCGACGGTGACCATCCACAACGGCAAGGCCAATGCGCTCGGCCACGAGGTTTTCGAGGGCTTGAACGAGGCCCTGGACCGGGCGGAGCAGGACCGGGCTGTGGTTATTCTCGCCGGCCAGCCGGGGATTTTCTCCGGCGGTTATGACCTGAAGGAAATGCAGAAAGGCCCGAAGGAGGCCGCGGCGCTGGTGACCGTGGGTTCGCGCTTCACCCGTCGGCTGGCGGCCTTTCCGCTGCCGGTGATTGCCGCCTGTGGCGGCCATGCCATTGCCAAGGGGGCGTTCATTCTGCTGTCGGTGGACTATCGGATCGGAGTCGAGGGGCCGTTCAAGCTGGGTCTGAATGAAGTGGCCATCGGTATGACCATGCACCATGCCGGCATTGAGATTGCCCGGCACCGGCTGGCTCCGGCGCACTTTTACCGGGCTGTGGTGAATGCCGAGATCTATGATCCACAGGGTGCGGTGGTGGCCGGATTCCTGGACGAGGTGGTGGCGCCGGAGTCCCTGATGGTCCGGGCGCGGGAACGGGCGGCCCAGCTCAGGGCGCTGAACCTGCGGGCGCACCGGGAAACCAAGCTCAAGGCGAAGGCGGACTATCTGGCGCTGCTGGATCGCTGCATTGAGCAGGATGCCGAGCATCTGGGGCTGAACGGCTGAGCCGTCCGGACCGACGGAGGACAACAGGGGCCGCAGTGTGCGGCCCCTGTTGTCTGGATCAGTGCTTGAAGTGGATGACCGAGCGGATGCTCTTGCCTTCGTGCATCAGGTCGAAGGCGGTGTTGATCTCGTCCAGCCCCAGGGTATGGGTGATGAAGTCATCCAACCGGAACTCGCCCTTGAGGTAGCGCTCGACGTAGCCGGGCAGCTCGGAACGGCCTTTCACGCCGCCGAAGGCGGACCCTTTCCAGACCCGGCCGGTGACCAGCTGAAACGGGCGGGTGGAGATTTCCTGGCCGGCGCCAGCGACGCCGATGATGACGGACTCACCCCAGCCCTTGTGACAGCACTCCAGGGCGCTGCGCATGACGTTCACGTTGCCGATGCACTCGAATGAGTAGTCCACGCCGCCGTCGGTCATTTCGATGATGACGTCCTGTATCGGCTTGTCGTAGTCGTTCGGGTTGATGCAGTCGGTGGCGCCCAGTTTGCGGGCCAGCTCGAACTTGCTTTCGTTGATGTCGATGCCGATGATACGCCCAGCCTTGGCCATGGTGGCGCCGATGACGGCGGACAGGCCGATGCCGCCGAGCCCGAAGATGGCCACGGTGGCGCCTTCCTCGACCTTGGCGGTGTTCATCACCGCGCCCATGCCAGTGGTGACGCCGCAACCGAGCAGGCACACTTCTTCCAGCGGCGCCGCCTTGTTGATCCGGGCCAGGGAGATTTCCGGCAGCACGGTGTACTCGGAGAAGGTGGAGCAGCCCATGTAGTGGTGGATGGGCTTGCCGTCCTTGTAGAACCGGGTGGTGCCGTCGGGCATCAGGCCCTTGCCCTGGGTCTCGCGGATCTTCTGGCACAGGTTGGTCTTACCGGATGTGCAGAACTTGCACTCGCCGCACTCGGGGGTGTACAGGGGAATCACATGGTCGCCCACCGCGACACTGGTGACGCCCTCGCCCACCGCTTCCACGATGCCGCCGCCTTCGTGGCCGAGAATGGCCGGGAACACACCTTCCGGGTCCTCGCCGGAGAGGGTAAAGGCGTCGGTGTGGCAGACCCCCGAGGCGACAATTCGCACCAGCACCTCGCCGGCCTTGGGCGGCATCACGTCCACCTCTTCGATCGACAGCGGCTGGCCCGGTCCCCAGGCGATGGCGGCCCGGGATTTGATCATTTCGCTCATAGCATGCTCCTGTGTCGGGAAACGTGGTGAATCCGGCCTGTCGCCGTTCGCCCTTTAGTATAGATGCCCGGCTTCTTGAGATAATCGGATAGAATTGAAAATCACCTTTACTCATTGGCAACAATCCGTGGAGACGAACGCCTGTGAACTGGGACGGCGTCAGTGAATTCGTGGCGGTGGTGGAGGCCGGCAGCTTTACCGCCGCGTCCCGGCGTCTGGGGATATCCACTGCCCAGGTCAGCCGCCAGGTCAGCGCGCTGGAGGAGCGGCTGGGAACCCGGTTGCTGTACCGCACCACCCGCAGGGTATCGATGACCGAGGCGGGGCAGGTGTACTACCGGCACTGCCGGCCGCTGCTGGACGGCCTGACGGAGGCTGAGCAGGCGGTCACCGAACTGCAGCAGGTACCCCGTGGCCTGCTGCGGATGACCGCGCCGGTCACCTACGGCGAGAACATCGTGGCGCCGCTGGTGAACGATTTCCTGGCGCGCTATCCCGATCTGGAGGTGGACCTGGTGCTGACCAACCGCAGGCTGGATTTGGTGGCGGAGGGGGTGGACCTGGCCATCCGCGCGGGGCAGCTGGAAGATTCCACCATGGTGGCCCGGCGCCTGGCCTCCCGGGCCTTCCATGTCTGTGCCTCGCCGGAGTATCTGGCGGTGCACGGCGAACCCCGGACGCTGGCGGACCTGGACCGTCATCAGTGCCTGCGAGGCACCCTGGATATCTGGCGCTTCCAGGAGCAGGGGCAGCCCCGGCAGGTGCGGGTGCAGGGGCGCCTGCACTGCAACAGCGGCTGGGCGCTGGTGGATGCCGCCCTCAAGGGGCTGGGGATTGTCCAGCTGCCCGAGTACTACGTGCAGGCGCACCTGGACACCGGCCGCCTGGTGCCGCTGCTGACCCCGTATCAGGTCGCGGACGACGGCATCTGGGGGCTGTATCCCCGGACCCGCCACCTGTCCGCGAAGGTGCGGATGATGCTGGATCACCTGGAACGGAATCTGTAACCCCGGGGCGGTCAAATTCCCGTCATATTCCGGGAATGCGCGTGGTGTCTTGCTTCCTGCGGCCTATCCTGCGCTTGCTCACAAAGTTATCCACAGTTTTTGTGCACAACCCCGTGGGTTTTTCCCGCCCGGGCCTATCGCCAAGGCCCGGCCGTCGTGCTATATCAGCACCCGACGTTATCAACCACATCGGGAAGCGAACATGCCCAAAGCCAGTGAAATCAAAAAGAACCAGGCCATCGAGTACGAGGGTCGGGTGTATTTCGTCAAGGACATCGAACGTTCCGTACCCCAGGGTCGTGCCGGAGGCAGCCTCTACCGCATGCGGATGTACGATGTGGTGACCAACCAGAAGCTGGACGAAACCTTCAAGGATTCGGACATGCTGAACCTGGCCGATCTGGTGCGCCGGCCAGCGATGTTCTCCTACGCCGACGGCGATGAATACGTGTTCATGGACTCCGAGGACTTCACCCAGTACATGCTCAACCGGAGCGCCATCGAAGAGGAACTGCTGTTCATCACCGAGGACACCCAGGGGCTGATGGTAATTCTGGTCAGCGAGACGCCGGTGGCGCTGGACCTGCCGCCGACGGTGGAGTTGGTGGTGGCGGAAACCGACCCCTCCATCAAGGGGGGCTCGGCGACGGCCCGCACCAAGCCGGCGCGTCTGTCCACCGGACTGGTGGTGCAGGTGCCGGAGCATATTTCCACCGGCGACCGCATCAAGGTGAACGTGGAGGAGCGCAAGTTCCTGAGCCGGGCCTGATTTTTCCGCCGCGGCGGGTTCGGGTATCGTGACGGCTGGGGTGTCACGGAGACCAAGACGCATGCCAAGAAAAACTTCGGGACGGATGCGCGCCGCCGGTCGCTGGCTGGCCGGCGGCCTGGCCGGACTGCTGATTGCGCTGGTTCTGGTGCTGCTGCTGTTCCGGTTCGTGAACCCGCCCACCTCGGCGTTCATGCTGGCCTACCGGATCGGGCATCCGGACCAGGCGCCGAGCCAGCAGTGGGTGGCGCTGGAGGCGATTTCGCCGTGGATGCCGCTGGCGGTGGTGGCGAGCGAGGATCAGCGTTTCCCGGAGCACTGGGGATTGGACTTGGCGGCGATCCGGAGCGCGGTTCGGGAGTATGCCCAGGGTGAAGGGCTGCGGGGGGCCAGCACCATTACCCAGCAAACCGCCAAGAATCTGTTCCTGTGGAATGGCCGGAGCTTCGTCCGGAAAGGGCTGGAAGCCGGCCTGGCGGTGACCCTGGAGGCGTTGTGGCCGAAACGGCGCATTCTCGAGGTTTACCTCAACATCGCCGAATTCGGGCCCGGCATCTACGGTGTGGAAGCCGCGAGCCGGGCCTTTTTCGGTATTCCCGCCCGTCAGTTGTCCCGCGGTCAGGCCGCCCGGCTGGCCGCGGTGCTGCCCAACCCGAAGGTGTTCCGGGCGGATCGGCCCAGCGCCTATGTCTGGGAACGGGTACGCTGGATCCGCCGACAAATGGACCAGCTGGGGCTGGCCTACCTCGGCGGTCTGTGACGACCGCCGGGGCAGGATGGCTCAGGCCAGGTGGTGTACCGGCTGCAGGCCGTAGACCGGCGTCGGCAGCCCCTCCATGCGCGCCTTCAGCTGCAGCGCCAGGTACAGGGAGTAGTGCCGGGACTGGTGCAGGTTGCCGCCGTGGAACCAGAGACCGTCCTGCTGAGTCGGCTTCCACATATTACGCAGTTCGCCTTCCCAGGGACCGGGGTCCTTGGTGGTATCCGATCCCATGCCCCAGCACTTGCCCACCTTGTCGGCGACCTCCTGGGAGATGATGCGGGCGGCCCAGCCGTTCATCGAGCCGAAGCCGGTGGCGTAGACGATCAGGTCGGCGGGCAGCTCGGAGCCGTCGGTGAGCACCACCGAGCGGGGTTGGATCCGGGCGATGCTGACCCCGCTGCGAAGTTTGATTTCACCTTGGGCGACCAGTTCGGAGGCGCCCACGTCAATGTAGTAGCCAGAGCCGCGGCGCAGGTATTTCATGAACAGCCCGGAGCCGTCGTCGCCAAAGTCCAGCAGGAACCCGGCCTTGCTCAGCCGGCGGTAGAAGTCTGCGTCCCGCTCCTGGATCTGTTCGTACACCGGTTTGTGGAACTCCGGCATGATCCGGAACGGAATGGAGGCAAACGTCAGGTCCGCCTTTTCGGTGGTGATGCCATTGGCCACTGCCTGTTCGGAATAGAGCCCGCCCAGGGCGAGCTCCATGAGGCTGTCGGACTTGACGATGTGCGTGGACGAGCGCTGGATCATGGTGACGTCGGCGTCGTTCTCCCAGAGCGCGGCGCAGATGTCGTGGGCCGAGTTGTTGGAGCCCAGCACGATGCATTTCTTGCCCTTGTAGGCTTCGCCGCCCGGGTGCCGGCTGGAGTGGTGCTGTTCGCCCTCGAATGTGTCCATGCCCGGAATGTCGGGGATGTTGGGAATGCCCGACATGCCCGTCGCCAGCACCAGCTGTTTCGGGCGCAGGGTCACCGGCTGGCCGTCCCGGCGCACCTCCACGATCCATTCCTGCCGTTCCGTGTCGTAGCGGGCGCCGGTGCACTCCGTGGAACTCCAGTAGTTCAGTTCCATGACCTTGGTGTACATCTCCAGCCAGTCGCCGATCTTGTCCTTCGGGCAGAACACCGGCCAGTGCTCCGGGAACGGCAGGTAGGGCATGTGGTCGTACCAGACCGGATCGTGCAGGCACAGAGACTTGTAGCGGTTGCGCCAGGAGTCGCCGGGGCGGGGGTTGCGTTCGACAATCAGGGTGGGGACCTCCAGCTGGCGCAGCCGGGCGCCCAGGCCGATGCCGCCCTGGCCACCGCCGATGATCAGGCAGTACGGCTGGCGCCGGTACCCCAGTTCCCGCTCCTCCTCCTGCCGGGCTTCCAGCCAGGTTTTCCGGGACTTGCTGGCGCCGTGCTGGGCGCCCTTGGGCCGGCGCGGGCCCCGTTTTTCCGGATAGTCCTTGAGTTCCTGCATGGTGGTGAGCAGGGTCCAGGCCTTGCCGTCGCGCAGGCGCAGGTGGCCCTTGCCCCGGGCGTCGGCGGTTTCAAAGGTCAGCCAGGCTTCGATGACGCCGTTCTGTTCGCTGGCGTTTTCAGCGAGGCGCCAGTGGCCGGGTCGCCGCTGCTGGGCGGTGGCCGTCAGCATGTCCCGGATCTGGTCCCGGCCCTCCATGGTCTTGATGTTCCAGGTCATGGCCACCAGGTCGCGCCAGAAGCCGCCCTCCTCGAACAGCTCGGCGGCCTGTTCCGGCGTATCCGAACACAGGGTTTCCGAGAACGCCGCCAACCAGTGTTCGACGTCCTGATTCGGGGTTGCGTGGGGTGTTGTCATGGTCTGTTCTCCTGCGTTGTTGTTGTTCGCACCGGGGCCGGGTGCAGGGCCCGTGCCAACCCGGCCGGCGGGCCAGGTGGCGGTTGCTAACGGTCTGGTGCGGCGGATGTTTTTTCGATAAATGCCGGGGCGGGCGGCGACCTCGGAGGGGCCGCTCCCGGTTCCGGATGTGACAGGTGTCCGCGTTCCGGGGCGCGCCGACGTGACACCTGTAACGGGGTAACCGGTACCAAGGGAGGATGCGGCGGTGCCCGGAAACACGATAAGCTGAAGGCGCATTGCCGCGGTGTCTCTAAACGATGACAACAACAAGACCGTCCGGGAGCTCTGCCATGAACACACAACAGGCCCAACGCCGCCACATCGATGCCATCCTCCGTTACGCCGACGACGGTTCGCCGCCGGAGTCGCCGGGCAGCGAACTGATCGGACGCTCCTGGACGCGGTGCCTCAGGGACTATGGCCTCGACCCGAGCCGGCCCCGCAGTGCCCGGATCGTGACCCAGCAGACGCTGCGGGAGCATCAGGATTCGGTGGACGAGTTCCTCAGCGTGGCCCGGGCGGGGGTGGAACAGTTGTACGGCATGATTGCCCGGCTGGGGTACGTGCTGCTGCTCACCGATCACCGCGGCATCACCGTCCAGTACCTGGGCGATCAGCGCTCGGACCGGCGCCTGCGCAAGGCCGGATTGTATCTGGGCGCCGACTGGAGCGAGCCGTACGCCGGCACCTGCGCCGTGGGGACCTGCATTCAGGAGAACCAGGCGCTGACCTGCCACCGAATCGACCACTTCGATGCGACCCACATCGGCCTGACCTGCACCTCGGCGCCCATCCGCGATCCGTCCGGCAAGCTGCTGGCGGTGCTGGACATCTCCGCCCTCGATTCGCCCCAGGCCCGGCACAGCCAGACCTTTGCCCTGCATCTGACCCAGCTTTACGCCCGGATGATCGAGGACGCCTACTTCCTGCGACGCTATCGCAATCAGACGGTGTTTCGTTGCGACGCCTCCCGGGAGTTCGTGCAAGTCAATGGCCAGTACCTGTTCGCCATTGACGACGAGGGGGGCATCGGGGCCGCCAACACCGCCGGCCGCTCGCTTCTGGACGGGCGGCCGGAGACCGGCGACGGGACCAGTCTGACGCAGCTGTTCGACTGCCGGCTGCGGGACATCTGGAGCATTCCCTACGATCAGGACGACCAGGTCCGCGCGTTTCGTCTTCGGCAATCGGGGGAAACCCTGTTCGCGGCCCTGATCCAGCCGCGCGCGCCGGTGCCGACGACGGCCGGGGAGCCCCGGGAACACTCCGAGGACGTCGTGCCGGAGCTGGACCGCCTGGCCGCCGATGACCCGGTCATGCGCCGCACCCTGGGCCTGGCCAAGCGGCTTCGCAACCGCGACGTGGGCCTCCTGATTCTGGGCGAAACCGGGACCGGCAAGGAGGTGTTGGCGCGGGCGATCCATGCCGCCAGCCACCGCAGCCGGGGTGCGTTCGTGGCGATCAACTGTGCCGCCATCCCCGAGTCGCTGATCGAGAGCGAGCTGTTTGGCTACGTTGCCGGGGCCTTCACCGGGGCACGCGCCAGGGGCATGCGCGGCCTGATCCAGCAGGCCGACGGTGGCACGCTGTTTCTGGACGAGATCGGGGATATGCCCCTGCCGCTGCAGACCCGTTTGCTCCGGGTCCTGGCCGAGGGCGAGATCCTGCCCATCGGTGCCGACCGTCCGGTGCGGGTGAACTGCCGGGTGATCGCGGCCACCCATCAGGATCTGGGCGAGCGGATCGCGCATGGCCAGTTCCGGGAAGACCTGTATTACCGTCTCAATGGCGCCACCCTGAGGCTGCCACCGCTGCGGCGGCGGGCGGACCGGCCGCACGTGATCCGTTCGGTGCTGGATACCCTGGTGGCGCAGGGGCGGCTTTCGGCGGTGCGTCTGCGGGCCGACGCGATGAGCGCTCTGCTGGCCTACGACTGGCCGGGCAACATCCGCCAGCTGGTCAATGCCCTGGCTTTCGCCGAGGCCACCTGCGAAGGCGGCGAAATCACCGCCAACGACCTGCCGGAGGAATGTGTGTCCGGTTGCCTGCCGCCGGCGGACGACGGCCCGGCCGGGGACGAAAGCCCCCTGCGACGGGCGCTGCGCGCCGAGCAAGGCAACATTTCCGCGGTGGCGCGGCGGTTCGGGGTCTCCCGCCCCACCGTATACCGCTGGCTGGCGCGGGAGGGGATCGCGCTGCGGCGCCTGCCCGGCTAACCGGGCGGAGTCTCGGTGGAGCGGCCGCTGTACTCGGAGCGGATGACCATGGCCAGCTCATACACCGCCAGGGCGATGACGCTGCCGTTGACCCCCTTGATCAGCACCTGCATCAGGCTCTGTTCCGAATCCAGGTGATGGAACACCTCCACCACCGTCGCCAGGACCAGGGAGAACGACAGCAGAAAAAAGATCAGCGAGAAAAAACGGGCGAACAGGGCCCGGACGGGAATCGATGCCAGCAGGTTGAGCATCCGGTAAAGCCTCCGAGGGTTGCCATAGTCTGTCGGCACAGGCTACCCATGCTGCCCCGGGGCTGTCGCTTACGGATGGCACATGGTCTGTCCATCTTGCGCGGGAATCCCGGCATGGATACTGCTTGCGGCTCCGGTGAAGCCATGGGTTTTTCCGGAGGTTGAATGAAAGTTTCCATTGTGGGCATCGGCCATGTCGGCTCGGCGCTGGCGTTCGTGCTGACTCTCAAGAACATCGTCAAGGAGCTGGTGCTGGTCGGCCGGACCCGGGAGTCCGCCAAGGGCGACGTGCTGGATCTGCGTCACGGCCAGCTGTTCGTGGACACACCGGCGCAGGTCACGGCGGGGACCCTGGTCGACACCGCCGGTTCTGACATCATCGCCATGTGCGCCTCAATTCCGACACCGAAGGACATGCGCAGCCGACTGGAACTGGCCCGGGGCAATGTCGAGCTGATGCGCCAGCTGATGCCTGAGCTGGCCCGGTTGTCGCCCGGCTGCAAGGTGGTGATGGTGTCCAACCCGGTGGACGTTTTGGTGCACTATGCCCTGGAATTTACCGGGTTTCGCCCACACCAGGTCATCGGCACCGGCACCCTGGTGGATTCGGCCCGGTTTCGGCAGCTGCTGGCGGAGGAACTGCGCATCCATTCGGGGGATATCCGGGCCTATATTCTGGGTGAGCACGGCGACAGCCAGTTTCCGGCCATGAGCTGCGCCGGCGCCGGTGGCGAGCCGCTGGACCCGACCCCGGGCCGCTACCGGCTGTTCGAAAAGGCCTCCAAGGCCGGTTTCGAGGTGCTCAAGCACAAGGGGTGCACCAACTACGCGGTGGCCCTGGCGGCGGCGGAGATCATCGAATGCATCATCACCGACGCCAAGCACACCATGCCGGTGAGCCTGCGGGTGGACGGCTTTCTGGGGGTCCGTGACGTGTGCCTGAGCCTGCCGGCGGTGGTGGGGGGCAACGGCATCGAGCGGGTACTGCATCCAAGGCTGAACGAGCAGGAACAGGCCGCCTTTCTGCACAGTGCCCAGGTGGTGCGCGACGCCATCGCCGCGTCCCGCCCCGTCTGAGGCGGCCGGGCGCTCAGCGGGAGATGTCCTTGACGTTTTCCATGACCACGAAGGTGCTGGTCTGCAGTACGTGGGGCAGGTTGGAGATCTGCTCCCCCAGCACCTGCCGGTATTCCGCCATGTTGCGGGTCCGCACCTTCAGCAGGTAGTCGAAGTTCGCCGCCATCATGTGGCACTGCTCCACCGCCGAGATTTCCTTCACCGCCGCGTTGAACGCCGCCAGCGCCTTGCTGCTGGTGTCGTTGAGGGTGACCTGGGCAAAGGCGATGTGCGCCAGCCCCAGCTTGGTCTGGTTCACCAGCGCGGTGTAGCCGGTGATGTAGCCCTGCTGCTCCAGCCGGCGCATGCGGACCTGGCAGGGGGTTTTCGACAGGCCGACTCTGGAGGCCAGCTCGGTGACGGTGATGCGGCCGTTCTTCTGGAGTTCCCGGATGATGGCCAGGTCGATTCGGTCCAGCTCCGCCATGGCTGCTATCCTTGATAGTGGTGTGTTGGGTTCGCTTTGGTCGAATTGTCTGATAATAGTCCTGAATCGGGAAAATGTCCGTATTTTTTCGCCACAAAAAAGGAAGGTTTCCTGCCTCTGAAATCTGAATAGGAAAATGGTCTGGGCTCCCTTCGATAGAATTCGGCCAAGGTAAAAAACACCAAGGCTTTAATGACAGGAGGGTACACACATGAGACCGCAGCAATCAGTGACGCGCTCGCTGGACGAGTGCCGGCAGGCGATCCGCCAGAACTATCTGGCGGATGAGTACGACGTCATCCACCGGCTGATTGCTGACGCTCGGTTGTCCCAGGAAGAGCGCGCGGCCATTTCCGCCCGCGCCGCCGACCTGGTGCGCAGCGTCCGCAACAGTGCACGCCCGACCATCATGGAAAAGTTCCTGTCCGAGTACGGACTGACCACCAAGGAGGGCGTGGCGCTGATGTGTCTGGCCGAGGCCCTGCTCCGGGTGCCCGACACGCTCACCATCGACGACCTGATCGAGGACAAGATCACCTCCGGCAACTGGGGTGCCCACGTGGGCAAGGCCAAGTCCGGTTTGGTGAACACCGCCACCATTGCCCTGCTGATGACCAGCAACCTGCTCAAGGACTCCGAACGCCAGAGCGTGGGTGACACCCTGCGCAAGTTGGTCAAGCGCCTGGGTGAGCCGGTGGTGCGCAGCATCGCCGCCCAGGCGATGAAGGAAATGGGGCGCCAGTTCGTGCTTGGCCGCGACATCGAGGAAGCCCAGGAGCGCGGCAAGAGCTACATGGCCCGGGGCTACACCTACTCCTACGACATGCTGGGCGAGGCCGCCCGCACCGATGCCGACGCCAAGCGTTACTTTGACGCCTACGCCCTGGCGATCGACAGCATCGGTAAGAACTGCACGGGCGACATCCGTATCAACCCGGGGATTTCCGTGAAGCTGTCCGCGCTGCTGGCCCGCTATGAGTACGGCCAGAAGGAACGGGTCATGAATGAGCTGGTGCCCCGCGCCCTGGAGCTGGCCAGAAAGGCCGCGGCGGCCAACATGAGCTTCAACATCGACGCCGAGGAGCAGGACCGCCTGGACCTGTCCCTGGACGTGATCGAGGCGGTGCTGTCCGACCCATCCCTGAAGGACTGGAACGGCTTCGGCGTGGTGGTGCAGGCGTTCGGTAAGCGCGCGTCCCAGGTTCTCGACTGGCTCTACGCCCTGGCCGAGAAGCTGGACCGTCGGATCATGGTGCGCCTGGTGAAAGGTGCTTACTGGGATGCCGAGATCAAGCGCGCCCAGGTGATGGGGCTGTCCGGTTTCCCGGTGTTCACCCGCAAGGCCTGCAGTGACGTATCCTACCTGTCCTGCGCCTCCAAGCTGCTGGGCATGACCGACCGCATCTACCCGCAGTTCGCCACCCACAACGCCCACTCCGTGACCGCGGTGCTGGAAATGGCGAAGGACCTGCCCCGTGACACCTTCGAGTTCCAGCGCCTGCACGGCATGGGTGAATCCCTGCACGACCAGGTGCTGCGTGAAAGCGGCGTGCCCTGCCGGATCTACGCCCCGGTGGGTGCCCACAAGGACCTGCTGGCCTACCTGGTGCGCCGGCTGCTGGAGAACGGCGCCAACAGTTCCTTCGTCAACCAGATCGTCGATACCCGCATCAGCCCCGAGCAGATTGCCCGGGACCCGATCGACACCGTGCTGGCGCTGGGTCGGGATGTGGCCAGCAAGATGATCGTGCCGCCGGCGCAGATTTTCGGTGACCAGCGCCGCAACTCCAAGGGCTGGGACATCACCGATCCGGTCACCCTGGCGGAGATCGAGGCCGGCCGCGGCACCTTCCGTGAACACCAGTGGCAGGGTGGCCCGCTGCTGGCGGTGGATGCCGCCGGGGGCGAACGGGTGGAGGTGCGCAACCCGGCCAACCCGGACGATCGGGTGGGGCAGGTCACCCTCGCCTCCCAGGCCGACATCGACGCCGCCCTGGACGCTGCCCAGGACGGTTTCCGAACCTGGTCCGCGATGCCGGCCGAGGCGCGCGCCAAGATCCTGTGCCGGGTCGGTGAGCTGTACGAGCAGCACGCCTACGAGCTGTTTGCCCTGACCACGCGCGAGGCGGGCAAGTCCCTGCTGGATGCCGTGGCGGAGATCCGCGAGGCGGTGGACTTCGCGTTCTACTACGCCAACGAAGGCATCCGCTATCAAGGTGCCGGCGAGGCGCTGGGTGTGATGTGCTGTATTTCGCCGTGGAACTTCCCGCTGGCGATCTTCACCGGCCAGATTCTGGCCAACCTGGCGGCCGGTAATGCCGTGGTGGCGAAACCGGCCGAGCAGACCTCGCTGATCGCCGTGCGCGCGGTCGAGCTGATGCACGAGGCCGGGATTCCGCGCAATGTGATCCAGCTGCTGCCGGGTTCCGGCGCCACCGTGGGCGCGGCCCTGACCTCCGATGCCCGGGTGGCCGGCGTCTGCTTCACCGGCTCCACGGCTACGGCCCAGCGCATCAACCGGACCATGGCCGAGAACTTGGCACCGGACGCGCCGCTGGTGGCCGAGACCGGTGGCCTGAACGCCATGATCGTGGATTCCACCGCGCTGCCTGAGCAGGTGGTGCGGGATGTGCTGGCATCCTCCTTCCAGAGCGCCGGCCAGCGTTGCTCCGCGCTGCGCATGCTGTACGTCCAGAAGGACATCGCCGATCATCTGCTGGAGATGCTGTACGGTGCCATGGAGGAGCTGGGGATCGGCGACCCCTGGCTGCTGTCCACCGATGTCGGTCCGGTCATCGATGACGCCGCCAAGCGCAAGATCGAAGCCCACTGCGAGGCCTTCGAGCGTGCCGGCAAACTGCTGAAGAAACTGCCGGTGCCCGCCACCGGGCGCTTCGTGTCCCCGGCGGTGCTCAAGGTCAGTGGCATCGAGGAGCTGGAGGAAGAGATCTTCGGACCGGTGCTGCACGTGGCCACCTTCGAGGCGAAGGACATCGACAAAGTGGTCGACGCCATCAACGCCAAGGGCTACGGCCTGACCTTCGGCATGCACAGCCGGGTGGACCGTCGCATCGAACAGGTGGCGCGCCGCATCCGGGTGGGCAACACCTACATCAACCGTAACCAGATCGGCGCCATTGTCGGCTCCCAGCCGTTTGGCGGCGAGGGGCTGTCCGGCACCGGCCCGAAAGCCGGTGGTCCGCTGTACGTGCGCCGGTTCATGAAGGCCCGAGTGGCCGAGCAACCGGTACCGGCGGAAGCCCGGCGCATCGACGCCAGCCAGGCCCGGAAACTGATCAGCGAGGTGGAGTCACGGGCGGTGCCCGCGCCGGAGGCCCGCCAGGCGGTCCTCAAACCGGTATTCGGGGACGTTCCGGCGCCGATGGATCTGGGGCATCTGGACATGCCGGGACCCACCGGGGAGCAGAACCACCTCTCGTTCCACGCCCGGGGTGTGGTGTTGTGCCTGGGGCCGGATGCGGCATCCGCCAGGGTGCAGGCGGCGACCGCGCTGTCCCAGGGCAACCGGGTGGTGGTGATCGCCGAGGGGGCCGAGCCGGCCTTGGCCGAGGCCATTCGCGCCGGCCTGCCGGTGGTGGCGATGAACGGCCTGCTGGCGCCGGAGGCTCTGGTCGAGCTCAACGGCTTCGAGGCCGTGGTCAGCGTGGCCGAGCCGGCGCTGCTCAAGCGCTATCGCCAGGCCCTGGCCCAGCGGGACGGTGCGCTGCTGCCGCTGATCACCGAACAGGCGCTGGATCAACGCTTCGTGCTGGAGCGGCACCTGTGCATCGACACCACCGCCGCCGGTGGCAACGCCAGCCTGATCGCCTCCGCCGAGTAAGCCGGCGAGGCCAGAACAGGAACCGGGCCCTCGGGCCCGGTTTTTTTTGGTGCGCCCGGCACGGGCGCACTCCTGGAGGTGCAAGTCCTCCCGTAAGCTGGCCACAGCGAACGAAGTGAAGCGCAACTGCGGAAGGGCGAC
>MDTD01138778.1_pt1 | contig 31293 bp, 28 predicted proteins | sample 811221 | NCBI WGS metagenome assembly MDTD01 (sample SAMN05326646, study PRJNA326480) | marine metagenome | isolation source: seawater | place: Pacific Ocean: South West | collected 2011
AATTTTTAATTTTTTTTCTTTTTTCTTTTCTTAAATCACTAATCAAAGCTACTGCATCATAAATCACATTAATTTTTTGTTTTAATATTAAATTGATTAATTTTATGTTTTGCAATCCGAGTTTAAGTCGATCCTTTTTTGTAAAACCTCTGAATTCATAAATATCTCTAATTTTTTCCCCTGTAAGAATTAGAGTCTTACCATATCTTTTCTCAATTTTTTTTTTAAGGAGCTTTGAAATTGAAGTTTTACCAGATCCAGATAAGCCTGTTATAAAAAATAATATGCCGTTATTCTGATTTAATTTTTTTTTTGTCACAATTTGACATATTATCATTTTAAAGCTATGGCAAGTCAAATTAATAAGCTAAATAATGAAAAAAATTAAAACTGTATTTCTAACTTGTGGAGTAAGATCAGGCGCTGCTTTACTAACTAGAATGTTAAGCGTTAGTACAGAATTCAAAGCAAGTTCAGCGACTTTAAATTTCTTTAGATTCTTTTATAAAAAATACGATCCTATTCAAAATCAAAAAAAATTAAATAATGCTATTAATGCTTGCTATAAAAGGTTGAGATATAGATACAATATTTTAATAAATAAAAAAGAAACATTTGCATATTTTAAAACTAATAAAATTAACTACAAAAACCTTTACAAAGTATTTTGTTATCAAATATTCAGAAATCAGGATTTTAAATACGTTGGTGATAAAGAAGGAAATGCTTGGCGAAAAATTTCAGACTATCTTAAGATGTTTCCAAATGGAAAAGTAATCTTAATTCTAAGAGATCCAAGAGATATGATTTGTTCATTTAAAAGAACAACAATTTCAAAAAAAAATGATTATTTAATAACTATTTTCAATTTTGTAGATATGGTTAATTACTACTCAAAATTTACTAAAAATACTAAAAAGAAAGTATTCTTAGTCAAATTTTCAGAAATCAAAATTAATCCAAAAAAAATAATTAAGAAAATATGTAAGTTTCTTGACATAAAATTTATAATAGAAATGCTTGATAAAAAAAATTTCAAGGATGTAAACGGAAAAAAATGGAATGATAGTAAAACATTTTCATTTAAAGGAAAATTGAGAAATAAAACATTAAATAGATGGAAAATTTTAATTTCAGATGAAGATTTATATTTGTGTGAACTTATAGCGAAAAAACAAATGATTAGAATGGGATACAAACTTTCTAAAAAAAAGTTTACTAATATTACAAAACAAAAAGCATTAAAAAAGATTTCTGAAAGTAAACTATTAAAACCCTTATATGACAAATGGCTTGAGACAGGTGATGGTACAGCAAACTATCCTCTTGATCCAACAAATCCAAAAAATTGGGATAAAAAGTTTATTAAAAACATATCAAAATTTAACTTATAAAATTTTTTTAATTTTTTTTATAAATTCTTTCCATGAATTTGACCCTTTGTATCCTGGAGCAACTAGATAATCATTTTTATATTTTGTATAAGTGGATTTACTAATAGATAATAAATCACCTTTAAGTGGAAATTTAAATTTCTTTTTTTCGATATTAAAACAAAATGTTTTAAAATATTTACTTAAAAATTCAGGAACAAAAGCCTCAACTCTTTTATAAGAAGATAAAGTTAAAAAAAATATTGGTTTTTTGAATAAAATAGCAAAATTATAGGAAACTGAATGATGTGTAAAAACCACCTTACTATTTTTTACTAATTCTGCAGTTTTATTTATAAAAAATTTTCTACCCTTTTTAATTAATTTATTTTTTTTATAATCAGATCTAGGATGGGCAGCTACTATTATTTCTAAATTATATTTTTTTTCAAAATTTTGGAAAAAATTTTCTAAATCATAATAATATTTTCTTATATCAATTTTTTTTGATGCTGTACCAATATAATTTTGCCCAGAGTGTAGTGGAAGAAATTGATCTAAAAATAGTGCATAATCTTTCTTCTGTTTGATTATCTTTTTTTTTTTAAGATTTGAATAAATATCGTAATCAAAATGACACAAATTAATACTCTTTTGATTTTTGTTTATAAATTTTTTTCCATAATTACCATTTAATAAAACTATATCTGCATTATTCAAATTGTAAGTTTCTTTAACTGGTTTTAATAATTTTCTATATATAATTTGAAATTTATTTTCTTTATAGAGGAATGATAGTAATTTTTGAAAATTTGTATTTTTAACATCTAAAGTAAGATTTAATATAGCTATCAATAAGATATTATTTTCTTTTAAAAAAGATCTAATATCATTGTGTAAATTAGAGATACCAAATATGTCAATTATACCAATCAAATTTTTTTTTTTTTGATTAAAAATTAATTCTTTCAAGTGATTGAAATTTCTAACTACTATTCTTTCATTAAAAGAATAATTGTGTTCTGTTTTTCTTTTGTAAAAATCAGGCTGTAACCATTTTGTACAGTCTAAAAAATGAACATTAAATTTATCTTTTAGAATTTTGATTCCAAATCTCTCGTAATCTCTTTTTTGACACCCAATATCACTTAAAAATAAAATACTCTTTTTCATTAATTTAATAATATTTTTTTGGAATTTTTTTTTGTTTAATGTGACTATTTATTTTAATCAATTTTTTATTTTTATTTATTATTTTAACAATTTCTTTTGAAAGCGGAAAATTTTTTTTAGATAAACTTAAAATTTTTTTTACTAAATCATAATCTGCCTTATAATCGACCGTTAATCTTAAATTTTTTATATTTATTTTTTTATGATTAATTTTATATAATCCGTTAATACAATATTCATTTTTTCTAAAATAATTTCCCCAAACTTCGGTATCCTTTTTTTTTTTATTTTTCATTATTTTATTTAGACCAACAAGGCTAACTCCATAACAAAATGCTCCCCAAGGTAATCCTAATATTTCTGTGAAATCAAATTTATTTTTTATATGATAATTTATCATTTTTTTTGCAAATAAATAATCTACAAATGGGTTGTCACCTGTTGTGCTTATAAAATTTTTAATCTTGAATTTTTTAGCAGCTTCATACATTCTATGTAAAACATCAATTGGATCTCCAAAGAAAATACGAACTCCTTTTTTATGAGCAATTTGTTTGAAAGGCAGATCTATTTTTTTATTAGAGGTTATTATTATTATTTTTTTTGGATCACAAATCTTTTTCATTCTATCAATAATATTTTCAATTATTGTTTGTTTACCAAATTCTAATAAAGCTTTCTTTTTTAGTCTTTTTGATTTCAAACTTACAGTAATTAAGACTCCAAAGTTTGTGGTTAACATTTTTTGCTTCAATAAATTGAATTTTACATTAAGCTTTGATAATTAGATTAGACTATTTACAATAATATGCAAAATAAAGAAATTCAAATTTTAGAAAAAAAGATTATTTCTGTAGATAATAGATTTTCATTAAAATTTGACGAAATCCAAGAACTAAAAAAAGATTTTTCAAAATCAAATATTCTAGTTGTAGGTGCTGCGGGATCAATTGGCAGCGTATTTGTAAAAAATTTAAAAAATTATAATTTTTCAAACTTATATTTGTTGGATAAAGATGAAAATAATCTTACAGATTTAAGTCGACTTATTAATATTACTTTTGAAAAAAGTAAGATTAATAAAATTCATTATTACTGTAATGATATTTGTTCTCTCGATATAAATAAAGAATTACTTAATAAAAAAATTTCACATTATTTTAATTTTGCGGCAGTTAAGCATGTCAGAAGTGAGGAAAATTTAGTTTCAATTAGATATATGATTAATACGAATACTTTAAAATTTATTAATACAAATATATCAAAAAAGAATAATTTAAAAAAAATTTTTTCAATATCAACTGACAAAAGTGCAAACCCATCAAGTATGTTAGGTGTAACAAAAAAACTAATGGAAAATAAGCTTTATTTGTTCAAAAAAAAAAATAAAAATATTTTTGTTTCAACTGTAAGATTTGCAAATGTCAGTTTTTCAAATGGTAGTGTACTTAAATATATAATTGAAAGAATTAATCAAAAAGTTATTTTTGGAATCCCAAATAATATTTACAGATATTTTATTACACATGAGGAAGCATCAAGTTTATGCTTTAAATCCTTATTAAAAAAAAATAATGGGTTCATTTTGATACCTAGTTATAAGAGCTTAGGAAAACAAAAAAGTATTAAAGAACTATGTGAAAAAATTTTAAAATTTAAAAATTTTAAACCAAAATATACAAGTAAATATCAAAAATTAAAAAATAAAAGTTTCCCTATAATTTTAAATAATCAATTGACTCATGGTCAAAAGTCATTTGAAGAACTGCATGAAAAAAATGAAATTAGATTTTCTGATATAAATGATAACAAAATATATAAGGTTAAGTTATCAAAAATTAAAAATTCTAACAAGATTATTAATTTACTTTTAAAAGAAAAAAACAAAAAAAATTTACTTATAAAAATTAAAAAATATTTTCCGAATATCTATGTGGGAAAAAATCGAAAATCAGTTAGCCGAATAATTTAAATTTTTATAAATATTTTGAATATTGATTTATAGTTCCTATATCCTTCCATGAGTCTGAAGTATTCATGGCATATACTTTTTTCTTTTTCAAGATTAGCCTTTTTAAGAAATCAACCATACTAATTTTTTCATTTTTTTTTAAAAATTTTATTACTGATGGACTCAAAACATAAATTCCAGTATTTACACTTGATTGATAGATTGGTTTTTCAGTGAATTTAGTTACTAGATTTTTATTTGTTTTAACAACACCGTAGGGATTTTGAATATCAAATGTCTTAATTAAAATTGATGAGTCCGCTTTTTTTTGTAGATGAAAATTGATTAAATCCTCTAATTCAAAATCAAATATTAAATCAGCGTTAAGAACCAAAAATGGTTTTTTAATTTTTTTTTTTATTAAAGATAAACCACCTGCTGTACCTAATGGTTTTTTCTCCTCAATAAAACTAACTTTTGTTCCAGGAATTTTTTTCTTTTTAAGAAAATTTTTAATTATATCTTTTTGATGATGTAGACAAAATATTATGTCTTTAAATCCTTGGGAAGAAATTATGTCTAACAAATGTTCAATTATAGGTTTGCCTGCTATTTTTAACATAGGTTTTGGTATTTTATTTGTGTAAGGTTTAAGTCTAGTTCCAAAACCTCCCGCCATAATGAAAACTTTGTTTTTATGTTTTTTTTTTATTTTTTGTTCAAATTCTTTTAGTATATATAGCCCGCATATTTTATTCTTCTTGTTTATAATTGGTATTTGAAGAACAGAATTTTTTTTCATTAAAATTCTTATAAATTTAATTGTATCTTCTGTACTAGCAGTGATTGGATTTTTTTTAATTATTTTTCGTATTGTGTTTTCAAATCTATATCCTTTAATCAATGCACGTCTAATATCACCATCAGACAAAGTTCCAATTAGTTTATTTTTATTATTTATAACTAAAACAATTCTTAATCCAGAATTATCTAAATTTTTAACTGCATCAAAAATTGTTGAATTGTAGTTTAATAATGTTTTAGACCAAAATTTTTTTTCTATAGAGTTCATTAGATATCATTAAATTTTTTTATAACACTTTTAGAAAAGTCATATTTTTTCAATATAGATATTATCAAATCTGATGGTTTAGTATTTTTAAAATAAGGATTTTTAAAATTTCTAATTTTTTTTGATGATAAAATCTTATTTAAAATTTTCCTTATAATTATTTGATTTCCTTTTATAGTATAGACACTTTTTGCCATATCTCTCCCTTCTTGCCTATTTCCAATATTAACACTCGGAATTTTTGCAGATGGAGCCTCTATAATACCAGCTGAAGAATTACCAACTATACAATCAAAATTTTTCAAACATTCATAAAAATTTTCTTGACCAAGTGAACTTATTAGAATTGCATTTTTATTTGTTTTTAAAAATTTTTTTATATTTTTCAAAATAAAATCTGAATCAAAATCGTGATTTGGTTTAGTGAAAATTAATGAACAGTTTTTAAAATATTTAAGTGCCTTTAATATATTTAAAAAATCTAATCTACTCAGTTTAATATTTTTTGTTTGGGAATGATAACTTATAAGAATTTTTTTATTTTTTAATTTAAAATCAAATATTTTAGTAAGATTATTTTTTTTTTTATATTTCAAAAGATTTTCTACTCCTAATGATCCAACAAAAAAAACTCTTTTTTTATCTTCACCCATTTGAATAATTCTATTTTTTGCCCTTAATGTGCTTGCAAAGTGTAAAAATGAAAGTTTGGTTATAGAATGTCTAATTTGGTCATCATATGAACCTGATGTGACCTCTCCTCCATGTAAATGAAATATTGGGATATTAAATATATTTGCTACTGTAGCGATTGCTAACATCTCATATCTATCACCTAAAATAATTATTCCATCTGGTCTAGATTTATCTAAGTATTTTGAAATTTTTTTTATATATTCACTTATAATATGAGAAATATTCAATTTTGAAGTTTTGCCAAGGTTTATTCTAATCTTATGATTAATTATGACTTTATCTTTTTTGATAAAAGAAATTGTTTTTCCATATTTTTTGTCTAAATGAGATCCGGTGACTATAAAGTCTAAATTAAATTTTTTATCATTACTTAATTTTACAATTAAATTTTTTAAAATACCATAATCAGCCCTGCTTGAAGAAATAATAGAAATTTTTTTTGATTTTTTCATCAATAAACCTTTGATCCAAGTTTAATAAAACTATTCGCTTCAATCTTTACGTCGTTACTTATGACTGATTTACTTCCAATAAAACTATTTTGACCTACCTTAACCGAACCATTTAAAATACAGCCTGTTGATATATGACAATTATTTCCAATTTCAACATCATGCTCAATTAATGTTGACGAATTTATTATGCAATTTTTTCCTATTTTTACAGATGAATTTATCACCACATTACGAAATATAAATGTTCCTTCGTCGATGGTTGATCTTTTTGATACATATGATTTATTAGAAATTATGACTGGAAGTTTAAATCCTAAATTTTTACATTTCTTAAATAAACTTAATCTTTTTTTATAATCATTAATTTGACCTACACCAATAATAACATTTTTAATTTTCTTTATATAATTTTTCAACTTAGTATCATTGCCTAATATTTTATAACCCATAAACTCTTTCTTTTTTGTATTATCAATAACACCAAAGATATAATATTTTTTATCATTTTCTATTACATCAATGCAAGATTTTGCATGTCCTCCTGCTCCAATTAAAATTAAAGGTTTTTTTTTCATTTCTTAAAATTTATATGTGAACTGCTTGGTAAATTAATAATTTTTTTTTCTAAAATTAAAGATTGTGATAAATCCATTTTTGGATAATTAGAAAAATGTTTGAGTTTGTGTATCAATTTCCATACAGGTCTAACAAATATGTTTTTTAAAGTTAGCTCATTGATAATTTTATTACGTAACTTCATATCAGCTTTATTTAAAACTAAAGTTTGAAGCCAGTAATTACTCTTTGAATTTTTTGGTTCTTTTTTAATGTAAGCAAACTTAAAGTTGAGGAAAAATTTATTATAATATTCGTAAAGGTTTCTTTTTAATTTTAAGTATTCTCTTAATCTTTTAAATTGAGAATATCCTAATGCTGCATTTAAATTAGCTAGTTTATAATTATAGCCAATCATGTCATAATCATAATCCCAAATGTGATTTTTTTTTGCAATATTTGATAAATGATATACCTCTTTAGAAATTCTATAATCATTTGTTATAATTGCTCCACCTGAACCAGTTGTTATAATTTTATTTCCATTGAAACTTAAAACTCCAATATCCCCAAAAGAACCTAAATGTTTTTTTTTATAATAACTTCCTAAACATTCAGAGGAATCTTCAATAACTTTTAATTTATATTTTTTAGAAATTTTTAAAATATCATCTATTTTTGCTGGATGTCCAAAAATATGAGTTACTATGATAGCTTTTATTCTATTTTTTGTAGTTTTGTTTACACAAAAATTATTTTTAATAAATGTTTTTTGTTTAAGATATTTGTCTAATTTTTGAGCATCAACTCCAAAGGTGTCTTCTTCACTATCTACAAAATGAGGTATTGCACCTATATATCTTGTTGCATTTGCGCTTGCTATATAATTTAATGTTGGCATTAAAACTTCATCATCTTTTTTAACTTTAAGAGATAATAGGGCAAGGTGGATTGCAGATGTTCCATTAACTACTGGAACTACATATTTTGTTTGAGTCCATTTTTTAATTTCATTACAAAATTTTTTTATAAAAGTTCCATTACTTGAAACATAAGTACTTTTCAGGCAATCCTTAACTATTTTCAAATCATAATTGTTAAATTTAGGTTCATGTAGAAAAATCTTATCTTTAATACCATTTCTTTTTTTAATTTTTAATAATTTTTCAATAATTTTTTTATGAATTAAACTCATTATTTTATAATTAAAATTTCTTTATTTAAGTTTTTTTCATTCTTGAAAAAAAACTTTAATTTAGTTTTATTTTGTTTTTTCTTTATATGAGAAATATTTTCATGGATAAACGAAATTTTTTTTAATGAATCTTTAAAATTTTTAGATGTAATATCCTTTTTGTGAAGACCATTAGGTACATTTTGTAAATAATTTCGTATTACAACAGGTTTGTTTAAGTAAATCATTTGATCAAGGGCTGAAGTTTGGTTTCCATATGCAAAATCAGAAATATTGACTACTGTCAAGTAATCCCAGTTTCTTGAAAAATAGATATTATTCATTTTTTTTAACTTTAATTTAATATTTTTAAAATATTTATTTCTTTTCCATTCGTCATTTTTATTTTTAAATATAAATAGAGTTTTTGGAAAAAGTTTAGCTAATTCAAATGTTTCTTCCAAAAGAACTAGATTTTTTTTATAATTACATACTTGTTCTCTTCCATTTTCATACCAGCTTTTATGAGACGGATAATCCCAAATACTACAAATAAATTTATATTTATTTTTTAATTTTTTTTTTATTTTTTTTACTTTATATAAATTTTTATATAACTGATCTTTTTTATAATTTCCTACACTTTTAATTTTGAATTTTTTTAATAAAATATTATCTTTTACTTTTTTTGCAAAATCATCACTTAAAGTAAAATAATGATTTATTAACAATGGAGTAAATATATATGGAACATTCGATCTTGTTTGAAAGGATATTATTTTCAATCCTTTTATAATTGAGGATACCAAAATATTGTTAGGTATAGCTATTTCATGACCAAGGATTAAATAATTTAATTTTTTAAGTTTTTTGAAATTAGATAAATTTTTTTCATTTCTTAGTAAGATTTTTAATATTATAAATGATAATGTAAAATTTTTTGTTAAAATAATAATTTTATAAAAAAGATAAAATAACTCTTTCTTTTTTTTATTTGATATTTGAAAATTTATTTTTTCCCACAAAGAAAAGCTCATTTTTTTTTGATCTAAATATCTTTTATATTTATTTTTTAATTCATTCTCATGAACTTCTATAACAAGAACTTTTTTATAGTGTAAATTATTTTCATAATTATTAGATAAAAAATAATCTTTTGAAGTATTCCCCTCAATTATGCCTTTTGGGATATATGCATACTTATAATTCTCAAAATCTACTTTTTTCTTAACAAAGATTTTTTTTTCATTGGTTTGGAAAAAATATTTTTTAATACTTGATACAAATACATGAATTATAAAAATTATACTTTTTAAAGAAAATTTTAAAGTTGAGATAAATTTTGCTATTAATGGTGGACATATATTTTTTATATTATTTCTAAAATATAAATCTAGATAATTATGATACCAAACATCAATCCAAACTAAATTTTTTTTTTTTCCAGAAATTTTGATCAAATGATCTGATAACTCTTGAATTAATAATATATCTGTCGATAATTTTTCATATAAACATATACTCAAAAAAAGTTTTTTTTTTAATTTATTTTGAAGTTCTACACTCCATAGATCAGAACTTATTTTTTTAGATAATCTTAAGGCTTTTGTTCTAGCTAAAAATCTATTTTTTTGATAATTATCTTTTTTTTCAAATTTTTCATATGATAACCAAAATAAACTAAATTTTTCAATATAATTGACAAAATTTAAGTTTAATAAGCTTTTGCTTATAGTTAAATAATATACCTTGTAACCAAATAATCTAAACAAACTAGTTAAGATTAATGTTCCGATATTTAATTCAATAATACCGATTATTTTGTTTAATTTTCTCAAAAATAAATTTCCTAGAACTACAATTCTATTTTCTTAAATTTTTTTTCATCTATTTTAAAAATTTTGTTACATGCTTTAAGGACATTAGGTCTATGAGAGATCATAAAAATTGTCTTTTTTCCCTTAAATTGATTTATAACTCCAACCAAATCTTCTTCAGTTTCTTTATCTAATGAGCTAGTTACTTCATCAAAAAAAAGTATTTCTGGATTTAGGTATAATGCTCTTGCAATACCCACTCTTTGAATTTGACCAACAGAGAGTCTTGAGCCTCTTTCCCCAATTATAGTGTTAATTCCATTAGGCAAATTATTTATTGTTTTCTCTAGTTGTGCTTGATTAATAGCTTTTTTTAGATTATCAAAATTTATACCATCGATATTTTCGTTAAGAGTAATATTATTTTTAATATTATCATCAACTATAAATATATTTTGTGGCACATATCCAACCTTATTGCTCCATTTTATTTTTCCAAGAATCTTTTCATTATCAATATATATTTCACCATCTGTGAATTTATAAAGACCTAGCATTATATTTAAAAAAGTAGTTTTTCCAGAACCACTCTCTCCTACAATACCGATAAAATCATTTTTTTTAATTTCAAGATTTATATTTTCTAAAACTTTAAAATTTGAGTCTTGGTAAGAAAAACTACAATTCTTTATAATAATTGAATTTGATAATTTTGTTTCAGAAAGTAATTCTTTTTTCTTATTTGAATTAAAAATTTTTTGCTCTTCATATAATGAATTAACTATTGGCATACCGAATTTTATTCTGCCAAGGCTGTAAAGAATTCTTGTGGCTGTTGGAATTAATCTAAATGCTACACCAGCAAATAATGCTAATGTTGAAATTACCTCAATTTGTAAATCTAATTTTACAGACATATATAAAACTAAAATTGATAAGATAAATACTGCTAAAATTTCTAGTAAATTTCTTGGCAATCCACTAAATATTGAACTCCATTTTGCTGCAAAAAAAACTTTATTTGACGCTCCTAAATAGTTTTTAATTATTAATGAAGGCGCAATATTATAAATTTTAATTTCTTTAATACCGGCAAAAGTTTGACTTAAAATTTTTAATCTCTTGATGTCATAAATACTTCTTATTCTACCAAAAGACTGGAATCTTCTAGAGGTCATTAAGTAATAAGTATATCCAAATAAAAATAAAACAGTCAAAATTGTGATAGTAATTATAGGTTTGTAAAAAACTGTTAAAATTAAAATACCAATTAAAACTAAAACTTCCGTTAGAAGTATAATATAATTTATAATTGTATCAGTTAGGTTTGACACAAGATCTGTGGTTTTTTTAATCATATCAGCTGAGTTACGATTTAAATAAATCGAATAAGGTAAATCCATGTATCCAGATAAAAAATCTCTTGAAAGTTTTTGATCTATACTTATTCTAAAATTAGCTTTTATAACTTCAAATAAAAACAAAAAAATACCTTTAATTAAATACGTCAACATAAATAACATCATTCCACTTGTAATTACGTAAGTGCTTTCAGAAAATGATGTTGTTTCATTTTTAAAAAAATGGATGGGTGATATTAAATACAAAAAATTAGAAATTTTGGGGTAGTTCAAAAAAAAATCTGAATCCAAAATTAAGTTAACTGCTGGGACTATTAAAGCAACACTGAATGTTTCTACAAGCATAGAAAAAACAATTATAAAAAAAATAAATACAATTCTTTTTTTTAATTTATGATCCAAAAATAAAAGTGATTTTTTTAGAGTTTCGATCATATCTTTTTAACTTTTGTTATTAAAAGTTTACAATAATTTGATGTCTAAATTTATACTTTGTCAAAAAAAAGGCTTATAGAATTAAACTGATTTTGATCTTGTTTTAATTAAATCATCACGAGATACTGTATATCCTTTATTATAAATTTTTGGATAAATTCCTTTTAAAATTTCTCTTTTCTCATAAGGCAAGTTATCTATTTTAAAATCATCAGAAAGTGAATTTGCAATTTGATATACATCTAAAAATATATTGGTTTTAGCTGTAAATTCCCCTTTGAAATTTAATCTTGAACTATTTTGACTCGTTTTCAATCTATGTATTGTATTACCGTAATGTATGTAAACTGTACCTTTTTTTCCAATACATTTTTTTAGTGGTTTCATTTTTTTTACTTCTTCATCAGAATAAAGATAGCTCATATTGAAATAATTGTTTGAGCTAGGTATATATTCCATACACAAATCATTTTCATTAAGGTCTTCAAGAATTACATGCACATTAAACAAATTAGAATGATCAATATGCCAATCATCTGCATATATGGATGGAGAGCTTTTACCTTTTTTTTCTGAAGGAACCTGATCATTAAAATTTTGATGTAAATTTAATCTAGGATAGTCTCTACAATATACTTCAGATGAACAAAAATTTTTCATCAAAGCTATTAAATTATCATCTAACCAGATGTCAATTAATTTTTTTTTTATCTTTAAAACATTTCTTGATACTTTATTTTTGTTATTCGTTGTATCTTCTTTTAATTTTTTAATTTCATCCTCATAATCTAGTTTAAATTTTTCTATTTCTTCTTCTTCAAAATAGTTTTCTATTACAACACATCCATCTGAAGTAAAAGTATTATATATATTTTGGAAATCAAACTTTACATTTTTCTTATATAATTTAGGATCAAATTTTTTCTTAAATAAAGTTCCACCCTCAAGTCTATCATATAGTCTACGCGGAAATATTAAGTTCCACCAAAACTTATTCCATAAACTATTAGATCCCATATAATGAGCATAATTAGAGGGGTTGTTAATTTTTAATTTATTATAAATTTTACTTCTTAAACCAGTCATGAAATTAAATTTTTAATACATTACATATCTGTGAACATTATATATATAATTAATTTTAAGTATAATTAAATTTTAAGCAATTAACTATTAATGTATAAAGCAAAAAATATAAACCTTTATCTTATAATTTTCATAATTTTTCTTTTAATTCAAGCCCTCGGTAAATTTTATAGATATCCTATAGCGGAACAATTAGGGATATCTTTAAATTATTTTAATTACGGAAACTTTTATCCAGATGAAATTTTAAATATTCCATTCCCTCATAGTGTCTATTTTCCAGGTTTAGCGATATTAATTAATCTATTAAGACTAATAATTCCTGATTATTATTTAATGGAAATTTTATATTTTTTAGCAATTTTAGTAATATTAGGTTTTTTTTATTTATCACTAAAAATTTCAAACGAAATATTTTCAAATAATTTGAGATATGAAAATTTTTGGTTAATAATTATAATTTTATGTTTATGGCCTGCTAAATTTTGGCTTTTTTATGCAATCACATTTAAAACAGATATTCTAGCTTTTACATTAATTATATTTTCTATTTATCTTTCAAAACCATACTTAAAAAAATTTTCATTTTCAAAAGAAACAACAAAAATTATTTTATCAATCATAATTTTATCTTTTTCTATATTGATTAAACAACAAGCAATTTTTATAATTTTTCCATTATTAATATATTTTTTTTTATTTAAAAATTTAAATTCTAAGATTTATATTATTACCTTATTAATAATAATTAGTTTTGTACTATTGTCACTAAAACTAAACAAATCTCTATGGTTTTTTAATTTTGAGATTTTTAAATTTCATGAATTTATGGAGTTTAATTATTTTATAAACGAGAATTTAAAAGATTTTTTAAGAGTCATGTCTTTTTTCTTATTTGTATCTTTGTGTTATTTTTTAAAATTTTTTAAGACAAATTTTAAAAAAAAAACAATAGATTTAAAATTAAATTACCAAAAAAATGTTTGGCTTATATTATTATTTTTTCTTTCGTTAACCGGTTTCATAAGTGGATTTAAATATGGTGGAAACTTTGGTAACTTTGAGTTATCTTTAATATTATTTTCAATTTTTTTCTTCTATTATTTAAATGATCTTAATGTAAAAATCTTAAAATTAATTGTTATTTTATTGTTAATTTTAAATATTCCGAAAACACTTCACTCAGGAAAAACCTACCTTTTAAGCAAAAAGTTTCAAAATGTAATTTTAAATAAAGTTATTATAAAAGATAATGATTCTAATATTTTAACAGATAATTCAAGTCTTTATGGAAGTTTTTTATTAAGTGAAGGCAATAATATTTTTTCGATGGATACAATTAAAAGATTAAATGAATATAATAATAAAAAAAATAGTTCAAAAATAAAATTATACCTAAATAAAAAAGATTTAGAAAAATTTGATATAATTATCTTATCCAATGAGTTCAAAAACAACCTTGATACTAAGAATTTTATCATGGTAGATAATAGCTTTGGTAAATTCATTATGTTTAAAAAAACTAAGAATTAAATATTTAGAATTTAAATTTTTTGGAATTTTTTATAGTTTTTTTTTGCTTTTTTGTTCAACATTTTTTCCCAAAAAAAAGAACTTATTCCTGTTTGAGGTCTTAGTGTTAACATATTTTTTGAATTTAATATTTCACCTTTTATAATATTTTTTTTAGAATAAATGGATTTTCTAACCAAAACTTTTGTCTTATTTTCTAATAATGAAATTTTTTTTTTATAGCTTCCAAGCTTTTCTTCTGTGACTTTAATCATATTAATCATTTTACTAAAATTTTGTACATTCAGGCTAGCTTTCTGATCTGGACCTTTTAGAAGGTTTGATAATGTTAAGTGTTTTTCTATAATTTCAGCTCCAAGACTAACTGCAATAATTGGAGTCCAAATATCGTTAGTATGGTCAGAATAACCAATACGACATTTATAATCTTTTTTAAGTTTTTTAATAAAATTTAAATTTAAACTTTTATTTCTAGCTGGATATTCAGAAGTGCAGTGTAATATTGATATTTTTTTTTCTTTCAAACCATTTTTTTTTAACAAATTAATAGAATCTTTAATTTCTCTTTCTGATGCCATACCAGTTGACAAAATTATATCTATATTTGTTTTAGCAATATTCTTTAAAAGGGGATAATTTGTAATTTCACCAGATGCAATTTTAACTGCATTAATTTTAAAATTTTTTCTTAAAAAATTAAAACTATCATTATCAAAAACAGAAAAAAGTGGTTTAATCCTCTTTTTTTTGCATTTATCAAAAATAGTTTTATAAACTTTGCTACTAAGTTCATATTTTTTTAGCATAGAAAATTGACTTTCATTTTCTTTAGTATTTTTTTTTTGATAATTTACTTTGGGAGTATTTTTAATAATTAAATTTTCAGTGATATATGATTGAAATTTTATATAGTCGGCCCCTATCTTACTTGCAGACTCAATCATTTTATTTATCTTACTAAGATTATTGTTATGATTTACTCCAGCTTCAGCAATTATAATGGTTTTTCTGCTTATTTTTACCATAATTACTTTTTATTTTAATTCTTTATTATCATTGATTAAAGTAAAAAATATTTTTTTTATTTCAAAATTAGGTTACTACTGATATCGATTTTAATATTTATATATTTATAATTATGCTCAAAAACAAAACTGTTTTAATAACTGGAGGCACTGGGTCTTTCGGTCAAAACTTTACAAAAAGAATATTAAAATTTTCGCCAAAAAAAATAATCATTTATAGTAGAGATGAACAAAAACATTACTTTATGCAAAAAAAATTTTTTAAATATAATAAAATATTAAGATTTTTTCTTGGAGATGTGAGAGATAAAAATCGTCTTAAATATGCAATGAGTGGTGTTGATATAGTTATTCACACGGCAGCGGTTAAACATGTTCCAACAGCTGAATACAATCCAACAGAAGCAATAAAAACTAATATAATCGGTGCGCAGAATTTAATAGAATTATGTACTGAAAAAAGCACAAGTGTAAAAAGAGTGATAGCCTTAAGTACTGATAAAGCTTCATCACCTATTAACTTATACGGTGCAACCAAACTTGCGTCTGATAAATTGTTTATAGCGGCTAACAATTACAAAGGTAATAAAGATGTTAAATTTTCAGTAGTTAGATATGGAAACGTAATGGGAAGTAAAGGATCAATTATTCCATATCTATTAACAAGTAAAAAAGATTATGTCGAATTAACTCATAAAGATATGACAAGATTTAATATTACTTTAAATGAAGGTGTCGAATTTGTTTTGAAATGTATGAAAATAATGTTGGGTGGGGAAATTTTTGTTCCAAAACTAAAATCTTTGAAAATAGTAGATTTAATTAAAACTTTAAAACCTGGAAAAAAGATTAAAATTATCGGTTTGAGACCTGGTGAAAAAATACATGAAGAAATGATTTCTAAAGATGATATGAGAAATGTTGCAGAATTTAATAATTTTTTTGTTATTGTTTCTAATTCTGAATTTAGAAATTTTAATCTAAGTAATTATCTTAAAAAAAACAAGTTAGCAAAAAAAGTAAAAAAAATAAATTCATATAATAGTTACGATAACGATGAATTTTTAAGTGCTAAAGAAATTCAAAGTATTATAAATAAGAATATTAAAGACTTTGTATACTAATGTTAATTTTATAAAGCTAATTTATTTCTATGCATTTCTCATAAAAACTTAACATGAAAAAAAAATTTATTAATTACGGAAAACATTCAATCAACAAAGCTGATATAAAATCAATTGTTAAAGTTTTTAATAGTGATTTTTTAACACAAGGATCAGAAGTTATAAAATTTGAAAAGAAATTAAAAAAAAAATTTAAATCCAAATATTGTACTGTTGTATCTAGCGGAACAGCTGCATTACATTTGGCTTGTCGAGCTTTAGAGTTTAAAAGAAATGATATTATTTTTTGCTCACCATTAACTTTTGTATCATCTGTAAACTCAATTTTATTTTGTGGAGCCAAACCATATTTAATAGATATAAATGAAGTCGATTATAATTTAGATATAAATAAATTAGAAGAAAATATAAAATTATGTAAAAAGAAGAAAAAAAATATAAAAGGAATTGTAGTAACAGATTATGCTGGTCATCCAGCAGATTGGGGTAATATTTCTTATCTCTCAAAAAAGTATAATCTAAAAACTATTAATGACAATTGTCATTCAATGGGATCAAAAATAAATAATAATATTGGATATGCCGTAAAATATGCTGATATTGTAACTCATAGTTATCACCCGGTAAAAGCTATAACGACAGGTGAAGGGGGCTCTTTATTAACAAATATTAAAAAGTATGACTTAATATCAAAAAAACTTAGAACTCATTCAATAGTAAGAAAAGAAAACAATATATTTGATTACGATGTTGATAACTTAGGTTATAATTACAGGATCACAGATTTCCAATGTGCTTTGGGTTCCGAACAGATCAAAAGGCTCAATAAATTTGTCAAAAAGAAAAGGGGAATTGCAAGCATTTATGATAAAGAATTTTCTAAACATCCTTTAATTACAACTCCAAAAATAAAAAAAAATTATTATCATTCTTATCATTTATATCCTCTTAGAATAGATTTTGAATTAGCAAAAATTAAAAAAGAAAATTTTATAAATACTCTAAAAAAAAAGGGGTATAATTTACAAGTCCATTATAAACCAATTCATTTTTTTAAATATCATAAAGATAAGGTTGAATTTGATAGAAATAAATTAAAATTTTCAGAAATTTTTTTCAAACAAGAAATATCTTTACCAATATTTTATGAATTAAAAAATTTTCAAATTTATAAATTAATAAGTTTAATAAAAAAATTGATATAAATTTTTGTTTGAAAAAATCTTAATTCTTTAAACAAACAACTTCATGAATTTCTGATAAAGTAGGAGGTAAAAATATACTTCTTGAAATTTTTGATTTATCATCAAAAACTATTATTGAGGTATCTGTAGAGATATTATTTGAACTTCCTAAAGCTCTTGAAAAATTACGATTTCTACTTTGACCAATATAAAAATAACTCCCATCATAATCTAATCCCCTCACAAAACCTGGGAAAGTTCCTACAATATTATTATTTCCAATTAACAAATTACCCCTGAAAGAGTCCAACACTGAAAAACTATCTTCAAAAAATTTTATACTATGTGGCATCCACAAATTTTTGAAAATTTGTCCAGTTTTTTTTTTTGATTTAATATTTATTTCTAAAACACCACCGTCATAAATATTTTTTTTATGATTTCCTGATATTGAAAACATCGAGACATATAAATAATCATCAACTATACAAATGTCATTTATATGATGTTGTGGAGATTTAAATTGAGAAAATTTTTCTGATATTTCTATTGAATTAATTAATTTTAAATCTCTATTAAACACCAAAATGCTATCTTTCATAGAACATGCTACATAAAAAAGTTTTTTATTTTTATCAAAGCATAAACCATGTGCTCTAGTATTAATTTTAAATGGACCTTTTTTTTTTATTTTAAAATTTTTATCTAAAATTATTAATCCATTTACAGAATCTGAAATTAGAATATTGTCATCTAAAGTAATAAGACCATGAACTGTACCTGAATAAATCTTCTTTTGTTTCCATTCAAGACCGTCAAGATCAATCTTATATAGTCCTCCACCTCTTAAAGGTTTATTTTCAGGTGGCAAACCTGATGAAATTAAAAAATTCTTTTTTAAAGACTGAATTTGTTCAACTACTATTAAATCTTTTAAAAAATGAGATATACCAAAATTTTTTTTGGTCTTTAATCCTAAACTATCTAATTGCCTAGTAACATCAGAAAAAGATGTGGTACAAATTAAAACAAAGTATTTTTCTTTATCTATACTTTTAAGAGAGTTTGGATTTTTTACTATAATATTTTCAAATTTAGTTTTCCAAAATTTTTGATTATTATCTACTATAAATTCTATTTTTTTTTTTGGAAAATTATTTAATATTTTTTTAGCAACTACTCCTGCGCCAAACAATATTATTTTTTTGTTTGATTTTTCATATTTTAGAGATTTAAAATCAGAAAAATATAAATCTTTTATATCTAGTCCCATAAATTAAACTTTTTCTTCCATTTTGAATTTTTGTCAAGAAACCATACCCTTTCATCTCTAAAAGTGTCAGCAACTCTGTCAAACTCTTCCTCTTTCATTTCTACATATTCAAGCCACCTCTTCAAATCTCTTTTTGGTTTTACATGATCATATTTTCTGACCATTTCAACACCTTCCTCTCTTTTCATATAACCCATTCTGATATCTTTTGATGCATGATCGCTACATCTGCCGTATCCAAATTTTATATATTTAAGATAATCATGAATTCCATTTTCATGCATATCATCTAAATTAGATATAGTTCTATAAGTTCTTTCAAATGGTTCTTTTGCCTCTTTCCAATTGTAAACTTTTTTGACAATTTCTGTCTGTTTATATGGATCCCAATATATAAAATTTCCTAGATAGATACCTTTCAGTTTATTTTTAGAAATATCAGTATCTGAAGGTAATTCATACCATTTCAAATCGTTTAATTCTAGATTACATCTGCCTACAAAATCTTCCTTAAGAAAACCTCTCATGTCATGCTCAATTACACTTCTTTTATTAAATTCAGAATAATCATTTATAGAGAACATTCCAGATATATCCCAAGATACTTCTCCCCATATAAATAAGGGAACATGAAACTGTAAAGCAGATTTTACAGCAATAATTCTTATTCCAGCATGGTTGTGCCAATTCATATCGCCCATCATATAAAAAGCAGCCTTGTTAAGTTTGATTAAAAGTTCTTGCGATGGTTTAAATACATAATGATCACAACCTGTCAATTTAGCCATATTATTTAAATTTTCTTCGCCCTCTGAAAGATAATTATTTCCATAATAAGTAACTAATAAGGGTTTGAATCCAAGTGAAGTAATTTTATGAACTTGATAATAACTATCCTTTCCACCTCCAACAGGTATAATACAATCATAATCACCTTTTGTAATTTTTCTATGTTCTTCAATAATTTGAATTAGTTTTTCCTCTTTTTTTTTCCATTCACTTTCTTTTAACTTTGTAATCTCTTCAAAAGTGCTACATGAGGAACAAATTCCATCATCTCCAATGTCTAAATTAACAGCATTGACTGGATATACACATCTTGAACAATAGTTATTCATTATCAATTTTTCAGTATTTATATTTTATTAATCACTAATTCTGAAATAACAGGTGGTCTAACATTGCATTTTTTTGAATTTAAATATTTTAAAGCTTCGTAATAACTATTTTCAGTATAATGAAATATATTGCTTGCTGCAATAGCATCTACATCTGTTAATTTCAAGGCATCATAAAAATGATTAAAATTACCAGCACCCCCAAGTGCTATAATAGGTAATTTTGTTATATTTTTAACATTATTAATCAATTCAATATCGAATCCAGATAAATCTCCATCTTTATGAATACAATTTAATAAGATCTCTCCTGCTCCCATATCCTCTATTTTTTTTATTAAAGTTTTAATGTCAAAATTAATTTTTTCCTTACCATTGCAGGTAAAAGCTTCTATTTTATTATTTTCTTTTTTTAGATCAATGCTAGCGACTATTGATTGTGAACCATATTTTTTTGAACATTCAATTAATAATTGTGGCTTCTTTAATAAACTCGTGTTTATTGATATTTTGTCTGCTCCTAACTTAAAATAATTATCTACTTCTTTTAATGAAGAAATGCCTCCGCCTACTGTTATTGGCATAAAGGCTCTTTTTGAAACTTCTTTTATAACATCGTCAAAAGAGTTGCTCATTTTAAAATTTAGATCTTTTCTAATTTGATAACTATTTTTAGGTCTAATATTTAAGTAAATTACCTCATCTGCATTCCATCTACTTAAACGGTCAACTATTGTAAAGGGAGAGCCAACAATTTTATGTCTATTAAAATGTTTACTCTGAACAATATTTCCGTTTTTATATAATATTACAGCTACGACTCTTTTTTTTTTTGAATTCATAAATTACAAAAATTTTTTAATAGCTTACATCCAGAATTTTGACTTTTTTCTGGATGAAACTGTACTCCATAGATATTTTCTTTTTTGATAGATGCAACAACTTCATTTTCATAAAAAATGGTAGAAGTAATATTTGCTCTATTTTTTGCCAGGAAGGAATAGCTGTGAACAAAATAAAAGAACATTTCTTCAGGTTTTATACCTTTAAATAGATCATTATTTTTATCTTTCAAATTAACTTTATGCCAACCAATGTTAGGTAATAAAAATTTTGAGGTTTTTATTTTTTCTACACTTCCGTCTATTAGACTGAAACCATCAGTTTTTTTTAATTCTGTTCCATAATCACCTAAAATTTGCATACCAACACAAATTCCTAGATAAAATATTTTTTTTTCAAAAATATTATATCTTATAATTTCAAAAAGATTTTTTTTTTTCAGTATTTCAACCAAACTTAAAAATGAGCCAACACCAGGTAAAATCAAGTGACTTACGTCTTTAAAGTCTTTTTCAAATTTTATTTCCTTAAAATTAATATCTAAAAATTTTAAGATATTTGATACAGATTTAAAGTTACCCGAACCGTAATTAATAAGTCCAATCATTGTTCTTTATTATAAAAAACCCTTTATTTAATTATTTTTTTTAATTTTTATTATTTTCCATTTTATCTTTGCATTATTCCAGTCAGATATATCATCAATATCTTGAAAAATTTTATTTGAAAAATCTATTATTTTAGTTCTTGAATTAAAAAATTTTTTTTTTTTTGATCCAGCTTTTTTTCCAACCAATATAAAATTGAGCTGCATCATGATAACTTTTATCAAAATATTGGGTATTTTTATTATTTTTCAATTGAAAACCAGTAATTATTTTTTTTTTATTGAGCTTAAATGATCTTTCGATTGGATGATCAAATTTTGCTGCACTTACAACGTAGTCTAGATTTTTTTTTAATTTTGTAAATCCATCTCTTAAATCCTTTTTAGTAAAAAAAATAGATGTGGGGTAAATACAACAAACTTTTTCAAAATTTAAACCTTTTTCTAAATCTTTAACTACAGAATTTACAACTTTTAGTGTTCCAACATTGTCCTTACACAAATTTCTTTTTCTAAAATGAATTTTTGTACCTAATTTTTTTGCAATTTTAGAAATTTTTGTTGAGTCTGTAGAGACATATATATCTTGAAATAACCCAGTCTGTTTAATATTTTTAATTGCAATTTCTATAATTGGTTTTCCAAAAAAACTTTTAATATTCTTATTTTTAATTCTTTTACTTCCAATTCGCGCTGGAATAATGCAAAGATTTTTTATTTTTTTTTTCAAAATGTAATATTTACTTACCTAATTTTTTTAACAATTTACTTATTTTTTTATCATGAGCATTAATCTTGTTAATTAAATTTTTTGCTTCTTTTGGTGAATACTTAAATGCTAATCGTAAAATATCCATCCAATATTTATTATTTTTCGATCTTACAGATTGAATTTTATTAATGATTACATTCTTATTTATGGTCATAATATATATTAATTTGTTTAAATTTTAATAAATCTATTTTATAAATGTTCAAAATTCAAATTCTTATTTAAATTACAAGCTTCAATGAATAAATTTAAAATAAATAATTTAACAATTGGTAGTAAACAAAGACCTAAAATAATTGCAGAAATTTCATGCAATCATAATGGCTCAAAAAAAAGGTTTCTCAAACAAATCTTAGAAGCAAAAAAAAATTTTGCAGATTTAGTTAAGATTCAATCTTATGAGGTTCAAGACATGGTAATAGGAAATGAGAAAAAAAATATAAAAAAAGGTTTATGGAAAAATTTGGATATTAAAAAACTTTATAAACAGTCAATGACACCATTTGAATGGCATGAGGATGCTTTTAAGTTAGCGAAAGATGAAAATATTAATTTATTCAGTACACCTTTTAGTGAAAGAGCAGTTGATCTATTAGAAAAATACAATGTACCCATATATAAAATTGCTTCTTTTGAAATAAATGATTTTAAATTATTAAAGGCAGTAGCAAAAACAAAAAAGCCAATTATTTTATCTACAGGAATGTCTTCATTAAAGGAAATTAACAATACGTTAAAATTTATGAATAAATACAATAAAAAAATTATTATTCTACATTGCATATCTGGATATCCAACTCCTGAAAAAGAAGCAAATTTATTAGGAATAAGAACTCTTCAAAATTTTTTTCCAAAAAATTTAGTAGGATTATCAGATCATACATCTAATTCTAATACTGCTATTGCATCAATTCCATACAATCCATGTCTTATTGAAAAACATTTTAATTATGATGGCAAAAAATCTCATGACTCAAAATTTTCAATAAATTCAATGCAATTGAAGGATCTTGTAAATAAAACTCATTTAACTTTTCAATCAATTGGAAATGGGGAAAAAATATTATCTAAAAGTGAAAAGAATAGTTTTTTTTTCAGAAGATCAATCTATGCTACTAAACATATTTCAAAAGGAGAAAAATTTTCAAAAGATAATATTAATACATATAGACCATATACTGGTTTGTGTGCTTCAAATTATTTTAAAATATTAGGAAAAAAAAGTAAGAGAAATATAACCATTAATAAAGTTTTAAAAAATTCAGATTTATAAAATTAGATTATTAACTCTATAATCCAATCATTATAATCATATTATTTGTAATTACTGTAATTTTTTAATATTAGAGTGTATACGAGAGTAAATGTATTATGATTAATTTAATAGATAATATTTCTGAAATAATAAAAAATAATAAAAAAAATAAAATCTACACAATCGGCATTGATGGACCTACCGCAGCAGGAAAAACTATTCTAGCTGGAAATATAGAAAAAAAATTAAAAGGCGTGAAATGTTTTACTATTAAGATGGATTGGACTTTAAAATCAAGAAATTCCCGAGAAAAATCGCTTAAAATTTATAACGAAAATAACTCTGAATTTTTATATGAGGCGGAAGATCATATGAATCTTAAAATTGTTTCAGAGGTTTTAAAAAAAATAAAAAACTTTAATTCAAATTCAAAAACAAAGAATCTTAAAATTGAACTTAAAAATTTATATAATCGTGAAGGAACTGCAAAAAATGATCTTAGCATAAAAAAAAATTTAGATTCTAATTATGTTATAATTGTAGAAGGACACTATACCGGTCATAGATTGATATATGAATATTTAGATTATAATGTTTTATTACTTTGCGATAAGAATGAACTTATTAAGAGGAAAATTGAAAGAGTAAAAAATTATAGGTCTCCAAAAATAACCAAAAAATATTTTGAACTTATTGATGTTCCTTCATTCATAAATTTTATTTCAAGATACGGTAATAATTACTCATTGATTGTAGATAACTCAAATTATAAGAAGCCTAAAGTAAAAGATTTTGAATATATTAAGTTTTGGTCAGATAATACTGCTAAAATTGAAGGATACAAAAAAAAAAATGTATCTTATTTAGATATCTTTTCTGAAATTAAAATTACAGAAATACTAAAAAATCAAGGTTTTGATAAAAAAAATTTTTATGAAATTTTTAGTTTTATTGAAAAATTAGACAATTTTACAATTCAAAATTTTAGTTTGGCAATTAAAGATATTAAAATTGGGACTTATAAATTTATTCAATCTAACTTAAAAAAGTTAAATAAAAGATTAAAAAAAATCAAAATAGAATTTGTATATACAAATAATTTTCATAACCTATACTATAAAAAATTTCCTATTGTGTCTGGTTTTAATATTCTAAAAAAAAGTGACAATAATCACCTCGTCAGTTTTGTGACACACATTAATCAAAAAAATATCAATTTCATTTTATATTGGGAGGGTGGAGTAGAAAAAATAAGTAAAAATAGAAATCTAAATAAAATTAAAAATACCAGCAGTAATTATGAGTATAAAAAATTAAATATCTTAAACTTTGATTTTAAAAACTTAAATCATGCTAAAACTTTAATACCTACTGACTTTACATCTCTAAATTTTTTTAATAATAAAATTGATAATGAATATATTTTAACAGACAGAGAAGAGTCTAATATAAACTCATTTCAGATATTAAATAAATTTTTTGATACCAATATTTTTTGGATACAAAGATTTGCAAAATTTTCCGAAAGAGATTTTTTTAGTAAAATTTTAATAAAAATGGGTGTTAATACCTTTTGTATAAATAATTATATCTTTGCATTAAAAACAAATGACTATTTAAGTAAAAAAAGGTTTTTTTCCTTTTTCAAAAATTGGAAGATTGAAAAAAAACTTGAAACACAAAGATTAAATGATAATAAATCTTATGATAAGATCATAGACAATCAAAGAGACTATCTTGAAAAAGAAGTAAATAATAAAACTAAAAATTTCAAAGTTTTAGATGGAAAAGTTTTTTATTTACCAAAAGAGAATAATTTTAAGAATAGAAAATTTATTGAAAAAGAATTAAAATTTTTATTAGGCCACCCTCAAAGAATTGTTAGAAAGGCAACAATAAATTTTCTTATTAATAACAATTTAAATTTAAATTTAGAGTCAAAAAAATTATGGCCTAAAATATCACATTTAGAAAATAAGAAAATTTCTTTAAGTAATTTTGTAAAAATATCACCATCAATTTTAAGTGATTTATATTTTTGGTTGAATTTAAAAAGGCAAAAATCCTCAATTCTTGCTACTAATATTTATGATATTCGAAACAAAAGTTTGGATATTTCAGCATATATGAGAGCTGCAATGGAGGAAAATACACCAATTGTTCTACAATCGTCATTTAATTCCATGGGGCAAAAAGAAAAAATTAAAAATACATATACGACTGGTTACTTAAGATTAAAAAATGGTCCTAAAAATTTCGTAGAAAATATTATGTCAGAGGCTACAAACCTTTATCTCCAGACAGGAAAAGATTTTTTATTTGGAATTGGTGTAGACCATTTAGATTTTAGATACAATAAACCAAAAGATAGAATTTATAGATTCTTAAAAAATTGTCAAAAAACAAATCATTTTACACATTATACATTAGATAGTTCCTATTTATTAGAAAATAAAAAAATAAAAAATTTTAAAAAGAATAAAAATAAGATTGTAAAAAAAATAATTAAAAACGAAATTGATTTATTAAAAAAGATTAAAGATAATCATATTTTTGATTTTGAATATTGTGCAAATGAACTTAACTATATTGAAAATGAAAAAAAAGTTTTTCTTCCAAATCAAAAGGATATTAATTTTTTTGTAGAAGAATTTAATGATCAAATAATTAAAAATAATTTAAATTATATTAATAGTAGACCTAAACTTATAATTGGAAATTTAGGAACTGTTCACCACGGTGTTGATAAAGACAACTATGTAAAAACTGAAGTTTCTGAAAAATGGATAGATTATACTCAAAAATATAATTTTGTTTCTGCTGTATTGCATGGAACTTCAAGAAGTCATCCTGAGGTGTTAAAAAGAGCAACTGCAGGATGTATGAAAATCAATGTTGCTGGTGATTTTTTACAAATATTAGTTTCTAATTTGCCAAAAAAACTTAGGGATATTGTGATCGATAAAAATGACAATGATAAGAAAAAACTTTATTTAATAAGAAATGATTTGAATAATATCAAAGTAAATGAAAAGAAAAAAATTATTTCATCATTATACTACAAGTGTAAAGATTTAATAAGATTAATCAATTCTCCAAATTTATCAGATAACGATAAAGAATATTTTAAATATAAATTATATAATTTTGATAAAAGTCAAATAAAATATATTTCCAATTTAGCAACTAAAAACTTATTAGATATTAATTTAATCAAAAATCCTACATCCAAAATTAAAAAGAAATTTCTGATGTCACCAATTGAGCTTGACTATGGGGCTTATTTTAAAAAAATTGTTAAACTTTTTAATAAATATAATCTTTATGATTTTCACTTGGATGTGGGTGATGGTCAATTCATAAGTAGAGTATTAGATGTTACCGATAAACTAAAATACATAAAAAAATTAAATAAAAAAAATAAAATTCATTTACATTTAATGGTTAAGAATCCTTATAGTTCATTAATGAATAATTTAAGTTATATTGAACATTATGCAAATTTAGGAGCTGATTTCATAGGTTTACACAGAAGATCATTTACTCATCTGTTTGATTTCGAAAATGCAATTAAGAAAATAATATTTCTTAAAAAAGAACCATCAATTTTTTTAGAAATTGACGAAACTTTCGATGATCATGTGATTTCAATTATAAAAAAATATAATATTAAATTAGTTACTTTTATGGGTGTACCATTGGGTTACGGAGGTCAATTTTTTAAATTAAATGTTATACCAAATATTCAATCAGCATTGGATTACATTAAAAATAAAAAACTAAAAATTAAAATAGAAATAGATGGAGGAATAAATTTTGAAATTTTGGAACAATTAAAAAAGTTAGATATTCATTATTTTGCTGGTTGGTCAGTTATTAAATCTGATAAACAAAAAGTTGTTGAGAGAAAATTAAATTTAGTAAGAAATATCCTAAAGTGAAAAAAAACATAATAATACCTATGGCAGGAATGGGGTATAGATTTCTCAATAAAGGTTATAAAATCTATAAGCCATTCTTAAAATGTTATAATAAAAAATCAATAATTGAAAATATTATTAATAATTTTGAAAAAAATTCCAATAAATATTTTATTGTAAACAAAGAAATTAAAAAAAAATATATCAATAATTTAAGGTTAATAAGTAATAGTAAAATTATATTTATTGATAAAAATAAACTAGGACCAGGATATACTTTGCTTAAGGCTAAAAAAAAAATTGGTTATTTAACAAATGTTTTTGTTTCATACTCAGATATACAATGGCAATGGAATAAAAAATTAAATTTCAAAAATAAAAATATAGTTTTCTGCTATAAAGGGTGGCATCCATATACAAAAAACTCCAATAATTATGCATTTTGTAAAATTAAAAAAAAAAAATTTAATAAATTGAAAGAGAAATCGAGTTTTACAAATAAATGGCAACTTGAACCATTATCTATTGGTCTTTTTTATTATAAAAATACTAATAAACTTTTTTATAGTTTGGAAAAATTATTAGAAAATAAAATCAAAACAAACAAAGAATATTTTCCCTCAGAAGGCTTTAATTTTTTAAAACAAGAAACAGATATTAAATATGTTAAAAATTTTGCTCACATAGGAACTCCAGAATATTACGAAGAATATTTAAATAAAGCAGAATTTTTTTCTATAAGAGCTAATTTTAAAAAAAAAATAAAAAATTTTAAACTTGCAGATAAAATATTAATTCCAGCTGGAGGAAAAAGTATAAGATTTAAAAATGAGGGAATTCATGTTCCAAAACATTTTTACTTTATTAAGGATATTAAAGAAAGATTAATAGATTATATAAGTCAATATTTACCGAAAAAAAATAAAATTTTGATAACTTATAAAAATAGTATTCCAAAGATAATTAATAAAAAAAACTTTAAATTTTTCTACATTAAGAAAAGAAGCAAAGGACAAGCTGAAACAATTTCTGAGTATTTAAATAAATTAAAAAAAGATGAGACTTTTTTTGTTAATTCATGTGATGTTTTTTCAACCTTTAATTTAAAAAAATATTTAAAATTAAAAGAAAGCTCTGATATTATAATATTTGTGTCTAGTAAATCTTTTGTCGACCTACCCGTAAATGCATACTCTTGGGTAGAAATTCATAATAATATATTAAAAAATATTTACATTAAAAAAAAACCAAAAAATAATTTAAAAATTATAACAGGTAATTTTTTTTTCAAAAATAAAGATATTTATTTAAATTGTTATTCAAAATTAAAACATAAAAATAAAAAAGAACTTTATATTGATGATTTGATAAGTGAAGCTATTAAATTAAATTATAAAGTTAAAGCTATGGAAGATGATATCTATATAAATTTAGGCACCCCAGAATTAATTAAAGATTATATTTTTTGGAAAAAAGTTTTTAAAAAATGAAGTATCCAAAAATTGCATGTATAATTTCGTGTTACAATGAAGAAAAAAATATTCCTGTTCTCATTGATGAAATTTTAAAATATGATCTAAATAAGCAGATTTTTTTTGTTCTGGTGGACAATGCATCAACTGACTTAACTAGCCAAATTTTTGAAAAAAATAAAAATAAATATGAGGGAATTAAATTTGTGATAAATAAGATTGACAAAGGATGGGGATACGGCATTAAGTACGGATTAAAATATACTAATTCAGACATTATTGGATGGACGCATAGCGACTTACAATATGACATAAAAGATTTAGTAAAAGTTTTGGATATAATAAAAAAAAATATTCATAATTTGCATAATGAAAATTTTCTAATTAAAGGAAGAAGAAAAAGTAGAAAAATATTTGAAAAATTTTTTAGTTTAATGATGCAATTTATTTGCTCAATCATATTAAAAAAAAAATTTACTGAAATTAATGCTCAACCAGTTTTTTTAAATACTAAACAACTAGATAATTTGAATTTACCTGATGGATTAGAAATGGATTTATATCTATATTATAATTGTATCTTAAACAATTCTAAAATATTCAGATTTGATGTTACGCAGGATAAAAGATTTCATGGCACTTCAAGTTGGAATAATAGTATATTTTCAAAAGTAAAGTTGAGTCTTAGATTTTTAAAACATGCAATAAAAATTAGAAATGGTTAAAATAATTGTTCATAGAGTAAACTCATTAAAAGAAACAAAAGGTTTGGAAAAATTTTTTGGAATTGAAACTGATTTAAGAGATTATAAGAATAATCTTATACTATCCCACAATCCTCATTCAAATGGTAAAAATTTTTATAAATTTATATCTAAAATTGACAAAACAATTTTTTTAAATATTAAATCCTCAGGTATTGTAAAAAAAATAATCCCATTAATAAAAAAAAAGAAAATATTTTTACTAGATATATCTTTTTCTGAGTTTGATTATCTCTATCATAAAAAATTATCTAATAAAATTATTTTAAGATTTTCTTCTTATGAACAATTTAATTTAAAAAGTAAATTTTTTAAAAAAATAACTTGGATTTGGTTTGATTATTTTAATAGTTCAAAAATTAAGTACAAACAATACAAATATTTAAAAAAAAATAAGAAGAAAATTTGTATTGTTTCACCTGATTTAGTCGGTAAAAAAAATGAAATTTTAAATTATATTAAATATCTTAATAAGAAAAAAATAATTATTGATAGTGTTTGTGTAAAAAAAGAAAATATTCAAATTTGGAAAAAATATTACAATTATTAAATTTTTTTTGGGTAACTTTTTAAAAAGTTCTGAATCTTTACATTCCATTCACTAAATGATTTAGGTAAATCTTTTTTTGAATGAAAAGATCCTTTAGCTCTTGTGTATATTTTCTTCATCTTATTGTTTATAATCTTATTAAAATTACTAATAAAAAGCTTTTCCACCTCTTTCAATAAAACTTTATGAGTTGATGAAAATGTATGATCTTTAATATTTTTAAAAAATATTTTTTTTCTAAAAATTAATTCACCATTATCTAATGTATTATCTATTTTATGAATTGATACGCCTTTAGGTGTATTATCAACAAATGACCAAAAGTTTGGATGGGCACCTCTATTAAAAGGCAAGTAAGATATATGTAAATTAATGATTAAACACTTTATAGATTTTAATATTTTTTTACTTATTACTTTATTGTAGCCAAAAGATACTATCAGATCAAAATTATTTTTTAGTATTTTTTTTGTAATTTTTTTTTGTCTAAACTCTTCAATTCTACAATTTTTTTTTTTTAAAAAAGCTATTAAAGAAGTTTCTTTGTTGTTGTAACCTAAAAATAATATTTTTTTTTTCATTAAGGTTAAGATTAAAAATAGATTATTCTTTTACAATATCTAGTATAGAAATTTTTTTCAGTGCATAAATCAAGCCAATTGAGCTATTAGTACTGGTCAGCTGCACGCATTACTGCGCTTCCAC
>MDTD01060437.1_pt1 | contig 31280 bp, 33 predicted proteins | sample 811221 | NCBI WGS metagenome assembly MDTD01 (sample SAMN05326646, study PRJNA326480) | marine metagenome | isolation source: seawater | place: Pacific Ocean: South West | collected 2011
GCTACCAGGCTGCGCCATAGCCCGACGATGGGCCGTTCATACCGGTTTTGCGGGCGGGGGCAAGGGGGGCGGGGCAAATTTCTCGGGCCCTACCGCCCCGGCAGGCCGCGCGCGCGCCACGCCTGCGCAAGCGTCGCAAGCCGCCCCGCCACGGGGGCGGCAAGCGGGCGGGGCAGGGCGGCCAGACGGGTGAGCGGGCCGGGATCGGCGGTGATCGTATCGGGGGGATCGGCGGGCAGATCAGGGAGCGGGGGCAGCGCGCGCCCGTCTGCTGAGGGTTCCGGGGCGGCCCCGACCTCATCGCCGTCATCGGCAGGCGCGGGAGCAGTTTCGTCATCGGAAGCGCCCTTGGCGGGCGCGAGGGCCGCTTCGGGGGCATCTTCGGTCGTCGGGGTCTCCGCGTGCGCCGCAGCCTCCTCCTGCCGGCGTTCGCGGGCGTCCTCGGCGCGCGAGAAGGCCAGCACCTGCGCGCCCGTGCCCTCGTCGAGCACCTCCCCCCCGGACCCCCAGTCCGGGGCCAGCGCGCTGACATGGCGCACGCCTTCCTCGCGCAGCATCTTCTGCACCGCCTTGATGGTCATGCCCTGGTCATGCAGCAGGATCTTGATCCCTGCCAGAAGGCGCATGTCCGCGGGACGGTAATAGCGCCGCCCGCCCGCGCGCTTGACCGGCTTGACCTGCGAGAACTTGCTTTCCCAGAACCGCAGCACATGGGCCGGCACCTCGAGCCAGTCTGCCACCTCGCTGATGGTGCGGAAGGCGTCGGCGGATTTGGCCATATGTGCCTGTCCTCAGCGCTTGTTGCCGATGGCGACCCGGTCCTTCATCAGGTGCGAGGGCCGGAAGGTCAGCACGCGGCGCGGCTGGATCGGCACCTCTTCTCCGGTCTTGGGATTGCGCCCCACGCGCGCCGTCTTGTCGCGCACCGAGAAGGTGCCGAAGGACGAGATCTTGACCTGTTCGCCGCGCACCAGCGCATCGGATATGTGGGTGAGCACGCTTTCGACAAGCTGTGCGGCGTCGTTGCGCGACAGGCCGACCTCGCGGAAAACCGCCTCGCTGAGATCCATGCGCGTGAGTGTCTTGTTGGCCATACCATCCCCGGATTTTTCAGGACAGTTTGCGGCGAAGCATTTTACAAGTCAATGTCAATGACTTGGCGCTTGCCGTTTCGGCGCGGATTTTCGCGGAGCGGCCCGTCTCACCAGCGCAGGACGACCGCCCCCCAGGCAAGACCGCCGCCGATCGCCTCCGACAGCACCAGATCGCCGCGCTTGATGCGCCCGTCGGTCACCGCGACCGAGAGCGCGAGCGGGATCGAGGCCGCCGAGGTATTGCCGTGATCCTGCACGGTGACGACGACACGCTCCATCGGCAGGCCGAGCTTGCGGGCCGTGCCCTGGATGATGCGGATATTGGCCTGATGCGGCACGATCCAGTCCACATCCGGCCCCGAGAGGCCGATCTTGCCGAGCGCGGTCTCGGCGGTGGCGGCCAGTTTCTCGATCGCCTGCCGGAAGAGCGCATTGCCCTGCATCCGCAGCTTGCCCGCCGCGCCGGTGGTCGAGACGCCGCCATCGACATAGAGCATGTCCCGATAGCGCCCGTCGGAATTGAGATCGACCGAGAGGATCCCCCTGTCGGCATTAGTGCCGGTCCCTGCCTCTGACCCGAGCACGAGCGCGCCCGCCCCGTCACCGAAGAGCACGCAGGTTGACCGGTCGGACCAGTCCATGATGCGCGAGAATGTCTCGGCCCCGATCACGAGCAGCCGCTCCGCCTGTCCCGAGACGATCATCGCATTGGCGGTGGCAAGCGCGTAGACGAATCCCGCGCAGACCGCCTGCACATCGAAGCCGAAGCCATGCGTCATGCCCAGATCGCTCTGCACCATGGTGGCGACCGAGGGAAAGGTGAGGTCGGGCGTGGAGGTGGCGACGATGATGCCGTCGATCGCGTCCGCGCCGATCCCGGCATGTTCCAGGGCCGCGCGCGCGGCCTGCGCGGCCATGTGCGAGGTGGTCTCGCCCTCCGCGGCGAAGCGGCGCCGCTCGATCCCCGAGCGCGTGCGGATCCATTCGTCCGAGGTGTCGAGCGATCGCTCGAACTCGGCATTGGGCACGATGCGGGCGGGAAGGTAATGCCCGGTTCCCAAAGGAACGGCGCGGCGGGTCATGTGCGGGGGGCTCCCTCGGCAGTGGTATCCTCGTCAAGCGGCGCGGCGGCGGCGACGCGGGCCGCAAGGCGCTCGGTAAAGCGCGACTGCGCCAGTTCGAAGGCCAGCTTGATCGCCGAGGAGACCCCGGTCGCATCCGCCGCGCCGTGCGACTTGACCACCGTGCCGTTCAGGCCCAGAAACACGCCGCCATTGGCGCGGCGCGGATCGACCCGCTTCTTCATCCGTTGCAGCGAGGTATAGGCCAGCAGCGCCGCCAGCCGCGACAGCGGCGAGTAGTTGAACGCCTCGCGCAGCAGGTCGGCGATCAGCTTGGCGATTCCCTCGCCGGTCTTGAGCGCGACATTGCCGGTAAAGCCGTCGGTCACGATCACGTCGCAGACGGTGCCGGGCAGGTCGCGCCCCTCGACGAAGCCCACGAACTCGAAATCGGCGATGCGCGCATTTGCGGCGATGAGGTCATGCGCTTCCCTGAGTTCGGCCCGGCCCTTGTGCTCTTCGGTGCCCACGTTCAGAAGCCCGATGCGCGGCCGCGCAAGGCCGAAGCCGTTGCGCGCATAGGACGCGCCCATCAGCGCGTATTGCATGAGATCCTTGGCATCGGCGCGGATATCGGCCCCGCCGTCGAGCATGATGTTGTGCTCCTGCGGATTCTGCGAGGGCCACATCACCGCGATCGCGGGCCGGTAGATCCCGGGCAGCTTGCGCAGCCGCATGACCGACATGAGCATGAGCGCGCCGGTATTGCCGCAGGAGACGCAGACCGATGCCTCGCCCGCGCGCACCGACTCGAGCGCCGACCACATCGAGGTGTCGCGCCCGTGCCGCACGATCTGGGCGGGCTTGTCGTCCATGCTGACGACCTCTCGCGCGTCGCGGATTTCAACGCGCCCCCTCAACTCGCGCCGACGCGCGACAAGCGGCTCCAGCTTGTCGCGGGGGCCGTGGAGGATGAATCCGATATCGGGGTTCTTGACCGCGGAACGCGCCATGCCCGCCACGACCGCGGCAGGCCCCTGATCGCCGCCCATGGCGTCAACCGAGATGGTGATGCGCCCCGCGCTGCCCGCCGTGTGATCGCCCAGAGCGCCCATGCAGCCGCTGCCCCCGCTTCACGTGCTCAGGCGGCGTCGTCATCCAGGTCGATTTCCTCAACCATGGCCACGACTTCGCGCTCGGCATAGTGACCGCAGGCGGCGCAGACATGATGCGGGCGTTTCAACTCGCCGCAATTGGGGCATTCGTTGGGATTGCCCGCCACGAGCCCGTCATGGGCGCGGCGCATGTTGCGGCGCGATTTCGAGACTTTGTTCTGTTGGACAGCCATGGTGCCACCTCAATTCCTAAGGGGCCGGCGTGGCCCTGTTTCACGGGTGTTCGCGGCTCATAATCCTGAACGAGCCGCCGGTTCAACCCCAGATTCCGATGAGAGCGCGAAAATACAGGGATTTGATGCGGGGACAAGCGATTCTTGGCCCGGTCTCAGCTCTCATCGTCATCCGCGAGCCTGTCGCGCAGCGCGGCGAGCCCGGCGAAGGGGCGGGTTTCCTCGTCGGTGAGCGGGCGCACGCCCTTCGGGGCCGCACGCGCGATCCCGAGCTCGGCCCCGGGGCTGCGTGGAAAGGGCGGCAGGGCCAGGGTCAGCGCCTCGGCCAGCACGTCCATGAGGTCGAGCGCCTCGGGCAGCGGCTCGAGCGTGTCGTCGGCGGGCATCTCCACCTCTTCGCCGGGCCGGTGGACCGGGGGCTCTGCCTGCTGTCCGTAACGCCGTGTCACCGGCTCGTCGATGCGGGTGGTCACCGGGTCGAGGGTGACGACGCAGGGCTGCACCACGGTCGCCCCCAGCATCGCGGCAAGCCGCCAGTCATGCGCGCCCTCCGGCTCGACCGCGCCGACAAGGCGCAGCTTGCGCAGATCGTGCAGGCCGAGCGCTTCGGCCAGGGCACGCCGCGCCGCGGGATCGGGCACGATCTCGAACTCGGTGCGCTGCCGCCGCAGCCGTGCCAGCGGCAGCAGATGGCTCTCGGGACCGTCCTGAGTCATGGCGGGTGCGTCTTCCATTCTTGAAACCGGCGGGCGCATTGATGTAAGCGGGATAAAAGCCGCGGGCGGCCATGACAAGAGGGCAGTAATGACAGCATTCCCAGCACGGCTGACGCGCGGCCTCGCCCTCTGCGCGTTCCTCGCGGTCGCGTCCTGCGCCGCGATCTATCAGAACCATGGCTACATCCCCCCCGAAGAGGACCTTCAGAACCTGATCGTCGGCGTCGATACCCGCGCAACGGTGGATGATCTGATCGGGCCGCCCACGCTCGCGGGCATGTCGGAGGAGGGTGACTATTACTATGTGCGGTCGCGCAAGCGCACCTTCGGCATGTTCCGCCCCCGAGAGGTGGAACGGCAGGTGCTGGCGATCTCCTTCAACGATGATGACACCATCGCCAATATCGAGCGTTTCGGCCTCCAGGACGGACGGATCGTGCCACTTGAGCAGCGCGTGACGGACAATTCGGTTGTCAAGACCGGCTTCCTGCGGCAGCTGCTGGACAATATCGGGGCGATCAACCCCGCAGAGGCATTCGGGAATTAGGGTCATGGTGCTGTCACGTCATTCGTGATATCTGTATTCCGAGCAGTGTCGGGAGACGGGGCCATGGAAGAGCTTCGGCACGGGCGGTATCTGGCGCGTCTGGCGCGCGATGCCGAGGATGTGGAACGGGCGCAAGCGTTGCGGGCGCGCGCCTTTCTCGGGCAGGACACCGGCCGCGACGCCGACGACCACGATGCGCGCTGCCTGCACGTTCTGGTCGAGGAGGCGGAAAGCGGCGATCTGGTCTGCTGCTTCCGTGTCCTGATGCTCGAGCGTGGCGCGGATATCGCGCACAGCTATTCCGCGCAGTTCTACGAGCTTTCCGCGCTTGAGGGGTTTGAGGGGCGCATGGCCGAGATGGGACGCTTCTGCATCGCGCCGGATCGGCTCGATCCCGATATCCTGCGCCTGGCCTGGGCCGCGATGACACGGCTTGTCGATGTGAACGGCGTGCAGATGCTCTTTGGCTGCTCCTCCTTCAAGGGGGTGGAGGCAGACCCCTATCTTGACGCCTTCGCCATGCTGGGCAGGCGCCACCTTGCCCCGCGCCGCTGGTGGCCGCGCGTCAAGGCCCCGGCCGTGTTCCGCTTCGCGCAGCGATTGAAGCGGCACAAGCCGGACCTGAAAAAGGCCATGCGCCACATGCCCCCCTTGCTGCGCACCTACCTGATGATGGGGGGCTGGGTCAGCGATCACGCGGTGATCGACCGGCAGATGGGCACGCTGCATGTCTTTACCGGGGTCGAGATCCGGGCCATTCCGGCCGCTCGCCAGCGGCTCTTGCGGGCGCTTGCCGGCTGAGGCTTGACGCCGCGCGGGGGCCGGGATAGCCCGCGCGCATGGCCCGCGCACCGCTTCTGCAACTCAATGGAATTTCGCTCACCTTCGGGGGAGAGCCGGTCTTTGATGACCTGTCGCTGATCGTGCAGCCGGGCGACCGGGTGGCGCTGGTGGGGCGCAACGGGTCTGGCAAATCCACGCTGATGAAGGTCATGGCCGGGCTGGTGGAACCCGACCGGGGCGAGCGCATCGTCGCCCCGGGCACGAGCGTGGGCTACATGGAGCAGGAGCCCGAGATGGCGGGCTTTGCCACGCTCGGCGATTATGCGGCGGCAAATCTCGATCCCGGCGAGATGTATCGCGTCGAGATGGCGGGCGAAGGGCTGAAATTCGACCCCGCCCGCCCGGTCGAAACCGCCTCGGGCGGCGAGCGGCGGCGCGCGGCGCTGGCAAGGCTCATGGCCGAGGCGCCCGAGCTGATGCTGCTCGATGAGCCTACCAACCATCTCGATATCGAGGCGATCGGCTGGCTGGAAGAGACCTTGCGCAGCACCCGCCGCGCCTATGTGGTGATCAGCCACGACCGGGCCTTTCTGCGTGAGCTTACCCGCGCAACACTCTGGATCGACAGGGGAATGGTCCGCCGCCAGGAAGAGGGATTCGGCGGCTTCGAAGCCTGGCGCGACCGCGTCTGGGAAGAAGAGGACACGCAGCGTCACAAGCTTGACCGCAAGATCCGGGCCGAGGCGCGATGGGCCGTCGAAGGCATCAGCGCGCGGCGCAAGCGCAACCAGGGACGGGTGCGCGCGCTTCAGGCCCTGCGCGCCGAGCGCGCGGCGCAGATCAAGCGGCAGGGCGTGGCAGCCATGGCGCTCGACTCCGGCCCGACATCCGGCCGCAAGGTGATAGAAGCACACGATATTACAAAGTCTTATGGGGAGAAGCTTATCCTGAGACCGTTCAGCCTTCGGGTGATGCGCGGCGAGCGGGTGGCCTTTGTCGGCCCCAATGGCGTGGGCAAGACGACGCTGCTCAAGCTTCTCATGGGCGAGATCCCGCCCGATACCGGCCGCGTGACCCATGGCAGCAATCTCGTTCCGGCGGTCTTCGATCAGGCGCGCGCGCGGCTCGACCCGGAAATGACGCTGTGGGAGAGCCTGACCGGCGATGCGGAGATGCGCGTCTCTGGCCAGGCCGACCAGGTGCTGGTGCGGGGCCAGCCGCGTCATGTGGTGGGCTATCTCAAGGATTTCCTGTTCGACGAGCGGCAGGCCCGCGCGCCGGTCAAGTCCCTGTCCGGCGGCGAGAAGGCGCGGCTGCTGCTGGCCCGGATCATGGCCCGCGAGAGCAATCTGCTGGTGCTCGACGAGCCGACCAACGATCTCGATATCGAGACGCTCGACCTGCTCCAGGAACTGCTTGACGATTATGACGGCACCGTGCTGCTGGTCAGCCATGACCGCGATTTCCTTGACCGGGTGGCGACCACCACCATCGCCATGGAGGGGGACGGGCGCGCCGTCACCTATGCCGGGGGATGGTCGGACTACATGGCGCAACGCGGGGACAAGACGCTTGCGACGACAAAAGACCCCGCGAAAACAGACATCAAGACACCGAAGTTGAAGAAGGGAAAGCCGGACGCGCCCCGGCTCAGCTTTACCGAGAAGCACCGGCTCGGCGAACTGCCTGCCGTGATCGCGCGGCTCGAGGCCGAGATCGACAGGCTCGAGGGGCTCTTGTCCGATCCCGACCTGTTCACCCGCGAGCCCGTCAAGTTCCGCCGCGCGACAGAGGCGCTCGGCCAGCGCCAGGCGGCGCTCGCCGCGGCCGAGGAGGAATGGCTCATGCTGGCGGAGAAGGCCGAGGGCTGAGCCTTGCCAGCGATGCGCCGCGGCGGCTAGTGTTGCGCCAGCCGGCGACGGGGCAGGGATCATGGAAGACATCGGGGCAGCGCACATGCCGGATTGCGAGGAAATCCTTGCCTCCGGGCCGTTCCTGGACGATCTGCGGTCGCTCAACGCGGCCATCGTCGCGGCGCTTGAAGCTGCCGGAGAGCCAGCGGCGATCAACGGCAACGTGCTCTATGCCAACAAGGTCGAGGATTTCGACAGCGCGGCGTTCTCGCCGGTCATGGCCGCCAAGCGCCGCGCGCTGGCGGTCATGGCACGGCGATCTCGCAGCTTTGTCGAGGTGGGGGTGGCCGGTGGCCATGCTGTTCTTCTGGCACTGCACGCCAATCCCGAACTGCGGGTGATCGGGATCGACCTGGCGGAGCGGTTGCGTCCCTTCTGGCCGCCGGTCGAGGTCTTCGTGCCGGCCGCCGCGGCCTGGCTCGAGGCGCGCTTTCCCGGCCGCTTCCGGCTGATCCGGGCCGAGGCCGTCGCGGGCCTGCAAGAGGTCGCCCGGAGCCAGCCTTTCGGGCCGGTGGATATGGTTCATCTCGACGGCGGGAAGACCGGGCGAATGGAGGAACTGGCGGCGATCTGGCCCGCGCTGGCCCCGCGCGCCTGGCTTCTGCAGGGGGATTACGCGCATGGGCAGGTGCGGGAGGCGACGCAGGCGATGCTGGCGCGCGGGCTGGCACGATCCCCTGCCGACGGCCATCTTTCCGGGATGCGAGACAAGCGGTTCCGGGTGCTGGAAACCGGCCCCGCGATCCTCGACGAGGGTCTGAGTCTTGCGGATTTCGACGGCAAGCGCGTGCTGCTCTGCACCGCGCATCAGGATGACGAGGTGCTCTTTGCGGGCGGCCTGCTCTCCGAGATTGCGGCGCGCGCCGAGGTGACTGTCGCCTGTTTCTTTCGTCCTGCCGAGGGTCGGGCGGATACAGACACGCGCATCGCGGCCATGGCGCGGGTCTGTGCCGCGCTCGGGCTGCGCCATGTGCAATATCCCTTTGCCGTGGAGGGCGGCGCGCGCTCTCTGCGCCGGTTCATCTCGCTGCCCTCGGAGCCGCCGGAACTGCGGGCGCGTCCCCGCCGCGCCCTGGCGCGCCACCCGCTCTTTCCGGTGCTGAGCGCCACGGCGGAGGGGGCGATGCGGCTTTACGCCCCCGATATCGTCATCACCCATAACGAGGTCGGCGAATACGGCCATCGTGAGCATGTGCTTCTGCACCATGCCGTGCGCCTGGCGGCGGCGCGGGCGGAGATTCCTGTGCTGCTGGGCTTTGGAGAGGGCATGGCCGGGGAGGCTGCCCTGACCGTCACCCCGGACCCGGAGGCCAAGCGCGCGCTTTTGGCAGCCTACCTGCCGGAATGGGACGGGGTGGCGCGCTACGGCTTTGCCCTCGGACCCGAACGTTTCCTGCGGATGCCGCTCTTTGCGGTCACTGCATCCTGAGCGCGCCGTCGAGGCGGATCACCTCGGCGTTGAGATAGCCGCATTCCACGATGAAGGCCGCCAGCCGCGCATATTCCGCCGGATCCCCGAGGCGTTTGGGGAATGTCACCGAGGCGGCAAGGCTGTCCTGCACCTCCTGCGGCAGGCCGCGCATCATCGGTGTGGCGAAGATCCCCGGCGCGATCGCCATCACGCGAATGCCCTCGCGCGAGAGATCCCGCGCCATCGGCAGCGAGAGCGCCACGATCCCGCCCTTGGAGGCGGCATAGGCGGCCTGTCCCTTCTGCCCGTCGAAGGCGGCGACGGAGGCGGTATTGACGATCACGCCGCGCGCCCCGTCCGCGTCCGGCGCGTTCCCGGCCATCTCGGCGGCGGCAAGGCGGGCCACGTTGAACGTGCCGACAAGGTTGATGTCGATGGTGCGGCGGAAGGCGTCGAGCGGATGCGGCCCGTCCCGGCCAAGCGTCTTGGTCCCGGTGGCGATGCCCGCGCAGTTGATCGCGGCGGTGATCCGGCCCATGGCGGACCGGGCCGCGGCGATGGCCTGCGCGACCGAGCCCTCGTCGGTCACATCCGTTTCCGCGAAATGCGCGCCGATCTCCTCGGCCACGGCCTGCCCGCGCGGGGCGTCACGGTCGAGCAGCGTCACCTGCGCGCCCTGCGCGCGGAAATGCCGCGCCGTCGCCTCACCCAGCCCCGAGGCCCCCCCGGTGATGATCGCGGCCGTGTCGGTGATGCGCATGAGAGTCCCCGTCGTTAAATGAACACACGTTCAGATAGCCGATGTGCTTCGCTCTGTCAAAGCCGGATTGCCAGGCCGGGAACAGGCGCGCGCCTCCGGAGGTCAGCCGCGATCCCGTTCGTCGGCATCATCTTCGCGCGCCGCCTCCTGCGTGACCGTCGCAGCGTCGGGTGCGTCCGTCTCGGGATCGTAGCCCGCCTCGCCATCCTCGAGCAGCGTCACATGGGTGGTATCGGTCTCGGGATCGTAGGCAAGGCCGTAATTGCCAGGCCCGTCCTTGCGCAGGCGATGCCATTCGTGCCAGGCGGCATAGGCAAAGATGCCTGCGAAGGGCACTATGATCAGCAGCGCGATCGACCCGTTCGACATGCCGCCGCGCGCCCCGGCTCAGGCGTTGGCCTCGCGGATCTTTTCTGCCGCCGCCTTGTCATAGGCCACGCCCTTTGCGTCGAAGAGCTGATCGAGCTCGCCCGAGAGGGTCATCTCGGTGATGATGTCGCAGCCGCCCACGAATTCGCCCTTGACGTAGAGCTGCGGGATGGTCGGCCAGTCGGAATAGTCCTTGATGCCCTGCCGGATCTCCTCGTCGGCGAGCACGTTCACATCGGTGAAATCCACGCCCATATAGGTGAGCACCCCTGCCACGCGACTGGAGAAGCCGCATTGCGGCATGTCCTTGGTGCCCTTCATGTAGAGCACCACGTCATTGGCGGAAACGGTTTCGGAGATGCGGGTCTTGGCGTCGGTCATGTCCTGCGGTCCTTCGGGATGAAGAGTTTTGCATAGGCCTGCGGGTCGCGGGGGATGCGGTAGCTCATCGATTGTCCGCCTCCCGCCCCACCCGAAGAATAGTGAGATTCGATCACGCTGTGTCCCGTCCCCGGCTCGCAGCCGCGCCCGCTGGCGCGGTCCTGCCGGATGGCCTGAGCCGCGCGCAGCACGGCCACGAGGATCACAAGCGCCGAGAGGATCGTGATGAGGGCTGCCCCCGGCATCAGTCCGGGGCCTTGGTGGTCAGCGCAAGCGCGTGGATCGCGCCGTCGGGGCCGTCCATCCTGCCCTTGAGCGCGGCATAGACGAGGCGCTGCTGCTGCACGCGGTTCAGGCCGCGAAAGCTCTCGTCGATGACCTCCGCGGCGAAATGCACGCCGTCATCACCCTCGACGGTGATTTTCGCATCCGGCAGGGCTTCGCGGATGAGCGCTTCGAGATCGGAGGCGAGCAGGGCCATCGGTCACGTCCTCTTGCTGTCGTCTGCCGAAGATGTAGCCCTCCGACGGCAGGCGCGCAAGGGAGCCTCGGATCTCCTCGCCCTTCTTGAGCAACTCGTCGATCAGCGCCCGTTGCAGCGCGCCGCTGTCGCCGCCGCCATATTGCAGAGCGGCCCCGGAATAGAGCGTGCCACAGCTCTGCGCGAGGTTGACGACCTGGCCGATGCCGGAAATCAGCTGGTCCTTCTCCAGCGGCCTCAGCGGGTGGATGAAGGCGGACCACAGGATATCCTTGGCGATGGCATAGCGCGCTTCGAGCGCGCTGTCGAAATTGGCCTGCATGAGGCGGGTCATCTCCTCGGGCGTGATCTCTTCAGCCCTGCGCGCCGGGGTGATGGCGCGCATCCGGTCGGCAGCCTCGTCCGTGACGATGAGCACCGTCACGTCCTTGACGCTCAACTGCCAGGCGGTGCCGTTGGTCTGCGCCTCCGGGTCGAGCGTGCGGATGTCGGGGCACCTATCCGAAGATCGCGTCGAAGGCACCCCGGTAGAGCGATGACAGCTCCGGAAGCGGGGCCTCGCTGCGGCCCAGCCGAATGCTGTCGCCGGTAAAGCGGCCCACAGAGCTGAGCGGCACGCCCGCGCGGCCCGCCTCGGTCATCAGCGCCTCGGCCTGGTCGAAATTGCAGGCGATGAGATAGCGGCCCTGGTCTTCGGCAAAGAGGGTGGCCATGTCGCCCGCATCGAGATGGATGCCCACGCCCGCCGCCTCGGCCATCTCGAAGGCGGCGAGCGCGAGCCCGCCATCGGAGAGATCGGTGCAGGCGCGGATCAGCGCATGATTGGCGCGGATGAACTCGCCGTGGCGGCGCTCGGCCTCCAGATCGACGGGGGGGGCGTCGCCTTCGGCGCGGTTGAAGACCTCCGCCAGGATCGCCGATTGCCCCAGATGCCCGCGCGTCTCGCCCAGAAGCAGCGCCACATGCCCCTCGCGCGCCTGGCCGAGAATCGCCGTCTCGGGGTCGCGGATGAGACCCACCGCGCCGATGGTGGGGGTGGGCAGGATCGCGCTGCCATCGGTCTCGTTGTAGAGCGAGACATTGCCCGAGACGATCGGCATGTCGAGGGCCGCGCAGGCCGCCCCGATACCCCGGATCGCGCCGACGAACTGGCCCATGATCTCGGGGCGTTCGGGATTGCCGAAATTGAGGTTGTCCGTGGCCGCAAGCGGCAGCGCCCCCACGGCGGTGAGGTTGCGATACGCTTCGGCCACCGCCTGCTTGCCGCCCTCCTCGGGGTTCGCGGCCACATAGCGCGGTGTCACGTCCGAGGTGAAGGCGAGCATCTTGCCGGTGCCATGCACCCGGATCACGCCCGCGCCGAGACCGGGCGTGCGCACCGTGTCGGCCATCACCATCGTGTCATATTGCTGATAGACCCATTCGCGCGAACAGTAATTGACCGAGCCGATCAGCGCCTTCAGCGCGTCGATGGGATCGACGGCGGGGACGGTCTCGGGGTCGAGCGGCGCGGGCGGCTCTGTGTCGATGAAGGGCCGGTCGTATTCCGGCGCGGCGGAAGAGAGTTTCGAGAGCGGCAGGTCGGCCCTGACCGTGTTGCCGTGCAGGATCACGAAGCGGTCCTCGGGGATCGTCTCGCCGACAATGGCGAAATCGAGATCCCATTTCTCGAAGACGGCGCGCGCCTCTTCCTCCTTCTCGGGGCGCAGCACCATGAGCATGCGCTCCTGGCTTTCCGAGAGCATCATCTCGTAGGCCGTCATGCCGTCTTCGCGCTGCGGCACCGCGTCGAGTTGCAGACGGATGCCAAGCCCGCCCTTGTCGCCCATCTCAACCGCCGAGCAGGTCAGGCCTGCGGCCCCCATGTCCTGGATCGAGATGACCGCGCCCGTCTGCATCAGTTCGAGACACGCCTCCATCAGGCGTTTTTCCGTAAAGGGATCGCCCACCTGGACAGTGGGGCGCTTCTCCTCGATCGAGTCGTCGAACTCGGCCGAGGCCATGGTCGCGCCCCCCACCCCGTCGCGGCCCGTCTTGGCACCTAGATAGACCACCGGCATGCCCACGCCCGAGGCCGCCGAGTAGAAGATCGCGTCTGTGTCGGCGAGCCCCGCCGCGAAGGCGTTGACCAGGCAATTGCCGTTATAGGCGGGATCGAAGCGGACCTCGCCGCCCACGGTGGGCACGCCGAAGCAGTTGCCATAGCCGCCGATCCCCTCGACCACGCCATGCACGAGCTGGCGCGTCTTGGGGTGGTCCGGCGCGCCGAAACTGAGCGAATTCATCGCCGCGACGGGGCGCGCGCCCATGGTGAAGACATCGCGCAGGATGCCGCCCACGCCCGTGGCCGCGCCCTGGTAGGGCTCGATATAGGAAGGGTGGTTGTGGCTTTCCATCTTGAAGACCACCGCCTGCCCGTCGCCGATATCGACCACGCCCGCATTCTCGCCCGGACCGCAGATCACCTGTGGCCCGGAGGTGGGCAGCGTGCGCAGCCATTTCTTCGAGGACTTGTAGGAGCAATGCTCGTTCCACATGGCCGAGAAGATGCCCAGTTCGGTAAATGTCGGCTCCCGCCCGATGATCTCGAGGATCCGCTCGTATTCCTCGGGCTTGAGGCCGTGCGCGGCGATCAGATCGGGGGTGATGGGCGGTTCCTGCATCCGGCGGGCTCCTTCGGGGGCGTCATGCGCGCGTCTTTAAAGCATGGCCCCGGCGGGGGGAAGGGGCCGGTCAGGGGCTGAGGTAGCGTTCGAGCACGATCGCGGGCATGGCCCCGCGCAACAGCCGGTCGCGCATCACGTAGGAGGGGGCCAGATCGAGGCCGAGCCGGGCGGCGAGCGCCGCGTCGCGGTCCATGTCGAAGCGGCTCACCCGCAGGCCGAGCCGGGCGGAAAGTGCGCGCAGCTCGGCCTCGGCCTGCGCGCAGTCGGGGCACTCGGAGGCGGTGAAGAAGGCAATGACCGGCGCGGCCTCCTCGGGTCCGAATCCGGGCAGGCCGCGGGCAAAGAGGCGCGGGGCCTCCCGCGCCAGAAGGTCAAGATCGCGCGCGACCTCATCGGCATAGAGGTCGATGGCAGGCTCTTCGGGCGCGAGCACCGGGGCGAGCAGCGCGGGCGTCTCGATCAGCACCTCGCGGATCGCCTCGCCAAGGGGCGGGCGCGACTGCATCGGCCCGGCCCGCAGCGGCAGGGCGGTCAGCGCCCCGGCGATCAGCGACAGGAGAAGGGCGCGCCCGGTCATCGCCGGACCGGAAAGACGAAACAGCGGTCGCGCCGGATCATCAGCCAGAGCACCGTGCCGGGCTTGGGCAGGAACACGTTGGGTACCGTGGCCTTGAGCACCGAGCCGTCGTGATCCATACGGAACTCGAGCAGGCTCTCCGAGCCGAGGAAGCGCGCGCGCTCCACCACGCCGCGCGCGGGCGTGCCGTCCTGCGGGGTGGGGTTCGGGCCGCGCCCGTTGCGGTCGAAATCGATCTTGATGTGCTGCGGGCGGATCACGATCTCCACCTCCTGGCCGTCGGGCACGCCGGGCGCAAGGAACTGACCGAAGGGCGTCTGGGTCAGCGCGCCGCGCACCGTGCCCCGGATCACGTTGATCTCCGAGAAGAAGGCCATCGCGCTGCGATCCACCGGCGCGTTGTAGACGTTGTAGGGCGCGCCCTGCTGCACGATCCGCCCGTCGCGCATGAGCGCGATCTGATCGGCCATGCGCATCGCCTCCTCGGGCTCGTGCGTGACCAGAAGAACGGCGGTATCCTCCTCGCGCAGGATCTCGAGGGTCTGGTCGCGGATGCCGTCGCGCAGCCGGTTGTCGAGCCCCGAGAAGGGCTCGTCCATCAGCATGATCCGCGGCCGCGGGGCCAGCGCGCGCGACAGCGCCACGCGCTGCTGCTCGCCACCCGACAATTCGTGCGGGAAGGAGTCCGCGTGATGCGACAGGTGCACGCGCTCAAGCAGTTCGCCCACCCGCGCGCGCTTTTCCCCGCGCGGCGTTCGCAGGCCGAAGCCCACGTTTTCGGCCACGGTCAGGTGCGGGAAAAGGGCGAAATCCTGGAACATGAGGCCGATCTGCCGCCGTTCGGGCGGAATGCGAAACACGGTGTCGCAGATCAGCGCGCCATCGACATGGATCGTGCCGCTGTCCTGCATCTCGACACCGGCGATCATCCGCAAGGTCGTGGACTTGCCGCATCCCGATGGCCCCAGCAGGCAGGTGACCTGGCCCGGCATGACCCTGAGCGAGACATCGTCCACGACTAGCCGCCCGTCATAGCGGCGGGTGATGTTCCTGATCTCGAGCCTTGGGGGAGGGGTCTGCACCGGGGCCTCATTCATGATCCGAGCGATTTTCTCGGGATTGGCGCTCGATACCAAGCCCGCCGGGGGGGCGCAAGCCTTGGCTCCGGTGGTCCCGGTCACGCGGCGGGCAGGTCCATCATTGCGGTGAATTCGGCCTCGGCGGCGAGATCCGCGCCGACCATGGCGCGCCCGGCGAATTTCCAGACCTTGCCGCCCGGCTTGCCGCGCTTCGTCTCCATATGCAGCTCGAGCACGTCTCCGGGCACGACCATGCGGCGGAACTTGGCCGCCTCGATCGCCATGAAATAGACCAGCAGGTTGCGATCGGCGAGATCGAGACCCACCCCGACCATGATCGCGGCGGTCTGCGCCATCGCCTCGATGATGGTCACGCCCGGCATGATCGGCTTGCCCGGGAAATGGCCCTGGAAATGCGGCTCGTTCATGGTCACGTTCTTGAGGCCGCGCGCGCGGTGATAGCCGTCGATATCCTCGACCCGGTCCACGAGGAGGAAGGGATAGCGATGCGGGATGATGCGCTGGATGAGATGGATATCGGCGGATTTCAACGGCTCGGACATGGGCGGTCTCCGGGGCTGACTTCCGGACGTGCCTAGCAGGCGAGGCAGGTCACGACAAGCGCGCTACTCGACTTGTGACGGGGCGGGAGGATCGTCCGGCCCGGATCCTTGCGACGGAGCCTCTGGTCCGGGTCCGATGCGCGCGTCGATCCGCGCGATGGCCAGATCGGTCACATCGGCCACCTCGGCGCGCAGAATGACGCTGCGCACGTCGAGCAGGACCACCGCGCCCGCTTCTTGCAGAACCTCGCCCAGGACCGGCTGGACCACGCGCATGAACTGAACGGGGGCCAGATCGCGCCGCCGTTCGAGCTCGCGCGAGAGCCGCTCGCTCTCGCGCCGCTGCTCGGTCACCTTGGCATCGAAGGCGTCGGCCATCTCGCGGAACGCCCCGGGCTCGGTGGTCGCGCGCTTCTCGGTCAGGGCGCGTTCCTCGGCCTCGAGCTCGGCGGCGATGCGGTCGTTGCGGGCGATGAGCGCATCGCGCGCCGCCTCGATCTCGCTCTGAAGTCGCTTGCCATAGGCGGTTTCGGACAGAAGGCGCTCGATGTCGATGACCAGAACATCGCTCTGCACCACGCCGAGTTGCTGCGCCTGCGCGGGCAGCGCGCCGAGCAGCACCGCCAGCCCGAGGGCAAGGAGGCGGAGGCGCATCTCAGAAATCGGTGCGCGCCGAGAGGTTGAAGGACTGCTCGACATCGCCCGGTTCGGACTTGAGAACATTGGCGAAATCCATCCGGATCGGTCCGAAGGGCGATTCCCAGAACAGCGACAGACCGATCACGTGACGCGGCTCGAATCCGGTCGAGGACAGGGTGTTGCCTGGCGCGGCCGCCCCCTTGTTGCCGATCCCCCAGATCGCGCCGACATCGTAGAAGGCCCCGCCGGTGATGCCGAATTCATCCGGCAGGCCGATGGGGAATTCCGCCTCGAACTTGAGCGCCGCGAAGTAGTCGCCGCCGAGATGTTCGTTGCCGCTGACCGGGCTCGTTTCGACCGGGCCAAGACCGTTGGACTCGAAGCCCCGGATGATCGGGCGGGAAAAGCGGTTGATGAAGCGGCTGTTCTGGCCGCTGTTGAAGCTGATCGCGCCGGCCTCGAAGATCGCGCGCAGCGTCACCTCCTCGCGCAGCACGTCGGTCTCGGCGACGGCGCGGGCCGTGGTCTTGATGAACTCGTTGTCGCCGCCCAGCCCTGCGAATTCCTGTCCGAAGGAAAGCAGCACCCCGGCATTGGGATTGAGCCCCGACTTGCGCGTGTCGAAGGTGAACTCGTAGCCGACCGAACTGGTCCACAGCACGCCCTGCGCCACCTCGGCGGCGAGGATACCCGACGTGCCGTTATAGTCGGACATGTCGTTGTAGCTCAGGTTGTAGAACACGCCGAAGCGGGTGTTCTCGCCCGTGGGGAAATTCAGGCTCGGGCGGAAGATGCCGGTCGCCGTGTCGAACAGGCTGTTGTCGGTCTCGGTTCGCTGGAAGGCGAAATCGAGCCCGAGCGCCACGTCACGCCCGAGGAAGGCGGGTTCGACGAAGCCGATATTGTAGTTCACATCGTCGGCCGTGCCGAAGATGTTGAAGGTCAGCTGCTGGCCGCGTCCGAGGAAGTTGCGCTCGGAAAACCCGAATTGCAGGCCGAGGCCGGCATCGGTGGAGAAGCTCGCGCCCACGGACACCGAGCCGGTGGTGGTTTCCTCCACATCGGTCTTGATGATCACCTGGTCGGGACGCGAGCCCTCACGCGCGTTGACATCGACATTCTCGAAATAGCGCAGCGCGCGGATTCGCTCGGCCGCCTGCCGGATGGCGCGCGGGTTGAACGGATCGCCTTCGGCGGTCTTGAACTGGCGGCGGATCACCCGGTCGAGCGTTGTGGTATTGCCCTCGATGTCGATGCGCTCGACAAAGACCCGCGGGCCGCGTTGCAGCACGAATTCCACGTCGAGCGTCAGATCGCGGTCGTTGCGGGTGATCCGCGGCTCCACGCGCAGGAAATCGACGCCGTTCTTCACGCCAAGCCGTTCCATCCGCGCGATGGAGTTCTCGACCAGAGTGGGCGAATAGACCACGCCGGGCCGGATGCGCAGCGTGTCGTGGTATTCCTCGGCCTCGACCCCGTTGTATTCGCTGACCGTGGTGATCTGGCCAAAGCGGAACTGCTGGCCTTCCTGCACCGTGAAGGTGATGAAATAGGCGTCACGCTCGCGCGCAAGCTCGGCATTGACGCCGGTCACGCGGAAATCCACGTAACCGCGCGAGTTGTAGAAATCGGTCAGCACCTGGCGGTCGAAATTCACCCGGTCCTCGACGAAGGTGTCGCGCGAAATGAAGGCCCGCAGCAGGCCGGTCTGCTTGCTTTCGATGACCTTGCGCAGCCGCTGGTCGGAAAAGGCCTCGTTGCCGGAAAATCCGATCCGCTGCACCTCGATCCCGCGGCCTTCGAAGATCTCGAAGACGAGATCGACGCGGTTGTCGCTGAGGCGGATCACCTTGGGCGTGACCCGCGCCGCGATGCGCCCGTTCTGCGCATAGGCCTCGGCGATGGTGGCCGCGTCGCGCTCCGCCTGGGTCGGGCTGAAGACCTGGCGCGACCGGCTCTGGATGAAGCCCTCGAGATCCTCGTCCTTGATCTTGTTGTTGCCCTCGAAGGCGATCCGGTTGATGGTCGGGAACTCGGTCACGCGGATCACGAGCCGGTTGCCGCGCGGCACCATCTCCACGGTTTCGAAGAGGCCCGAGGCAAGGATGTTCTGATAGGCGTCGTTGAGCTGTCCGGCGCTCACCGTCTCGCCGCGGGCGATCCCCGCGAAGGACAGGATCGTTGCCCCCTCGATCCGCTGGTTGCCCTCGATCGTGACTTCGTTGAAGCGATAGGTCTGCGCCGCCGCGGGCACCGGCATGACCGAAAGGAAGAGCGTGATCACGAGCGCCGCGGCAGCCACAACCCGCCCGAGAACAGCGGCCAGACGGCGCGCCGTGAAAATTCCGTTCATCCGTCAAACCCAGTCAGACATCCCATTGACCGAAGTCACTACCCGGTCTCCATGGGCTTGTCAAAACGGGAATGTCCCCTGCTCAGAGAGTGCCGAGATAGGCTGCCGCGACAAGTGCCACGACAAGCGCCGCCGCAAAGAGCAGCAGATCGGCGTTCAGCCGCAAGAGCACATTGGCCGCGTGATAGCCGTGCCAGAGTCCGCGCATGGCCCGCTCCTTTCGCGTCTCGCTCCTCAGAGCGGAATTTACCGCCCCGCGATGGCGGTTTCTGGCTGGAAATGAGGCAAGACAGTGGCGCTGCGTCAGCCGCGCGCGGCCATGAAGGCGGAAAGCCGCGCCAGCCCCTCCTCGATCTCGGCGGTGGCGCTGGCATAGGAAAATCGCAGCGTGCCCGCGCCGCGCGCGGGATCGAAATCGAGCCCCGGGGTGACGGCCACCCCGGCCCGCTCGAGGATTTCGGCGGCGAAGGCGCGGCTGTCATCGGTCAGGTCGCGCACATCGGCATAGACGTAAAAGGCCCCGTCGGGCGGCGCGATCCGGTCGAATCCGGCCCTGGGCAGCCCCTCGAGCATCAGCGCGCGGTTCGTGCGGTAGACGGCCATATTGGCCTCGAGCGCCTCCGTGCAATCCATCGCGGCAAGCGCGGCCACCTGGCTTGCGTGCGGGGGGCAGATGAAGAGATTCTGCGCAAGCCGCTCGAGGGTGCGCACATGATCTTCGGGCACCACCATCCAGCCGATCCGCCATCCGGTCATGGAGAAATACTTGGAGAAGGAATTGATCACGTAACAGTCGTCGGTGATCTCGAGCGCGCTCACCGCGCGTCCCTCATAGGTGATGCCGTGATAGATCTCGTCGCTGACAAAGGCCGCGCCCGCGTCATGTGCCGCGCCGATCAGCGCCCCGAGCGCCGCGCGGTCGAGCATGGTGCCGCTCGGATTCGCCGGGCTTGCCACCAGGAGCCCGGCCAGATCGCGGCCGGAAAGATCCTCGGGCACCGGTTGCAGGCGGTTTTCCGCCGAGGTCTCGATATCCACCGCCACCAGATCGAGCGCGCGCAGGATCTGGCGATAGCTCGGATAGCCCGGCGCGCCGATTCCCACCCGGTCGCCCGCGTCGAAAAGCGCCGTGAAGGCAAGGATGAAGGCCCCCGAAGAGCCCGGCGTGACCACCACCCGCGCCGGATCGAGATCCACCCCATACCAGTCCCGGTAGTGCCGCGCGATGCGCGCGCGCAGGGCGGGCAGGCCGAGCGCCACCGTGTAGCCGAGCGCGCCGTCCTCCATCGCGCGGACAAGCGCGGTACGCGCGGCGGCCGGTGCCGGGGTGCCGGGCTGGCCAACCTCCATGTGGATGATGCGCCGCCCGGCCGCCTCGGCGCGGCGGGCGGCCTCCATCACGTCCATGACGATGAAGGGATCAACCTTGGAACGGCGGGCGCGGCGCATTACATTCGACCTTAGACCGGGGTGCGACTTGCCCCGTTTCACCGGGAAAGACGGCAAAGGTCAATGCAAACCCTCCGCGCCATCGCCGCGCTCCTCGTGCTGAGCCTGAGCTTCGCCGCGCCCGCGCGCGCCATCACGCTGTTGCGCGATCCCGATATCGAACACGCGATGCGCGAGCTGGCCGCGCCGGTGCTGCGCGCCGCCGGGCTCAGCCCCGAGCGGGTGGATATCCTGATCATAGACGCGCCCAGCCTCAACGCCTTCGTCGTCGATGCCGACAGCATCTTTCTGCATTCCGGGCTGATCCAGCGGATGGAAACGCCCGCCATGCTGCAATCGGTGATCGCGCACGAGGCCGCGCATATCGCCAACGGCCACCTGATGCGCCGTCCGATCCACATGCGCAACGCCCGGACCGCCGCCGCCCTCGGCACCGTCCTTGCCGGGGTCGCGGGGGCCGCGACCGGCAACCCGGAGCTTGCGGCCGGGGCCGCGGTGGGCCTTCAGGGGGCGGCGCTCCGCGGCTTTTTTGCCCATACCCGTGCCGAGGAGAACGCGGCCGATGAAAGCGGGATGCGGTTTCTGCATCGCGCGGGGATCGACCTGCGCGGCGCGGCGCAGGTGATGGATCTCTTTGCCGGTCAGGAATCGCTGTCTGTCACGCGGCAGGACGCCTATGCGCAGACCCATCCGCTTTCGCGCGATCGGGTGCGGCGCATCCGGGCGCTCGCCGCCGCGCAGGGCGGGCGTGCCGAGCCGGACCCCGTGGCCGAGTACTGGTTTGCCCGCGCCAAGGGCAAGCTCTCGGCCTTTCAGCGCGATCCGAAATGGACCCTCACGCGCGCCGGCGAATCGGGTTTCGAGGATGTGAAGCTGATGCGCCAGGCGGTTGCCTATCACAAGCGGGCGGATCTGCGCCGCGCGCTTGCCGCCATCGACGGGGCCATCGCGCGCCGCCCCGACGATCCCTTCCTGCACGAGCTGCGCGGCCAGATCCTGATCGAGAGCCGCCAGATCAAGCCCGCCGTCGCGGCCTATGCGCGCGCGGCAAATCTTGCGCCGGGCAACGCGCTGATCCTGGGCTCTTACGGGCGCGCGCTGCTGGCTGACGGGCAGGTGCGACAGGCCGCGAGGTATCTCGAGAGCGCGCGCTCCCGCGACGGGCGGGACTTCCGCGTGCTGCGCGACCTGGCACAGGCCGAGGCGCAGCTTGGCAATCGCGGCATGGCCTCCGTGCTGACCGCGGAACGATATGCCATGGCGGGGCGCCTGAAGGACGCGAAGATCCATGCCGAGCGCGCCTCGGGCCTTTTGCCGCAGGGCTCTCCGGGCTGGCGCAGGGCGCAGGATGTGCTAAACGCGGCAGAGGCCGCAGAGAAACGGAGCAAGAGATAGTGATCCTTCCACGCAACGGCATCGCCGCAGCCCTTGTCGCCCTGTGCTCCGCGCTCCCCGCGCAGGCGCTCGATATCGAGAATCTCGACGCGGCCGGGCGCGCCGCGCTGCGCGCAGAAATCCGCGCCTATCTGCTGGCGAACCCCGAGGTCATCATGGAGGCGGTTGCCGTGCTGGAAGAGCGCCAGGCCGCCGATCAGGCCGCCGCCGACGTGGACCTGGTGCGTGCCAATGCAGAGGCGCTCTTCGACGCACCCGGTGACTGGGTGGGCGGCAATCCCGAGGGCGACATCACCCTGGTGGAATTCATGGATTACCGGTGCAGCTATTGCCGCCGGGCCTTTGACGAGGTCGAGGGGCTTGTGGCGGCCGATGGCAACATCCGGTTCGTCCTCAAGGAATTCCCGATCCTGGGCGACGAGTCGGTGGCCGCGTCACGCTTTGCCATCGCCGCGAAACAGGTGGCGGGCGATGCGGCCTACAAGGCGGTTCACGACGCGCTGATGAGCTATACCGGGGCGATGAACGAGGCGGGGTTCACGCGGCTTGCAGATGCGCTCGGGCTGGACGCCAACGCGATCGTCGCGGCGATGGACAGCGATGCCGTGACCGAGGTCATCGCCGCCAATCACGCGCTGGCACAGCGGCTGCGGATCAACGGCACGCCTGCCTTCGTGATGGGAGAGCAGATGCTGCGCGGCTATCTCCCGCAGGACCAGATGCAGGCCATCGCGGCGGAGATCCGCGCCAACTGAGGCCGGCGCGCGCCGCGTGATCAGAGCTTGCGGATCTTCAGGCGGGTGATGCGGTTGTCCTTGCGCGCCAGCACCTGGAACCTGAATCCGTGGAAGATGAACACCTGATCGACCGACGGGATCATCTGCGCCTCGTGGATGACAAGGCCCGCGACGGTATTGGCCGCCTCGTCCGGCAAAGTCCAGTCGAGCGCGCGGTTGAGATCGCGGATCGTCATCGCGCCGTCAACAAGATAATCGCCCTCCGGGGTGCGGCGCACGACGTGATCTGCCTCGGGGTCGAACTCGTCCACGATCTCGCCCACGATTTCCTCCAGGATGTCCTCGAGCGTGATCAGCCCTTCGAGCGTGCCGTATTCATCGACCACCAGCGCGAAATGGCTGCGCATCCGGAGAAACTGCCGCATCTGTTCGTCGAGCGTGGTGGTCTCGGGCACGAAATAGGGCTTGCGCGCGATCGAGCGCACGTCGAAATCCGCGAGCGCCTCGGCCCCCTTGCCGCTTTTCGTCACCAGATCGTGCATGGCGCGCAGCAGATCCTTGGCATGGACCACGCCGATGATGTTGTCGGGATCGTCCTGATAGAGCGGCAGGCGGGTGTGGTTGCTGCGCAGGCACTGATCGAGGATCGCCGGGGCGGGCTCGTCGGCGTCGATCATCTCGATGCGCGAGCGGTGCAGCATGATCTCCTCGACCGCGCGCTCGCCGAGGTCGAGCGCGCCGAGAATACGGTCCCGGTCCTCCTTCTCGACCACGCCCTCGGACTGGCCGAGATAGAGCGCGCCGGCGATTTCCTCCCGCACGGCAAGGATGTGGCTGTCGGGATCGGCTTGCACACCAAAGCCGCGCAGCAGCAGCCGCACCAGCCAGCGCACGGCGCTCACCACCGGATCGAAGATGCGGATCACCCAGACGATCAGCGGCGCGGTGCGCGCCGCCGCTGTCTCGGCATTGGTGATGGCGTAGGTCTTGGGCAGCACTTCGGCGAAGATCAGCACCAGAAGTGTCATCACCAGCGTGGCAAGGGCCACGCCCCCCTCGCCGAACATCCGGGTGAAGAGCGCGGTGGCCAGCGAGGCGGCGAGGATGTTGACAAGGTTGTTGCCCAGAAGCACCGACCCGATCAGCCGCTCGTTGTCCTCGGTGATCCCGAGCGCCGTTTGCGCCCCGCGCGAGCCCTTCTCGGCCTGCGCGCGCAGCTTGGCGCGAGAGGCGGCGGTGAGCGCCGTCTCGCTGCCCGAGAAGAAGGCCGAGAGCACCAGCAGCCCCAGAATCGCGCCCGCGGTCATCCAGAAGGTCAGGTCAAGCGCGGCTCCGGTCGCATCCATTCAGTGAAATCCCATCTTGCACGGCGTGGTTATGGGGTGTTGCGCGGGCGCGTTCAAGGCTTTGCCGTCTTGCTGCGGTCTTTCCGGGCAAGGGGGTGGTGCGCCTCGACCAGCGCGCGCAGCCGCGCGTCCAGAACATGTGTGTAGATCTCCGTCGTGGCCAGATCGGCATGACCGAGCAGCATCTGGATCACCCGCAGATCGGCCCCGCCCGCCAGCAGGTGGGTGGCGAAGGCATGGCGCAGCTTGTGCGGCGTGACCAGCGCCGGATCGAGCCCCGCGGAAAGGGCGATCTGCTTGATCAGACCGTAGAACCGGTGGCGCGTGAGATGGCCCGCCCTGCCCGCCGAGGGAAAGAGATGCGGCGAGGCGGCGCGCGCCCGGTCGGCATCGCGCAGCCTTAACCAGTCCGCAAGCGCGGCGCGGGCGGGCGGCGAAAGCGGCACCAGTCGCTCCTTGCCGCCCTTGCCGCGCACCAGCAGCATGTCGGGATCGCCGCGCGCCGCGGCCGCGGGAAGGCTGACCAACTCGCTCACCCGCATGCCGGTGGCGTAGAGCAGCGCCACCAGGGCCGCGTTGCGCGCGCGTTCGGCGGCGCTGCGCCCGACCGTCGGCGCCGCCGCCAGAAGGTGCTCGACCTGCGCCACGCTCAGCGTGCCGGGCAGGCGGCGCGCGCGCCCCGGCCCCTTCAGGCGGATCGCCGGATTGTCGTCGCGCCAGCCTTCCTCGACCGCGAAGCGATAGAACTGCCGGATCGAGGAGAGCCGGCGCGCGCGCGTCGCGCTTGCCAGCCCGGCGGCATCGCAGGCGACGAGATAGGCTTCCACCTCTGCCTGCGTGGCCATGAGCAGCGCGGCCCCGCGCCCGGCGAGCCAGTCCGCGTAATCCCGCAGATCCCGGCCATAGGCCAGCAGCGTGTTGCGCGCGGCCCCAAGCTCGGCCGCCTGCGCCTCGAGAAAGGTGGCGATGCGCGCGGCGTCACTCATCGGGACGGGCCGAGCAGGAGCATCTGAAGCGCCGCGCGCCGCGCCGTTTCCTCCAGTCCCACCGCGCGCAGCGTCGAGAGTGCGGCCCGCGCGGCGGGCGGTGCGGCAGCCCCGTCGAGCTGGGCCGCGGCGGCGAGGATCGCCTCGCCCAGCCGACCGCCGTCGATCAGCGACCGGTGCTCGGGGGCCGGGGCGGTGCCTGAGAACCCTTCGGCGATGGCCGTCTCGAGCGGCGTTTGCGCGTCGGCCTCGCGGGGGCTGCCCGCGGCAATGCCCGCAAGCAGCCTCTGGCGCGCCGTCGAGGGCGGCAGGATGTCGCCCGCGCGCTCGTAGAGCGCGGACAGGAGCACGATCTCGGCGGCAAGCGGGCGCGTGGCGGCGGGCAGCGGGGCGGCAAGAAGGCGCTCGGCGAAGAGATCGGCCAGAACCGTCTCGAGCCCGACGCCACGCGCGGCCTCCCAGGCGCGCGGCAGCGCGCGGCCGAGCGCCTCCGCATCGTCGGCGGCGAGCGCCGCATCGAGCGCCTGCACCGCCGCTACCCGCTCCCACACGCCGCCGGAGGCTGCGGGCCTGCGGGCGGTGTAAAGCCCCAGAAGCCGCGTCCCGGCGACGGCTCCGGTTGCGGCAAGCCGTTCCGCGGCCTCGATCTCGGCTTTCCACCCGGCCGTGCCGCGCAGATCGGCCATCGCATAGGCGCGCGGCAGATCGCGGGTGCCGAGCGGTGCGCCGATCGCTTCGAACAGACGGAAGCGCAGCGGCGTCATCGTGCCGGACGGCGGCGGGGCGATCTCGTCGATCAGTTCGGGTTCGAGGAAAAGCGCCAGAAGCGTGATGTCAGGTTCGGCAAGGGCACCGGTCGCCTCGGCCCCGTGCAGGATCAGCGCGGCGCTGTCCCATTGACCCGCGCGTGCGAGGCAGTAGATCCGCGCGCCGATGTCGCGGCTCAGATAAGGGGCGTCGGCCAGCGCCGTGCAGGCGGGCTCCTCGCGGCCCTCAAGCAGCGCAAGCTCGAACCAGGTATCGAAAAGGGCGGGCGTGGCCCCGCCCGCACGCTCGACCAGTGCCATCGCCGGCTCGACCGCGCCGAAGCGGCGCAGCGCCGCGAGGCGGGCCACGAGAAACGCCGCGTCGGGCCCGGCATCGGGCGGCGCGTCGGCCTCGGCCAGCAAGAGCGTGTAATAGAGCGCCTGAAGCGCCGGAAGCGGGCGTTCTCCGAGCTGTCCGAGCGCGCGGCTGAGCGTGGCCGTCGTGCTGTTTTTCCAAAGGCTTGCGGGCAGTCCCGTCACCTGCGATGGCAAGAGGCCCGCGGCATCCGCGCGCGGTGCGTCGAGCGGCGTCACCACGACCTCCGGCAGATCCGCCCCCTTTGTCACCGGCGGGAGTGGCGGGGTCACGCTCACGGTTGCGGCATCGTCGAGCCAGTCGATGGCCGAAAGCGGGGCCTCGGCAGCGGCCAGGCCGCCCCACAGCAGCGCCACCGCGGAAATGCTACTGCGTCTCGAGAATGACATCTTGCCGGATCTCGGACTGGGGCGGGGCGAAATCGGCACCGAAGAATGGACCGAGATAGGCATAGGCTGCAAGTGCGATCACGCCAAGAACCGCGAGGTAGATCAGCCATTTGATAAGCCGAAACATGGGAGTACCTGCCTGTTTGCCCTGTGCTTTTTTCCCACATATAACTGGCAAATCCGACAATATCACGCCATTGAGGAAAAAACTTCGCAAACAGGCAGGGGAGCGCCGAGCGTGGCGGCTTGCAAGGAATGGAAACTCCGGAAATCCGTGGTTCTCGTCGGCATGATGGCGGCGGGCAAGACCGCCGTGGGAAAGGCGCTGGCGGCACGGCTTGGCGTGCCGTTTCTCGACTCCGATGCCGAGATCGAGAAGGCCGCCAACATGACGATCGCCGAGATTTTCGAGAGGGATGGCGAGGACTTCTTTCGCCGCCGCGAAACCGAGGTGATCGACCGGCTGCTTGGGACGCATTGCGGTATCCTGTCCACGGGCGGCGGTGCCTTCCTGGCCGAGCGCAACCGGCGGCTGATGTCGGAAAAGGGAATCACGGTCTGGCTCGATGCCGATCTGGATCTGCTCTGGTCGCGGGTAAAGGGCAAGAATGCCAGGCCCTTGCTGCGCACGGCCGATCCGAGGGGCACGCTGCGCCGCATTTACGAGGCGCGCGTTCCGGTCTATGCGCTGGCCGATCTCAGGGTCAGGGCGGATCGGGATTACAGCATCGAGGACATGACCGCGCGCGTCACCGAGGCGCTGCTCACGCGCCCTGACGTTCTGGAGAAGGTGACATGATCGAAACGGTGCATGTGGGGCTCGGGGCGCGGGCCTATGACGTGGCGATCGGGCCCGGGCTTCTCGAGCAGGCGGGCGCGCGCATCGCGCCGCTTCTGCGGCGGCCGCGCGTTGCGGTGGTCAGCGATGAGACCGTGGCACGCCTGCATTTCGAAACGCTGCGCAAGGGTCTGGAGAGACAAGGCATTTCCTGCGTTTGTCTGAGCCTCCCGCCCGGCGAGTCCACGAAATCCTGGCCATATCTGGAGCGGGTGGTCGAGTGGCTTCTGGAGGAGAAGATCGAGCGCGGCGACATGGTGGTGGCGCTTGGCGGCGGGGTGATCGGCGATCTCGTGGGCTTTGCCGCCGCCATCCTGCGGCGGGGGGTGCGGTTCGTGCAGGTGCCGACGAGCCTGCTGGCGCAGGTGGACAGTTCGGTGGGCGGCAAGACCGGCATCAACGCGCCGCAGGGCAAGAACCTGATCGGGGCGTTTCACCAACCCTCGCTGGTGCTCGCCGATACCAGGGTTCTGGCAACCCTGGACGAACGCGACTACCTGGCCGGATACGGCGAGGTGGTGAAATACGGGCTTCTCGGGGATCAAGCGTTTTTTCAATGGCTTGAGGAGAACGGCTCACGCGCTGCGGAGGGCGATATGGCGGCGCGCATCCATCTCGTGAAACGCTCGGTCGAGATGAAGGCCGAGATCGTGGTGCGCGACGAGACCGAGCAGGGGGATCGCGCCCTTCTCAACCTGGGCCATACGTTTTGTCACGCCCTCGAGGCGGCCACACGATATGACGGGGCGCGGCTCTTGCACGGAGAGGGCGTCGCCATCGGCTGCGCGCTCGCCTTCGCGCTCTCTGCGCGTCTGGGGCTCTGTTCGCAGGAGGAGCCGAGCCGCGTCCGTGCCCATCTGCGCGACATGAACATGAAGGTCGATCTATCTGATATTGAGGGTGAATTGCCGGATAGTGACGCGCTTCTCCGGCTCATGGGGCAGGACAAGAAGGTGGTCGATGGCCAGCTGCGATTCGTGCTGGCGCGCGGGATCGGCGAGGCATTCGTGACCTCGGACGTGCCCATTTCGGTGGTGCGCGAGGTGCTGGACGCGGCGCGCTGAGACGGGCCCGGCGTCCGCTCAGGCCGGGAACCAGTGCCGCGTGCGGTTGGCGAAGGCCACGAGCGAGAGCATGACCGGCACCTCCACCAGCACGCCGACCACCGTGGCCAGCGCCGCACCCGAGCCGAGGCCGAAGAGGCTGATCGCGACGGCGACCGCGAGTTCGAAGAAGTTCGACGTGCCGATGAGCGCGCAGGGCGCGGCGACGTTGAAGGGCACGCGCCAGGCGCGGGCAAGGCCGTAGGCGATGAGGAAGATGCCGTAGCTCTGGAGCAGAAGCGGCACGGCGATGAGCGCGATCACGAGTGGCCGGTCGAGGATCACCTGGCCCTGGAAGCCGAAGAGCAGCACGACCGTCACGAGAAGCCCGAGCACGGTGACGGGCTTGACGCGGGCGCGGAACGCCTCGACAGCCCCTTCGCCGCCCTGCCGCATGAGGCGGGTGCGCGTGACGATCCCGGCGGCGAGCGGGATGAGGATGTAGAGCACCACCGACAGAAGCAATGTCTCCCACGGCACCGCTATGTCCGTCACGCCAAGCAGCAGCGCCACGATGGGCGCGAAGGCAAAGACCATGATCACGTCGTTCACGCTGACCTGCACGAGCGTATAGGTCGCATCGCCCCGCGTCAGCTGCGACCAGACGAAGACCATGGCGGTGCAGGGCGCGGCGCCGAGCAGGATGAGCCCGGCCAGATAGGCCTGCGCATCCTCGGGCGGGATGAGTCCGGCGAAGACATGGTTGAAGAAGAGCACGCCGAGCGCGGCCATGGTGAAGGGCTTGATCAGCCAGTTGACGGCAAGGGTGATGACCAGCCCCTTGGGCCGCTCGCCCACGCGGGCGATCGCGCCGAAATCGACGCCCACCATCATCGGGAAGACCATCGCCCAGATGAGCAGCGCCACGGGCAGGTTGACGCTGGCGATCTCGGCCGCGGCCAGTGTCCCGAAGAGGCCGGGGACAAGATTGCCCAGCACCACGCCCGCCGCGATGGCGAGCGCCACCCAGAGCGACAGCCAGCGCTCGAAGGTGCCCATTCCGCCGGGGGCCTCTGGGGTGTGATCGGTCATGGGCAGAGGGATAGGCTGCGCGCAGACGCGGCGCAAGCCGGGGTTTCGTGAAGCTTTGGTGACAGGGGCCGAAGTCTTGAAACGACTTCGGTCCGATTTCTTCACAAGAAATCGGTCTGCGCGCGGGTCAGCCTGTGAGCTTCACCAGCGCGTGGCGCTTCTTGCCGGCCGAAAGCTTGACCGGAGAAGAGAGCGCGTGCGCGTCGAGCACGAGACCCGCATCGGTGAGCGGCGCATCGTCGAGCCGCGCGCCGTTCTCGGCGATGAGGCGCTTGGCCTCCTTGCCGGATCTGGCAAGCCCCGCGCGCACGAGAAGCTGCACGATGGAAAGGCCCCCGCCCAGTTCCTCGGGCGTGATCTCGAGGGTGGGCAGATCCGCGCCTACGCCGCCTTTCTCGAACACCTCGCGGGCAGTGGCCTCGGCGGCCCGTGCCGCCTCTGCCCCGTGCAGGAGCGTCGTTGCCTCGTTGGCCAGGATGATCTTGGCCTCGTTGATCTCCGCTCCTGCAAGCGCGCCGAGGCGCTCGCATTCCTCGACCGGCAATTCGGTATAGAGCTTGAGAAAGCGCCCGGTATCGGCGTCCGTGGTGTTGCGCCAGAACTGCCAGAACTCGTAAGGGCTGAGCAGGTCGCCGTCGAGCCAGACGGCACCCGAGGCGGATTTGCCCATCTTGCGCCCGTCCGAGGTGGTCAGCAGCGGCGAGGTGAGGCCGTAGACCTCCACGTCGAGCACGCGGCGGGTGAGGTCGATCCCGCTCACGATATTGCCCCATTGATCGGAGCCGCCCATCTGGAGCGTGCAACCGTGGCGGCGGTAGAGCTCCAGAAAGTCGTAGGCTTGCAGGATCATGTAGTTGAATTCGAGAAAGCTCAGCGATTGCTCGCGGTCGAGGCGCGACTTGACGCTCTCGAAGGACAGCATCCGGTTGACGGAGAAATGCCGTCCGATGTCGCGCAGGAAGTCGAGATAGTTGAGCCCGTCGAGCCAGTCTGCATTGTCGAGCATGAGCGCGCCACCCGCCCCGTCATAGGAGAGGTAGCGCGCGAAGACCCGGTTCATGCCCGCGATGTTCGCGTCGATCTGGGCGGGGCTGAGCAGCGGGCGCTCGTCCGAGCGGAAAGAGGGATCGCCCACCTTGGTCGTGCCGCCGCCCATCAGAGTGATCGGGCGATGCCCGCATTTCTGCAGCCAGCGCAGCATCATGATGTTCAGCAGATGGCCGACATGGAGCGATCTGGCGGTGGCGTCATAGCCGATATAGGCGGTGACGGGGCCTGCGCGCAGGGCCGTATCGAGACCTTCGAGATCGGTGCAATCGGCGAGATAGCCGCGCGCCTGCAGGATGTGCAGGAACTCCGATTTCGGGCGATAGGTCATGGTGCTTGTCCTGTCTGCGATTGCGCGGCATGTATAGGCAGTCGTGGGGCGAAGGAAAAGGCCATGTTGAAGGCGGGGCGGCTCTGGGCGCTCGGGGCCATGTCGGGCACGTCGCTCGACGGGGTGGACGCGGCCATGATCGAGAGTGACGGGCACGAGATCTTCGGGTTCGGCCCCACCGCCTACCGGCCCTATTCGCCGCAGGAGGCGGCGGTGCTGCACGCCGCGCGCGGCCACTGGCCCGGCGCGCCCGAGGTGACGGCGGCCGAGGCCGTGGTGGAGGCCGCGCATGTTGAGGTGTTGCGCGGCCTGACGGGCGCGGCGCTGGTGGGATTTCACGGCCAGACGCTCGCGCATGAGCCGCATGGGCGCGGCACCCATCAGGCCGGCTGCGGGGCACGGCTGGCGCAGGCGCTCGGCCTGCCGGTGGTCTGGGATTTCCGCAGCGCCGATGTGCGGCTGGGCGGCGAGGGGGCACCGCTGGCCCCATTCTACCATTTCGCCTGCGCGCGGTGGATCGGGGCGGCGCGGCCGCTGGCCTTTCTCAACCTGGGTGGCGTGGGCAACCTGACCTGGGTCGATTCGCGCAAGGGACGGCCCGAGGAGGCGGGCGCGCTCATGGCCTTCGACACGGGGCCTGCCAATGCGCCGATCAACGACCTGATGCGCTCGCGGCGCGGCGCGGTCTGTGACCGTGACGGCGCGCTCGCGCGCCGGGGGCGGGTGGCGCAGGGCGCGCTGGAGCGTTTTCTCGACGAGCCGTA
>MDTD01107914.1_pt1 | contig 31273 bp, 32 predicted proteins | sample 811221 | NCBI WGS metagenome assembly MDTD01 (sample SAMN05326646, study PRJNA326480) | marine metagenome | isolation source: seawater | place: Pacific Ocean: South West | collected 2011
CCACAATGACCAGTGCTTTACCCATAAAACGCTGTTGCCTGCTGTTGAAAAAGGGGGTCGGCCATGAAACCAACGCCGGAAGGTGGGCATCTATAAGGGCGAAAACGCGCGGGGTCAAGGCCTCGTCAAAATCATGCCATGCGCCATAGCGGCGCTAAATCGCAAGACATTAGTCAATTTTTTCAATGGCTTGGCACAGCATCGAGAGGCCTTCCGAGCCCATTTTCTCATCCCAGAAAATACTGACCGCTTGCTCTACCCGTTCCGCATAGACCACACCCTCAGGCATTTCCGCCAGCCAATCTGGCGCCTTCTCTGCACCCTGAGTGGGCGACCAGGCACCCTCGACGCAAACAAACGACTCACCAGGATTTGCCACCGGCGAGGATTTCGGCAAGCGCCGCTCATAACAGGCCAGTTCTGTATCGATCTGCAATCGAAATCGTGGCGGTACCGCTGGCAAGGGGCGCAGGCTTACGCGAAAAGAGCGCCCTCTCGCCTCGTCACGCAGTGCGGCTTTAGCACGTTGGGATTTGCTGGGCATGACCGATACCAGCGGCGCGATCACAACAGCCAAGCCGAGCAAAATCAGAACATAAACCACAGCAACTACCCCGAGAGACAAACCGGTTTTTTTTGACTACATTTGCCCATAAGGCACCTGATGAGCGTGAAAGTATGCCCTACCAAAACATCCTCGTAGCGGTCGATCTGGGCGCGACGACCGAAACCGTGATTGAGCGCGCCGCGGCGCTGGCTCGGGATAACAAAGCGGCGCTCCACGTGTTACACGTCATCGAACCTCTGGCCATCACCTACGGTGGTGACATCCCCATGGATTTTTCCGCGATTCAGGAAGAGATCCACAGTCAAGCCAAACAGCAACTGGATCGACTTTGCTCGGGTCTGGGAGTCGACGAGGCGAATCGCCATCTGGTCACCGGACGTCCCGAATCCGAAATCCCTTCACAAGCAAAGGCGATCAACGGGGATTTAATCGTCGTGGGAACCCATGCTCGCTGGGGTCTGGCTTTGCTGCTGGGATCGACCACTGACGGCGTCATGCATAGTGCCGAGTGCGACGTGCTAGCCGTAAAAGTGGACGCACCAGCAACTGAAGACGGCAGCGCCTAAGACGCCAGAAACGACGCCAGCTGGGTGCCGTCAAATGGCCAACCCAACTCGCGGCCTGCATCATCGCGCACGACCGGTATCCTGACGCCGTAACGCTCCATCAGACTGAGATCATCCGCGATATCTACCGGCGAATAGTCGCATGCCGCAGCATCGAGTATTGCCTCGGCATGCTCGCATAGGTGGCAGCCTGCCGTGGTGTAGAGTACGAGCTGACGCATAGACCAATCTCACTTAAAACTCATGTCCGAGCCATCCAAAACCAGTTGGGACCCGAACGCAGGGCTGACGCTCTTTGGGCGGAAGCCGGCGCTCGAGGCGCTGTTGGACCCCTCACTGACGATCCACTGCCTGCATCTGGCTGACAGCAATCGACCCGCCGACATTATCGCGCAAATTACCGCCGAAGCAGAGCGCAGGGGTGCAGAGATCCGTTATCACGACCGCCTTGCCCTGTCGCACATCTCGAAGAACGGTCGTCAAGATCAGGGCGTGGCGCTGGACGTGGTCTGCCCACAGTTCACGTCACTATCAACGTTTCTGGATCGATCCTCAGCACCCCAAAGGGTGCTGGCATTGGACGGCGTCACCAACCCACAGAATGTCGGCATGATCATCCGGTCAGCAGTCGCGGCAGGAATCGATGGCATCCTCTACCCCAAGCGAGGCATCGCCTCAATGGGACCCCTGGTCATCAAGGCATCCGCCGGAAATCTCTTCAAAGCGCCGATTATCCGCTGCGAGACAGTGGTCGAGGCACTAGAAAAACTTCGATCTCACGGCTATCGCGTCGCTGCGCTGGAGGCGAACGGCGAGCAATCGCTGTTTGAGCTCAACGTTGAGGGGTCAATGGTGTGCGTACTGGGTGGCGAAACAGAGGGTATCTCCCCAGCTGTTCAGGCGCTCGTGGATAGCCGATTAAGCATTCCCATGGCCCACGGCGTGGAATCATTGAACGTGGCCGTCACGGCCGCGCTGGTGGCTTTTCACATCAAAAAACCGCCAGCGTGACCAAGAGCCGCACGCTCCCCAAGGAGTGTTCCTAATTGCCACCGGAGGCTGAGGCGTTACCGTTCGCGACCGCCAGCCAAGCCTGCTGGATCACATAGGCGCGAATGGCATCGGTGTCTTCCTTACTGAGGCGCTCGGAGAAAGCGACCATACCCTGCTTGGTGAGCGCACCGTCACGGACAACTTGGTCCCACGCCTGCTCACTCGCTGAAATCGCTGACCACCGAAGATCGGGGATCACACCGCCGCTGACTGCAAAAGCACCGTGGCAGAAATGGCAACTCTCCGCGTAACGCTGCATACCCAGTTCATGCTGCTCCGGCTCGCCAAACATCGGAGACTTCGGTGTAGCGACGACCTGATCAGCCATGGGCGTCGGCATGGGCTCGTTGCCACCCAGCTTGAACGTGATCACACGCGCCGGCTCCTCACCCACAGCTTTGCCGTAGGTAAAGCCTGCGATGAGGTTGGAGACACTACCCCAGCCAGACAGCACGCTCAGATATTGCTCACCGTCAATCTCATATGTCATAGGCGCCGCGGCCGCATTACCGACCAAACGCTCCGACCAAAGCTGCTCACCGGTCTCCGCATCGTAGGCAACCAGGTCGCCAAACTTGTTGCCCTGAAAGACAAGTCCCGCATCAGTGCTCAATACGCCTCCATTCAGCGGCAATGCAAAGGGAACCGCCCACCTCGGTTCTGCCTTCACCGGATCCCAGGCCAACAATGAACCGCCATCGAGCCCGGCGACTGCATCGAGCGTGCCTGCGGGATACTCAACGGGCCATCCGGCCGCGGCGTCGTAACCAATATTCCAGTGCGACTTGGATTCCTGAACGTTGCGGGTTTTATCGTAGAAGAACGGTATTTCGTTAACGGGGATGTAAACGAGGCCGGTATCAGGATTAAAAGCCATCGGGTGCCAGTTATGCGCCCCAGTGGGACCGGGCACTACTGCGTACAAGGCGAGATCCACCGCTTCTTCAACCAGCACCGGCCGACCGTTCTCGTCGAATTCCCCGGTAGTCCAGTTCTGATTGGTAAAGGGTGTCGCCGAGATCAATTCACCGTCAGCGGCATCCAGTACGTAGAAGAATCCGTTTTTGGGTGCTTGCATGACCACCCGCCGGTCAGCTCCGTCATCCCCCAGTGGGAGGTCGGCCAGCATGATCTGCTGGGTCGCGGTGTAATCCCAACGGTCTCTGGGCGTCGTTTGGTAATGCCATCGATACTCACCGGTATCGGCATCCACCGCCAGGATCGAGGATAAAAACAGATTGTCGCCATCACCGTTGGGGTCACGGATGTCCGGATTCCACGGAGAGCCGTTTCCAACTCCAATCAAAATTTGGTCGTTGACGGTGTCATAGACGATCGAATCCCAGGCGGTGCCACCGCCACCGTCCGTTACCCAGGCGCCATCGTCACCCCAGGTTTCGTTAGCGAGCTTGGCCAAAATGGCGTCTGAGGCAGCGCCGTCGGGTTTTTTCTCGGGATTCGGTACGGTGTAGAACCGCCATACCAGATCACCGGAGTCAACGTCGTAAGCCGTCACGTAGCCGCGCACACCTAATTCGCCACCCGCATTACCGATAATCACTTTGTCTTTAAAGACTCGCGGCGCGCCCGTAATCGTGTACGGCTTGCTTTGATCTACCGTCACTTCGCTCCAGATCACTTCGCCTGTGGCCGCATCGAGCGCCTCAAGGCGACCGTCAAAGACACCGATGAAGACCTTACCGTTGTGTACCGCAACACCTCGGTTGACGACGTCGCAACAGCCTTTCGCCGCGTCTTCACCCGACACCTCGGGGTCATAGACCCAGAGCTCTTCCCCGGTTTTGGCATCTAACGCATATACAACCGACCAAGCACTGGATACATACATCACGCCGTCGACAACCAATGGTGTGGCCTCTGCGCCACGGGGTTTCGCTGTCTCGTAGACCCATCCGACACCCAGCTCAGGCAGGGTATCGCGGTTGATTTGCCCGAGCGCTGAGTGGCGCTGCTCGTCGTAGGTCCCGCCGTAGGTCAGCCACATCTCCGGCTCCTCGACCGCAGCCTTGATGCGGTCGGTGTCGACACGCGCAACCTCAGCGTCGGAAGCAGCCATAGATGTCGTCGCTGTGACCGTGTCATCAGACTGTCCACCGCAAGCCGCTAGTGACGTCATGACAGCGAAAGCAATGAGCGCGCGTAAGATCCCAGACATGCCTATCCCCTGAAAATTATTTGTTGTAAAGGTGGGCAAAGTGTAGCCAAAAAAGCACTGGGCCGCGCTGGTTTTACTTAATGGAGGGTTCGTGAAATTCCCCCGCGGCATCTGCCCTCAGCCCTGTGCAGTTAAGCGCGTTGACGCGCCTGCAGTACTACTTCGACAGGAAGGACATCCCCTCCTCCAACCCCCGCAGGGTCAGTGGATACATCTGTCCCTCCATCAGCTGCCGCGTAATGGCAATTGACTGGGTGTATTCCCACTCATCCTCCGGCACTGGATTGATCCAAATGCACTTCTCGTAGGTTTCCCTGAGCCGGCGCATCCACAGCTCGCCAGACTCCTCGTTCCAGTGCTCTACGGATCCGCCTGGCTGCATGATCTCGTAGGGTGACATGGAAGCATCGCCCACGAACACCACTTTGTAGTCGTGCGCGTACTTATGCATCAGGTCGAGGGTAGAGGTGCGCTCGTTGAATCGCCGGATGTTGTTCTTCCACACGCTCTCGTACACAAAATTGTGGAAGTAAAAGTACTCGAGGTGCTTGAACTCGGTCCGCGCGGCGGAAAAGAGCTCCTCACACACTTTTACGTGGGGATCCATTGACCCGCCGACATCTAGGAACAACAGCACTTTCACTGCGTTGTGCCGCTCAGGCACCATCTTAATGTCCAGCAAGCCGGCATTGCGCGCCGTCGACTTGATCGTGTCGTCGAGATCGAGCTCTTCGGTCGCGCCCGTCCGCGCGAATTTTCTCAGCCGGCGCATGGCGATCTTGATATTGCGGGTGCCGAGCTCGACGCCGTCATCCAGGTTTTTGAAATCTCTTCTATCCCAGACCTTCACCGCGCGCTTGTTTTTGCTCTCCCCACCGACACGAATGCCTTCAGGGTGATATCCGTCGTTACCGAATGGTGACGTGCCCTCTGTACCGATCCACTTGTTACCGCCGGAGTGACGCTTCTTCTGCTCTTCCAGTCGCTCCTTGAATTTCTCAATGAGCTCTTCGAGGCCACCCAGACTCTCTATTTTTGCCTTGTCCTCCTCCGACAGCTGCTTCATGAACTCAGAGCGCAGCCAGTCGTCGGGAATCATCGCTTCGATGACATCGTCCAAGGCTTCAAGGTCCTGAAAATGGAGCCCGAATGCTCTGTCGAAGCGGTCATAGTACTTTTCGTCTTTGACAAGAATGGCGCGCGACAGGGAGTAGAAATCATCCATGTCACCGAAGGCCAGCCGCTGCTCCATCGCCTCAAGCAAATCCAGCAGCTCGCGGGGTGTCACCGGCACGCCGGTGTCCTTCAGCACATGGAAGAAGTTGACGAGCACGGGCTTAGCGCGCTTCTCGGCGATGCATGAATGCCAACCGCTCCAACAGCTGAACGTCCTGCTCGTTCTTGAGCAACGCACCATACAACGGCGGAATCGCTTTGCTGTGATCGCGATTCTTCAGAACTTCGTCTGGCATGTCGTCAGCCATCAACAACTTGAGCCAATCAATGAGCTCGGAGGTTGAGGGCTTCTTTTTCAGGCCGGGGATGTCACGCAGCTCAAAGAAAACTTCCAACGCCTCCTGCACCAGGCTCTTTTGGATCTCTGGGTAATGCACCGCAATGATGTCCTTCATCGTCTCCTTGTCTGGGAAATTGATGAAGTGAAAGAAGCAGCGACGCAGGAAAGCGTCCGGCAACTCTTTCTCGTTATTAGACGTAATGATGATGATGGGGCGATGCTTCGCTTTGATCGTTTCACCCGTCTCGTAAACAAAGAACTCCATACGGTCTAACTCAACCAGCAAGTCGTTGGGGAATTCAATGTCGGCCTTGTCGACTTCGTCGATCAGCAGAACAACCTGCTCCTCTGCCGTGAAGGCTTCCCACAGCTTGCCTCGCTTGATGTACTGGCCAATATCCTCGACCTTGCCATCTCCCAGCTGGGAATCCCGCAATCGGGAAACCGCGTCGTATTCATAGAGACCCTGCTGTGCCTTGGTGGTTGACTTGATATGCCATTGGATCAGCTCTTTGCCCAGACCGGCGGCCACTTCCTCAGCCAGCATGGTCTTTCCGGTGCCGGGCTCGCCCTTGATCAGCAGGGGACGCTGCAGCGCCACCGACGCGTCTACCGCCATCCGAAGATCGTCGGTCGCAACGTAGCGTTCTGTTCCTTCAAATTTCATATTGAGGGTCTCTTTAATGGAGTTCGTGAAAGGTCGAGCAGACTAACCGAAGTCCAGTCGCCAAACCACCGGGTCAAACGCTTGTCTTATTGTTCCTGCCCACCCACCAGGCGCCGCAGAGGCCACCTGCAGCCAGCCCGGAAATGAGCCACAGCCCCGGCGTCAGCGCCGTCTCGGTGCCACCGCCAAATAGCGCATTGAAGATCACAACAATCAGGGCAGGTGCCAGCGTGGCCACTTCCGGCCCCGGGAACGCTGGGGTCAACAACACGCCCCCTATACAGCCGAGCACGAGTCCCGCTGACCGGGACAATTTGGCAGGGAACCAGCTTCGTCGGATCAACACCAAACCCGCCAGCGCTGCCGCCCAATAAATAAGCATCGCTATGAGATAGGACTGGGTGGTCAGCATTCAGCGGACTCCTCCGGAGAAACAGCAGAGATGGGATTGGGCGGCAATTGCAGAAAATAGCCCCGCTCCTTGATGGCGGCCATCACTTCGGTGGCAGGCTGGGCGGCGAGCGGCTGCTGCGCTGTCAAAGTGAGGCCCATAACGCGCTCCGCAGGGCTGAAGGTGTCAGCCAAGCCATCAGGCCATGCGTCAGGCGAAACTCCCGCAGGCACAAACAAAAAGGTCTCAGCGCGACGCGCTGTTTTGTAGATGTCGACCTCGATTGGCTCGCACTCGCTCATGCCTCACCTCTTTCGCGCAACCAATTGCGTAAAGGCGCCACTACTTGCTCTGAACGCCAACCCAGCCACGCATCAGGAAGCGGTGTCGCCGGCACAGCCTCCGCGCGAATGAGTCGTTCCAGATCGGCTTTTGGCATGAGGACCTCAGGGGGAATATCCACTTCCTCTGCTATACCGCGCAGGTACTCAGATAGTTCACTCAGCACCCTCCGCTCCGCGCTGGACAGCGGCTGCACGATTTGGTCCGATCCCTCGCTGTCGCTACTCTCACTCGCAGCCGAAATGCACGCGACCAGTTTTTCTCCTGCTCGACGCACCAGTCCCTGCGGCATGTCGTCGACCCGTGCCAGTTCGCGCGTGGAAGTCGGCATTGCGCGGACCACTGCGGTCAGCACCTTGTCACTCAAAATCCAACTCCGTGGGCGATCACGCTCCCGCGCTTCCGCTTCTCTCCAATCCACCAACGCAGCCAGCATCCGCTGTTGACTGGGTGGCAGCCGATAGGCGTTTTTAAATTTCGTAATGGGTGGTTTGCCACCGGGCCGCATCCGCGCACCGTCTTCGAGTATCCAATCCATCCTCTTCAGACTCGCCGCCCGCTCCTGCAGCTGCACACCGATGGGATGCAGATAAGTCACGTCGAGCGCCGCATACTCCGCCTGCGCGGGCGACAAGGGACGCTGAAGCCAATCCGATTGCGTCTCGTCCTTGGGGATGTCGACATCAAAAAAGATCGCTACCAACGCTCGGTAGCTGAGACCCGAGCCAAGCCCCACCAGCGCGGCGGCGCGCTGCGTATCGAATAGCGGGTTGGGCAGGACACCCAACCACCGCACAAACACCTCGAGGTCTTCACTGGCGCTATGGACCATTTTGATCTGGTTGATGTTCGTGAGCAGCTGGCGGAGGGGCTCGAGATCATCGAGTCCCAGTGGATCCACCAGATACGCCTCCTCCCCCCAACATAGTTGCAGTAGCGCCACCTGAGGATAAAACGTATCGCGTCGGCGAAATTCGGTATCAACCGCAACGCAGGCATGGCTCTGGTGCGCATCGAGCACTTGCACTAACGCTGTATCGTTATCGATCAGCGACCACGTCACTCGCGCACCACCGTTCGGCCGCTCAGCGCATGCGCCAGCGTGCTGGCGTCTGTGTACTCGAGCTCTCCGCCAAGTGGCACACCATGTGCGATACGGGACACCGTAATGGCCGCATCACGTGCACGCTGACTGATGTAATACGCGGTGGCCTCGCCCTCAACCGTCGGATTCGTGGCGAGGATCACTTCTTTGATTTCGCCAGTTCCGAAGCGCTCACAGAGTGCATCGAGACCCAGCTGCTCGGGCCCGATCCCGTCAATCGGAGACAGGTGGCCCATCAAGACGTAGTAATGGCCGCGATAGCTCCCGCTCTGCTCTATCGCCATAACATCCACGGGGGCCTCCACCACACAGAGTGTGGCCGGGTCGCGCTTGGGATCGACACAGATCTCGCACACATCCAACTCTGTGAAGTTACGGCATTGCCGACAGTTCTTCACTTTGGCCAGCGCATCGGTGATGGCATCGGCGATGGTTTGCGCGCCCTCGCGATCGCGCTCCAGCAGATGCAAGGTCATCCGTTGGGCGGATTTTGGACCCACTCCGGGCAGATGCCGCAATCCGTCAATCAGTGCCTCAATAGATGGGCTCAACTTCATTCAATCAGATCTCTTCACTGGTCGGTCATGTGAGGTGCGCGTTTTCGCACGGCTCTCCATTGATCGCAAGGTTACCTGATCACACCAGCGGTAATCAGCCTTCCTGCTGATCGGCTTCCGCCGCACCCTCTGCAAGGTTAGGACGAATACTGCCCGGAATGATCTGCCCGTCGAAGGCCGCCATCAAGCCGTGTAGCGATGCGTCACTGGAGATCGCTCGTTCTGCCTCCGCGAGTCGCGCTGCAGCATGCGCCGCGCGACGCTGCGCGGGCGTTTCCTTGTCGTGCTCCAAGACGGTGATGGTCGCCGTGACTGGCCGGTCCAACTGCTGACTCAACGCGTGGGTCAGCTGAGTGTGATGACGATCGTTCAGTAGCGTCGCGTCTTGCGGTGCGATCACGAATGACAGCGACTCATCACGGGCGTCCTGCAGCGCTAGGTTCAAGGCAATGTTATGCAAGATGCCCCCGAACGTGAGGCGCTCGAATTGCTCGGGCCAATTGTCCTGTGTCAGCGCGTCAGCGCGCAGTGTTTGTGCCACCGATGATTCAGCAGGTTGCGGAACCACCGCCGCTGGCTTGTCCGACTCGCTATGTGTCGCCTGATTTGCCGCATCCTCTGCACCTTTGGCCACAGGCTGATCGCTAGTGGACACATCAGGCGATTCAGCCACCTGCGTCGCCACGGTTTCCTGAATGTGTACTTCCTGCTGTGCGGTGTTGTCGTGTGGCGTGGGTTGTTGTGCTGAGGCTGGCGCGACACCAGCCGCTGTATCAGATGCGAGTGCTTTGTCTGCTGGCAAAGCCTCTGCCGGCGGCCGAGACTGCTCCGTCTGATCGGTTGCAGCCGGCCTCAAGTCCACCGGCAGTGCCGGTGGTTCAGGCTTTTTTGCCGGGGGATCTCCCGCTGCGGGTGCAGGCTGTAAGACGGCGGCGGGCCGGAATGCAATCATGCGCAGCAGGATCATTTCCAGGCCAGCCCGAGCAGATGACGCCAAATGGACTTCTCTCCGCCCGGCAACCGCCATTTGCCAAAACAACTGCGTGTCGTCGAGGGTCGCCTGCTTAGCCAACTCTATGATCCTCGCCTGATCGGGCCAGCTGGCATCGAGGGCATCCGGGACCGTTTGCGCGATTGTCATTTGGTGAAAGGTATTGCTGAGCTCATCTAAGGTCGAGACGAAATCCGGTGCGTGCTCCGCGATCTGTGCCACCAGTGACAGCACCTCTGCGGAATTCTCATCAAGGATCGCGGCCGCAAGGTCGAGCACTTTGCCACGGTCGACCGTTCCCAACATTTCGGCAACCTGCGCGCCCGCTAACGCCCCCTCTCCGTAGGCAATCGCCTGATCCGTGAGGCTAAGCGCGTCCCGCATGGAGCCCTCTGCCGCGCGTGCAATCAGCGCCAATGCTTCAGGCTCCGCCGCGACAGATTCAGCCGACAGGATGTGCTCAAGGTGCGAGACGATTTGCTCGGGCTGCATGTTTTTCAGATTAAATTGCAGGCAACGTGACAAGACCGTTGCGGGCAACTTCTGCGGATCCGTCGTTGCCAACAAAAACATGGCGTGGGGCGGCGGCTCCTCCAGCGTCTTAAGTAGCGCATTGAAGCTGTGGTTCGACAGCATGTGCACTTCGTCGATGAGATAGATTTTGTAACGCGCCCGCGTTGGCGTGTACTGCACGTTTTCGAGCAGCTCGCGCGTGTCTTCAACCTTGGTTTTGGATGCCGCGTCCACCTCGATCAAGTCGACTGAGCGGCCCTCGGCAATTTCAGCGCAAGCGCCGCATTCACCGCAGGGTGTCGCGGTCACGCCGGTATCGCAGTTCAGACATTTGGCCAGAATTCTCGCTACGGTCGTTTTACCCACACCACGCGTGCCCGTGAAGAGGTAAGCGTGATGTAGCCGGCCGGATTCCAGCGCGTTGACGAGTGCCTGCAACACATGCTGCTGGCCGACCATCTCCGCGAAGTTGCCGGGACGCCACTTTCTGGCCAGAACCTGATGAGACATGCAGACCGTCCGTGATTTGAGGAGGCGACTCGGACAGCCACACCCCGGCACCCGAATCAGTAACTACCGTTGCTCCCTCCCGGGCCTGGCGGGGTTCATCACCTATCGCTGCGGGGGGACCATCCGAGCCACCACAAATCCCGCTAAATAGCGGGACGCGTAGTGTCGCGAAATCCCCTCGCCGGCGCAAGCTGAGGCCGCATTGCCAGCGAATTTTCGGATGTTAATAATATTTACATTTAATGTGAATCTAATTAACATTGGGCTCCGTAAACCCGTCTTTCCAACCACCGAGCACGGCCGTGAACCCGAATATATTGAAATCCCTGTGGGGCGTTGCACTCGCCATTGGGCTGACCCTGGCAGGCACCTCCTTAATCAAAGCGAACAAGGAGACAACGACCTCAGCCGAGCGGGTGCCCATGCCCGTGGCCGCCGTCACCTATCGTCAGCAGCCTAACTTCACGCGAGACGCAAACTACCTCGGCGTCGTGCGGGCAGGTACAGATAGCGTCGTGGGATTCGAAGTGGCGGGCGTACTGACCTCGCTCACCGCGACGGAGGGCATGCGAGTCGCTCCGGGTGATGTCCTCGCACAGCTCGGCACTGATCGCAGACAAGCGCGCCTCGATGCCGCAGCGGCCGCGCTCTCGCGCGTGATGGCGGAGCGCGCGCAAGCTGAAGCGAGAGCCGAGAGGATTGCCGCCTTGGTCGAGGATGGATCAGCCTCACAGCAAGATTACGATGATGCCCGTTTCGCTGCTCAAGCGTTACAAGCCGCAGAAAATACCGCCGCCGCGCAAAAGCAGTCAGCACAGCTGGAACTGAATAAAAGCACTCTGAAAGCACCGTATAACGCGGTGGTGGCTGAACGACTCGCGCAAACCGGCGCCGTAGTAGCCCCTGGCACACCCGTACTGCGATTGGTCACCGCGAGTGGGCGAGAAGCGCACATCGGCGTGCCCTCCGACGTCGCGCGTCGATTGCAGATTGGCTCGACCCACACGCTGTTACTGCAGGGCCAACAGGTTATTGCGAGGCTTCGCTCAGTCAGGGAAGACCTCGACCCGGCCACCTTAACCGTCGGCGCAGTCTTCGACCTGCCCGATGACGTCACCAGTGTCGTTGGAGAATCTGCAGTGCTTCAGGTAGCCGAGACGGTCACCAGCGATGGCGGCTGGCTCCCGGTCACCGCGTTACTGGAAGCGTCGAGAGGCCTTTGGGATGTTCTCACAATCACTCCTGACGAGCAGGGCAAGCCCCGCGCGGGGCGCGAGAGTGTCGAAATTTTGTATACACGAGGCAATGAAGTCTTCGTCCGCGGCACGCTGCCCGATAACGTGGCCGTGGTGGCATCCGGTTTGCAGCGAATCAGTCCCGGAGATCTGGTTGAGGCGATTTTTCCTGACGCAGCAGGTGCCGGTTCATGATCGCAAAACTGCTCCATGCCAACTCGCGCTACCTCGCGCTGGTCGTACTCGCCATCGTTGTGGTGGGCTACACCAGTCTGAGCGGGATGGCCCGCAAGGAAGACCCGGCCATTACCCCTTGGTTCGCCAAGATTCAGATCTTCTTCCCCGGCGCGAGTCCAGCTCGCGTGGAAGCACTGATCACCAAACCCATGGTGGATGCCCTGCGTGAAGAGCCCGACGTCATGGAGGTCGACGGCACCTCCGCAGCAGGCGTCTCACTGATCTTCGTTGAGGTGGATTACAAGGCGCCGCCCGCGCGGCTCAAGCAAATCATGTCGGAACTGCGGGATATCGTCGACCGTGTTGCCCTGACCTTCCCGCCCGGCACTTCACCACCCGACTTTGATGACGAAATCTGGACGGAATTCGTCAAAATCATCTCCATTACCGGCCAAGACGGCCGGGCTCTGCCCCCCGCACAGCTTCGTCGGCAGTCACTCCTGTTTGCCGACGCGGCGCGCAGCGTGCCACAAACTCGTAGGGTCAAGCTCTACGGACTGCCCAGCGAGGAAGTGCGGGTCGCGCTGAATGAGACGCGACTGGCCATGCTGGGAATCTCGGTAGACGAGGTCTCTGCGGCGCTTTCCCGCGCCGATGCACGCACACCGGCCGGGCAACTTACCGGCGCGGGTGCGGCGCTTACCGTTGAACTCACTGGCGAATTCACCGATCTCGAATCCGTGCGCGAGGTGATTGTGCGGGCACTGCCCGATGGCCGCGCCATTCGCGTGGCGGATCTTGGGGAGGTGACCAAAACCGAAACGACACCCTTCAACAGCGTCTCCTTGTCTAATGGGCAGCGATCGGTATTGATCGCCGCAGAAATGCAGCCCGGGTACCAGGTGGATGTGTACGGCGCACGCTTCGATACGTTCCTCGAGGAATACCGCGCCAATGCACCAGAGGGTGTGAGCATCGAGACTGCGTTTGACCAGGCTGGCTACACCACTGACCGGCTTCAGGGCGTTGCCAAAAACCTGCTCATGGGTATCGCCCTCGTACTCTCAGTTTTACTGGTTACGCTAGGCTGGCGCGCGGCGCTCGTTGTCGCGGTCATCTTGCCGTTGTGCACCCTGATGTCGATGATCGCCCTCTTTTATCTGAAAATTCCGATCCAGCACATGTCGGTGACCGGTCTGGTCGTGGCGCTGGGCTTGCTGGTCGACGGTTCGATCGTGATGACCGACGAGATTCGCAAGCGGCTAATGAGTGGGCTATCACCTATTGAGGCGATGAAGGGTGCAGTCTCGCGAATGCGCATCCCGTTGATGTCATCCACACTCACTACGGTTCTGGCCTTTATTCCGCTTGTACTGCTGCCGGGCGCAGGCGGAGATTTCCTCGGCTCAATCGCCGTAGCCGTCATCGCCATGCTGGTCTCCTCTTTCGTGCTGGCGATTGCCGTCACCCCGGTTCTCGCCGCGCGATGGCTCCCGTCAGGTATTGCGCTCGAGCGGCGCTGGTGGCGCGCGGGTGCGGACAACGCAAAGTTGACACAGGCCTTTCGGCGCTCGCTTCAGTGGGCGATCCGCAATCCCCTGGCCTCTTTCGCGCTCGCGTTGGCGCTCCCCATGACGGGCTTCCTGAGCCTCGGCACGCTCACACTGCAGTTTTTCCCGGGCACCGACCGCGACCAGATGTATCTCGACGTCAAACTGCCGGAGGGCGCCTCGATCGAAGACTCCTTGGCACTTGTGACGCAAATAGACGAAAAGCTTCGATCAGAGCCCTTGGTGAGACGCGTCGATTGGTCGATTGGTGAGAGTCCCCCCGAGTTCTACTACAACCTTCGCGCCAACGTGAAAGGCGTACCGAGCTGGTCACGTGCACTCGTACTCACGAATGACGAGAATCAAACCGACGAGCTGATCAGACGCCTGCAGATCGAGGTGGATAGAGAATACCCTCAGGCACAAATTCTGGTCCGCGGCATCGATCAGGGACCGCCCGTAGAGGCTCCGCTTGAAGTACAACTGTATGGCCCTAGTACTGCGGTGCTCAAAGAACTGGGCGAACAATTCCGTCAGCGGATGGCCGCCCTGCCAGATGTCACCCACACCAAAGTCTCGATGGCCCCTGCGCCACCAAAGGTCGTCTTCGATCTGGATGAGTCCGCTTTGAAGCGGGCCGGGCTCAGTAAGGCAGAGGTCGCACGTGGTATCGAAAGCGCACTGAAAGGCCGACTGGGCGGTGAATTACTGGAGGGCACCGAGCGACTGCCCGTGCGCGCTATTCTCGAGCGTGAACAATGGGACAGCACAGATGACCTGAGGAATATCCGCATCCCTATTCGCAGCCCTGGCAATGGCACGCTGGTGCCCGCTGTCCCGCTCAGCGCGCTAGGCACAGTTGCTCTGGTCCCTGACGAAAGCCCCATAGCCAGAAAAAATGGCGACCGACTCAACAACGTGCAGGGCTACCTGAAGCGCGGCGTGCTGCCAGAGGAAGCGCTGAAGATGCTGGCGGCCGATCTGCAGGCCAACCCCATTCCCCTGCCGACCGGTTACGCGTTGGAGTTCGGTGGTGACAGCCAGGAACGTGACGAACTGGTTCAAGATCTCATGGCCCCGCTCGGCACAATTGTTGCTGCCATGCTGGCCACTATCCTGCTGACCTTTAACTCCTGGCGCCTCACCGGTATCGCATTCGGCGTTACCGGCTGCTCCTTCGGTTTGAGCCTGCTCGCGCTCGCGGTATTCCAGTACCCGCTGGGTATTCAGGCGTTGATTGGCGTGATCGGCTCAGTAGGTGTCTCCATCAATGCGGCCATTATTATCCTCAGCGGTCTGCGGCTCGACGAGCGCGCCACAGCCGGCGACCCCGACGCTATTGTTGAGGTGGTCATGGACGCCAGTCGGCATATTGTCTCGACTACCGTGACAACCTTCGGCGGATTCTTCCCACTAATTCTGGAAGGCAGCCAGTTCTGGCCACCCTTCGCGATGGCGATCGCAGGCGGCGTGCTCCTCTCAACAATTGTGTCTTTCTATCTCGTGCCTCCGCTCTACACGCTGCTCATGCATCCGGGTCGCCATTTCCTCAAGCCGCAGCCACAGCCTGCGCCAGAGCAATTAGTCACCCTTCGGGAGGCTGCGTGAGCAAGGCACGATGTAGTTATCACCACGGCGACTTACGCAATGCCCTCATTGTCGCGGCGGCCGAACTCATCGAGCGAGACGGCACGCTGGATTTCACGATGGCCGAAGCCGCTACACGAGCAGGGGTCAGCGCGGCCGCGCCCTATAGACACTTCGCCGACAAGGAAGAGCTCCTGCGCGGAGTCCGTGAGCTGGCGATCCTAGGTTTGGGCCATGCCGCGGGCGAAACCGTCTCGGAGCACCCCAACGGATCGCTTGAGGGCATTCTCGCCATGGGTCATATGTATCTAGACTATGCGCGCGACAAGCACGCATTCTTCTCACTGATGTGGGAGGACCGTGGCGATATCGAAGAGCGACGCGAGAAAGTGGCCGAGGAGCACGGTGGTTTCATGGTGCTCGTGAATATGGTGCAGGCTTACTGCGATGCGCACGGCAACACTCAGGTCAACAGCCTGCATCTGGCCACCCAAATCTGGTCAATGGGGCATGGCATCGCAACCCTGGAGGCCAACCAACTCATCAACCTGTTTGATCGGTCGATTGAGCCCGAAGCACTCTTGGATCAAAGCGTGCGAACCATGCTGGCCGGCGTGGTCGGGGCGGCCGCCTAAAACCCCAGCTGGGGCCTGCCCTACTTGGCCCCGGTGTTAAGGGGTGGGATACTGCGCACCCTCCGCCCGTAGCACAACTGGATAGTGCAACGGCCTTCTAAGCCGTAGGTTGCAGGTTCGAGTCCTGCCGGGCGGGCCACACCCTGTAATCACAATTTGATCACCACCAAGTCTTTGCACGGAGCTGGCTTTCGCGCACTATCTGGTCTGAAGACAATAACAATGCGATCAGTTCATGCCCCGCCATATCTTGATAGCTGACGGTCCAGCACAGCCAGACCCCCAAGACATCGATCAGTTTTGGGAGCGGGCAAAAAACCCGTACCCGGGATTGGGCGACACGTACCAGGTCCGCTCGTTAGGTATTGACGCTGACACCACGACAGAAATCCTGGGGTACATCAAAACCCGCGAAAAAGTGGCGACGTTTAGCTTGCCCTGGGTGATTGACGCTAACCACTTTCCTTACCCCGAACCGGGTATCCCGATTGTGCTCTGCGACTATGTCGGCACACCGCATCTGATCGTGCGGCTCACAGAGGTTCGCGAGACAACGTTTGGGGAAATCGGTTACGCCGAGTCCTCTCTCGATGGCCCGCCCGTTCAGGATCCGGACGTATGGATTCCGTTGCACCGACAATACTGGAACGGTCTTCTGGCAGCCTACGGGCGCGAGTGCACTGACGAGATGCCGGTTCTGATTGAGCCCTTTGACTACATTGGAGAAATTATCTGATGGCGATTCCCCATCACAGCCCCTATGTCATTGTCGGTGCCGGCATTCACGGTCTGAGTACCGCCTACCACCTTGCACTCCGCCTGAAAGCATCAGGAAAGGGTGACGGTCGGGACATCGTCATCCTCGACAAGTCGGGCATCTGCTCGGGCGCGACGGGCATCGCCTGCGGTGTGATTCGCAACAACTATTTTCAACCGGCTATGCGGGAACTCATGGCTCACTCTGTGGATATATGGGAGAGCGACCCGGACACATATAGCTACCATCCCGTGGGCTACATGCAAATTAGCTGTGAATCGATGCGAGACGACGTGGCAGCGATTCACGCACAGCAGCAGGCCATCGGCTACGAATCGGTGTTTATAGAGGGTGCTGCAGAAAGCGAGCGCTACATGAAAAGCCTGTTTTCTGACTGGCGGGCTCAGGGCATCACCTCTGTCTTACATGAAATGCCGGGCGGCTACGCAAATAATTCGCGAGCCATGTACGGCCTGGCCGGCAAGGCCGAAGCGCTGGGCGTGAGAATCATCAGTGGCATTAACGTCAAGGCGCTGGAGTCCGACAACAGTGGCGCAATTCAGGCAATCGATACCGACAAGGGTCGCATCGAGTGTGACTACGCCGTCATTGCAGCAGGCCCCTGGGTGCGCAGTTTTTGGGAGATGCTGGAATTGCCGATGGAAATTGGCATTCGCAACCCCGAGACCGACACGGTTACCGACGGCGTACCGATGTGGATTTATTGGTCGCTTCAGGAGGGTACGCTGGGCGTCGAACCCGCACTGCAGGTCACCAATGATGGGCAGATGCCGCCGGTCATCCACGTCGACACCGACGCACCGCTTTACTCAGATGAGGACGGCCGGCTGATTACGGACGCGCTGTGGGGCATTTACTACAAACCCGACTTTCACTTCGGTGGCGTGCAGGGTGGTGCCGCACCCTTCATCGTGGATAAACCCGCCGCGGAGGTGGCCGTAGACCCCTACGGACCTGCCTCACCGGAGTTCGTAGTGGGCGCCGAATTTGCCCAAATGTGGGTCTCTGCCCTCGCCCACTGTCAGGCGCGCTTCTCAGGCACGCTACCCCGCTTCAAAAAAGACCCCTCCGGCGGCATCGGCGCCTTTACGCCCGACAGCTTTCCCGTGTTCGACACGATGCGAGAGAACTGCTTTGTGATCGCAGACTCTAACCACGGGTACAAAATGATCGGGGTCGGTGACTTGGTGGCACAGTCAATCTGTGCAGATCGCCCCAGCCTACTGCATCCTTTCCGTTTTTCGCGTTACGCAGAGGGTGATCTACACCCGGTCTCTAACAGCCCCTTTCCCTGGAGCTAGCACCCTCTGGAGCGGCGGCCCATGTGCTCGATTTCACTGGTGCCGGGTAATGGCTGTGGCAGTGAAAAAAAGGATTTCCCAGCCGGCGTGGCGGGCGTAGAATCGCGCCACTTCCACCGAGCGCTTTTGTTATGACCACACCTGACAACATCGCTACCTCTAGCAGCACCAGCCCTCACGGGGCGGCTGACCCCTCGATGCGAGACAGCGCCGCACTGCCCAATCAGGCCTATGTTGAGCACAGCGAGTGGCTGAAAGAGCGCGATCTGGTGATTGCCAAAACCTGGGCGGGCCTCGGCTTTAGTCGTGACATCAGCCAGCCCGGCAGTGTGTACCCCGTCGTATTCATGGGCCTGCCTTTGGTGATGGTGCGCGATCAGCATGGTCAAGCGCGCGTCTTTCACAACGTGTGTCGACATCGCGGCATGCAGCTCGTCGCGGAGTCGGGTGATGCGGGCCTCACGATTCGCTGTCCATACCATAAGTGGGGCTATGACCTGAGCGGGCATCTGAAAACCACACCCAACATTGGCGGCATGGGCGTGCATCAGGTGGACGGCTTTGACTGCGCTGAGCACGCCCTCACCGCCGTTCGCTGCGAAGAATCGATGGGCGTTGTGTTTATCAATCTGTCCGGAACGGCCCCGGCTTTGTCAGAGCATCTCGCGCCACTACTCTCGCGCTGGCACGAGCTGGCAGGGCCAGCATTCGACCAGCGGCTCAGCGCTGACACCAGCGAATCAGGCTCGATGGAGCTCGTACTTAAAGCGAATTACAAACTCGCGGTCGAGAACTACTGCGAGTCTTATCATCTGCCTTTTGTTCATCCTGATCTGAACACCTACTCACCACTCGACGCGCATTACAACTTAACGGTCGACCCACTGGCGTCGGGCCAGGGGACGCGAGTCTATGACCTCTCCCGCGGTGACAGTGAGCCGCTGCCACTCTTCCCGGATTGGGACGGTGATCGGCTCAAGACAGCGGAATATCTATCGCTTTACCCCAACGTGTTGCTCGGCATCCAAGCGGACCACTTCTTCGTCATTCTGCTAATGTCAGAGGCCGTCGATCAAACCCGGGAGCGGCTACAGTTTTTGTATGCTGATATCGCGGCCACCGATGAAGCTTACAGGTCGCGACGCGAGAGCCTGCACGCCGCCTGGAGCATTGTGTTTGCGGAGGACATCTCGGTGGTAGAAGGCATGCAAAGAGGCCGCTCCTCCCCCGCCTTTGATGGCGGGTTGTTTACGCCCCTCATGGATGTGCCTACCCATCATTTTCACCAGTGGTTCCTCTCGCGCCTTGAGAAAAACACCACCCGCGCGGTGAGGTAACATAAAAAACCCCGCACGTGGCGGGGTTTGCAGTATTCAAGGCGGCACCTACTCGACCCGTGTCACCATGGCGCTGGCTGTGATGATGCTGCGATCAGGACGAATCACGGTGTATTCGTATTTAAACCGATTCGCATCCTCTGGCATCAGCGAGAGCGACCAACTATCGACGTACTCGTCTTTCCCCTCTTCCAGACCGCTTTCAGCAGCATCGGTTTTGAACTTGATCACCCCACCCTCGGAGGAGACCAGTTTCGATACCGGCTTGTTCATCAGCCCGCAATAATGGGTTGAGACCACTGTGCCTTCCTGAATGTTGAAGATGTTGAGCATTTCGACATCATCTTCGCTGCTCTCCTCGAGCAACGCACTGCCATTGGACTTGCTGATGTAGTTGAGCTCCAGATTGACTGAGGTCCCATCCGACTTGTCCAGTGTGCCCTGCCACTGGCCTTGCAGTTGCATCAACCCTTCAAAGGCTTCCTCGGTCATTCCATCGCCGGCAAATGAGGGCAGAGACAGTAGCGAGGCCACCGTGGTTGCCATTAGCGTTTGACGCATCATTTTCATCATCGCCTCCTAGCGCCGAATTGCGGTTGCGGCAAAGGTGAAGTTCTGACACTCAACCATTGCATTCCATTCAGCCTGCAGAGCTGAACCGTTCCAATTCTCTGCACCCGCCTGAGCCGCTGACTCATTGGCAAACAGGTCAAGCCAAACAAAGTCCGTGTCTTCGAGATCGAACTGCGGCTCCATGATCCAGTAGCCATAGTCGCTGGATGGCTCCGCATCCAGTGACGCATCGTAAGCGGCGTGGAACGCATCGAAACTGGCCTCGTCATAGCCCTCGTTGAAATTACAGAAATCAAAGCTGGGGATAAAACTGCCACCTTCTGGGATCGAGCTAACGGCACTATCGCGACCTGCGCCAGGGCTGAAGGTGTAGACGTTCTCGGCATCGTAGGAGAGCGCGCCATCCAGCTCGGCATTCCACTCCTCTACCTGATTGGCATTCCAGTGCGCCCAGGCTGACTCGCGAGCCTCCATCGAGGGCCACAAGAGCACCCAAATAACGTCGTAGTCATCGGTCTCAAACTGCGGCCTTAGAACATTGGCACCCATCATGTCGTAGCCACCGGCGTCGATTCGGGCATTCCACCGCGCCACGATATCGGCGAACTGCTCTTCTGTGACATCTGCTCCGACGTCATTCCAAACGTAATCGACAATCACATCATTGGCCGGCGCACTGGCCTCGGCAGGTGCTGCCGGCGCCTCGCTGACAGGCTCCTGACTCTGACCACACCCTACCAAGAGCGCAAAAGTTGCAAATCCCGCAAATACCATCTTCATACAGACCCCCTTTTTTGTGTGACGCCACAGGCGTGCAGGTCGCATGAGTAAAACAGGATCAAGTTGAGGCCTCAAGCGGCGAGCCGCACCAATTTAGTGCCCTCCAGGTACAATGTGACTGAACACCCTCAGGCAATCGGTTCTAGCGAGCACCCTTATGTTCGAGGTATCGCTCTCGAGCTTCTGTACATTCATCGTCTGTCAACGCAACGAGCAAACCGTCCGCGTCAGACCAGCTACGCATCGTTCCAACCATCTGTCCCGTGACCGCGTTGACATGTCGTTTCGTCGCAAACAGTGCATGCGAGGCTTTACCCGCGAGCTGTTTCGATAGTTCATCAACACTCACTTCGAGATCCTGCTCCACAACCACCCGATTTAAAAAACCGGATGCAAGCGCCTCCGAGGCCCCGAAGGGACGACAGGTCATGACCAATTCTTTTGTCCGCGCAGGCCCGATTTCGCGAACGAGGCGGGGAATACCGCCCCAGGCCAACGGGATACCCAGATCGACCTCAGGAATTGAGAATTTAGCTGTCTCAGTCGCCACCCTCAGGTCACAAGCGGCGGCCAACACCAGGCCGCCGCCAACACACCAACCATGAATCGCCGCAATGCTGACCGCTCGCATTGACTCCAGCGCTTCTGCCATCAGCCTACCCTGGTCAGCCGCCGCTCGTAGATCATCCTCTGGCTGACCCTGAAAGGTCGCGAGGTCGGCACCGGCAGAAAAGGCCCTGCCCACTCCACTCACCACCACAACCTTGACGCTGGACTGCTTGTCGAACCATCTGGCCGCCTCTGCCAACTCAGACAACGCCAAGCGAGACAGCGGGTTTAGCTTGTCGGGTTGATTCAATTCGACGCGCCCAATGGCACCGTCAACGTCAACTTTCAGCGTGTCGAACATACTCATTGAATGCCTTGTTTGTTAGGTTGGTTGTTCGAAGTTTTTAACGGCTTTTCGTAAGACTAGTCACATCTTGGGGTGCTGACTAACCGTGCCACCCTCCACCGCATATTGCCCACCCGTGCAGAAACTGGCCTCATCAGACGCGAGAAAAACAGCCATAGCCGCAACCTCGTCTACCGTACCCATGCGGTTGAGCGGCGACATCTTTTTGCAGGCCTCCTCGACCTCGGGCATTTGCTCAATCGCAGTCTTGAGAATGTTGGTCAGCGTTGCGCCAGGATGAATCGAATTGCAGCGAATGTTGAATCCCTCATTCGCACAGTGAACCGCCACTGACTTGGTGAGCCCGACGACCCCTGTCTTTGACGTCGTGTAGGCCACGTCAGGAATCGCAAGGTAAGAGGTAGATGATGCGGTATTGATAATGGAGCCCCCCGCATCATCGGGGTTATCTCGCATCACGGAGATCGCAGTCTGACAACCCAACATGACGCCAAGCAGGTTGATGTTCATCAACTGTTGCCATGCCTCCACTGTTACCGCAGTGATATCGAGATTACTGACAATCCCGGCGTTGTTCACCATGATGTCGAGTTGCCCCGCATCAGACCGGACTGTCGCCTCAAGCGCCGCCCAACTACTCTGATCGGCAACATCGAGCGAACAGAATTCAGCACCCGTGTCGGTCGCAACAGCTGCTCCGTTCACAGCATCGAGATCAGCAAGAATGACCCTGGCACCCTCGGCACAAAATCTCCTGACAATGCCCTCGCCGATACCGGAGGCACCGCCGGTGACCACAGCGACCTTTCCCTTTAATCGATCCGTCATTTCGCGACACTCATGACTTGATGACGGCTCAGACTATCACTCCACATCGGCGGGTTCAGCCCGTTTCTCAGTCGTACTCAAAGGAAATTGATACGACACGTGATGCCCAAACCAGCGGGATACCGACTCCCGGGTGCAGTAGACTTAAGCCACTCCGTCACGAGGTTCGTTTATGGCCGACGCCACGCTCACTGACATCTATCGCTACCCAGTTAAATCCATGATGGGTGAAACCCTCAACGATGCGGCGCTCACCGCGGCGGGGATCCCGGGTGATCGCGCCTGGGCAGTACGCGATGAGCAGCGAGGCGGCATACGAGGGGGTAAAAAAATACCCCAGCTGATGACGCTCGCGGCGCGAACGGGCCCTGCCGCACCTTCGATCACTGCACCTGATGGCGAATCGGCTGCGGCTAATTCTGAGCACATCAACGCATGGCTGTCCGATAAGTTGGCGCATCCGGTGACGTTATGGCCGTTGCTACCGGCCGCGCAGTTGGATCACTACCGTCGCGGCGCGCCCGACACGGAGGATTTCGAGCAGGAACTGCGCACCGTCTTTGGGCGCCTCCCGAATGAACCGTTGCCTGACCTGACCGGATTCGAGGAATTATTCGAATTTGAGTCACCCCCTGGCACCTACTTTGATGCGTTTCCCCTCTCCATCATGAGCCAGCAATCGCTGCACAACATGAATCAATTAGCCCGAACTTCGGAGTTTGATGTGCGACGCTTTCGCCCCAACTTATTGGTGGACATACCCGACTCTAAGGATTCCTTTCCCGAGCAAGCTTGGGTCGGCGCAACGATATCGATCGGCGGTGCCACATTGCGGGTCGAGTCGACCTGCCCGCGGTGTTCGATGACCACTCACGGGTTCGATGACCTGCCCCGCGATACCGACATCATGCGTGCCCTGGTAGAACACAGTAGCGGCAATTTGGGCATCTACGCGTCGGTCGTGACACCCGGTGAAGTCAAGCCGGGGGATCTCATCAATATCTCTCAAGCCTGAGCAATACCAGACAAGTGCAAGATTGGCGCGACAGTTATCAGCAGATTCGTTCCCTCTTGGACGCGGGTCGGGCCGCGGAGGCAGTTGAACAGGCGGAGCGCTCGGTTGCAGTGTATGCAGACAACTATGCGCTGTGGGAGTTACTGGGCATCTCTGCACGTCGCGCGGGCATGCATGATTTGGCGGTGAAGGCGTTAACGCGAGCAGTGACGACCGATTCTACGCAACCAACAGGCCACAACAATCTCGGCAACGCACTCAGAGATGACAAGCAATATCGCAGCGCGGTGGAGGCCTACCAGCATGCCATAGCCCTCAAACCTGATTACCCCGAGGCCCACAACAACCATGGGGCCGTCAGGAGGCTGCTTGGTGACGCCGAATCGGCACTGAACAGTTGCCAGCGGGCGGTTGCGCTGCGACCCAACTACGCTGAGGCCCACCATAATTCGGGCATGGCGCTATGTGACCTGAATCGTCTCGACGAGGCGATTGAGGCGTTTCGTAGCGCCATCGCCCTCAACCCAACACTGGCTGAAGCGCATTACTACTTGGGCAATGCGCTCTCTGACACACATTGCCACGAGGAGGCGATCGCCAGTTACCGAGACGCAATTGCGGCAGCACCCCACTTTCCCGAAGCACACTACAGCCTCGCCAATGCGCTGAGAGATGCCGGCAGTCTCAATGAGGCCGCACAGCACTATGGCGCCGCACTGGCAGCCGGGCCAACATTCGCAACAGGCTGGCGGACTGCCACCTCCATGGGCGCCTTTCCAGTTGACATGAACACACTGGAACAGCTAAAAATTGTCAAGCAGGACGCGACGCTGAGTGATTCTGACCACTGTGAATTGGGCTTCGCGCTGTATCAAACCTGCAAACGTCTCAACCGCCTCGAGGAAGGCTTCGACTTTCTTCAGGAAGCCAATTCTTCGCGCAGGGCTCAGTTGGGCTACAAACCGACGCACGACTCAACTGCGTTCAAGGACCTGTTCACCGAATGCGCCCGTTGGTTCGATGCACCCGTGGCAACAATGGAACCCAGCCCGTACGAGCCTATCTTTATCTTAGGAATGCCACGCAGCGGCACAACCTTAGTCGAGCACATCGTATCCAGTCACAGTGATGTCAGGGATTTGGGTGAACTCCCCTTCGCGAGAGCAGCGGCAGCGCCGCTGCTGGATCAGGCTGATACTGCTATCAGCGAGCGTGCCGCTGATTTACGGCAGCACTACCTCGCACGAGTGGCCAGCCGGTTGCCAGCGGCAGGTGCATTCACAGACAAGATGCCTCAAAACTTTTTGTGGCTTCCCTTGCTAATGCGGGCCTTTCCTGACGCCAAATTTGTGCACGTCTATCGAGATCCCCGGGCAACCTGTTGGTCACTATACGAGCGCTTTTTCCCCGCCGGCGGGCTCGATTTTAGTTACGACTTGAATGACGTAGCGCATTACTACGGCCTCTACCGCGACTGGATGCAGTGGCTGAGCCTACAGCTCGGGGCGCGGCTCTTTCACCTCAATTACGATCAACTGACTGTGGAACCGGAACACACGATTGGGCGCTTGGCAGATTATCTGGATCTATCAGTTGAGGCAGGCATGCTCGCGCCACACGAAAATGCGAGATGGGTGCGTACCGCCTCAAACGAGCAGATACGCCGCCCGATTTATGCGTCTAGCTCGAACCAATGGAGAGTGTTTGAGCACCATGTGGGGGCTCAATGGGACCATCTCCTGCCTTTTTCTCCACCCGACGGGTACCCATTTTGAGCTGGTGACAAATCGCCGCGCTCAGACTGCCCACGCCAACACACTGCCGCTGGCAAAGTTATTTGAAAAGGTATCGACTTATCTGCGCCCGTGGTCGTTCCAGCGGACTACGGTCAGTCGAGAGACACCCAGTAGCCGGGCGGCCTCACTCAGAGAATAGCCCTGCTCGATGTACGCGTTGAGCGCGCGCAATCGCCGTTCATGCGCCAGATCGAAAACCTGTGCACGCTGACGAAAATCTCTGGATGCCTCTGTATCTGGGCCGCCCACACTATTGCTGTCGCGACGTGCCTTGGGCACCGCTTTAAGTCTGGGAACAAACTGACTGAATCCGAAAATCATGTACATCGCGCGTCGAGGGATTGCCTCTGTTACCGCTGTTCGCCCGCATTGGATCAAAAAAACCCTTCGCGTCTGCGATCATCGTGTTACCAGAGCGCGCATTTATACCTACTCCTGACAGCCTCCCAAATCTGCAGACGCACAAGATCAGTCGCAATGTAGACTAGGCATCTTGAATCACGGCAGGTGGGGAGATGACGGACTTGAAGGATATCGATTCTCGGCTCAGCGCTGTTGAGGCCGACTTGGCGATTAATCAGACCATTACGCGGTATTGCCGCGCTCTGGATTGGTTGGACGAATCATTACTGAGAACCTGTTACACCACAGACGCGTTCATCAACTACGGATTCTACAAGGGGCCAGTCGAAGGCTTTTATCCTGTCGTTATGGAGATTGAGAGAGCGACGCTTCATCGGAGCCACTTTTTGTCGAACGTCGCAATTGAGCTAGATGGTGACAAAGCTGAGGTCGAGTGCTACGGCATCGCCTCATCCACGCTAGACGGTGAGACGCTCAACGTATTCGGGGGGCGCTATCTGAACCAATTTGCGCACGTCAATGCCGAATGGCGAATGTCTCGAAGTGAATACGTTCTGGACCATCACTTCGTCGCACCCATGCCACCATTAAGTGATGCGATAGGAGAGTTGCAACTAGGGACTGGCCTCGACTCAAACCATCCGCTGTTTCGCACCTTGTCCGCACAGCAGGCTGATTAAAACCCTGACGCCGGTCGCAGGCTTGAATAGGCTGCGATATATTTACGGTTACAGCGTAGCGACTTTAGTCAATGATGCTCTCCGTGCAGTCAGCAAAAATACTGCGGAAATCGTGGACTGATCGATCAGTTGCAAACAAGCGTTCTGGCTACCTATGGGGGCAAGCACCATGAATAATAACGAAGAAGAAAATCCACATGACGAAGCGATCCCAACATCAGAATCTTCACCTGACGAGGAGATGACCGAGGAGGCAACCGAGAGATCAGGCGGGCCAGGGGACGACACCCCTGGGGATACAGAACTTGATTTTGACGAGGAGTTAGGTGAGCTGACGGGGGACAACGCTGAAGGTGCCGCTGCATCAGGAAAGGACTGGTTGGTGGATACCGGCTTAGCTGCGGCAATCAATCCGCAAACCGATGTCTCGGAAGAGTCTTCCGACGACTGTGAGGAAGATGACGCCAGACAAGAGAACGCAGAGTCGGTTTTTGAAGAGGACGAGGACGAAAATAACAGCTATATCGAAGACGACTCAGATGACGACGACTATGAGGACGTCCCAGACGATCCTGACGACGATGACGAAGATTTCGAAGAGGCCGAACAGGCCTATTTAACCGATGACCCCTTTGAAGATTCCGCGCCTCCCGCTCGTTCGTTATGGCCGATGGTTGTGGGAGGCATTGCCTTAGTGCTGATCGGCGTTGGAGGCTGGGACCTCTTTCGGGAGCGCGCCACTCTCCAGACCCGAATCGTCGAGCTGGAACAAAACCAAGCTCGCACGAGGGATTCTGAGGCGCTCGATGCCAAAACCGTCTCTGAGCTGGAAGTCGAGAACGCTGCACTCAAATTGCAGCTCAACACCCTCTACGAGGATTACAATGCGGCGCTGGCGGCGCTCAATGATATTTCCGAAGGCGAAGGCGCAACCGGAAACAGTATCGACGCTGGAGGAGCGGAAGCGGACTTAGATCAGCCCACCGCTTCAGACGCCTCAGATGAAGAGCGTGAGACCAGCGATATGACACTGTCGGACGCTGGAGAGTGGTTTATCAACATTGGCGCCTACGCCAATTCGCAGTCTGCCGAAACCTGGGTCCAGAGACTGGAAAACTCTGGCTACGACGTATCTGTTACAGAGATACAAACGGCTGAAGGTGACACATTAAAACGCGTGAGGTTGACTGGCTTTGACTCTAAATCAGCGGCTCAAGTTGTCGCTCAAGAGCTAGAGACGGACTACGGCACCGGTCCTCTGTGGGTGGGGGCGATCTCTGGCGCCGACTAGGCGCCTCGTGGCACTTGGGACATGTCCTAAGAGCCCCCCCAAAAAAAACGCTACCTTCGATTTCACAAGTGCTGCTTGCACGTGCAGGGCTTACAGGCACCCACTCAAGCAGTTTGTCATCCTGCCAGGACGTCAGCGGTAATGTGGCCAACAGCGAATGTCACGGCTTGACCCACTAACTTGACTCGATCGCCCTCTATGACACAACTGAGCCTCCCTCCACGCATGGAGCACTGTTCGGCGGAAAGTGACTTTCCTCCCATCCTCTGAGCCCAAAACGGCGCGAGTAGGCAGTGCGCCGAGCCCGTGACGGGATCCTCGTCCACGCCAAGATTGGGCGCAAACATTCTCGAAACAAAATCTGTCTCACTACCCCGGGCAGTAACGATCACGCAGTGATTCACCGCAGTCGCCAAAGCGGGAATGTCAGGCTGCAATTCTCTCACCGCAGTCTCGCTTTGAAGCTCATAAATCACTTGCCACGGGTCACCAACTGGCCGCGCCGCGGAAACCACTTTAGCACCCAGTGCTTTCTCGACCGCGCCCTCAACATCATGGCGCCGACATGACAGAGCTGGCAGATCGACGGCGATGCCATGGGCTTCCTCATTTGCGAAAAGGCTTCCCCGAAAGCGGGTTTGAAAACGCAGTAGATGTCCGGTCACCCCCAGCTCACTTTTCAAAACATGCGCCGCTGCCAGAGTCGCATGCCCACAAAGCGGTACTTCCGCAACTGGGGTGAACCATCGCAAGGCGAAGGTGTCGTCTGACTGCTTCACCAGGAAAGCCGTTTCCGACAGATTATGTTGCATCGCTAACGCCTGCATACTCTCATCGGAAAGCCACTGATCAAGCACCATAACGGCCGCGGGGTTGCCTCCAAATATCGACTCCGTGAAGGCGTTTACGATGTAATAAGGGAGCGCTGCGTGCATCAGACTTAATCGTTGTCGGATCCATCTCGACTTCGCTGCAGGGCAACGAGCTGCCAAACGCACCAGACTAGGGGCAAGCCAAAGAAGAGTAATGCCTGAATGAATTTGTACTCGCTGTAGTCCATAACGAGATCTTAGACGGTTAACGTAGGGCAGCAAAAGTCGAGGTTTTACTTCAAGAGGCTATTACCACCAACTAAATGTTGGCGCGCCATTGCAATGGTATCGTGGGTCCCACCAGAAGCACCCGCAAAAGGTTTACACCATGAAGCAGCACCTGACCGAAGCACCCGGTCTACTGGGTCGCACCTTCCTGAACTTCCCACTGGAACTCGATCTGCACACCATGGAAGCCGACATCGCGGTTTTAGGGATTCCATACGGAAAGCCCTACGACACAGCAAGCATGGCAAACGATCAGAGCCGAACGCCCGATATGCTCAGGCACACGCCCACGGAAGAAGACATTACCTACACGCGAACCCACTACGACTGGGATCTCGACGGATATCTCCTCGATGGCCGCGACATTACAGTAGTGGATTGCGGCAACGTCATCTCGGACCCCTCTAACCACTCACTCCACTACGATATGGCAGAGCGTGCGGCACGTCTCATCTTTCAAAAAGGCGCCCTTCTGTTAGCTCTGGGCGGAGATCATGGTGTGCCCATTCCGATCATGCGCGCACTAAAAGTTATCGGGAAGCCCATCACCTTGATTCACATCGACGCGCACCTGGACTGGCGCGATGAAATCAACGGGGAGCACGAGGGGTATTCGAGCCCCATCAGGCGCGCATCGGAGATGCCGTGGATTGGGGAAATTTTCCAGATCGGCATGCGCGGCATTGGGAGCGCGCGGTCGCAAGAGGTGGATGACGCCAAGCGCCACGGCGCCCACATTATCTCCGCTTACACCCTCCACGAAGTGGGCATGAAGCGAGTCCTTGAGAGAGTCCCGAACGGTGGGACGTATTACCTGACTATTGATGCGGACGGTGTCGATCCCTCGATCATGCCCGCTGTGATGTCACAGACACCGGGGGGACTCACTTGGCCGCATCTCCATACGCTTGTTCACGAACTCGTGCGAAAAGGCACGCTGGTGGGTATGGATCTCGTAGAGATTGCTCCAGAGCGAGACGTCGGCAGCACAACCATGGTTCATGCTGAGCGCTTGCTGTGTAACGTGATAGGAGCATGGGTACGAAGTCAGCAACCCCTATGAGTCAGCGCATCGATCCAGCGCGCTGGTTACTCATGACGGTCCTTGGCTTATCCGGGGGCATCACTTTTTTCTTGCCCTTTTTGCAAGAGCTTTACTATCTGCCCCTGGCCGCCGCGCTTGACCTCAATAACGCCCAAATCGGCTCGCTACTGAGTGTTTTCGGCGTTACATCACTCTTATGCTACGTCCCAGGTGGCTGGCTGGCCGACCGTGTCTCCCCACGTTTGTTGTTGAGCGCGTCACTCATTAGCACCGGCCTGTCGGGCTTCTATTTTTCAACTTTCCCCAGCTACCAGATATCACTGCTGTTGCATGGCTTTTGGGGCATTACGATTACGCTGATGTTCTGGTGCGCAATGCTCAGAGTCACCCGTCACTGGGGTGCCGCGACTGGTCAGGGCCAGGCGTACGGGGCCCTGGAGATGGGGCGAGGCATCGGTGAAGCATTGAGCGCGGCCGCGACGCTCGCATTGTTTGCCTATCTTGGCAGCGGCACACGAGCACTCGCTGCCGTTATCAGCTTATTTTCGGCCACCATCCTATGCCTTGGGATCGCGTCGATTGTCATCCTGAATAAAGACTCCGGCGGCGAACTGGTTGCAGAGAGCAATGCCCGAGTGAATTTCGACACCGTGAAGGCGGTACTGAACACGCCCCAGGTGTGGCTGATTAGCACCATCGTTCTCTCAGGTTATTGCGCTTACTGGGGAACGCTCCGCCTCACCTCATATGCGACCGATGTCTTTCTCATGAGCGTCACGCTAGCTGCGCTGCTCAGTAGCCTGAAGCTGTGGGTCAAACCATTTGCCGCGCTGGGAGCAGGAGTGATCGCAGATAAGCTAGGCGTAACACGAGTCATCGTGGCCCTCTTCATCGTGCTGCTTTTCGGCTTCCTGAGCTTCGCGTTCCTGCCCGGCACGACCGGCTGGATACCAGCAATGGTATTTAACCTCGTCTTGGTTTCGATGGCGGTCTTCGGATTGCGAGGTATTTATTTTGCGCTGGTTCATACGTCCGGCATTCCCTTCAGAGTGACGGGCGTGGCTATTGGTGTGATATCGATGATTGGCTTGTCACCCGATATTTTCATGCCACTGCTGGGAGGAATTCTCTTGGACACGTACCCGGGCGCCGAGGGTTACAGGTACTTCTTCTTATTTGTCAGCGCCATGTGTGTGCTGGGAGTCATCGCTACTCGCACTTTGGCAACGCGCAACGCGCGCGCTGCTGGAGCCGGATGCAACTAGCCAAACTATCGCCCCTCTCCACGAAACAACTATGATCCCGCCGTCTTCGGCAGCTCTTGGAGATCG
>MDTD01144177.1_pt1 | contig 31268 bp, 28 predicted proteins | sample 811221 | NCBI WGS metagenome assembly MDTD01 (sample SAMN05326646, study PRJNA326480) | marine metagenome | isolation source: seawater | place: Pacific Ocean: South West | collected 2011
CATGTCTTGTAAATAAAAAGCATTTAACATAATTTCTTTAGGTTCTAAATTTTCGTACACGCCTTCTTGATAAAAGTCTTTAACATTATCATTTAAAATACGAATATCTGAACCATTATCTTCTCTAAAATAACCCCCTTCAACACTTCTTCCTTGTTGTAAAGTTTCAAAAGTTTCTACATTTTGTTTACCTTTTTCAACAATACCTTTTACACTTCCCATCCAGTCAGGAATTTTTTCTTCTATAACAGCACCTAGTCTTCTTGTACCAAAGATGTTTGTATCACCTCTACCATCTTTAGTTTCTTCTATCTTTTTCATTTCATCTTCAATAGCCATATTTAATCCTTTTTACTATTCATCAAGTACTTTTAAATATTCTTCGTAAGCATCTGTTGGAACAGGGTCACCGATACGTACATCTTTACCAAAACCAGTTATGCTTCTTCTAAAGAAAGGTGATCTAATTTGATTAAAACCTTCTGCAACTTCACTAGATTTTCCTTGTACTGTATTGAGACCCATAGTATAAGCAGGTCTTATTCTACTTCCTGGAGTTTTTCCTGGGGCTAAGTCATTAAAAAATAAAAATCTTAATTTAAGAGAATCTTCTGGGTTACGTATTCTATCTACAAATCTATAATTTCCTACAGGTGAGGCTGCTCTACTTGAGGCTAATTCAGAAATTGATCTATTCATTATTTGTGCAGCTTCTTCCTCTTCTCCTGGTAGGCTTCTAAGATAAACTTCTGCGTCAAAAGCTTTTCTTCCTATTTCTCCAAAAAGTGTAGCATGAATATTTGCTGTTTGTTCTAAACTAGCAGACCTAGCAAATAGACCACCTTCTTTATCTTCTCCTGTTATTTGTTGGAAAGCCCTAATAAAGTCAGCATCAGACACGGCTTTACCACCTTCATAGCCTTGGTTAGCAATAGCTATTGTAAATGCTAAAGCAATTTGTAAAGATGCTATAGCTGCAGTTTGATCTTCTTCACTTAGTAAACGTTCTTGACCTTCTGATATAGTGTATAGTTTACCATCTTCTTTTAATCTATATTCATTTTGATCGTTAACTAAACTACTCATATGACCTCTTATGTCTTTTCCTGTAGCTTCCATTAAAAATTCATTGGTTCTTCTTAAATCTTCACTATCTGCATACTTATTAGTATAGCCAGTTAACTCTGTTCTTAGTTGACTAATTTGACCTGTTCGACCAAACATACCTGCAATAGTTCTTCTTAAACTAAAAGCAGGACCAGTAACCATTTCACCTTTATTAAAAGTACCTTCTATAGGCACACCATTAGCATCTACCTCTACAGAACCAAATTGTAAAATTCCTATTTGACTTAATAGTTTAAAAGCTGTTTTTTCAGCATTATAGGCTTGCTGCATTTCTGCTTGTCGTTTAGAATCTTTTTTTGTTTCTGAACTTACTTCATAAATGCCTGATATTCTTTTTTTATATAATTGATCGTTAATAGCTGCATACACATCATCTTTATTTCTATTACTCCAATTATTTTCAAATAAATTTTGACCAAGTGTAACATAATTTTCTGATACTTTAGGACCTTTAAAGAAAGTACCTATAGACTGTTCTACCTTACCCTTATTGATTAAGGCATTTGTATCTGTCAAATTTGCAAATCTACCGTCTGTATTAAATGTGTTAGACTTGTCATCCCAATCATCACCATACCTTTCTTTCATAGTAGGATTAATTATTCTATTACTAAGACCTGTGCCTTCTCTTATGTCTCTAAAAATTTCTATTTCAGAAGGAGTCCAAGTACTTCTGTCACCCCACAACTGTTCTAAATCTCTAGTTCCAAGTTGCTTGTCTGGTCCAGATTTTTGAATATCAGTTTCTGACTTTTCTAATATTAAAGGATTTACTACAGTAGAGTAAAGTAATTTTTTCGCTTCCTCGTCTTTTAATATACTTGCCTGTTCATCTGCACTTAATTGTCCAAAATTAACCCAATTTTCTCTAGCAATAATTGGTATATCTGTTGCATTTATATTTTCACCTACTACAGGTTTAAAAGCTGTAAATCTATTATTACCTAAGTTAATAGTGTTAGTTGAAGTACCATCATAAAAATTGTTCCAAAAAGCTGTTCTTTCAGCTTTTTCTTCTATAGATTCTAATTCTCTTTCTCTTTCCCTTTGTTCGTCTTTTCTTTTATTTACTTCTTTAGCAGCACCTCCTAGAAGTCTTAAAAAATTACTCATGCTATACCTCTTCCATTTCTATAAAACTGCCATCTGATTCTACAGGGGAGTCTTCTATGCGTTGATCTATTTTCCTACGTGCAGCAACTGCTTTTTGGGCTTCCATAGCACGACCCTCTAATTCTTTTTCAAACGCCATGCCTCTCATTATTCTAGCTTCTTCAGGTTTTTGATTAACAAATGTTTCTAAAAGCATATTTTCTCTACCTTGCATAGCTTCCATTTCTGCTTCAGGGTCTTCTAAGAATATTTGTATATCTACACCTTCTTGTTTTGCCATGTCTACAAAAAACACAGTTAACGAAGGTTTTATTCCTTCAGCTAAGTCTGGAGTTATAGCACCAGTATGTGCTAAATGTTTTGTCATAGTATTTATAATTACTTCTAAAGGTATACCTGAAGCTAATGTTTCTAATGTTCTTTCTTTTAACTCTGGAGAAGAAAATTTTTTAGTTAGTTTTTGATACAATTCTTCAGGGTCTGTAACTCTAGGAGGTTTTTCAAAAGGCATATCCCCTTGTTCTGTAGTTAAGGATTGACCTGGTATTGGATAACCAAAAGGATCACGTCTACCATTCATATCCATATCAGGTGTTTCTAATCTTGTTTCCATTCTAGTCTCCTTTTAAAACATCAGGCAATTTTATATTTACTTCTGGAATATCAACAAAAGCTGAAGATGTATTTATTGGAATATTTTTACCTTGAACAATACTATCTCTAAGTTTTTCTACTTGTGACTCTGTATCTTTAAGAATACTTTCTACTGTTCCTTTAAAGTCTTTCATACCTGTTGCCTGCACATTATAATTTGGATAAGGTTCTACTACTTTACTTGAAACAGAAGACGGTCCAACTGTTGGAGTTTTTGATTGCTCTCCTACATTTTCAACTAAAGGTTGAATAAGACTCCTAGTTCCTCCAGGTTCTTTTTTTGTTCTTTCTCTTGATTCTTTATACTTTTCTTTTAAATCATCTACACCTATAAAACCAAACAACTCTCCTTCTTCATCTACAAAAGGAGAAGCTACAATTTTTAAAGCATCTGAAGCAGCATCACCTACCCAGTCTAAAGTGTCTCCTATTGCACCCCACATATCTCTTAATCCAGGAATACCTGCCATTTTACTCTCCTTAAATTTCTATTGCAGCATCTACAATTATAGAACCAATAGATTCTACAGCATCGCCTTTTACTTGTAAATTATACAAAGCTCTTTGTTGTGCAGCATTTAAATTCATTTTAGCTATTTCATGTGCATACTGTCTATCTGTCATACCTGAAGTAAATAACCAACCTGCTTCATCTCTATATTGTTGCCATAAATTATTTAAAGCACTTTGATTTATACCTAAAACATTTAATGCATTTTGCCTATTAGCTTCATTTTGTATTGCAGTGTTTTGTGTATTTATTTGCCTACGCCAAGCTGCATTAGACTGATTAATCTGTGCTTGCATTGTAGAATTAAATTTTTCTCTATTATCTATTAATGATGCATTAAATCTTGAATGAGCATTGGTTTGATCTACGTTAAACTCTTTCATAGAGGCTACTCTATTTGCATTTTGTTGAGCTACAGAAGCCCCTAACTGTGCAAAAAATTCATCTACTTGATTTTCACTAGTAGCATTAAATTGTTGTCTAGCATTGTCTGCTGCAGCATCTGTAAACAATGCATTAATTCTAGATTGGTAACTTAAAACTTCACCCTGTTGTTTGTTTGAAAGGTTTGCCATATCCATATTTAAAAAGTTTTGAGCATTTACTACTTGTGCTTGTTGTCTGTTATTTAAATTAGCCATATCCATACTTGCATATGTTGCAGCATTTTGTAAAGCCATTTTCATTTCAGAGTCTAAGTTTGCTAAAGTCATGTTTTGCATAAGCTGTGAGTTATTTAAATTACGTTGTTGTTCTTCATTAAACGTTAGATTGTTTACTTCAGCTACTCTAGCAGCATTTACAACAGCTCTTTGTTGATCATTACTAAGTTCTTGCCCTGTAAGTGCAGCATCTATTTGTGCTTTAGACAACTCTCTTTGTTGTTTAAATGACATGTTAGACATAGACACTTGCATATTATTTATAGAATCTTGCATAATTCCTTGCTGTTCATTATTAAGGTTAATACCTTCTATTTCAGCATATCTTGTAGCATTTACTATTTGTCTTTGTTGTTCAAATCCTAACTCTCTTTCTTGTAAAGAAGCTCTTAACTGTGCATTAGCTAAAGAAGCCTGTTGCATGTTAGAAAGACTTTGAGATTGTAACTTGTAACTGTTAGTAGAATTAGATAAAGCTTCTTGTTGTCTTGCATTTAGATCAGCTAAACCTATTTTTAAAGCAGCAGCTTGATTAGCCAAAGCAACTTTCTGTTTATTATTTATATTAGTAAGATTTATTTCTCTAAATATTTGAGCATCCTGTGCAGCTATAGGTAAAGAAGACTCCATTGCAGCTTGCATAATTGCAGCACCTGCCATAGAACTTGCAGATAAACCTCTAGCAGCCATTTGTGCTTCAGCATTTCTTATTGCACCTGCAGCGTATGGTGGAACTTTACCATCAGCAAATTGTGCCATAAGGTTTGTTAGTTGCCCTTGTATAGTAGCCTCTACAGGTACTTCGGACATTTGTTGTGTTATAGCTTGAGCAGTAGCTCTAGTTTGTTCATCTTCACTAGACTGTGCAGCTACCATTGTAGCATTATCTCTTAACTCTGCCATAACTTGTGCAGTGCCTTGGTTAGCAGTTCTAGGATCAATAGGTTGTACTATTTCATTTGTAGTTATAGAACGTGAAGCCGCATCTATTTTATCATTAAAGTTACCAGTAAAATCGCCTACAGTCGGTGTCTTTCTTCTATCTACACTAGCCATGTCTGTAGCAACAACACCTTCAGCTTTCTTCTGTTCTATGCTTTCTCCTTGTGGTGCTTGCCCAATAATAGATTCGCCTACAACTGGTCTACCTGTTATCTCATCTACAGTATCTGTAAGTGTGTTTAGAGTCTGTGCATTTAAAGCTTGGTTTGTTACATCATTAATAGTATTTGTAGTGCTTGCTACGGTATCGGCATTGCTTTTAATTGTATAGCCTGCTGCTTGTAGGGCTTGAATTTGTTCGTCACTTATAATTTCTGTAGGTGCTAATTGTGTTGGTCCTAACTGTACGCCTGCAGTGGTTTCTAATTCACCTGTCTTTACTTCTATATCTGTAGGTTTTATTTTAGCTGTTTCAGGAAGATTAGGGTCGATACCTGTAAGTCCTGCCGTCTGATCAAACTGATTTATTACATTTTCGAATCTAGTTTCAAGAGCAGCTTCGCCTGTACCTTGTCCTCCAGTACCCCCAGTGCCTCCAGTACCTCCAGTTACAGTATCATTACCTGCACCACCAGTGATAGTATCGTTACCTGCACCACCAGTGATAGTATCATCTGAAGTGCCTGCTGCACCGTCAGGACCGAGTGTAGTATTACCTCGTAGTATTCTTGTATCTGCTGCATTAACTTTACCATCAGCATTTAAGTCTACCGTAGCGTTTGGACCAAAAACATCTTTAGATGCATTTAATGCAGCTAAGTCACTTTTATCTATTGCTAAAGTAGAGTTTTCAGTAGGTATACCTGCCTGTGTTGTTTGAGTAAGAAAGTCTGTAGTTCCCTGAGCACCGACACCTGTGTCCATTGCGGTAGATACTTGCCCTTGAGGAGTAATAAATTGAGAAGGTATAGTATCATTACCTGCACCACCAGTTAAAGTAACATTAGGAGTTACAGGTCCAGGAGGCTGATTAATTTGATACTGCTTAACCATATCTGTTATCTGAGATTGAGTTAAACCACCAAGAAACATGTTTTGCCTAGCTAAGGCTCCTGCTCTCATTTGTTTTTCTTTATCTGTTAATGGTACTTTAGGCATATTTTTCTCTCTAGCTCATTATAATTTTTATTAGCAAACCTATTACAGAAACACTAGCTCCTATAAGTATAGCTTCTATTCTGTACAGTCTTTTATCTATTGCTTCATATCTACTTGTACATGCATCTACATGATCGTCTATTTTTTGGTTTACTATACTTGCAGTGGTTTTAGGCATGTTTGCTCCTTAGTTATATTTGTATTACATTAGCCATAATACTATGACTTGCAGCACTTGTTGATGCAGTTCCTCTAGTGCAACCTGTAAGATTTGTTCCATCTACTCCAGTATAAGTAATTTTTTCATCACCTATTTGTACAGTACCAGATGTTGTAAATGGGTTTGAATTACCTACATTAATAGTCGTTACAGAGTCATTAATATCAGCTTTTAAAAATCTTTCACCTTTAAAATTTGTATTAGCTGACCATGAAGAGCCATCATATTTGTATTTATCACCGAACCAATCTGATTTAGCCTCTACGCCTGTGTGTAGTGTTACATTACTTGAATTGCAATCTGCAATAGTTAATTCAACTGTGTCACCCTCACTTACAGTAGTTTGTGTAGAAGTAACATTTATTGTTTTACTATCTGAAAAATAGTGCATACTTATGTTATTTTCTTTCCATGTTAATGTTTGCATTGTTCTATTCCTTTATTTTATGCCGAAGCACCACCTGTTCCTGTTACTAATATTTTATCAGCAGCTATAGCTTTACCAACAAGTGCTTTAGAAGAACCTGCAGAAGTTTCTAAATTGTTATTAGTTTCAAGATAATATGTAGTGCCTATAGTTAAACTTGATTGGTTGTCACCTACGCTACCTAACATAGCAACTTTAGCAGTTCCACCATCAGATACTGAATTTGTAGATATGCCTATAAAATCTAAATTATTACTGTCGGTAGATAATTGTCTTACCACCATTTTACCTGGATTGTCAGTATCATCACTTTTATAAAATACAGGTGTAGCATTACCTGAAGGCATTGATGTTGTTGTGTTTATAACAAAAGGGGTAATATTAGCGTAGCTTACACCTAGTAGAGCTCTATCAGAACCTTTTGCAAAACTGTTACCATTAAAACTAATTTCATTAGAGTACATATAATTACTTATATCTCCATTTTCATACACAGCTAAAAACTTTTTAGCACTTGCATTATAACCTATTCCTGCACTTGGATAATTTGTAATATTATCATTAACTACAGAAGCACTTATAGTTGCAGAGGGGTCAGTACCAAGTGCACTATTGCTCATACTCACACCTGCACATTCTAAATCATTGTTACCACTATTTCTAAAAGCAACTGCAAACAATTTAGAATCTTCACTGTCATACGGTATAGGTACTGATAGCTGACCTTCAGCTTGCTCTCCAAGAAGAGTGCAACTAGTTGACTTAACAGTTAATGCACCTGAACCAGAGGCTTTATCTACTACACCTGCTCCTGAGTTACCACTATGGTCATAAGCAAGGGAAAGACATTTTACATGATGTGAATTATCATAGTCTATATATGAAAATAAAATTTTGTTATATTGAGTATCAATTCCTACTTGTGCTTGATAAACCTCACCACCATTTCCACTTATTATACCTTCCCAAGAATTATTACTATTAGAAGGTAAATTTTGCACATCATTATCAGTGCCACCACGAACAGTGATAACATGAGTAGCAACACCATAACTATCAGTACTACCTAAAGAACCTCCACCAGAACCTATAGCCATGTAACAAATTCTACCTGTTCCTTTATTGCTACTGGTGGTTGAACTACCACTAATTGAACCAACATCTTCTAAAGAGAAAAATATTTCTCCTTGAAATGTATTTAAATCTAAAAGTAATGCAGGACTTGTCCAACTAATACTTGTGCCTGAAAGAGTACCTATACAATATTTTTGTTTGTTGCTGTCAGCATCGTCATTATATTTAAAAAATATTCTATCAATACTTGGAAGATATATTGCGGATATTCTACTTTGATAACCCCCTGATGTATCAACTACTTTTCCTTCACTGCCAAAACTAGCAGTACCGTTTGACGCAATAGTTACTACTTTATAATATAAATCTCTATTGTCACTGTCTTGATTCCATCTATAAAACAGCACTATTTTACCAGTATCAGCTATTTTACATGCTCTATATATAAATCTAGCAGTACCGAAAGTTTCTACTTCACCTTGCAACGAACCAGATGTCCCTGCTGCAGCAGTAGCTTTTACTTTACCTGCACTTGTTAGAGCAACTGTGTTACCTGCTGATATTGAACCATCTGCTACCATGTCAACAGTAGTGCCACCCCCATCAGCCCAAGATAAATTATTAGAACCATCTGTTTTAAGAACTTGATCTGCAGTTCCATCGGCATTAGGTAATACCCATACTTCATTAGAAGCTATAGCATCTGGAGCTTTAAAACCTACATAGTTTGCACCATTAGCTGCAAGTTCTTGAAATTTTAATTCTGTAGTATTACCTGAACTAGAACCATGTGGAGCAAGAGCAACACCATTTGCAGCTACAATAGCTGTAGTATCATTACCATCTTCATCATATTCTATACTAAAATCTTGATCTGATCCAAGATAAATTTTCTTATCATCTGCAATATATAAGTCACCCCATTCAAGAGATGTACTACCTATATCAGCACCACCTGAAGTATCAGGTACAATAGAAGTTTCTGCTGTAAATGTATTTGTTCTAATTCCAGAAGTGCCATTATCAATAGCACCAAAACCTGAAGTTATAGAGCCCCCATCTAATGCTCCTGTAGATGTAATATTAGTTTGTGCTGCAGTAGACAATGTTCCTGCTAAAGTTCCACCAGTTACTGTACCTGTAGTAGTAATAGCAGAAGAACCTACATCTATAGCACCAAAATTAGATGATATAGAACCACCATCTAAAGCACCTACAGAAGTTATGTTTGTTTGTGCGGCAGTTGTTAATGTACCTGCAATGTTACCAAAAACTACATTACCTGCTGTGCCACTAAATACTTCTGAAGAGTTTGTAGCATCTGGTATAAATGTAAATGCACTTGCAGAATCATCATAGCCAAAAAAGCCTACTTTAGCTGCAGAACCATTATGGTATCTAAACTCAATACCTCTATCTTTGTTATCATCAGAACCTGGAGCAGTATCACCACCTAATGTAAAGATAGGATCATCTATAGTTACTGTAGTTGAATTTACTGTTGTCGTAGTTCCATTTACTGTAAGATCACCTGCTACCGCAACATTAGCACCATCAAATGTTAAAGCAGTAGTAGTGCCTGATTTAATAATTAAATTACCAGAAGTATTTGTAGCACTACCAAATGTTGTGCCTCCATCTTTAAAGAATATATCTCCCCCATCTGCATCTAATATAATATCTGTTGTAGCATCTAAAGTTAAATCACCACCAGAGTCTATTTCTGCTATTACAGGAGTTGTTAATGTTTTATTTGTTAAAGTGTCTGTAGTAGTTTTACCTACTAAAGTATCTGTCGTAGCAGGTAAAGTTAAAGTTATATTACCACTAAAATCTGAGTGTGCAGGAGCTTGTAGCTGTGCATAGTGTGCATTACTAACTTCACAATAAAATCTTACATAAGATTGAGCACCAGAATTTTTAATTGATATAGCACCTGATTGCATATCAATACCATTAGAACCATCTATTCTTACAACACCAGAACCATTTGGTGTAAGAGCTATGTTACCATTAGATGTAGAAACTAAACCATTACCATTTACATCTAAATCTCCACCTAGTTGTGGAGTAGAATCTTCTGCAACATTAGCTATACCAGAAGATGTAGCAAGACCTGATACCAATGTGCTTCTTGTTATTTTTTTTAATCCACCACCAGAAGTATCTACAGCTAATAAAACATCATCATTAGCCACACTACTTATTTCAGATAAATCACCTACTGCTGTAGGATTATAATTTGTACCATCAGCAATAAGTAAATTACCTGCAGTGTTAGTAGCCATAGTAAGATCATCACCAGATATAGTAAGATCACCTGCAATAGTTAAGTTTCTTATACCAGTTAAGTCTTTGTTTGAGTCAACTATAACAGCTTTTGATGCTGAAACTGTACCTGGAGTTATACCGTCAACTAAATTTAATTCTGCTGTAGTAGACGTAACACCATCTAATATATTTAGTTCTGCAGTAGTAGAAGTTACACCATCAAGTATGTTAAGTTCTGCTGTTGTAGAAGTTACACCATCTAAAATGTTTAATTCTGTTGCTGTTGCTGTAACACCATCAAGTATATTTAACTCTGCACCTGTAGCAGTTATTGTAGTGCCACCTAAAGTTAAAGAACCTGATATGTCTACATTACCATTTATATCTACAGTAGTAGCAGCTATTTGTATTTCTGTATCAGCAACTAAATCTAACTGCCCATCAGTAGAAGAGTTAATGTATATTGCAGTGTCTCTAAATTGTATTTTTTCTGTAGTGCTTAGTAGTAGATCATCAGAAAACTGAAAATAATCTTCATCTTCCATCCAAGTAATAACACCATCATTTGAATTAGCATTAAATGTAACAGCTATATCGGTATCTGCACCTGTACCCATACTAATAGTATTACTAAATAATGTAGATATAGGACCACCATCACCTGCTGTGCTACCATCATGTTTGTGACCTGTACTTACGTTAAAAGCTGCTAATATAGCATTAAACTCATTATTAGTATGAGCTGCTGTAATTGTATCTCCTGTAGTATAAGTTGATTGTCTTGCTGAATAACCTGCCATTGCTTATCTCCTACCTGCTGCTGCAAATTCTAAACTAAAACCTCTTAGTGAATAAGGTGCTGAGGTTTCATTTTGTTTTTCTGTAAATTGGACTGCTACTGCAAATCCTGAACCTGTTATAGGTTGTCTAACTAGTATAAATTCTGCACCACCATATATTGAACTTCCATATGTTGCTGATCCATATAATGCTAAATCTGCTATTTCTGTAAATGGTATACTGTTTGGATTTAGTACATCTTGTGAACCAAAATCATATTCTAAACCTAAGTTAGTAGTTAGCTCACCTTCTGGTCTATAATTTAATATTACTCTGTGAAATCTTTTTCTAATACCAGGGTCGCCCATAGTTAAGTGTGCTGATTTAAATCTAGCTTCTAAACTTATTGTATCATTAGAAGCATTTGTAAAAGTATTACCAGATTCTTGTTTATATACATAACCATCATAACCACCATGCACTATAGTTTCTACATCATTTATATAATTACTATCTGCACAGTTAGGTTTTATTCCTCTTATATCAGAATACTCCCACCTATCGCCTTTAAATACAGCTATAACTCCTTTACAATCTGCTTCAGCACCTTGATCTGCAAAAAATATTCTATATTGTGTTTTAGCTTTTATAACTACAGAGTTTATTTTATCTGCTACAGTGCTAAAATTTAATTCTGTAAATCTTCTTTGTATAGGTCTAGATATAACACCTAACTCTACATCACCAATTTTTTCTGTACCTGCAATAGTTCTTAAACCATCGGCAGCTAAAAAAATAATATCACCGCCTACTTCTTGTATGCTTTGCGGTGCAATACATCCTACATTAGTTGTAACTGGTTGCATTTGAAAGTCTGATATACTGTTTCCTACTATTCTAAATATTGCATTATCACAAAACACATAAAGTTGTTCTCTAAATACTTTTAATCCTGTTATATTACCTGTTACAGATATAGAACCTGCACCTTTAGCAGCACTAAACTCTCCCTCTGCATATGGGGCAGAGAATATTACTTTTTGTGGTGTAGCAGACATGCCTGCATAAAAAGCATGATTTCTAAATATCTTTACAAACTTAGGGTTAGCAGGTGCTCCTGTGCCATTTATATCTGTTACTGAACTATTGTTGTAAGAAGATGCATTGTTAGCACCATCAGCCCATATTATTTTATCTGTACCATCCATATTGTATGTATCAAAATCATATCTACCTGCACTAGTTCTACCAGAATCTATTTGTGTTATAGAACCATTAGATGTAGGCACTCTAAATACTTCAGTACCTCTAGCAGCTATAACTTGATCTTTATATACAGCAGCCATAAGAATAGCACCTGTAGTGCTTCCAGATGTAATTTCATTTGTATTAAATTTAGTAAAACCTGAAATACGCCTATACCCACCACCAATATCAGGTTCAAAATTTCTTAACTCCATAGCTTCTCCTGGCTCCATCTCAAACTGTGACTTGTTCAAGACTAAACCGCCTCTAAAATTAACTACAAATGGGTTCAACATATCTGCCATTAGACTGCAAACATGTAATTTTTACGGTTAAGCAAATCGGTTCTCATTCTTTGTAAGCCAAAACTATACTCTTGTAAGTATATTTGTGCTAGTTGTGGGTCAGAACGTGTAAGTAAAGTATAGTAAGCTGCCCTTTTTACTATAAGGTCGTGGTAACGAGTTGGTAAGCTAGGCGTATCGCTTGAACCAGATAAATCTGTAGGGGCAGTATAATAATCATACTCCACTGTATAAGAACTTTTATCTGGAACAGGTGATACCCCAAACGTAAGTGCTGTAGCAGAACTAGTGGTCCTGTATACACACTCAGGTTCTGAAAAATGATCTGGATTTTGGTGTTTGTCAGTATTAGCGACACGTTGTCTCCACTCATCCTCATTTAAATATTTTAAACTTTTAGGATGAAAATTTTCTTTTACGCTTACGTTATCTACAAGTACTGTGGAAGATGCTGTAGAATTTTTTATTGTTAAAAAGTGTTGTGTAGCAGATGCGTCAAAAGTAAAATTGTGATAACTTAAATCACCTTCATCATTTGATCCACCTGCAGATGTATATGTTCCTGTTGCTACATCAGTAGCTAGTGCACTTGTGCCTACAGAAACGTCTAAACTAGGGCTAACGGCTGTTCCAGATTCACTAGCATTTTTCATAGCAAATGATACCATGTATTGCCTACCCCTAGTTAAAGAAACCGCTTGATAAACTGCGGATGTTCCTGAACCTGCCGCTAAAGATAGTGCATCAGTAGAATGTGTTGCTGAACCAGTGCCAGAATTAGATGTAGTCCAACTATTTATATTGCTATCATATGTACCATTAGTTATAAGTTCTGTAGGTAATAAAATAAAACTATCCCAGTCTATTGTATTAGCATCTGTTGGTGCTGTATATTCCGATATACCTGCTGTTAATGCAGATGTGCCTGAAGCTATTAAGTAAGACCACTCTACCTCAGAAGTAGCAATATCTCTTATAGATTTGTTTATGTTTTCTTTTACTGTATTTTGTATACCTACAGTAGCTGCTGCCGAAGATAAATCTGCAGAAGTAGAAAGCTCAGGTTCGTTTAATTCTACTAATACTTTATTTACTAATGAAAGAAATGATGCCATGTTTTGCCTACGTTGTTAATGGATTATAAATTAATTCTACACCTACTACTGCGTGTATTGTATTTGCTGTTCCTGCAGTAACTGTTACTTTATCTCCTGCTTCTAATACTAAAGTTATATCTATCCAGTTTATAAAACCTTCTCCTGTTATAGATGTTTCACCTGATAAAGCATAATATGTAGTAGCAGATAAATCGTAGTATTCTATCTTAGCTGTCTTGTTTGATGCATTTACATTTGCTACGTTTATAAATTTTACTACACCTTTAAAATTAGTAGGGCACTCAAATACATCTGTTCTATTTGTATCAGATGGTGCTGCACCTGCAGTAATAAACGTATTGTTCATTTTAATCGTTTGATTTTTTAGTTTCGATTGAAATTATTACTTCTTGCTCTTTAGGTATATCTGCAGATATATTAATTGCACTTGCTGCACATCCTGTAATTGTAAAACCTAATAAAGCTATTATAAATATGTTTTTCATTGTATATCCTATAAAAAGTGGGGAGAATTAACCCCCCACCTTAGTTGATTGTTAAGCGTATGTATCGCCTGTAGCGTCATCACCGACTGGACCTTCACAGTCAGCCATTAAAGCCCATACTCGAACTTTAGAGTTAACGTCTGCAGTAGCAACAGTCACATCAAGTGTGTCTGCAGCAGGATAAGATACAAACATTTCTGCAACAGCATCACCAGAAGTCATAGCACCTGCAGAAGTTTGAACAGCAGCAGCAACATAAGTTACTGTACCATCTCCTAATGCAAGTGTACCTGTTCCAGTACCTGCTGTTATTTTATCAATGCCTGCATTTAATACCACTGAATTAGCAGGGACATTAATTGCTTGGTAAACATCACCACTTGTTAAAGCAGTTGATGTTCCATCAATAACAGTTGTTTGTACATAAACTTTAGCAACAGCATTACCTGCAACGTGACCTGTAGTGCCTGTACCGCCTGTTTTAGTTAAAGTAGCCATTAGTTATCCTCCTTCTAATCTATTTTAACGAAGGCTTTTGCAATGGATTCAGTTCTTAAAACTTTTCTTCCATATACATGTAAGCCTCGAACAATGTCAGCGAAAGATTCAGTGTCTCTTACAACTTCTGTTTTAGCAATTTGTGAAGCAGTAGATACACCGCCTTGGTGTCCTGCTAACACTTGATAAACGTCAGAAGTACTAGCAGCAGGCATATTGTTTGACTTATAAAGTCTAAAGCCATTTACTAGCTGAGGAACTACTAAACCATTTCTTAATTGAGAACTACCTTCATTTAAGAAGTTAGCATCAACTAATTTTGAGCTTGTTTGTGATAGTTGTTCAAAGAAAATCGGAGCAGCTACAGCCCAACGGTTGTCCGTAGGAACGTTTCCGTCATCTAGTAATCTTCCTAGACGAGCAAGTACGTTAATAGGATCAACTTCATCGGTATCAAAACCAGTGTCGATTGAGTTTGTTGCATGATCCGCACCAAATGTATTACCTGAAGTAACACTTGAAGCGATATTTGAAAGAACCTCTGCATCATAGTTGTCTTTAAGTGCATATGCACCTGCTGACGTTGCTAATGTTTCAAAATTAACATGTCCTTGTCTTTCTTCAATGTCGTCTACTTTAAAAGCAAATGCGTTAGCTTTATCAATAGTTAATTGAATTTCATCATCTGCTAGGTCTTGCGTATTAACTGCAGCACCTCTAGAGTATGAAGAGACAGAGATTGTTGGTTCTTTTATTATTCTTACAGTATCGCCAAAGTTTTCAATTTCTCCTGTATAGTCAGTGTTGGTAATATCCTCAACAACTGAAGCTTTACGGAAGAATTTAAGAACTTTTTGACTGTAAATTTCAGGTAAAAAATTACCTGAAGGCAGATTAGTATAACCTGCTGAACTTGAGATAGCCATAATCTATATCCTTGTTAGTTAAAAGTTAATAAACTAACGGATTCTGCCCTCTCTTCTTGCTAAGTCGATTTCTTTTTCGTACTTTTCAAATTCGTGAGGTTTCATCCGTCTGATTTCCTCAGAAGTCCACTCTTTCTTGCCTTTACTAGGTTCCGTTTTCTTTTTAGTTGGAACGTATTCAGCAGCAGAAGTGTCTTTCCGTTTTGATGTACGATTAATACCTTTATCAGCTTTATATAAGTCTAGTACTCTAGAAGCCCATTTTGCATCTGTGTTATTCTTAAGAACTCCATCTGCAATAGATGGTGGTTGTTCTTCTAGCCAGTTAATAAAATCTTCATCTGATTTAATAGTCATAAAGTCTGGATGTAATCTTAAAAGTTCTTGTTCAGCTTTTTGTTTAGTTAGCTGTACTCTTTCTTTTTTAAGTTCTTCAACTTCTGACTGCAGAGATTTAGTTTTATTATCTGCTTGAGAATATGCCACCGTTTCTATAACGTTGTAAACATCTGGATATTCCTTCTTAAACTTTTCTAGTTCTTCAGGAGTTTTAGGTGGTTTATAATTAATTCCACCGCCTGATGCTTGTTTTGCTAAATCTAAAAGTTCTTTTTCTTTTCCTTTAAACTCTTCTATTTTAGCGTCATAGTGTCTTTTTAAATCATCATACCTTTTTTTATAATCATGTTCAGGTTCTGTTGATTCGGTCTTCTCTACAAAACTGTCTGTTTTTGCCTGCGGAGTAGCCTCTTGCTGAATATCTTCTTCTGTGGTGTCCGCTTCTGGTTCATCTTCTAGTTTTTGCCTGTAAGCTCCTTGATATGGAACTGGTTCTAGGTCTTCTTTTTCTTTTTGGTTTTCTTCGTTCATCTGTACCTCAATGGGGGCTGTTGCTGCAGGTAGCCCATATTAGTTATTAAAGAGACAGGGTTGCTTTCGCAAGTAGCTGTCGATTAGGTGTTGGGTCTTTCACCAACTGACATAAGACCCCTGTTGTTCATAGTTTCTAGAACATTGGAGCCTATATATTCTGTTAATTTTTTAGGTATAATGTATTCACCGTTGTGTACATTAACTGGTACTTTACCACCAGATTTAAGATTTGTGCCTGCTTCGTTAGCTGCTCTTTGAACCATTCTGTTTATAGTGTCTTCACCATAAAGGGCTACTGCAGGCTGAGAAAGTACAAAATCTCCCTCTTTTAAAGTCATTGGAACATCATCTGCTCTTGCAGACGGTGGAGCTTTGCCTTCTTTATCGACAAGTCCGTAATTCTTTGTTTGGTTACTATTATACAACACTTTTGAAGTTTTGTCAAGAATTTTTCCGCCATCTTGCATAAAAGTAAAATTACTCATATCAAAACCAAATTTTTGAGTGTCTGCTTGTATTTCTTCTGCAGATTTTACTACTCCTGTATAATGTGTTAAATCTGTAATTTTGTTTTCAGCAATATATGCTAAATCAGCGTACAAAGATTCATACATAGCTTCTAAACCTTCTTTTGTAGGTTGAAAAAATCTACGATAAACTCTACCACCATCCTGTGTGGATTGATCCTTACCGTTATAGTAGTCTGGTCTATTTAAAAGCATTTCTCTAGCAGATAAACCTTCTTGATCTACATTACCTATAGTATAATATACTCCTGCACCTTTTTTACCTTGGGAGTAGTGTATTTGTAAATCACCTTTAAAATTAAAACCTGTTGTTTTTTCTAACTCTTGCATATAAGGTATCATAGGAGATAATAACTTTTTAGAAAATTCTACGTTAGATGGGTTTGCTTTACTAGGATCATAATCTCCCTGTGAATAGGTGTTCATTTTAAACTCATCAAAATCAAATGAAGCGTAACCTGATTTATATGAGGGTTTAGATGCTGTTAAAAATTGTAAAGCCATTGCTGCAATACCTAATATGGGGTTTACAGAAAACATGTAAGATGTTGCTCCTGATATAGCTGCTTGTTCTACATCTCCAGTTCTTAAAAATGATACTACTGCAGCTATTGCTGCTGCACCTACTGCACCTTGAGCATCGGCTGCAGTTTCAAAACCAGGAAGTTTTTCAACACCTAGAAATGAACCCAACTGTTCAGCACCATATTCTGTAATTAAATGTTGTACACCTGCAGTAAGAGCAGCCTCCTCATCACCGCCTAAAGCTAGTACACCTGCTATAGAAGCTGCAGCACCACCAAAACCTCTCCATCTTGTAGCAGTAGCTTCGGCAGCAGCATCGGCAGCCGTTTGACCTCCTCCTGCGTTTATTATAGCTTTACTAGCAGCTTCTCCTGCCTTTAAAGCATAAGACTCTATAACTTCAGTCTTAATAAACTGTGTACCACCTGCAATAGCAGCCTTTCCTGCATCGCCAGTAGCTACACCTACTAATAGTGCTGCAGTAAATTCATCATATAAGTCTCTTAGTGTTACATTGTATGTGCCATCTTGCAGAGTAAATAAGTGTTTGTCTCCTAATTTTGCTATAGCTTCTTTTATATTATCAAAAGCAGAATTTTCTGCTCCATAATAAATATCTAAATTTGCATCTAAAGTATTATGTGGAGGATATTTTTTAGGATCACTCATTATTTCTTCAGCTACAGTTCTAGGAACACCTCTTTCTACATAATCTGCTACACCACCATAATAAATATCTAAATTTGCATCTAATGTATTACTTTCAGGATATATGTTTCTATTATTTGTAAAAGTATCAGATACTGTTTTAGAAATACCCCTATCTTGATAAAGGTATGTTTCAGCTTTAGCACCCTCTCCTACCATTACGTCACTTAAAGTTCCTAAAGTTGTTAATGTAGCTAGTTCACTTTCACTTAAACCTGAATCTGTAGGAAGATTTATTGCATTAGAGTCACTAGTTAAATTGCTAGTATCTGTATAATCTAATGTAGCTTTTTTACCAAAACCAAATAAATTTTCAAATGAATCAGATACTCTAGGGCTTACGTAACCTTCTGGTGGTCTGAAAGAGGATGTTTTTACTTTAGGTACATCTACAGGTTGAGTATACTGCATAGTCCTTTGTTCAAAATTTGCACCACTTTCGCCAGGAGCAGGGTTTACAGAATAAAAACCTTGTGTTGTATCTACTGTATTTGCATTAGAAATGTTATCTACAAAACCTGTAGGTTGTACTGTTTCTGTAGGTAAGACTGAAGATGTAAGGTTTGGTTGAGTTATGTTTTCTTTTACTTCTCCACCTTCTTGAAAACCAAAGTCTGCCATAAATCCAGGTGCCATTTGTTTTGCTGTAAAAAATGCAAAAGGGTTAGACCCTGCTACAGTTTTTTGATATGCAAGACCTAATAATGGAGTATCAGCTATAGTTCTACTTGTTTCAGAAGCAACTTTATAAATGCCTTTTAATACTTCATCTACAGTTTGCCCTTCATATCTAACTTCTGGATTTAACTTTTCTAATTCTTCTATCTTTGGTTTATTTATTTCTACTGGAATACTTTTTATATCTTCAGCTAAAGATTGATCTACCTCATGCATGCGTTCAAGAAACTGTTTATTATTACTAATTGAACGTAATACTTCTAAATTTGAAGGATCACCCCTACCTGCATAATTTGAAAAATCATTCATAAATGAAAAATCATCTCGAGGAGCTCTTACTACAATTTCGTCTATACCTCTAGGTTTTGTCATCCCTTTTAGCTTCCGCCCTCACCCTGTCCTGTAATTGGAGTAACATTCCCAGTAAAGCCGCCTTCCCCTGGAGTTGGCGTAGTTCCTGTTCCGATTGTGCCACCACCAACGCCTGATGGGTCAGCAGGATTTGCTCCTGCAGGAACTCCTTGAGGGGCTCCCATGTTTGGTTGTTGTTCACTAGGGGCAGTAGTCTCTTCGCCAGTTGTTTGTCCATTGTTCAATCCTTTCAGCATTTCAGCAAATATTTGTGCTTCATTCATGTCATTAACTAGTTCGTCAGGGTCCATGTCCTGAGCTATAGCTAACTCTTTAATCAACGTAGGTAATTTAACAAAAGGAGCAAGCATAGGATTAGTTACTGTTTGTAGTAACATTGTTAATCTTTGCGATCTTACTTCTTTCATCATTACAGACGATGTACCTTTAGGCTTGATCTCCAAATCACCCATTATGTCTTCTTCATCCTCTGAAAACTGCATATTCCACATAAACATACTTTCTCCTAGAGGTCTTAGAAGATGGTCATCTATATTTTTAATTACGGTTTTAATACCTAAAGAGGCAGAACCCATTAACATAGATAATCCTGATGCAGTACGACCAGTGCCAGTCACGCCTGTTTGTCCATGACTTATACTTGGTATACCTGTTTCTTCGTCAGCAAGTTGTCTTGCCTTATCATACATTTGTAAATTTTCTACAGCAGTGCTCGGAAACTTAATTCCTGTAATACCTGTACCAGGAGCACCTGACTGTCTTCTAAATATCTTTCCAGGGTATATATCCATAGACTGCCCTGGAACCATCATGTTTTCATCTACTTCAAAAATAAGATTACCTGCTAATGCTAAATTATCAATAGCCATACGTACATGTCCATTCATAAGAAGCTGTGCATCCTCCATATTTTCAGCTACACCTATACCAAAAAATCTATATGGGTTTTTTTCGTAAGGCACAACTTGATATGGTAATCTTTCTGGTACAAATGGGTTGAGAACTACTCTTAGTATCTCATTACCACAAATCCAAGCATTAATATGCACTTGATCTAGGTCAGATGTAGATTCTGGTATGTCTAATTGTATTTCTTTAGCCATTTTAGCATCTAAAACACCCCAATATTCTAATACTTCATAACGACCTTCACTGTATGTAGGATCATTATCTGCATATAAATCATGCTCAAAATACCTTTCTTCGTATTGTGTGCCCATATATAGTGATGCTTCTATAGCATCTTTATCAAAAAATGGTCTATTAGCAAGGTCACGTAGCTGTGATCTGTTCATTCTATGACGTTCTACTACATATTCTGCATCATCTAGGCTTACAGCAGAAGGGTCAGGATATAAATCCCAACAAGAAACAGCATTTAATCTAGGCACTAACTTGTCTTGTGGGTCATAGAATCTAGTACCATCATCATCTTTAGACCATTTGTGTATTACTTTGTTGTGGTTAAAGGGTCCTTTAACAATACCTGTACCTAACAAACACTGTTCAAAGATACCTTTTCTGAGTTCGGAAACTGCTGAAGCATCTAGTAATTGGTCATGAATTAGTTTCTCCATTTTACGAGCTGCTTCCTTAGCAGGAGATAGCTGTGGTTCTCCTATGTTAGATGGTCCTGCAGCAAGATTAGCTTCAGCCATATCTTTTTCATATGGACCTAATTCTAATTCTTGTTGTTGTGGTTCTGTAGCTTCAAAAGCTCCTGCAGGTAAGTCTCTACCATCTCCTTCAAACCCATAAGGGTCTAGTCCTTGTTGTTGATCTAAAGGCGTTTCTAGGTGAACAAACTCTTCTATGCCTTCAGGCACAGGAGTAGGGTCTACAGAAATCGGAACTTTACCATTAGAAAAAAGTATATCTACTAACTGTCCAAAAGCAGCAAGCACTTTTACTTTTGTTATTTTAACAGTAACTTTAGAACGTTCTGATTGCCTATAGTCTTCACTATCTTCTGAAGTACCTCTATAGTTTTTGTAAGCACGTAACCAACGTTGTTCATCAGCCAAACGACCATCTTCTGCTTGTTTATACTTTGATCTTATGTAGCCTGCTAAACCGACCATTTCCTCATCGGTAATGTCTTTTTGTTCGCCAGTGCCTATTAGTTCACCTATCTCAGCCATTTTAGTAGTCTTTTTCGTCAGCTAAAGCCATGAAGTTAGAATCTATTTGATTCTTACCTGAAAGGCTTGCAGCGTTAACAGTAGACTCTTCGGATGCGGTGTATTTTTTATTAACCCAACTCTCCATTTTTTCTCTAGAAAGTTGTGCTTCATTTTCCATACCCATATCACCCTGTTTGTATTTGCTCATTAACGGCATTTTCTTCTCCTTGTTGGTTGGTTGATAAATTTAACTTATTCATTTGATTTCTTATTTCTTCTGCTTTAGGGTCTTTAATAAATTTTTTAATTATTTTGCCCCCATATTCATCTTCTATTCTTTGTGCAGCATCTCTTCTTCTTTGAACAGTAGCTTCTCTTTCAGGAAGAAATTTAGTTATTTCTTCATCTGATGTTCTTCTTGCAATGTCTGGAGCAGCACCTGCTAATTCAGATTCACTTAATTCTTCCATTGCACCTGCAAAAAAATCTGGGTCTCCTGTACCGAAAGCACTTGCTGCAATAAAACTTCTTCCTACATCTTTAAGTTTTTCTTTATAAACTTCTCTAGTAGTTACTTCTTTTTCAGGTGCTTTTGTTTTACTTATTAATTTAGCTATTACTTCTGGTGATGATTTTTCTAAAAAAGTTCTTGTTTCTTCAGGATCAGCACTAGGAGTAAACCCTAATTCGTCTGTTGGTAAAAGGTTTCTACCTAAAACATCTTTACCTAGAGTGCTCATATCAGCAAAATAACTTCTAGTTCCTAATTCTATAGCAGCCTCAAGACCAATAGCCGATGCTCTAGCACTAGTGCCATAAAAAGGAATTATAAAAGCTGCACCTTTTCCAAAACCTTTTAATGTAGTATTTAATAATTTTACATACTTGTGTTCATTTGTAGGTTTATATCCACCTTTTATAGTTTGTTTAAAATCTCCTTCTGTTGTATCTTCTACATCATCTATATCGTTAAATATAACAGCAGACCTTTTTGCAGTTCGTTCTATTCCTTTTGCTACTACGATTTGGTCTGGATCAGGGTAAGCAGCTTGAAATACCTGATTAAAACCAGTAGATCGTATTTCAGGAACAAAAGGTGTAGATGTTCTTAAATCTACAGTGCCATCTTTTTTAAACTTAATTTTTTCTTTTAATGGAGTTTCTAAATCCCCATCTTTTAATAATTCTTGTTCAGAAAAAAATACTACATCATCTATAATACCTTGATCATTAAAAAATTGTAAATAAGGTTCAAGCCTCATTCTGTTTAACACTTCTTCTGGATATATTCTTTTTAAGTTATCACTAACTTCAGGAAAAGCATCAGGGTTATCATTAATTACTGATTTAAGATAGTCTTTACTAATATGACTAAAATCTTTATTATCACCTATAGGCTGAATAGATATAGCAATTCTATCTACTATTTCTCTTATATTTAAATCTCTACCTGAAAGATTGGAATATCCTACAGAAAATTTTTGACCTTGTTTAGTTTTTAAAAAATTATCTAAAGCATCCTCTATCATTACTTTTTGATATTTAAATCTTTCTGCACCTGAGTTAGCAACATTAGGAGGATATTGTAAATAATCTAATTGGTCTACTATTCTTTTTGTTAAATAATCAAATCTAGAAACTTCTTCTAAAGTAAGAAATATATCATTTACAACTTTTTTATCTAACTTTAATTCTGCACCTTTATTACCTAAAAATTTTGTTCCTGAAAATATTTCAGACAAACCTTTACTGTTATTATCCCAACTACTAGAATCCCAGTCTAACATGTCTCCTGCATTGTATTTATATATAGCTGCTTCATCTAATAAATTACCTAACATTTTCTTAACATTATTATTATATCTATTAAAATCTAAAGCATCTATAGATTCTTCTACAGCTTTTGTTGCATTATTTTCATCTAGTATTATATTCTTTTTAATTTTTGTTTCAGATTCTCTATCATACATATCATCAATAGCATCTGTTTGTTTTTTATCAAATACTGCCTGAGCTATTGCAGCCTTGTTCCAATTACCCATCCTAGCTCTATCTATTTTTTCTTTTGTAGAATAGTCTGGAAAATTTCCTATAGTAGGTTCTTTTGTACCTTTAGGTACTTTTATATCTAATTTATCAGAAGTTACACCTAATTCTATTTGTTTTAGTCTATCTACCTGATCGTCTACAGATAGTATCTCTACACTGGGAGCAAATTTTTGATTAAAACTTTTACCTGATTGTTTGTACCTACTTGTTTTTGTAAACTTAGAAATCTCTTCGTCTGTTTTTAAATCTATTTGTTTAATATTCTGCTCTACTATTTTTTTATTTACAATTTCTTTTTTTCTATTTATTAATTTTATGTTTTCATCTATCTCTATATGTTTTTGATAAGTTCTATCATATTCATAAAACTGTCTTTGAAAATCTAAATGAGTATCTAATATGTCTGCTTGTTCAGGAAGTATGTCAAATTGTTTTATGATACTACTTCTAGGATTTAAAGCATCAGAAGCATAAAATACTTTCATTAAGTTATCTTTATGACCTAATATTTCTTGAACATATTTAGAATCAAGACCTGCTTGTATAGCCATAGTAGCCCAAGCCTTTCTAAATTTATGAGTTTTTTCTCTGTTCCATACTTTAATATCAAACAAGGCTTCACCGTTGGGTCCTCTTTTTTGTAATACTTTGTCTAGCCTACCTAAGACTACATTATCAGATACAGGTTTTGATATATCTGTAGGTGATGGAAACAACAGAGAATTAGGTTTTAATTTTTTTAATTTTACTAATTCCATTAAATCTTTCTTCATAGTTTTAGACATAGGCACTATTCTTTTCTTTTTACCTGAACCTCCCTCACCTTTGCCTCTTTCTATATATATTAAGTTTTTGTCAAAATCTATTTCTTTTAATTTTAAAGAACTAAGATCACCTACTCTAGCTCCTGTATGTAATTGCATCTTCATTAAAAGATAATAATCATCTCCCATATTTTTTAGTTCATCTAAAACTGCATTGACACTTATAAAATCTCTGGCATTTTTTTTAGAAACACTTATCATATTCATGCCTGATTCAATTACATTAGATTTAGGCAGATTTTTTATGTTGTTTTGCATAGCCTTATATTGCTTTTTTTGCAAAGGAGACCAATCACTTTGATCTGAGTTAGACCATTTGATTGTTTCATATCCGTATGTTTTAGTTGCCATCTAATATCCAAATATAGGGTCTTGCACCTCATACCTATCAAACTCTTTAGGTTTTCTAAACCTAGGATGATAGTATGGGCTGTTAACTAATCTTGTCATGCACATATATCTTAAAGCATCATAAGCATGATCTTCTGCTTTTGTATCTACATCCTCTGGGTTTGTTTTACTTAGAGGTAGTGTAGGTAAAGTTCTTATCAACTGGCTACAGTGATTAAATATTCTAAGTCTAGGTTCTCCCATATCATTCATACCTAAACGTTTGTGCATCTCTATCTTACCTGCCAGTCTGTCTCTGTTAGAAGCCATCCATCTTAGGTTAAACCTATTCATGGATTCTGCTATACTTAAACCATGTCCTGTTCTACTAAAACATGATTCGTCTAGCACTGCTGTTTGCATGGTAGGATCATCATACTCTAATTCCATAATCCTCTCTGCTAACCCTTCTCCTGTGTAACCTTTTCCGTAAAGCTCTCTATATATCCATAGGTTACCATCATAATCGACAGCCCCCCATAAAACACAAGAAGGACTAGAGTAACCATAATCTGCAGCCCTAATACGAGCCCAAGACCTAGGAATCTCAAAGGGGTCAACAACATGTACTGTACGATCAAACTCAGCAAATGCTGCACCATCTGTAACATCCCAATCTCCATCTAATAGTCTTCTTCTCTCTACTTCTGGTAGAGAATATAACATAGCTTCATATTCCCCTGAAGCTATAAGATAGGGGTTATCCGTTAGTCTTGCAGGGATGAATCTTCTTTGGAAGAGGGGTTTTCCTGCTTTTTCTTGGGCTGAGGCTCCGTATCTGAGGATAGTACCTGATTCAACATCTTTAGCCCAAAAAGGCGTATTTGGTTCGGCAGCATCAATATACATCTTTTTAACCCACCAACCACCCATTCCACCTGGGTTAGCTGTGCAACGCATGTACGGTATAATGCTTTGATCCGTTGTACGGAGTCTTGAACGAAGGTACTCCCATACGTAAGGAGTTGGGTAATGCGTGATTTCATCAATCGCAATCCAGTTAAAACTTTGTCCTTGATATCTTGTAACATCTGTGTCCCTATCTAAATATGAAAATAAAATCGTAGCCCCTGATGGGAATACCCAAGTCGATTTACTTTCTCTAAATATAGCTTCTGGGAAAGCCTTTTTATATAGTTGCCTACTCTTGTCTATAAGCTCTGTTAGTTCGCCCAATGTTCTTCTAAGAAGCAACCCTCTATGGTTTGGGTTGTGGGCATATCTTAATGCGTCTGCAAGTAAAGCATATGATTTACCTCCACCTGCTGCACCACCATAAAGAACATCACGTTCAGGTGCTGCTAAGAACTCCATCTGAGGACCTGGATTCGGTTTGAACGCTACTTCCTGTTCTGCAACAAGCTTTTTCACTGCTACAGGAGCATCTGCAAGCACATCCTCTGTCATTGCAGCTTTCCCTTGTATCGCCTTGTCCAAGTGTTTGAACTTTTCTATCTTCTCTTTCTTTAATTGTTTCTGCCTCGATAGTTGGTTCTTGTGTTTTTTAATCTTCTTATCTCTATACCGCAACTGGGCTAGAGCAGCTCTACGAGCTTTTTCTTTAGCTGATAATCTATATCGACCTTTCTCTCCTTTTTTGAGTTTAGGTCTTCCTTTCTTAGGTGTTTCCAAGTGCTTCAGCCTCTACATCTGATAAGTCTAACGCTTCTGCTTTTTTTGCAGGTAACAAAACAACAGCATGTAAATGTTTGTTTTCTGTTACTACCTCTTGTCGTTTAGATATACCACACCTATCAAGTATGTCAGTTGCTGCTTCAAACCTAAGTTTCTGTCTAGCTATTGGTTCTTCTGTTGTTCCTGATAAAGCATCCTTTATCTGTCCTACTGCATTAGCTGTTGTCGTTGCTAGCAACTCTTTTGCTCTGTCTATAATGTGAGGTCGCATAGCTTTCGATACTGAAGACCTTGAGGACTCCGAATAGCCTGCTTGCAATAGACTTTGGGTGATATTCCCAAAGGTTTTTTCTCCTTCCGCAAAGTATGCGTCAAGAAAATTTTGTTGTTTTTTTGTTAACTCTTGTGATTTTTTAGGTTGTGGTGTTAACATTATCTTGGATATACCCTACCGCCATTGGCGTATCTTTTGTTTTGTGATATATATTTCATAACTCCACCTTCTCTTGCAAAGGTTTTAACATTAGTAGGCTTACCTCCTACTCCTTGTGCTTTTGATCTTTTACGTCTTACAGCACTAGCTATCTGTTTTTTAGACATTCTGTTTGCTTTAGCTCTAGGAACACACTTAGGATATTTTCTTTTAGAGCCTTTAGCAGACTTTCTACCACAAGATTGAAACTTACCGTTTTTCTTTTTGGCTCCTATGTCTACCCAGTCTCCTTTAGGTCCTTTACCAAACCATTCTTTTAGGCTCACTTATATCCTCCGCCACGTTTTTTGTATGTGCGAACTAACCATGCATTAGCATAGGCTGAAGGGTAAACATCAAATTTTCTTTTAGCTTCTGCTTTTACCCTAGCGTACAAAGAAGGGTTATTAGGAGTAGGACCGCTTTTTTTTTTCTTCTTTTTCTTTGCTGTAACTTTAGTTCCTTTTTTCATGTTTTGAATAGGACCACCTACTCTTTTAGATGGTCTAGCTTTTTTCTTTGCAGTCTCAGATAAATCTTTAAAATGAAATAGTTTTTTACTATTTTTAGTATGAGTTTTACCTGTGTGCAAAGTACCATCTGACATTTTGTGGGTACTGCCAGTCCATTCTGTACCATTTCTTAAGTAATGTTTTACGCCTTTTGCCATGTTAACACTTCCACCTTCTTCTTGCCTGCCTTATGCGAGAGTTTGGATTATTCCTTGTTTTGGCAGAACTTCGTTTTAGTTGACCTAATGATCTCGCACAATAACTTTTTCTTCTTTTAGCAGCTTTACTGCCTTTTTTTACTTTGCCAGTTACGGCTGTTTTTAACTTAGAGCCAGGATTTGCTTTACGATAAGCTCTAACTCCTTTAGCTGTCATACCTGCACCAGACTTAGTAGGTCGGTAATTAGCACCCTTACCTTTAGTAGTTCTACGTATAGGGTTTTCTTTTTTTCTAGCCACTACGTAGTTCCCATAGGTTTTCTTGGGTTGGGCATATTAGCACTTCCACCATACTTCTTACCTTCAGACGTATAGGTTTTCATTTTGCCACCAATAGACATTTTTCTTCTGGTCTTACATACGTTACCGCCTGTGCCCATGTCCATATTTTTTTTAAATCCTTTAGCCCCTACTTGAATAAGATAATCTTTTCTGGTAACTTTATCGTCACCGCTTAGGTCAGTTAGACCACCAGTTTTCATATTCTTGGCTGTTCTGGCTGCAGCAGCAAAATCTTCTTCTTTAGGTGCACCTGGGTCACCTTTCTTTCTCATCTTTTTGCCACTTCTTCTTCTTTTGTTTATGTTTTCATATAGTGACATTACATTTTCCCCTTTGATGGGTATATTTTACCACCGTTGGCATATCTTTTATTCATGGATGCGTACATCTTTCCACCGCCCATCATGCCATTCTTTTTTTTCTTTTTAGTAACCATGCTACCATACATCATGTCTTTTTTCTTTTTATCACCATGGACCATACTTCCGCCCATCATGCCTTTTTTCTTTTTAACTGAACTACCGTACATCATACCCTCTCTGTCTACTTTTAATTTTTTAGGTAACTTCTTACCTTTAGCTTTAGCTGTCTCTCTAATACTTTTTGAACCTCTTAAGTCAGTGCCCATTTTGTACTCAGCATCTGACATAGACATTTTTGTATCTAAAAGTTTATCTAAAATTTTTTGCTTAGACATCAGTCCTGTTTCATACATACTTACGCCTTTACTTAAATCTCCTGCTTTTAAATCGCCTGTTTTTTGTAGATTCTCTAACGTCTCAAAAAAATCTGATACTTGTTTTGCTGTTGGTTTCTTTGCCACTTCTATATCTCCTAATTATTTATTAAATGCCTACAGAAGGGTGGGGAGAGGTAGAGAAAAACGTTGCATCTTCCTATGGCTTGCAAGCTCTTTGTGGGTTACGTATACTACCTCTCATGGTAACCCCCTTCATGTACTTTATTATAGAACTAATGTTGCATTTTGTCAACACAAAAAAAAAATTTTACTTGACAGTATGAATATTTGCATGTACAATGGACTTAACCCTCCTGGGGTTAATACTATATATAGGTAGGCTTTTAATATCCCTCAGTTTTGACTGGGGGTTTTTTTATGTTCCCTATATAAAGGTAGGCAAAACTACTTGCGACTTATTCTCAACTAACTAAAAATTAAAAAAAATCTGGCATCTGTGTATACGTAGGTGTGGGTGGGGGGTAGTGTCGCTTGCGTACCCCAGAATGGCTGTAATTAGCCATTTTGCTTGATGCTTAATTAATCTTTTAATTAATTACATAGTCTTCCTTTTTTAAACCTTGCACAATTCCACCAGTAAAAGCAGCTAGAAAAAACAATCAATACATCATTACCATTAATCAAATACATTTCGCACACATACACGCCATTAAAGAACATTTTGACAAATTAATTTAATATTATTTAGGGTCAATCGAGGGGGGGTGGGCGTGTCCTTTTTAACTGTAATAAAGGGGGCACTGGGCAATAGTTCTTATAAGTTCAATAAGTTACATATTATTTAGGACAAAGAAAAACCCCCCTCAAATTAATGAAGGGGGCATGGGGAGGGAGCTCTGAAAGTAGGCTTTTATTTTACCAGTTTGTACTGGATAACCCTGTTAAATGGTTTATCACAATCAGAAGAGAGCAAGCCGTTCTCTTTTGCTATTGTATATTGTTTATTCCTATATCGTAAGCCGTCCTGTACTCTTAGAAGAAAGTCTTTCTCTTCATCTGTAAAATATTCAAAGTCATTGCAATCTTCTAAAGCACCATAAACGGCAAGCAATTCTTTAACAGTCATGTTTTCAATTTTACGCCTGTTGAAGTTATCACAATAAGCAAAAGCACTGTGAAAACTTGCAATGGCGTCATCTAAAGATTCGCACCTTGTGGGTGAAATACCCAAGTTTCTGTGTAGATACCTAGAAAATAATGTCTCTGTGTAACTATCAAACTCATTTCTTATTTCTTTATTTCTATTTTTATCAACCATAATTTTCTCCTGTAATTGGTTTATAAATTCAAGTTAATTTGATTTGTTTACTGGGTCAAGAAAAAACCCCCTAAGAAATTAATCAAAGGGGGCTACAGGGGAAATACTGAAGTAGGCAATTAGTCGTCTTGCTTACCTTGTTTCTTTCTATGCAAGCTCTCAGCATATGCCTTTACTTTGGCAAAGTCCTCTTCTGATAGAATTTCCTCATCCTTTCGCACTTCCTTGTCCAGTTCCATTAATGTCCTAGAAACATGCTCAGTGACATTAAAAGACAATTCGTTGAATGTGCCCATGATTGCAATTTGACTGGCAATATGACAACTTTCAAACTCTCCGCTCATCCAAGTCTGTAATCTTTTCATTATGTCAAGGAATGTATCTTGAGATTTTTTCTCTGCTTTAGTCTGTGGTCTATTCCTAGCACCAGTCATTTTTTTATACCTCCAAATTCTTCAGTTAAATTGTCAATCATATAGTCAGTCTTTGCCTTGATACTCATCAAATCCTCGACGGCACTTTTAAGGGTGCTATTGTTTTCCATGATTGATTTGCCAATACACTCAAGACGATTTTTTATTGTCATGGTGTAAAGTTTCAGCTCATTTTTTTGTTCTAAAGTCATTAATCACTCCTTATTGTTAAAAGATAAACCCCAACAGGGCTATACCTAAAATGACCAGTACAGCCCTGTAAATGCCTGAGATTAGCTCATACATAACTAACTAGCCAATTCAGTAAATAAAGGACTATCGATTGCCTTCAATACTCGACCTTCTCGTCTTAGTCTCGTCTCGTGCATTTTGCCCTTTTTTTGGTGCATAGTTTTAATTTGCCCTTCTTCATTTTCATAACTATCTAAGGAAGTGCCAGCGTGCGTTGACCAGTTTGTCAAGGCATTGTAAAGGGTGTATAAGTTTCTGCTCATACCAGTCTTTAACTCTTCCTCCCATTTATGAATAAGAAAGCCCAACTCTTTTTGATTATACTGTTTTTCAATGTCTTCATCATTGTCGACTGCTGTTTGTAATTGAACATTGTCAGCAAGTTTTTTCTTACATAGCACTTCTTTAAAGAAATGAATTACCTGCTCATCAGTCACCTTTGTATTGAGCCACCTTCTAAAAACATCACCTTGATTTGCAAAGTTGGAAACAGCATTTTTAATTTTGCTTACTTCCTCTTTATAATCGAATCCTGAGGTATGTTTTTTCATAGCGTAATATTGCCTTTCGCCACCGAATACCATTGAATTGCGGCAATAATCACGATAAGCACCAGTAAACACTTGAAATTTCCATGATGAGTTTGTTGAGTTCAATACATCAATTCGCATGTTTAACTTGCCTGTTCCTTCAATGTCCATTTCATGGTCAAGAAGGTGAATTGTTCGGATTGCTTTGGTATCTTCTTCATAGGTTCGGTCTTCAATATGAACCCTAGCTGTAGATATGTCCTCGCACTCAACAAGTTGGTCTGTTACTTCTTCAAATAATGGCAAGTGGTCAACTAGTTTGTAGTCCTTACTAGGCAGGCTAACAAAA
>MDTD01125950.1_pt1 | contig 31261 bp, 24 predicted proteins | sample 811221 | NCBI WGS metagenome assembly MDTD01 (sample SAMN05326646, study PRJNA326480) | marine metagenome | isolation source: seawater | place: Pacific Ocean: South West | collected 2011
ATTCAAATCTTGTTCGAGTTTCGCTCGAGATCCCAAATCTATCGAATGTTATTCTAAACAGTTAATTTCCAGAAAAATGTAAGCGCTTCATCAGTTCCACCTTTAGAAGAAGTGAGCATTTCTCCATCTTTCCAATATTCGTATATATTCTCTCCAATGTGACATTGGAAGAAAGAATTACTTGTCGCACTCAAGAAAATTATCCAAAATTCCTTTGCCTGATTCACTAATTCTCTCAATTTATCATAATCACCTTGAAAATCGAATGACCCCTCGCCTCCATCAATACTTATTGTTGTAGGATTTGGGATTGTAACTTTGAGATTTGACAGCTCCACCTCCTCCGAGTTGTATTTTGGTGATAAGAAATCTTCATGTTTGTCTTTCTCAGCATCTGAGATTGATTTAAAAAGACCTAAGACTCTAAAGAAATTAGTTAGCCACGAGAACATAATATCCCCTCGTGTGCCCCATTTATAGTTCATATGCAATATTAAATTAGATAGGAGATTTCAGTATAATAATCGATAACCACGGGTCCCATTGTAATGGAAGATGGTCATTCTTCTTCGGTTGATTCGGCTTTGTTTTTGATTCTAGGAACTACAACCCACAGCACTCCAATCACGTTTGTGTAGACAAGAGCGTACTCTAGTAGAGGATAGTCATCTAGAAATGGATTTGTACATACAGTCACTCCTTTCCACCAGGTATCCTGGGGAACTTCTTCTCCGAAAATGAATGTACTACCGAGCATCGGTGTTGCGATTGTTACGTTTTGCTCGGCTCCGTATGTGGAAACCAATTCCATTGGCTCATACCAGTGGTGCAAAGCTAGTTCGTATTTTGAAATGTGAATTGGGATAGAAACTGACGCATTGAGGTCGATTGCGGCCTGAATTACCTGGTCAGGAAGCATGTGTACTTGTTCCCAAGCAATGTTATACTGCCCTGCATCTAAGAACGCTAAATCGAACGGTCCATACTTTGCTGAGATATTCTTGAACTCCTCCATGTATCCAGTATCACCACTGAAGTAGATGCTTGTATCATAGAATTTGAACACCCAAGAGCCCCAAAGGGTTGCACTATTGTCGGTAATTCCTCTACCGCTAAAGTGACGTGATGGAGCGAATGCTGCAAACAAATCATCTGAAACATTGGTCTCATCATACCAATCAAACTCGACGATCTTATCCTCGTCAATTCCCCATTCCATTAGATGGAACTTTACTCCAAGTGGTACATAGAACATCGAATCTGAAAGTTCTCTGACCGTATTCTTGTCGAGATGGTCATAGTGGTCGTGAGAGATGAATACATAATCGATTTCTGGCAAGTCATCTACAGTGTATTCATCCTCATATGGGAACGGACTTGGGCCTAAGGAAAGAGGTCCTGCTCCACCGGTGCTGAATACAGGGTCCGTGATTATCGAGAACTCATTTGTGTGCAGTAAAACGGTTGAGTGGCCGAACCAAGAGACGCTGAATTCTCCTTCATCTAAATCCTTTAATTCGAATTTTTGCGAGGGCAGCACCTCATCTGGCGAGCGACAATTGTCGCTAACCATGTATTGACCTAATGTATCCCAAGTTGATGTTTCATCATTAGATAATGTAGTGGTTTCAACGTTCTCAAAAACCCCATCATTGTAGTTTGGCGAGTCGTATTCGGGCGCATCTCCACCAAAATCTTCTGAGAAATTTACCACGATTGTTGTTGCTAAAACCATAATCGCAACTAGTACTGCTAGGATTAGCGATAGGAGTTTGGCTTTCCTCTTTTTACTTGGTTTAGCCAAGTTTTTCTCTTTCTTTGTGAATAGTTTCGTTCTTGTCATCAAGTTGACTGCGAGCCAAAATACTGCAATTATAATCAGAATTATATTGATTGAGCGAAGGTTGTTTCCTTCCGCCCACAATACTAGAGAGGTGAGGAAGAGGATGTAGCCTAGAGCATCATTTCCTGGTTGGAGTAGCCTAGATGAAAACGAAGTTTCCACTGACTTATCAGTAGACGAATTGGCTTCTACCATGAAAGGCGGCGCCTAATTCTCACTTTCTAACCTTATTGCCAGTGATGACTCTCCAAATGCGCTGTAGAGGGTCGTAGTACCTGTCGACAACTCTCTCCTTCAATTGGATAATCGCATCATCTGTGATTTGGATTCCAGCTGGACAAACCTCTGTACAGCATCTGGTGATGTTACAGTATTCGACACCGAATTCCTTCTTAATCTCTGGAATTCTGTCCTCTTCATCAAGTGGATGCATCTCATATTGTGCGAGTCTAACCAAGTTGCGAGGTCCAGCGAACTCATCGAATAGTTGGTGGTCTCTCAAGACGTGACATGTGTTTACACACAGGAAACATTCGATACATTCTCTGAATTGCTGAACTCTGTGTGCCTCGTGCTGGTTGAATTCCCAATTTGGTGCCTCAGGTCCCTTGATTGGCTTAATTTTCTGAGCGACATCATAGTTCCAAGAAACGTCTGTGACGAGGTCCTTGATGTGAGGGAAGGTCTTCATTGGGCGGATTTCAATAGGTTGGTCAGCCGGAGTTTCTGCAACTACGTCAGACATCCTTGTCATACACATCAACCGAGGACGTCCGTTGATTTCGGCACTGCATGAACCGCACTTTCCGGCCTTACAGTTCCATCTAACCGCTAGGTCAGGCTCTTGCTCGTACTGTATTCTGTGCATGCAGTCTAGAATTACCATTCCCTCATCCAATTCGAGTTCATAGTCTTCCATTTCTGCATCATCGCCTTCTCCACGAAGGACCTTGAATTTCTGATTTTTACCTTTGAGTGACATCAGTTGCCACCTCCTTGTTCTGCTGCTCTTTCAGCAATCATTGCCTTGACTTCATCCAAAGCTTCTTTCAAATCGTCTCTGATTTCCTCAATTGGCTCTTGACGGATCTTGATTTCTCCATTCTCCATCCAACAAATGTTGAGATTCTTACCCCAGAATTCGTCTTCGTGCCCCGGGAAGTCATCACGGGTGTGTCCTCCACGACTTTCCTCTCTTGCTAGAGCAGCCATTGTAGCTACTCTTGAGATGTCTACCATGTTCTTGAGGTCTAACGCTTGGTGCCATCCGGAGTTATACTTCCTGCTGGTTCCAGGGAAGCAGGTCTTCTCTCTCTTCGAGAACTCATCCAAGTCGGTCAAAGCGGATTCTAATTCATCCTTGACACGGATGATGCCGACCTTTTCTTGCATCATATCACGCATTGCATCATAGATCAGACCAGGGTTCTCACCTTCGCCTCTCTCGAGAGGTGCGACCATCTCTTTGATTGCCGATTGAACCTGAGATTCATCGATGCTTGGTTGGGCCAAGTCTGCTGCTTGCTTTGCTGCGTGTTCTCCTGCTCTCTTTCCGAATACGATTAGGTCAGATAGCGAGTTTCCACCAAGGCGATTTGCGCCGTGCAGTCCACTTGCAACTTCTCCACAGGCGTACAGTCCAGAAACTGTTGTTTCTTGGGTTTCAGCATCGACGATTACTCCACCCATTACGTAGTGTGCGGTTGGGCCGACTTCCATTGGCTCCTTGGAGATGTCAACACCTGCAAGTTCCTTGAATTGGTGGTGCATTGACGGTAGTTTTGCTAGAATTGCTTCTTCTCCACGGTGAGAGATGTCTAGGAATGCTCCGCCGTGTGGGCTTCCTCTTCCTGCCTTTACTTCGCTGTTAATTGCCTTTGCAACGACGTCACGAGTTAGTAATTCAGGTGGGCGGCGAACTGTTGCAAGTTTGCCGGATACGACTTCCTCGACCCACTGGTCTGATTCCTCAATTGTTTCAGCGTGGTCTCTAGCGAACGCCTCTGGAACATAGTTGAACATGAAGCGCTCATTTTCGCTGTTCAGGAGTCTTCCTCCTTCTCCACGAACACCTTCAGTAACCAGAATACCTCTCACTGATGGAGGCCAAACCATTCCAGTTGGGTGGAATTGTACGAATTCCATGTCTCTTAGTTCAGCACCAGCCCAAAGAGCGAGAGCGTGACCGTCACCGGTGTATTCCCATGAACCGGAACATACAGACCAACATCTGGTGATTCCACCGGTTGCTAGAACAACCGATTTCGCAGAGAATGCGTGGAAGTCTCCGTCTACTCTTGTGTAAGCAACACAACCAGTTACCCTGTCTCCTTCCTTCAGTAGGTGACGGACAGTGTATTCTGTGAACATGTCTATTCCTTCGTGGATGCCTCTCTCCTGTAGAGTTCTGATGATCTCTAGACCAGTAGCGTCTCCAACGTGAGCTAAACGAGGGAATGTGTGTCCACCGAAGTTCCTCTGGTTGATTAGGTTCTTTGTGGTCCTATCGAAAACAGCACCCCATTGCTCCAATTCCCTCACACGGTCAGGAGCTTCCTTTGCGTGGAATTCTGCCATTCTCCAGTTTGCAAGCCACTTGCTTCCCTTCATTGTGTCGTGGAAGTGAACTTTCCAGCCGTCACGAGGGTCTGCGTTCTGAAGTGCTGCAGCACAGCCTCCTTCAGCCATTACAGTGTGTGCCTTGCCTAGAAGTGACTTGGTGATGATAGCGGTCTTTGCGCCGCTTCTTGCTGCTTCGATGGCAGCGCGCAATCCTGCGCCTCCAGCGCCGATTACAATTACGTCATATTCGTGAGATGCGAATTCTTCAGACATATCATGCACCTCCGATTAGAACTAGGCTGAAATCATTGATTATTCCCTTTGAGCATGCGATTGTCCATGCATCTCCGACGAATACCAGAATTAGAGAAATCCAAAACCAGAAACCGTGGTCCCTATTGATGATGCTAATTTTTGAGAATAGCGCACCTCTTACCTTTGAGATCCCAGTTGTCCATCGGTCTAGCATTCCTCCTGCTAGGTGCCTTAGTGCGTGGCAAGAGGTAACGTAGAAGGTCAAACAAACCGCTTCGAGGAATAGAATGATTGTTCCACCTGTGAAACCGTATCCGTCATTGGAGAACGTCATTGTATGAGTGATATCCCACCACTTGATGAGCAGGATTGGGATAACCATGTAGAGGAAATAACGGTGAAGATTGTTGATTAGGAAGAGTCTCTTTTCTCCCTTGTAGCCAATCTTCTTGTTAATTTCTGGTTCATCTACCCAGCAAGCGACAGGACTTGCAAAGAATGTGCGGTAGTATACACGGCGCATGTAGTAGCAGGTGCCTCTGAATGAGAAAGGAATCCACAGAATCAGAACTGCTGCATTTACCCAGGACGGATGGTCCCATCCAGAGAACATATCCCAGTCCAATACGTTAGGAGAAAACATTGGTGAGATTACGTGAGCACCGTTGACGTCATAGTCGATGTGGTCAGAGAAAAATACGACACGCCAAAGAGTCCACAAAACAGCCAATATGAGGCCAATTCCCATCACAGCAGGCTGTGCCCACCAATTGTCAATTCGATCAGTTCTGCCCATTCCATTTAGCATCGGTAATTTGAGGCCCTGTCCCATTAGGTACACCAACCACGCCCCCTTTAGGGGGCGCATGTCACGGGCCAGTCAGGATGGGGTCTTTGACCTGTTCGGCTGTTGTTCATGCAAGAGAAGAGTAGTCAACTTCAGCTTCTACCATCTCAATCTCGTCGACGTCCATCTGTGCGAGTTGTAATTTGCCAGATAGTTCGTCGTTTACAGCGTGCCAGTAAGAGTACGCTTCGATAACCCAAATTCCAGACTCTCTTGTTCCGTTTCCACTGCCCTTTACACCGCCGAACGGTAGGTGAGCTTCTGCTCCAGTTGTGGAATTGTTGATTCCGGTCATACCAGCCTTAATCCCAGTCTTGAATCGGTATGCTTCGAGGCGATCATTGGTGTAAATCGCACTTGAAAGTCCGTATGGTGAAGCGTTTGCTAGGTGTAGAGCGTGGTCGAAGTCATTAGCCTTGACAACGGTAACAGCAGGCCCGAAAACCTCCTCATGGAAACAATTCATGTCTTCAGTTACGTCGACATAGACGTGAGGCCACATGAATACACCGCCTTCTGGGCTTCCTTGAAAGTTCTCTGGAGTGTTTCCTGTGGTGATTCTTCCTTGTCCCCACATTTTCTTTGCTCCGTCTCCTTCAACCATTTCGATTCCCTTTAGGAAGTCTACTGCGTACTTTTCAGACAGCATTGGACCGTATAACACGTCTTTGTGCTTTAGAGAATCACCGATTCTTGTAGTCTTGACTTTCGCCATGAATTTCTCCATGAATTCGTCGTAGATATCCTTGTGCAGAATCAGATTACCAAGGCTTGTACACCTTTGACCAGCAGTGCCGAATCCACCCCAGTAAGCACCAGCAACAGCGTTGTCGATATCTGCTGATGGCATTACTACTAGAGGGTTCTTTCCACCCAGTTCTAGACTACAGGAAACCAAGTTTCTTCCACACACTTCACCGATTGCCTTACCGACTTCGGTGCTTCCTGTGAAGGAGATTTTGTTGATTAGCCCTTCATCGACAGCGTCTACGATGTACTGTCCTGCGCCGCTTCCCTTCCCGTGTACTAGGTTGATTACACCATCAGGCAGTCCAGCCTGGTGCATCACACGTGCAAGTGCGAAAGATAGGAGGGGAGAATCTTGTGGGGATTTCCAAACGCATGTATTACCACAGATAATCGCTGGAATCATCTTCCAGAACGGAACTGCTGATGGGAAGTTGCATGCATTGATGATTCCACAAACTCCCAGTGGTCTGCGATAGGTAAAAAGTTCCTTGTCAGGTAATTCGGAATTCACGGTTTGCCCGTAAAGTCTGCGTCCTTCAGATTGGAAGAAAAGGCATGTATCAATCGCTTCTTGGATCTCTCCACCACATTCTTTGAGGGTCTTACCAATTTCACGAGCCTGCAGGCGAACTAAATCGTCTTTGTATTCCATCAAAAGCCGACCCATGTTGCCGATGATTTGACCTCTGGTCGGTGCTGGAGTTGCAGCCCAACCGGTCAAAGCTGCACGTGCTGCAGCGATTGCATCATGCACATCGTCTCTAGTTGAGAGGGGGAATTCACCAAGTTCATCTGCTAGTACGGCAGGGTTTGTGCTAACGAATGTTGATCCATCCGATGCTAGTTTTAATTGTCCGTTGATGATGTTGTAGCCTTTTATTTTAGGCAATCCATCTGGATTTGAGTTGTTTATCATCTCGAGTCCGGCTTCTAGAATGTGCGGCATGAGCCTTCGACTTAGATGAAGAACATGAATGCTTTCATGTGAGAAAATGCGTGACTTAAAAGAGGTGATTTGCTGAAGAGGTATTACTCGGAGGGGTTTATCCATGTCTGGCAATGATGAAGATTCTATTTCTCTAAAGGTCTCAAAGGCTATACCAAGTGACGTTGGTCACGGACGTGCTCGCATTAGCGGGGAGAACGATTTGGACCTAAAGCCTGGAGACATTATCGAAATAAAAGGCGAGAATCGCTCCACAGCAGCAATTTACTCGCGTAGCCGCCCCGAAGACTCGAAGATGGACATTATCAGAGTTGATGGTATCATAAGGAAGAACGCAGGAGTAAGCCTTGGAGACAGAGTTACAGTATCAAAGGTAGACGCAAAGGTGTGTACAAAGCTCGTTCTCTCTCCAGTCATGGCAAACAAGCAGAAAGTGAAGTTTGGACCAGGAATCGAAGGATTCGCACGCAGAGGTCTAAACAAGAGACCGGTTGTTGCAGGTGACAGAATTTTCATCCCTGGGATGACACTATTTGCTGAAGCACTACCTTTCGCAGTACTGCAAACTACTCCAAAGGGAATCGTTCAGGTCAACTCAGACACTGACATTGTAATCAAGGACGAAGCGATTGATGACGAAGATGTTGGTCAATCTCAGGGAATAACCTACGAAGACATCGGCGGTATTGGTAGCCAACTGCTAAAGGTTAGAGAAATGATTGAACTTCCTCTGAAGCATCCAGAGTTATTCCGCCGCTTGGGTATTGACCCTCCAAAGGGCGTTCTGTTACACGGACCGCCAGGTACTGGAAAAACAATGATTGCAAAAGCGGTAGCAACCGAAACAAATGCTCACTTCACATCCATCAACGGACCAGAAATCATCTCGAAGTATTACGGAGAGTCTGAAAAGCAACTGCGCGAGATTTTCGATGAGGCAGCAAACAACGCACCTGCGATTGTATTCGTTGATGAAATCGATTCAATCTGTCCAAAGCGTGAGGACGTCAGTGGTGAAGTTGAGCGCAGAGTTGTTGCGCAAATGCTCACACTGATGGATGGAATGCAAGGACGTGACAATGTCATCGTGATTGGTGCAACAAACCGTCGAGATGCAATGGACCCAGCACTGAGAAGACCAGGCAGATTTGATAGAGAAATCGAGATTGGCGTTCCCGACAGAGAAGGACGCAAGGAAATCCTCGACGTACACACTCGTCAAATGCCAATTGCGGATGATTTCGATGTTGATTGGGTTCTAGAAAATTCATACGGATTCGTAGGTGCAGACTTAGCTGCACTAGTTAGAGAATCTGCAATGAAGGCATTACGCAGATACCTTCCAGAAATCGACCTTGATGAAGAAACAATTCCTCCAGAAGTACTGGAAAAGATGGAAGTTAGAATGGATGATTTCCGCTTAGCAATAAGAGAAATCGAACCAAGTGCACTAAGAGAGATTTACGTCGAAATCCCTGATGTTTCATGGGAGAGCGTTGGTGGTCTTTCCGAAATCAAAGACCGCTTGAAGGAAAGCGTAGAATGGCCATTAACAAAGCCGGAATTGTTCGAACACTTCGGCATTAAACCGCCACGAGGAATTGTACTATTCGGTGCACCAGGTACTGGAAAAACCCTGTTAGCAAAGGCTATTGCTAACGAAGCAAAAGCCAACTTCATTTCAATCAAAGGTCCAGAGTTAATCTCGAAATGGGTTGGAGAATCAGAAAAAGCGATCAGAGAGATATTCAAGAAGGCAAAGCAATCATCACCTTCGATTATTTTCCTCGATGAATTTGAATCAATTGCAGGTATGAGGTCATCCAATTCCCAATCCGGTGGCTCTGACGTTGCAAATCGTGTAGTTAACCAACTCCTAGCCAGCATGGATGGTGTTGAAAGTCTCGACGAGGTAATTATTGTAGCAGCGACAAACCGGCCCGAGATGATTGACCCTGCTCTACTCAGAAGCGGAAGATTCGAGCGTGTCCTTCACGTTCCACCGCCAGACAAGCCAGCTAGAGAGGCTATCATGAATATCCATTCTTCCGGCATGCCACTCTCAACTTTCTCAATGAAAGACATTCTTGGTGGAATGGACGGATTTACTGGTGCTGATATCGAAGCTGTATGCAGAGAAGCAGCACTCATTGCAATGCGTGCTGGAAAGAAAAAGGTCACAAAAGGCCACTTTGAAGATGCGATTTCTAGAGTCCGCCCAACGGTTACTCCAGAGATGCTAGAGTACTATTCAAAGATGGAAGAAAGGTTGACCTCTGGGTTATCAAACATCAAGAGGACACGAGATACAGGTTACGGAATGGAATCGATGTAAAGTCAGTAATTCGCCGTATCATTGAAGAATCGTAACCCATTGCATCAAATGAAAGGAGTATTGGATTGCCATGTCTAGTTTCAGCGGAGAGTTCCTAAAACGATCTGTTGTAGACATCAACGGCGATTTATTCGGCCATCTGGTGGATATCGTTATTGAGCCTAGAAGTGGCGAAATCGCAGAGATTTTGGTCGAAGTAACTTCAGAAATCGACCTCTCCAAACTTCCTTGGCCGAGCGAAGGTAGTGTTTGCCATGTTCCAGCCCAGGAAATATCCCAAATCGGGGCACGTATCGTGTTAAGACGTTGAGCAATTTATTATCATCAGCCCACAACCTTCTAAACCCAATGAGAGGGTCGGTTGTCTGTATCTTGTACTAGAGGTGTTAATTTGGACCAGAAGCCGCGCATCAACAAAAGAAGATTATTTCTTCAGATTGCGTTTTGGTTTGTTCTCATAATGCTTCTATCAACAGTCATTTCTCAAGTTATCAATATCGGTAACAATGACGGTCAATCCGCTTATGGCGATGATTGGGATGACATGTCCGCATTCCGTCAAGATATCAAAGACATGGGAATCGAAACGAAATCCTTAGTCTCTTCTCCATTACTTCTTGCCGATATTGAAGACCCGGCAAATACTACATTCATTATCGCAGGTGTAGAAAGAGATACACTTTCCTTGCCGCAATTCTCCTCAGATGGATTCCTTACTTTCGCATCAGAGGACGGTTACACTCCTGCAGAAGTTGAAGCAATCAAGGAGTTCGTTTTCGCTGGTGGCGATGTTTTGGTAATGGATGACTTTGGTTACTCATCATCAATCGCTGAGGCGTTTGGGGTGCGCTTCAAAGGAGTACAGTTGTATGACACAGTTTACGTTACCGAGTTGGATTACAACTTCGTTTGGATGTGTGTACAAGAATCAGCTTGCGGTATGGACGGCACAAGCCTAGACCCAACAACGCTTGAGACACACAATCGATGGTCTATCGAAGATAACGGGGCTCATATCTGCCAGATTTACAATGGAAGAGCAATGGCAAAATCCGATGCAGGAGTTTGTGAACAGCACTGGAAAGACGGGATAATTGAATACAATTCCTCTTATCAAGTTCTGTTGAACAACATTACAGGAATAGACATTATTCCTAACGCAAAAACAGGCATGAGTTCCACTGAAATAAGAGCCATGACTTCTGCTGAAGCCACAATCGATGTCAACGGAGACGGAGAAATTTGGGTTGGTTCAGAACAAACTTCGGAGACACCTGATCTATGGGGACAATTCAATCTATCAATCGAGGTTTGTATCTCACAAGACTGTAACTTTGTCCAAGGTGGTAGAATCACTTTCATTGCCGATGGTTCAGTTCTAACCAACGCTCTGTATGATTACGAAGGATACAATGATGGAGACTATGGAAAGGCGGACAAACCTATTCCCGCAAACGATAATCGCAAGTGGGCATTAGACTACATCGCAGATTCTCTGGTCTACTCAGAAGAGCCGGGGGAATCTGCTGATGTTCCTGATGTTGCTTCAAATGCAATGGTAATCTTCGATGAGAGTCGTCACATACAGCCGAGTATCGCATCAGAATCCTACAACACCATCTACTTCCTACTGGTTTACTTTACTGGTGAAGGATTGGCAATGCTTCTTTTGTTCCTAATTCTATTCATCGCATTCGAAGGTGTACTACTCAAGAAGAAAGATCCAGAGCCTTGGAGACACGTTTTCAGTATTATTTACTATGGATTCGGAGATGCAAATCGGTACACCTATTATGCAAAATCGAACAAAATCAAACAGGTATTCCTATCAAAAGTACGCAATCAGAATGGATTGACAAGAGAAGAATTCGATTCATTGCCCGCAAGAGAATTACAAGGCATGATTAACGATCCAGTGCTAGTTAAATTCGTCTTTGAAAACAAGAATTATTCATTGGAACAGACCGTTGCAATCGTGAAGCGAATCAAGGTCTGGGGAAGGACCTGAGGTGATGTAAATGTGGACACGTAAAGCAGCATTCACATTCACTGGTGGAATCGCTTTGATTCTAATTGGAATGATGATTTCCAATCATCAGATGATGATTCTAGGTATTGCGTTCATCGCCTTCATCGTAGTTAATTCGTGGGTTAGTGGACACGGTGACGTCGAAGTACAGCGAACGCTTTCCGCTGATAACCTGTACAAGGGAGATGATCTGTATGTCGAACTTCTAGTCACAAATCGTAGCAGAAGGAAAACACAACAGCTCGAGGTTTACGATAACGTTCCACACGAAATGAAACTCAGAAGTGGGTTGAATCAGATGCGACTTAATCTGAAGCCCGGTGAAAGCGCAAGAATTCGTTACGTACTTCGCTGTCCACTCAGAGGGCACTATTCGATAGGCCCAGTTTCACTAAGATACAGAAATACATTCAATCTGTCTGTCGACGAAATGTATGTTGACCACCACTCTGACATCATTATTTTCCCACAAATTAGAGATGTCGAAGAAGCATTCATCCGTTCAAGAACTGCGAAGATGTATACCGGTGCAACAACGTTGAGAACACCAGGACCAGGTACAGAATTCTATTCTCTGAGAGAGTATGTTCCAGGAGACCCGTTCAAGAATATCAATTGGAAGGCATTTGCTAGAACAGGAGACCTGATGATTAACGAAAAGTGTAGAGATGCTGTAACAGATCTATACATAATCCTCGATAGTAGAGACATTCAAAGAATCGGTACGGTCCTCAAGAATCCGTTGGAGATGGGTACGGTTGCTGCAGCAAGCCTTGCATCCTTCTTCCTCAAGAGACGCGATTCGGTTTCTCTAACTATATATGATGAGAAATTGTCTTTCTTACCTCCTGATACCGGTGACAAGCAGTACTTCAAGATCCTTTCATCACTTGCAGGTGTAGCACCTAGGGGCACAATGCCACTGCAGGCTGTAACAAACAGCCTTGCAGCCAGATTTAGCAGGGGCAGTCCAGTATTCATCATCTCATCATGTGAGGGAGATGGGACAGTTCCTTCCGCAGTGAGGGACCTCGTTGGAAGAGGTCACGAAGTCACAGTTCTTTCACCATCTTCAATCGACTTTGAAAGATTGGTCAGCCGTATTCCTAGAATGTCTTACGAGGTTCTCAAATTAGAAAGGCAGAACAGGCTTACTTCCTTGGCAGGATTCGGCAGCCAAGTGATAGATTGGATGCCGGATATGGACCTGTCACAAGCGCTGTTGCAGGTTAGAGGATATTGAGGTGAGATAATGGCAGGAGAAGTCACACCTCAAGCAGAAGGCGCAAGGTCACTACACTTGCGACAATTACGTGTCCAATGGCAAATTGTAACACTACAAGTTCTAGCCACACTTGCACTGGTTTGGATGTACCTAGAAGTGGTTTCTACCTACGTTGTAGGGAGTATTGACCACACCCAGTTATTCGATACAATCGAGAAAGGAATCGGTACTGAATTGCCTATCGCAGATTGGTTAACAGGAAGCAGCAGCGATGGTCTAGCTAGATTCTATGTCCCTCTCGGGCTTGGGTTAGGTCTCGGTGGCGCAATGGCTATCCTTGCATTCCAAACACCCAAGTTCCAACAGAGGGTCAAACTTGGTTTCATCCTGACCATGATAGTACTACTAGCAGGAAGATTCACTCTAGGATATGTTTGGCAACTTATCGATGATGGTTGGAGCGCACCAGGAAATGATGTACTACAATTACTAGAATGGCCTCTACTGATGATGCTGTCATTCATAATTTTGACATTCTACCTTCTTCCAATAATTACTGGAACCAGAGGTATCTGGGGCTTATCTCGCAGAGGTGTAGCGTGGGCGATTGGATTCACTCTACTCTTCTTGGGAATACACGCAATACTCACCTTCCCACTCATCAGATCTCAATTGGGTAGTTATGGTGCTCAATTGACAACACTCGAAATAATTGTATCAGAACCAACTGTCTTTGGCCTTGTTACTGAAGAGCAATTTTCACTTATTCTAATCGCATGTTTGATGATGGTTTTCCAAGAATCTGCATTCGGTGTAATCAGACAACTTGAGTATGCGTACCGTCTTCCAGAGTCTTGTAAGAGAGATCCAGAGTACGTTGCACAAATGGATAACTTGCTAAACGGGCACATCCGCCACACCGCAGTATTCCTCTCTCTAACAGTTGTTACAACCACCGTTGCTCTAGGTTTCCACTCTGTTCTACTCGATTGGGTAGAAGGAATAACAGGTTCGCAATGGGCTTCACAGGTCAGTGAATCAATCGAATTGACCTTGACCTATGGGCTGGTGATATCCGCTTTACTATTCCTCGGAATTATGGCATTAATGCGATTTGTTGTACCTTGGCAAAGAGTCTGGGGACTTGTTGAATCCACATTCTCTAGCAGAGATTAATCACTTTGACAGTGTTGATTGGATAACCCTTCCAATACCTTCCATCAAGAATAGAATGGCAAGTGGTAGGCCACATAGTCTAGTTAGGAGTAAAGCCACTCCAGACATATATTCACCAAGTGCATAACCGGCGTAAATTCCGGATGCAATAATCAGAACGAAAACCAGTTTCTCGATCCATAGTGGATAAACTGAGCCCATTTTATCGCCTCATAGGTCGATTCCGTCTAGAGATTCTTCTAATTCATCCAAAGCGGAATCGGTGAATTTTTTCACGTCTACAGGGTCCGTCTTTCTCGCCCATCTAGCATCTAGTCTTGCGAGTTCTTCCTCGAGGGTAGCTCTTTCATCATCATGGGACATCTTCAATTCTGTTTGAGAAATTACTTCGATTTCTTCTTCAATTGGAGTTGTAAGTTCTTGCCATTCCTCAGTAATTTCACTTACCTCGGTTGAAACAGCGACCTCTTCATCGATTAACTCGCCTTTCATTTCTTCTAGAGCGTTCTCATTCACAGGTGCTCTTTCACCTGCTGGTACGCTATCTCTCTCGAATGGCAGTAGACCTTCTCTCTTGAAATCCCATAAAGCACCGCGAACTTCGCCATTTACAAAGCCACTAGCATCCAATTGTGTGAGTAATTCCTCAAGCGCACTTGTTGTACCCTCAAGTTTCACCGCAGACCCAGCATCACGCATGTCCGCCTCTAAGTGTATGTCATCCAGTGCTTTCTGAATAAGTGAACGAGTTTCTCTTGCCAAAACCGGCAGGGATTCTGGTCTGCGTGTGTTTACCATCAATGCTTGAACTTGCTCGGATGGTGCACCGAGTTTTTCAAGTTGCTCTAGCACGTTTCTGATTCTGCGTAGCATTGTTACAGAGCGATCATAATCCTCCAATAAGTTCTCTAGGTCAAGAACTAGGCTTGTTACAGTTTCACCCAGTTGGTGTTCTAATCTCTGTTGGACAGACCATCTTGCCAAGCCTCTAACAGCACCTGCCGTTTGTGGCACTTGCCTCTCTAGTAGAGACATTACTTCGTTGGATAGTAAGTGGCGCGGCGTAGTTGCAACGTGGTCAACACAACCCTGGATGACCTGTAAAGCCCTCTCGACAGCACGGTCGAGAAGTGAGACAGAATAGCCTAGAGTTCTAGCATGCTCTAGCCTTTCCAATACTGGTCCGAGTCCATCGAACTGTGCACCATCTTCCAATAGGGCTTGAGCAAGTGGCTCTTCGGAAAGTTTTGCACGGAGTAATTCTGCTTCCTTGATATCGGAAAGAGCTTCCTCATGGGCAACTGCTAGTGCTTCTGCTTGGTCTAGCAGAGTTGAAAGTTCAGCCTCGGCTTGCCCTCTTCTTGCTCCTAAATCACCCAATTCCTTGAGCACTTGGCGTCTTTCATCCATCAATTCTCTCATCTCAGATTGAATCATAGAAGCACGATTTTCCTGTTCTGTGAGCCTTATTCGGTCATCTTGAGTTCTTTCACTTGCGGCTCTTGCCTCAGTTTGGATTTGCTTGAGGTTCATTTGAGCCTGATTGATTTTTGATTCTAATTCTGAAAGTTCGCCTTGAGCTCTACGGTGTCTATCTCGAGTCGCCTCAACCTGTTCCTCGATCATTCTCTGGCGGCGTTGGTCGTCCTCAATCCTCGACCTGATGCTGGAAAGGGTTGCTGAATGAGAATCGATGTCGCTAGATAGTGCAGCTTCCTTTGTCGCCATTTCCTCAATCTTTGCTGACAACTCTGAACTTTGTCTGCTGTCTCCTAAGATCCTAGCAAGTTCGACAGCTCGCTCGCTTAATTGATGCTCTAATTCGTTGATTCTCTTGGAAAGTCTGTCACTTCTCGCTTCAGAATTTTCAGATGTGGCTTGTGCGGCAGATAGATCGAGTTGTAACTGGTCTATGGTGCGATTGAAAGATGCAATCTTTTCCTGAACATCCGCCGCCTGTCTATTTGCTTCATTGGCGTTGACTTTAGCAGCGCTTTCCGATTGTTGAGCAGACTCTAGAGCAACAGTTAGCGCAGCAATCTCTTGCTTGGCGTTTGACAACTTAAGTTCAGATTTCTCTAATTTTCTTCTTAGTCCATCATCGATTCCTGATGATTTCTCAATTGTTGCAAGCCCTTCTGATGGGATTGCAATCTTGATTGCAAATTCAAAGCGAGTTCTTTCTTTCTTCAGTTTCTGCAAACCAATTTCAAATCCATAAAGTTGGTTTAGCATTTGTTTTAACAAAACCTGCCTTGATTCAGAGCGGGTTCTAGTTGTGGCTAATTCATCACAGAATTGCCCTAGGTTGAAATCGATTACATTGCCAGATTCAGGTCCAAGGATTGTGCCAACTGGTAGCCTGTGTAATGCTAGCACTCTTCGAGATTCACAAAGCATGTTTACAGCTTCCACAACTTTTGTTTGGCCAGGCGCTTGCATTGCCACCGGTATTCCTTTCACAAGAGCAATACGAATTGCCTTAGAGGATTTTCCAGCCGTTAAATGTCCGGTCAAACCTTCCTCGACCGCTGTCGTTAGCATAGACAGAACAGCATCGGTTCCACCTCTGCCTTCTCGAATTACATGTCCATCTGTAAGTGCTTCACCATGCGATCCCATCGCATCAACTTGGCCATCCATCAATGCTGCAATTTGGTTAATCAGTCGACTGTGGTCTACATCGGCCTCAGTCCATACAGCGAGAGCAACCTCTCCTGCTTCAGCGAGCAGTAGTGAACCATCACCTGTGTGCAGTGTCCAATGACCTGCTCCTTCAAGTCCTAAGTCGCTGGCCATCGCCTTTCTGCCTGCAAGAGTCTCGCCAACTTGTGCAGCTAACATATCTGCAGGAGATGGTAGATCTCCAGCATCGTCGATTAGCATTCCTGAATCAACTGCAATACCGCCTCTAACCTCAGGCCGCAGAATCAACTGTGATAGTACAGCAGAAAGGTCTCTCGAAAGCAGCCTTTCTAGCGAATCACCTGCGCCAATTAGTCCTCTCATGTCCGCAGCGTGCTCAAAAGCCTCTGGGATGACTTCTGCTACAGATCCAAGTGCAGATTGAGTCCAAACCTTTGCAATCAAGCGATGTTGCTCCATTTCAAGGGTTTCAAGCCTGTCTTTAGCAGCCTTTCCACAGAGGAGAACTTTGCCTTTTGCAGGCTCTGCTATCCATCCGACAACACGCCCAGCGCGAATTATGCGATGGCCGCTTGCAGTTGACCTGCGGCCTAGGTATGTCGTAACCGAACCGTTTTCGAACGGCAGGATTGAACCATCGCTTACATCGATTTCATCGTCAACTGGCATTCCATATGGTAGATCGAACATGTCCATCACCTCATCAATGAGTTTAGCATGTCTACATCACATTCGACGGCGTGTCTCCATCTTGCAATTCTACCGCCCTTTTTGCCAGAGATTACGATACTTGCATCCTCGTTTATTCGAGTTAAGAGGTACAAGCCATCTCCCTCTGACCAGAACTCCAAGCCTCTGCCAACACTTTGGGTTGACTCGAGTTTATCCAGTGCTTGGATCAACTGGGTGGCGTGTTCAACGTCTGGTGCACGACCCCTTTTCCCAACCGCTGCAACCAAGCCTTCTCGTCGTGAAACGATGTATGCTTGATCTGCACCAGGAAGGGCAGAGAAACCGGTCAAAATGCGTTGCATCATGCGCGCTCAAATTGGTGCAGGTTGAAAACGGCTTCAAGAAGTTTGGCTTTTCAAAACGCCCGTAGGGCGGTTTGTGGGGTTGTTTGATTTCGCCAACTGCTTTTTCATTTGACAGCATGCAGGATACTAATATTCTAATTGAAAATTTAATTTTTCAATTGGGAAATTTTACCGGCGGGATGAAGTCGAGAACCTCTTGGAACGTTCATGGCCGAACTCTTCGATGTTCCGAGTTGTGACAAATGTCGCAATCCGGCTATTCATCACCAAGTTTACTCCGGTCGAATGATGTGCGGAGCACACCTTGCTGACAGTGTTCGAAAGAAGGCATCCAAGGCTCTTCGCCAACAGCTTGTTCTGCCCAAAGGTGAGCACACAACAATTTTGGTTGCAATATCTGGTGGAAAGGATTCAGCGGTACTGCTTGAAAGAATCCATGAGAACTTGGGTCAGAGAAGAGACGTCACTATCGTCGGCGGATGCGTTGACGAGGGCATAGAGGGTTACAGGCCTCCTTCTCTTGAGTGCGCAAGAGAACTGTGTGAAGATTTGGGGATAAGATTCGAAACGGTTTCTTACCCAGAACTAGGATTCAAAGAAATGGATGAAGTCGTTAAAAAGATCGTTACAATGGAAGAAAAGAAAGCACCCTGTTCTTATTGTGGGGTCTTTAGACGGCAGGGGATAAATCACCTTGCAGACAGGGTCGGAGCTGATGTTATCGCTCTAGGTCACAACTTGGACGATATGGCTCAAACAATCATGATGAATATGCAAAATGGTGATTTGGAAAGAACACTAAGGCTCGCTCCACATACTAGCACGCCTTTGGAAGGCATGGTCCCAAGAATCGTTCCACTGCGCTGGATTCCAGAACAAGAAATTCATCTTTACGCACTACATCGTGGATTGCCAATACACCATGAGGAATGCCCTCATGGTGAAGGAGCGTTGCGATTTAGGCATAGAGAAACAGTAGCAATGATGGAAGCAGATGTTCCAGGAACTAGGCATGGTTTGCTTCGCATGGCTGACGACGTGAAAAAGCTGCACGCATTGGCTGACGGTGGATTCCGAACTGCTAAGGCGGTTAATTGCCCTGAATGCGGCCAAATCTGCAGTGGTCAAATCTGTAAGGCTTGCGAAATGAAGAATCAGATGCAGTGATCAAACTCTTCTGCGTAACCTTTCCATGAAGCCATCCGCTAAACCTAGTGATTCGAGAGCCTCGTCGATACGCCCAGCTTTATGCGCTTCAGATGCTAGTGCGATTGCCTCTTCAGTAGACTTTCTATCATCGTCATCGAGTTTTATTCCACTCGCATCACATTGATTCCGTAGGACATTCCACTCATCTAGGACGTATTCCAGTAATTCATTTGCTTCATCGCTAGCTTTGCCTTCAGCGTCCACGTCTTTTGTCAGTCTCTCAAGTAGGGTTGCAGCATGAGTCCACTCGAGGTCATCTGCATATGATTCGATTTCTGCTAATCTGTCATCCCAGTCTTTTGCGTCCTCTCTATCAGACCATCGAGAGACTAAGTGCACTTTTTGCCTCAGTGCTCTTCTAACGTCGTCCATCGCTTCTCTTTCAGCATTGATTTCCCTTACAATGCCATCTGCTAGTCCCTTTGCTTGGGAGGAATTGCCCTGTTCAAGTGCGTCTTCAGCACTTTCTAATCGTTCTTCAAGAAGTGATTTGTTGATTCCATCTGCGCCCTTGAGTTGCTTGGCAGCCTCAGCGACAGCGGCTTCGGCTGCGACAAAAGCATCTCCCGATGCCGCAATTTGGTCTGGGATTACCATTGCAAATTCGTATGCTTTTTTCGGCTTCTCAGCATTGAGTTTCTTCTTTGCATCCGCTAAGATTTCCTCCAGATTTTCTTGTGAATGTTGTGATGCTGCCAACAACGCAGCACCCTCTCTAATCGCTTCTTCTGCCTTTTCCCACCATTCGATGATTTCATTTGCTCTTTGTTTTGCTTGACGGAATAATGCTTCACCCTCGCGCAGGCTACCTAGTTCAACTTCCCGCTGACCCATTTCCCATGCCTTTCTGGGTCTCTTTGCGATAGGTGCAATCTCTTCCGCTTTCTCAACAGAATTCAATGAATCAGATTTGATTTCATCTACGTCGCCTGCTAGTGAAAGTGACCTTTCGATGTCCTCTTCTGCTTCGTTGAGTAATCTCATTCCCCACTCTGGTTCTCTGTGGCCTTCTTCTCTCGCTGTCATAATCAGACTAGCAGCTTGGTCAACTGCAGCGCCTTGACTTCTTAGAATCAAAATTCTCTCTTCCAATTTGTTCAGTCTCACATTAAACTGCTTTCTCAAACCTCTTTGATCATCATTACCAAACCAATCGCTAAGTACCAACAAAAGACCTACTGCGCAAACACCGGTCTGTAAATAAGAAGATGTGTCATCAAAACTCACCGTGGTAAGTAGGGAAGCAGATAGGACGAGTCCTAGTACTCCCATTACCGACCTGAATTTCATGACGGCGACATCGCCTTGCAGTATCTCTCTACTTGTTGCAAAAAGCGCGTATGAGACAATCAATAGGATTGACATACCAATTAATTCAGAAATTCCTCCTTCAAAGTTTGAAAGTGCGACCACGGCCAAAGGAAGCCATGCAACCGTTGCGATGATTCCGATTCTAGACCTGGATTTCTTATCCATTATTCCCAAGTCTTGAACAAAGACTCCCCATGCAATGATAATCAATGCATACATTAAGTCAGAATTCATTGAATTTCCTGCAATGCCTGATTTCAGAGTTGGCCAAGCTAACCAAACCGCAGCACTTAGCAGCACAAGTGCGGATAAGCCAGCAAGTTTCTCGACCTTATCAAGACGAGATTTGGACTCGGCTTTGATTGCTTCCTCCAAATCAACAAAGCCATCCATAACTAACCCACCTATGCTCTATCATATCAGAATCGCGGTTCATTGCGTGACCTAGCCCAAACAATACCCAAAATACCTAACGTTACGACAATGAATAGTTCCAGACCACCAAATCCGATGCCAGAGTTGTATTCACTAGTAGAGTGCTTGACAACAGTCTGATTGGAATCGTCTAGGTAGGATAACTCTACAGAGAAGGTCTCAAACCAGTCCATGTCTACTTTCATAGTGACAATAGTCGTGGTAGTTTGTGAGTAACTCGAAGGTCCAATTATTGAATCGACACATACGTCGTCACTACAGAGAATGAATTCTGTGGTGCTTGCTCCATTATTCTGAACCGTGATCCAAAACTGATTCCCTCCAGGTTCGATATCAGTTGTTGAAGATTGTATGTCAATAATCTCTAGATTTCTAGCGATCGGAGGAGCAATAGCAACTCCGAAAGTGTGACCTGCTAAATTACCATTCTCATCCAAACCTGCAACGTTGATTTCATGGTATCCTACGGCAAATTCTGGTAACTCCCAATACTGTACCTCTGACCATGATAAATCGGTATATTCCTTTCCTAAAATATTAATTGAAAATTTGATTTTATTAATTGAAGAATGGTCATCAAAACTTTGTGTTAAATTAAGTCTCAAAGAGTCTCCCGGACGAGTTACCGATGGAGCCTCAATCCAGTTACCATCCTCATCGATTTTTTCTATTTCAGTAATGATAACTGGACCATTATTGTCGATCAATTTCACAGTCCAATTCCCTGAAGTTGTGTGTCCCACATCATCAGTAATATCTGCAGTTAACCAGTATTCTACCTGATTTCTTTGTTTGTGTCTCTCACTTATGTTGTCATATACAGAATTAAGACTAGAATCAGCACTGAATGAGGTTTGGAGAAGTTTACCGTTATACCACCAATCATCTGATTTGTTACTTGTCCAGTATACATCTAAATCATCGTCATGGTCGTCGCTTATGTCTAATTCAAACTCAAAATATCCCGGGGCAATTTCGATGACTTGATCTGTTGAATTTAGAATCGGGTGTCCTCCGTCTAGAACTAGGGAAGTTGAGAGAGACCCGTTTAGTCCACCCTCGTCCGTGCAGGTAACAGATATTGGCAACAGTGAGTCTCTTGGGAATGCTGTTAGGTCAACCTCAAGGTTAGACGTTAATCCTGAAATATTCCATTCACAGACATGGGCTGATAGTGGTGCGTCATCGATTATTGCTGTGAAGTTGTATGAGGTACTCTCCCAAGGCAATGCTGTATTTTCATCGATTGAAACAACGGGAGCACTATTTTGCCCTAATGTTATCGTGTAATATCCCGAAATCGAGGTTTCATCTCTTTGCAGTGTGAAATTGTTTGGTTTACCGTCAATCCATTCGTTTAGCGGACTAGACAAGTATTGCCATCCGCCATCTGTAACAACAGTAAGAGGTGTTGATTGACGTATGTCGTTTTGGAATGGGACCTCGATTCGTAAGAGGTTGATGCTTGAGCGCTGGGCTGAAATTTCGGCCGACTCATTCCATCCCCAGTAACCGCTGGAGAAATCGATTTCTGAAACGATATTTAGGTTTGAAAAAATCACTGCCGAATCATCGACCATACAGCATAGAGAATGTTTGCCGTTGTAGTAGTTTATTGATTCAAGCAACGAGTTGAGTTCTGATACATCTCCTCCCAAGAATCGGTTTACTTGGCTTTCAACACCAGCACTAACTCCTGGCATGAAAGGTAGTCCAAGACCGGTGCTGAAGATGTGATTAGCATGCCAAATTCCTGTTATGTTTTCATTTGGCTGAAGGCTTGATGTAAAGTTAATTTTAGCAAAACCATGTATTGCACTGGAGTTTAATTGTTCATTCAGCCATTCAGAAGTAGGGGGCCAAGTTGCGCTCCCAATCGGTATCCCCTTGTCAAAAGCCCTTGCAGTCCATCCGCTTCCGTACTCACCGACAGTTATGTTTTGGTCTTGCCAGGTAATGACTGTCCCAGTGCCGGTATGTATCGCCTTTACCGTTATGTTTGAGGAATAATTTCCTTGGATTTCATAGGTAGTGGTAGTGTTTGGAATCGTAATAATAGATTGGCTATTCCTTGTTTCAGAGCCTCCTTCTCCAAGCAACACAACCGGTATTCCGCTCGGTGCATCCACCGGGCCATCATTAATCTCTACTTCCCAGTCGCTTCCCAAAGCTTGCATGGTGTGTGCGCCTGTTACAGTAAACAGATCTTCGATTATTGGATGAGCCTGTAGCACGATGGTTGTTTGAGACGACGGGACAGGTGGGTGCCACATGACGACATATCCCTCACATGTCGCACTGGCTTGGTACATACCATTTCCAGGATTGTCAATCACTGCGCCTGTCCAAGGTTCTGTTAATGTGATTTCACAGTCTTGAATGGGATTTCCAAAAGGGTCCTCGACTTCTACCACCCAAGTGCTGCCTTCCTCGGCCCATGCCGCTGGAACTAACAGCAAAAACACTAGCAACAAAACCCTGCGCATGTAACCTAGGAGGAATCCATACCACATCAAGAAAGCGGAATCACGCGCCCATATGTTCAAGGTCGTCTTTGGCACAAGGCGTAGGGAAGGGGGAGCGTTATGCCCGGATTAATCACCATGGACGACCTTACTAACGACGAGATTATCTCGATTCTTGATGATGCTGAAAAGTTACTTCCTGTGGCTAAAGGTGAACTCTATCTCCCTCTTTTGCAAGGTAGAATACTCGGCAATTTATTCTTCGAACCATCTACTCGTACTCGTATGTCTTTTGAAACCGCAATGAAGAGACTGGGCGGAGATGTAGTGAACCTTGGAGACGTCAAGACATCCTCGGTTGTCAAGGGAGAAACCCTATTCGATACAATACAGATGGTTGACGGATACACTGACATTATCGCTATGCGTCATCCACGCCAAGGTGCAGCGCAATATGCTTGTGACAGCGCCAGAGTTCCAATCTTAAATGGTGGAGATGGTGCAGGACATCACCCAACACAGACAATGCTTGACCTATTCACAATTAGACAAGCACATGGTACCCTAGAGGGATTGAATGTTGTTCTAGCAGGAGATCTTCGCTATGGCAGAACAGTTCACTCGCTATCTCATGCGCTTGTTCGATTCGGTTGCAATGTAACGTTTGCATCACCTGATAGTTTGAGAATGCCTGAAGAAATTGTTGCTGACTTGAAAGCACATGGAGCTGAAGTCGTTGAAACCGATGACCTGCTTGGACAGATCGGTAATGCAGATGTCATCTACATGACTCGAATCCAGAAAGAGAGATTCCCAGATGAGGATGAATACGCAAAGGTTGCAGGCGCATACAAATTACAAGCAAGTGATCTAGATGGTGCTAAGGCTGACATGATTATCATGCACCCACTTCCGAGGGTTGACGAAATTCATCCATCTGTAGACTCAACTAGGCACGCTAGATACTTCGAGCAGGCATTCAATGGAGTGGTCGCAAGAATGGCACTGATGTGTTGGCTACTTGGAGTCAAAGTTCCTGGGGATGTTACCAAAGAAGGGGTGGTACTATGAGTCAAGAAGCGAATATGAGAAGAGTAACCGCGATTAAGAATGGCACAGTAATCGACCACGTTCCTGCAGGTAAGGCATTATCAGTTCTCAAGATGTTGGGTATTGAAGGCGATATGTCTAACCCAGTTTCTCTTGTAATGAATGTTCCATCAAAGAAAATGGGTGGCAAAGATATCATCAAAGTTGAGGACAGAGAATTGACTCAAAATGAGTTGGATAGACTTGCTTTGGTTGCTCCAGACGCATCTGTTGCAATTATTCGTGCTTATTCGGTTGCAGAGAAATTAGAGATTAATCTCACAGATGAGGTTGTTAATGTAGCGAGGTGCACTTTCTCCAATTGCATTACAACCAATCCAAGAGAGCCTTTGCCGCACAGGTTGGTTGTAACAAATAGAGACCCACTTGAGTTGAGATGCAGATATTGTGGTAAAACACAGGATATCGAAGCGCTAGTCGATAATTTACTTTGATTACAAGTCGAATAATCCGGCCTTTTCACAGGCCTCGAAGTCAATCCATCCCGGCATACCTAAGTCGACAGGTACGCCTCCTATGGTGGTAATGATCCCTGTCATTATCAGGTAATTTGCAAAAGGTGGATTTGGCCAAGCAGCCTTCTTCCATCCTTTCTTTCGTAGTTTCTTTGTTGTGGTTTCCCGCCTAGTTACCCAAGCATTTGCGAACCATGTGTGAATCTTCATCATGTTAGTCCTGTTATCAGGCGCAGCAACTACATTGTGAGAGCTTTGCCAATTCTTTTCCCAGTCACCCTCCATGGTATCGGCCCAAATCAATCCTGTTTTCTCAGACTCAGGTAATTCTAGTTCGCCTTTCGTTGCAAGATAGATTGCTAGCCTACGCAAATGCGGATGTCTTGGATGCTTCTTCATTGCTTTTTCAACGATATTAATCGCACTTGCCTTCATCCCTCTATCGATGTAGAGCAGTGCTCTCGCGGTTTGGCCATGGGGCCATTCGTCCATGTCGATGTCATTTTTCTTAACCCATGCTTCGAGTTTGTCCAAGGCGATTTCTGGTTGAGACCATATTCGGAATCTTGCAATGTCTCCGAGTATATGCAACTTCGATGCGGGTTTGTACTTCCATGGGATATCACTTGCTGGAATGCCATCTCTAAATCTCTTCAAGAGGTCGACATTGCGCTTGGTTAGTCCATCGACGCGCAATAGTGGTCGCACTGACTTAGGCAGAGGTACTGATGGGTCTAATACGGAAGTAACCCATTTTAGTCTAGCAGACTCAATGTCTTCATCTGCAAGATATTCCAATCTAGGAATTACCTCAGGAATGTCTCTTTGAGCTAACGATGCTGCTGCTAGAATGACCCTAGCGATTTCCGCGGTTCTTCCAGCCCTTAGAGCGAGGAAAGAGAGCGCAACCTGTTCAGCCTGGTCCCATCTACCAAAGCCCATTAGCATCTCCATACTTGCTTCAGTTCTGCGAACTAAAGAGAGACCTTCGATGCTTTCCTCGCCATGGTCTTCGTACAATAATTCCATTTTCTCCATGGCCTTGGACCAATTGTCTGTTTTGATCAGTTGTCTGAAATCTTCACCTTGGCGGTAAATCATTTGCTCAATCGCTTCCAATTGGATTCTCTTTTGATTAGCCATTGCATCGAATGAAATGTCATCCAATCGCTGGCCCGTTCTTCTTGACATAATCCATATGCCTAGGAAAACAACTTGTCCGCCTGAAGCGAGCATCCATGTCATTTCCTCTAATGCATCTTTTCTGATAACTTGGCAAATTGAATCCTGCCATGAGCCACACTGCGAGCCTTGTGGAAGGTATTGCGAATCCCAAAATGTCAACATTGCAAGAGCGAGCAACAACATTGACTGACCAGCGAAACCTGTGAAACAGAAGTTCAGAACATTCGCTTGCTGGGACCTTTCACTTCGCAAAAGGCGCGAATCTGCTAGACGTATACCTCCTTTTCCTGATACGTCAGCAATATCTAGGAACAGAATTCTTGCAACCTCATAGACGAATAAGAATCCTACAATGGCTACGTTAAGCAATAAAAACAGCAGTACAATAGTGACTAGTGGAACCCTAATTCCGGGCTCAGAGATGTGTGAAAACAGCTCAATTGCGTAGAATCCAATAACTCCTCCCTCTTCCATAATCGATGACTGAGGGCGATATTCAGGGAGGTCTAGAACTCTCTCTGAATGTTCGAACATCGTTGGGTCTATACCGAGTAATATTAGTGAAACAAATGTGTTGAATGCAATAAATGGCATCGCAGCTGTGTTAATCCAAACAAGGGTCGAGACGAATTGCTTCCTTGCTGGTGGTTTGTAAGGGTAAAACGCAGATGGTTCACCCTTGGAGAGTTGTCTGCTTGATTCTGTAAGCGCAGTCCAAGAAGAACCCATTACCCTCCCATAGGCGATGAAGCCAGGAGCGAAAGCCAAACAACCCGTAATAGCGAGCCTTCTGTCAAATTCAACCTCTGCAAAATACATGATGTACCAAAGCATGATGAGCGACGTAAACCATAGTATCGTAATCGATACACCTACGCCGTTTCTGAATGTACTCGCACCTTGCAATGTCGCTCTTCTACCTCCTGTTCGATTAACGATTTGAGTGCTCATCGACACGCCGGTTGAAATCATAGCTGGAACAATAATCAGAATCAATGCCATTGCTAGAGAAACTTGATGCAATCCTTCAGTCAAATCCATTTGATAAAACAGCCATTCCATTCCTAGTAAAATAGCGCCCATCAAAGCCATTACGTAAACCGTTAGGCCATTTCGCATGCCCTTGGTTTTGAGGAGTTTCTTCGCTTCTTCTTTGGTTGCAGTTACCGTGTGTACTTCGTAGCGTTTTGGTCCGGTAGGGAATGCAACTTGCAGACCGGATAGGCCTCTCGGAATGATGAATTCTTGGAATAGGTATGAGATTACGGCGGAAAGCGTTACGGCAAGAATTGCCATACCGTCTATGCCGCTAACCAACTCTATGCCCATGTATTTGCCTCACTCTTCTTTTGGTGGAACTAAGGATGGTGAGGCTTTCTTGGTGTTTATCTCATTCAACAATTCATCTAGGAATAAGTCAAACTCCACACCTGCTCTTTGGTCTCCGTTCCTCGCACGAATTGAAACGGTGTTGTTTTCGGTTTCGTCATCACCTAGAATAAGCATGTATGCAGGCTGGAACTTTCTGTGCATTCGTATTTTCTTTCCGATTGTGTGATCACCATCATCCAGGTCTGCTCTAATTCCAGCAGACTTGAGTTTAGCAGTGACTTCTCTTCCGTATTCTACTTGTTTTTCTGAAATTGTTAGCACGTGAACCTGAGTTGGTGCAAGCCAAGTAGGGAATTTACCAGCGAAGTGTTCGATTAGAACTCCACAGAATCTTTCCATCGAACCAAATGGTGCTCTGTGAATCATGACCGGACGATGCATTTCTCCATCGCTCCCTTTGTATTGTAAATCGAATCTTTCGGGCAGATTGTAATCTACCTGAACTGTTCCTAATTGCCATTCGCGACCGATTACGTCCTTGACAACGAAATCGATCTTAGGTCCGTAGAACGCAGCCTCTCCTGGCTCTTCAGACCAATTAACTCCAAGGCTGCTTGCAGCCTGTCTACATGCGTCTTCAGCAAGGTCCCATTTCTCGCTTTCACCGACGTATTTACTGGAATCAGGGTCTCTCAAACCGACTCTAACTCTGTAATCAGTCATTCCTAATGCTTCGAAAATGACCTGAACAAGTTCGATACAGCCCAGTACCTCGTTTGCAATTTGGTCTTCCGTTACGAATAGATGTGCATCGTCCTGAGTGAATCCTCTGACCCTTGTCATACCGGATATTTCTCCTGACTGCTCCCAACGGTAAACAGTACCAAATTCTGCTAGTCTGAGTGGTAAATCTCTGTAAGAGCGTGCCTGTGAAGCATAGATTTTGATGTGGTGAGGACAGTTCATCGGTTTGAGCATGTATCCTTCGATATCACCAGCAGCCATCATGTTTGACAATTCGCCACATGTACATCCTTCGCTGGCTAACTTAGCCATCATATCCTTTTCAACCAAAGGCGGATACTGCGAATCCTGATAGTATGGGAAATGACCACTGGTTCGATACAAGTCTAGTTTTCCAATATGAGGAGTGTAGACTTGATGGTATCCTTGTCGAGTCAGGTGCTCGGAGATGAAATCCTGTAGGCAAGTTCGCACGACTGCACCTCTAGGTGTCCACAGAATGAGTCCCTGGCCAACGTCCTCGTCAACGTGGAATAACTGCAAGTCTTTGCCTAACTTCCTATGGTCTCTTTTCTTGGCTTCTTCAATCGCTGATATCGTAGCTTTCAGAGCGTCTTTTGTAGGCTCGACTATTCCGTAAATTCGCGTCAGCCTCTCTCGACTTTGGTCGCCTCTCCAGAATGCGGAAGAGACCGATGTAAGGCGAACATGCATCAATTTAGCAGTGGAGTGAACGTGAGGCCCAAGACACAAATCGTACCATTCACCTTGACGGTAGATTGTAGAACTATCTCCATCCTCTAGTTTGTCATTAATGATCTCGATCTTGTATGGGTTTGCTTGGAATAAATCGTTCAGTTCAGAATCTGTGCATTCAACTCTCTCGACAGTCAAGTTTCTTCTTGCTATCTCATGCATTTTCTTTTGGACACCCTTCAATTCTGCTTCGCCAAAATCCTCTAAGTCAGCGAAATCATAGTAGAATCCTCGATCGATTGCCGGGCCGATTGTAGGCTTAGCATTTGGATAGAGAGATGTAACTGCTTGCGCTAATAGATGGGCAGCACTGTGGCGAAGAATGTGAATACCGTCATCGCTGAACCCAGAAATACCTGCTACTGAGCAATCTGAGCTGAGTTCGGAGGAGAAATCTTTCTGCTCTCCGTCAACGAGTGCAGCAACGCAGTCGTGCTTTCTTCCCTCGATGTCAATCACGATTTCTCCTGCCGTTATACCGGATGCGTATTCGTTTACTGAACCGTCCGGCAGGGTGACTGAAATCATTGACATCGATGTGCCTCCGCCCCCTTCGGGGGCGCTTTTGCCTTTCACCTTGACGATTAAAGGTCGCTTGTAGATTGGATATTCAGAGTGTTGTTGATTTACCACTCGACATCGAAGTCATCGCCTTCTTTTGACGAAACTTTGGCTACAACATTGACTTCCTTCTTTTCTGGAGCGGGTTGTTGTTTTGTGGCCATTCGAATTTCTGTTCTTGTTTCGACAACATCTCTTTGGCCACGGAAAGCTGGCGCCTCGTGCACTTTCACTTCTTTTTGTTCGGCTGGCGCCTGTTCTTTTTGTTCCTCTTTGACTTGATTTTTCCAAGCCCCTTCAAAACTTAGGTCATCAACTCGCCTTTCCATGTGAAGAGCCTTGATCTAATCAATACATAATCGGTTTGATGTATCGTGAATTTTTGGCCGTGGTTATGCGCCTAGCGGTAGTAGTCAACCCAGATGCTGGCCTCGGCGGCAAATTGGGCTTCAAAGGCAGCGATGGAAGGGCTGCGGAAGCTAGGGCTGCAGGTGCACAGGATAGAGCTGGGCCTAGAATGAGAATCTGCTTAGAGAAACTCGCTGAATTAGCGAGAGAGCCAATCGAAATTCTTGCATGGGATGGAAGAATGGGAGGAGATTGGATTCCCGGCGAGTATACCTCAACAGGAAACACCCCTGAAACAACTGATGCAACCTCCACTTCAGAATTCATCAAAGCACATTCACCAGATTTGTTCCTATACGCTGGCGGAGACGGTACAACTAGGGACATTGTCGAGGCACTAGGGGAGAGAGAAATCCCACTAGTTGGAGTACCAGGTGGAGTAAAGATGCACAGCGGTTGTTTTGCTACCACTCCAAAGGCAGCGGCAGAAGTAGTGTGGTCCTTTTTCACCGGAGACCTGATGGTTGCAAGGACAGAGGTCATGGATCTTGATGAGGAAGTGTATCGTAAAGGCGAATGGAAAGTTAGGATGTATGGTGAAGCATTCACTCCCGCCAGTCCAAGATGGATGCAGGGTGCTAAAGAACAGGTACAAAGAGAATCTGAGGAGGAAACTCTCGAAGCCATGTCTTCTCATGTTGCTAATCTAGTAGAAGAAAATCCAGATTTGATGTTGGTGTGGGGGAGTGGTGGAACCCTTAGGCAAATGTGCAAACAAAATGGTCATGAATCAACTCTTTTGGGGATAGACATCCAACATGCAGGAAAGATGTACAATGATTTGAATGAAAGTGGCTTGTTGGAAATAATCAACCAGCATCAAGGCGAAATCAAGTTACTACTTTCACCGATGGGTGGTCAAGGTTTCCTAATTGGAAGAGGAAACCTTCAGTTGTCTCCAGATGTTCTTCGAGCAATTGGAACAGACAACATCCTAGGTATTGCCACTCCAGCTAAGTTATTGGGTCTGAACGAATTGAGAATAGATACTGGTGATGAGGACCTTGATGCAGAGATTCGAGGCAAGAAGTATCTCAAAGTGCTTCAGGGATATCGAACAACTAGAGTCATACGTGTAGCGAATGATTGAATGTTAATTCGGCAAAATATACAAAGATGCAAAGGGCGTAGTGTAATTCAATGGACATTGAGACCGCAGCAAATATTGGCGAGGCAGCCAGTGGTATTGCGATTCTCTTTACTCTTCTTTTCAGCCTACGCCAAATCAAGTATTGGAATGAAAATAGGCGATACGAAATTGGCCGTGATTTAGCAAATCACTTGTCAGACCCATTGATTCACCGTGGTTTTTCGGTCAGCATGATGAAGTTGCATGAGGATATCACAATGCAGGAGATCAATGAGTTGACTCGTGAGGAAAAGAATGCAATGAATGCAATGATGATTGGAATCAACAATATCGGTTTACTAGCAATGTATGGTCACCTTTCAATGGACTTAGTAGAGGGTTTCTACGGACGTTATATCAGAATTTTCGGCCCACGCTGGCGCCAAACTGTGAAAGTATTCTCAGCAGCAACCGCATTCGCAATGGGATTAGATGACAATGAAGAGACCATGTGGGATGGTCTACTATGGCTAATGGACAATCTAAAGAAGCCAGAGTCTGAAGAATAAG
>MDTD01029660.1_pt1 | contig 31257 bp, 23 predicted proteins | sample 811221 | NCBI WGS metagenome assembly MDTD01 (sample SAMN05326646, study PRJNA326480) | marine metagenome | isolation source: seawater | place: Pacific Ocean: South West | collected 2011
GATGTAAGGAAAGGGAGTTTATGCCAACCTAGGACTGGTTCATGTGTAGGTCATCGAAGGTTAGTTCCTTGCTTTTTAGTTGATGTAGCAGGGTTAGTTCCTGGTGCGAGTGAAGGTAGGGGGCGAGGCAATGCCTTTCTAGCAGATTTAGCCAATTGCGATGCATTGATTCAGGTTGTCGATTCGTCTGCTTCCACGGATATCGAGGGTAATCCAAGAGAGCCTGCAAAGACTTCGGATATTGCTAGGTCTAGTATGGAACAAGAAATATCCTTCCTTAGTGATGAACTAGATGCTTGGATTTATGGAATTTTGAATGATGGTTGGTCAAGAGGTGTAAGGAGGGTTCAAGCCGAAGGTGAGAAGGGCTTGACTTCATTTTTGCATGAACGATTCACGGGCCTTGGTTCCTCTCTGCAAATGATAAATCAAGCATTTGAACAGTTCAAATTAGTGAATCAAGATTCATCGCCTCCGTGGGATTGGTCAATTGAAACGTTACATCGACTATCAATCGAAATTAGAAAATCTCTCTTCCCGATACACATCGCAGCCAATAAAGCAGATATTGCTCCAAGTGATTTAGAGTTTAATTTTGATGTCAATGGCGTTGTTGTTCCCTGCATGGCTGATATGGAACTAGCACTCAGAAGGGCAGAATCCTCTGGATTAATCAGTTATATCTCAGGCGAACAAACATTCCAAATTTCCAATCCAGACCAACTTTCAGATGCACAGTACGGAGCATTAGAACATATGCAAGAAAGATTGAGTGCCAACAGCGATACAGGTGTAGCAAAAATGTTAGATGTTGTGTTATTCGAACAATTAAACCACATAGTTGTATATCCAGTTCAAGATGAAAACCAGTGGATTGATGGCGAGGGCAGAATTTTACCAGATGCATTTGTGGTACCAGATAAAATACAAGCCAAGAATTTGGCTTACAAGGTACATTCCGATTTAGGTGATGGATTCATTAGAGGTACAGACGGTAGAAGTCGAAGAACTGTAGGGGCGGACCACGAATTGAACGACGGCGATGTATTGAAAATACACGCTAAGACCTAGTGACCTTTAGGCCGATCATATCCTGGTGTGAGTCTAGCCATATCGCCAGCGAATTGAGTAGTTCTAATGAAGAACCAAACCGGCGCGAATAACGTCAGTGCAATTAAGATTAACAGAAAATAAATTCCCCAAGGTTTTACCGAACTAAGGTACATAATCCACAAAGTCCAGAGCACGGGGATGTAAAGGAACATGCTGTATCGTCTTGCAACAATGGAAAGTCGGGCATTGCGTAGTTTGTCATCGTACAAATTTGCTGCTTCTTCCTTTGAGACTAGTTTTTTCTCAACACCGCACCTTGCACAAACCTGAGCTCTTGGGCCATTTCCGTGGATGAAGTTTTCTCTAGTATATGTCCCAGAACAAAACCTACATGTCGGCATTTGCTTCCCTCAAACCTACGCAATTGGTCTTATTTATTCAAGCATCCGATTAATGGATAGGAAATTTTCTAATAATTTCATTCCGCTCGGTGAACCGATTGATTCTGGATGAAATTGTACTGACATTATAGGCAAATTTTTGTGACTTAAAGCCATTATTTCACCATTTTCGTCTTCTGCTGTAATCAGCATTTTTGACTCAGGTGAGTTAATTTCAACAGTTAAAGAATTATATCGAGTGAATCGTTGTGGATTTTCTAATCCTGCAAACAACCCTTGTTCATCATGGTGACATATTACTGGTGTGCCGTGTACTGCACCATTAGGCGATTTTTTTACAGCACCGTGTTCAACCGAGGCTAATGCTTGGTGTCCCAAGCAAATCCCTAAAATCGGGCTGTTAATTTGACCGGCCAGGCTATGTAATGATACGGCTTTTGAGAGTGGTGAATCAGCGGGACTTCCAGGGCCAGGACCGATAATTATGTGAGTAGGGTCTAATTTTTCAAATAGGCTGAATAAAGCACTGGGTTTGGATAATTCATCAGCAAATTCCCCCCTGCCGCCGAGTATGGTAACTTTGTGGCCTAGACTTGCAATGGCATGAGCGATATTTAGCGTGAATGAATCAAGATTATCGATAAGTAAAACGCCGCATGAATTCACACTACCGCTATACTGCCATTGTTGGATGGTTTGTACCAAGCCATTTTTCCCGATGGAGTCAGTATATTCGATTTCTAGTGGATGAATAGATAATTGATTATTTTCAACTTGTTGCTGGTTATTGCCAATCCATCCACATGCGTATCTCAGTGCTTCAGCTTTCCAATAAGTCTCCATAACCTCTAATTTGGGTTCTGATTTGATAGTAATGCCACCTCCAGAACCAATTTTTCCAAACCATTTGGTATGTTTTCTTTCAGCTTGTATCGTCCGGATTAAAATGTTCCACGAACCTTCTCCAGAATGGACATCAAACCATCCTGCTGAACCGGTCCAAAAAGAGCGTGGACGATTTTCAATTTCATCTATGACTGCACAAACCATGGTTCGCGGGCAGCCAGTAATACTGCCTCCCGGGAAAATGGAATTGAATGCAGTCATCCCATTTTCTGATTCCATTAGCCGGCCCTTAAGATGTGAAACTAAGTGTTGAACATTCGAAAAGGTCTCAATATCAAATCTCTCGATATTGACACTCCCTACTTCACAAACTCTGGATAAGTCGTTGCGCATTAAGTCAACAAGCATCCTATGCTCAGATCTTTCTTTGACATCTTTTGACATCATCTCTCGTAGTCTTTCTGCTTCAATAGGGTCATTCGAACTCTTATAGGTACCTTTTATCGGTGAAGTAAATATTTCACCATTGCGACATTTTAGAAGGCTTTCTGGAGAAGAAGATATCAGTGAGAAACCCAAGTCTTCTGCATATATCAATGTTGAAAACGGTGCAGGATTCGATTTAAGCAATCTATTGAAAATCATTTGCGGCGTTTCAACAAGCCGTCCAGACCAAAACCTTCCAAAGTTAACTTGGTAAACTTGGCCTTCAGAAATCCCTGTTTTTATTTTTTCAATCATTTCCTCATGCTGTCTATCGGTTAAAGAACTGGTTTCGTCGAATTCATTGGTAGGTTTTCTGGGTAACTCGATTTTTTCTAGATTTTTTCCTATTACTAAATTGACGGATTGTTCCCATTCGTGACTATTGGAGAAAACCTGAAATTCGTCAGTATTTTTTGAGTGTGAAATATATTTATCGATTAACCACAATATCGCTAGTAATTCACCTTCCTCTGGTAGATTTTGAACTGCGATAGGCTGAGTCCATTGTACCATGTCATAAGCAAAACTTCCTGCCCAAAATGGCTTATTCGGATTAAATTCATTAGGACTGTCTCTAAATTCTTGATTCGGAGTTAGATTTTTTAACTGTTCAAATAAATCAGCAAGATCGATGGCTGTAATAGAGTTAGAGTGATACCAACATCCATGTTTCCACTCTTCCACTTTTGCAGTAAATGGTAATTTTCTGTAGTCTAATTCCAACTCCCCTTTAATCGGACTGTGCTTTTTAGCGGGCTGAAATTTCGTTCTTGGCGGTTGATGAATTAATATTCGTAAGTTGCTTGGTCCACAAATTATTGATGAGTTTGACAAGTGAGTATTTGGGCCTCCAGAGATAAATAAAATTTCATCGGGGGAACCAAATTTAAACGCAGAATTTCCAATCAATTCATTATTCAACAAAGACTGTCGTAGAGAAACAATCTTGTCGACCATGATACTCGCTCAAGACAACCCACGAGTTGGGCTTTCAATAATGTTGAGAGTATCAATACCAATTTTCCCCAAGAGCAGAAATACAGACTTGCTGAAGATTATCACTTCCATCACCGATGTCAACATCATCTAGCACTGTTAATCTCGCGGCTCCCATGCCAGAACCTAGTAAGACTATCTCTTTAGCCCTAGCAACCATTCGTTCGTTTAACCTACCCGAGCTTATTACAAATCCAGCATCTCTAATCGCCTGTTTACAGGCATCATATGTTACAGAGGAAACCCCGCCAAGTTTACCATCGCTTATCCAAACAACCCCGTCCTCGTCTAGTACTAGTGGCATAACTCGGTCGCCATCTATTATGCAAAAATCATGAACCAGTAATCCAACATCAGCGCCCTTAGAAAACACTTCTTCGGTAATTTTCCGGTATGGCTCCCAATCGCCATGTTTAGTTCCAGTCACTTTACGAGTCCAGCGTGGTGCAGGTACTGTAATGCCTTCCGCTTCCATGTGGATTTCTTGGTAAAATGGTTTAACATTAAATGTGGCTCGTTGTGAATTTACTTCGATACGCACTAATCCTTCAAGGCCGTCTGGAACGGTAAATTCTGGAATTTTAATCCCGAGTATTTGTGCGTGTTTAGCAAGTCTGTCAAGATGTAAATCTAGGTGGAATAGTTCACCCTTTCTTGCTCTCACAGTCGTGAAAACAGCACTCTTAGGACCGACCATCAAAGTAGGTCATCCAAAAATGAAGTATCAATCTTTGGTTTGACGGGCGCATTAGAATCGCCACCAGTCAAGTCGTTCATAATATTCTGATTCTGAGGCTGTAAGACTGGTTGTTGGGGCTGATATGCTTCACGTCCATATGGATTTGAATCAATACGCTGGGCGGCACTGTAAATGTCATTCGTTTGGGTTTGCGATATGCTTGGCGGTGGTGCTTGCGGTACGGTAGACATCATTGGGTCAATATCATCCCAAGAACCAAAGTCATCTTGAATTCCCCAGGTTGCCTCTTGTAATTCCCAAGACTTGTTTTTAGACCGTTGATTTCCTCTTGTTCTCACTATAGCAATTACTAGGAATAGTGCGAGAAGAACCAATCCAGCGGCAATTAAATTGGGTGGAGTAAGGAGTGAAGCAAATTCGTTTGATTCGTCTGCAGGTTGGTTTTTCTCTCCGGTAGTAACTTCTACTGGTTCAATTACTACCGCCTCAACTGTCTTTCGATTTGTGACTTCATCGAAAGGCGAAACTGCTACGTACCAGCTAGTATCGTTAGTTAGGTCTTCAAAATTATCAACCGTAATCAAGAAGGTATTCGAGGCTTGTACTTCGTCAATAAATGTAGCATCTTCAGTCGAAGAGAAATCTTCAGTGGAGATGTAAATTTGATATCCCCTAACATTACCGTCATTCGAATGTTCCCATGAAGCAAGTATTTTGTTTTCGTCAATCCAATCTAACGAAATATCATCGACAGGATCTAAATAGTCGCCACTGCTATCGAAACCATCGTCTACGGATTGGTTAGAAACTACATTCAAATTTTGTTCAAATGCGTTACCAGAGGAATCTCTAACAACGACGGCAACCCAAATCTCTTGTCCCGTGACCACCGGCTGGTCTCCAGCGACCAAATCGATTACCAATGGTAATTCGGGGTTTCTTGAAAGCTCAGCAATAGGGGTGGTAGGTCCGTCGCTTCCTGCGGTTATTCCTTGGAAGGACCATGTAGCAGCGTATATCTCATATGTTGCAACATCACTAACCTCACTTAAGTCAAAGTCGAGCAGTAGTGCGGTTCCATCATCCATAGGCCTATCAGTCAGTCTAATATTATCCATTCTTTCAGGAGCGGTGGTATCCTGAATGTTATTGATCGGTGTGGTCGAGGCTTGAATCAAGTCAGTAAGGTGGACATTGCCTTTGATGTCATGAACCGTAACGGTAGTGAATAATTCGATATCGGGCTTGATTAATTGTGGTGTGGTTTGAGTAATATCCATCATACCACCTTGACTTCCATATAGAGCAGTAGAAATTGTCAGTTCAATTGGGTTCTTGTCTTCATCAATCCATTGCTTGTCAATCTTAAGGCACCCACATTTTGCTTCATCATCGCCAAATTCTAACCAAGCCTCTGATAGGTCTTCGACCGGTTGGTCGGCAACCCAAACAATGTAGTAAGCGAAATCATCAGCATCGGAAATGGTCCAGATCACGTCAATCGCAGTTCCATCATCATCGGGGTGGTCAAAAGCATTGATAGTTCCAATTCTATCTGGAATACTTCCAAGACCTACAGTGTTTCTAAATGGAGTAACTTCTACAATCTCGACATCGACTAGGTCGACATTTAACCAATCATCATATGCAACAACTGCCACAAGATATGACTGACCATCTTGTAAAGGAATGTCGTCATATCCATCGACAATTGTCGAGCTTATTGAGCAGTCATCGATGATTTCCGCCTGAGAGAATCCAGCATCGTCCAAGGGTATCCCGGTAACAGTAATACTCGGAGTATTCTCTCTAATCCACACCGCGTAGAAGGTACAATCATCAGCGGTACTTACATCCCAAGAGATTGTAACACGCCCACCATCATCGTTCGGAGTGTCGATTGCATCGACGTTTTCTAATTTCGGTGGCGGTGTGAGATCGTTTAATCCTCCAGTAGGAACTACCGGGCCAATAATTGTGGCATTGAGCAAGTCTTCTTGCCCTGCCTGGTCAACACAAGTTAGACCAATCCAATAAGGGCGTCCAGGGTTAAGGTTCAAGATGGTAGAATTTCCTTCGCTAGGTGGCAATGATTCCTCATAAGTAAGTCCTAGAACATCGTTTATCTCTACAGTTGAAGTGTAAATATTTGTGTAGGCTAAGTCAAGAGCAGTGCATCTCTTCCATTCCAAATCTAAGTCGCCATCATCACCGCCTTCATGTGGACCAGCTTGAGCCCATTCAGGTGGATTTGGTATCTCGTCACTCGGTGCTGCAGGACCGATTGGTAGAGATGGTATACCTAGGCGTCCATCGTTGTATTCAACAACTATTAGTGCGTAGTATTCTACTCCATTTTCGAGAGTTTGACCATTAGCAGTGGTTACCTCGCTTTGTAATCTACTGTGGAGCGAGATTGCCTTGTCAATTTGCCTTCCTGCCAAATCTGCTTCGGTTATTGAACCACCATTGTTGAATGGTCCCTCATTGACATAAATCAAATATCTAGAGAAATCATCATCATGTACTAAAGTCCAAGAAGCGGTCAAGGTTTCACCGCCGTCATCAGGTCTATCAATCAATTCAACCATGTTTACCGGGGTTTCTAACTTGATATAGTCGTACGTCAATCTGACTTGTAATGAGCCGTTATTAATCGAGCGAAGGTTTAGTTGTACGAATTTAGTTCCGTTTATTTGAACTGCATTATTTATCGCAGACTGTAAATTCTGTTGAATACTTTGGTCATCAGATAAGTTGAGAGTAACATTATATTTCAGACTGTTTGATTTCGCCCATGTTGCAGCACCGCTAACCGGCGACGTGAACGCTAATGGTATTCCTTGGAATAGTAATCCGTGAATTCCAGACGTGCCAATATCATCATCAAGAATAATTGTACTGCTCAGGTTTGCTAGTTCAATGGCCATTCCAGGGTGAGCCATATCTGTAATATCTTTAGTTACTAAGTTGAATCCCAGATTAATTGGGTCAGCTCGACGTAGTTCAAATCGTTCAACTTCAGTCCACTGTGGATTATTTGCCCAACCGAATAGCCCGGAGGTTTCGGTTGTGACCCAGATATTTTCAGCAGTAATTGTACCACCACTTATCTTATCGTTTGGTAGAATGAATGTCTTAATCGAAGAGTGGGATGGAGTTCTCGCTTCAATAATGGTAACAATATTATTTCCAATTGCCATTATTTCATCACCATTGCTGACCATTCTTTCAACAGGCCAGCTCGGGATTTGCCAAGAAGCTCGCCCGTCTTCAAATTGAGAGTTTAAACCATTCCAGTGAGTTAACGGTCCGACATCTGTAGCAATGTGTAAGCCCCACCAATCACTAGTAACTGCTGTAACTGTATTGGATGGTATTTGGTCAAATCGGTGGGTTTGGCTAACTAGTCCAGTTGAACCATCAACACTGGTCACGCCCGGTCTCTCACTTCCCGCTCCATCGTGGCTAACATGAATCTGCACATTACCGAGATTGTCGGTAGTTTTTATCAGGCCCCAAGAGGAAGTTCCCAACATACCGTTAGCACTGGTTAGAATATTTGCTGAACCATTGACGGTATCCATCCGTGCTAAGCCGGAAGGTGTCGCTACCCACAAGTAAGGATCCTCAAATAGCATATCTTCAACTAGGTTTGAAGGTAAGCCATCGGTTGTTGTAAGCGGATTTAACCAGTCATTGGTTTGTAATGACCATCGTCCAATTCCGCCGTTTGTTGCAATGTAAACAACATCGGTTGAAACCTCTATTCCATTAACGATGTTAGATGGTAACCCAGCAAGAAGTCTACCATTACCGAATGTATCGGTGTTAGTATCAAAAATTTGCACTCCTGCTGATGAACCGAAATTGCCCTGTAAGCCGATAATTAAATCTGTTCCAACTAACTTTAGTCCATCCATATTATTGTGCAATGCCCCTTGGATTGGTAGTAAGTCTCCAGTAAGAGTATCAAGTTTCATCAAGCCACTAGGGTATGTTGAAATGTATAGATCAGTGCCGACTAGTTGAGTATCGGCAGCCCTTGAATTCGCCGGCAATGTCCAACCATACTGCCATTCAATTTCTCCGTTTGACGTCTTTTCACCTTGGAGAACTCCAGCACCGGTAGATTGCCCAAATCCGACATTCTCACCAATTGTGGTAACCCAAACATGGGTATTGTTTCCTGTCATAGTGGTTACTTGACCACTGACAAGACCAGGTAGATTATACATCATAGTCTGTCCATTAGCGCCCAGTGTGTCAACGTGACTGTAACCGGAGGAACCTCCGGCTTGACCAATAAGCCATTCATTTCCTAACCACTGGAATGATGTGACCGATGAACCCTGGCCGTTGAAATTTACTTGACTGGTGCTAGCACCTGAAGTGGTGATTACTGAATACCCTCCACCGATTACATTCGAACCTTGTTGGCCTAAACCGTGCCCGACAAGTAATTTACCAGAATCGTAGCCGATTGCATCCCACCAAATCCTGTCGCTTGGTAGGTTGTGGGTTTGTGTGGTAATATCAGGAAGCCATTGACTGGAAGTGAAACTGTATTTTTTGATTGGTTCCTCATCGGAATAGAATGCGACGTATAGCGTGTCAGTTGTGGTGTCACAAGCAACGCCAGAAACTCTGCCCTCGCCTAGAGTGGCTCGAGTAAAGGTACCAGTAATAGTTGATGACGCTAAATCCAATTGTTCTATTCCGCCATCGGAATCATATATTCCAACATTGAGAACTCCGCCACATTCGGCCATTGTTATAGGGTATCCACGTTGTATGCCTCCTTGGCCTTGAGAACCAAAGACATTCCAAGAGTTTCCATTCCAGTGTGAGATAGCACCGCCTTGGAATCCTTGCCAACTTGATCCATCGCCACCGCCAACAACAAGATCATTACCATTGGTCCAGATTTCATAGATTTCCTCACCTGCGTTGTTAGGCAAACCATTACCTTCTTCCCAGTTTGATAGCCATGAACCGGTACTGGGATCAAATCTAGCGATACCATCCTCGGTTGCAAACAATACTTCACCATTGTACTCAACTATTTCTCTAATTGGGAAATTCAGTCCGTCATCGCTATCCCACGAGCCAACAAGAGAGTTATTTTGGTCATAGAGGTCCAATTTATTTTCGCCCCATGAAATCCACATTTGTCCGTTACTTGTTTGATGAGCAGTGACTCTATCAACTTGTCCAGATGGTAAAATATCTTCACCCCAGTCATCGTTTGAAATATCCCATTGTGCGATACCCCCTCTTCCATCGTAATAATCTGGGAATCCACCGTTAGATGCGACACTTACCATCAGAGTATCACCGACAAGCCCCATGCCCCACGCGTCACCTGAGTTATCATCAAGTTGGATTCCAGCATCGATATTTGACAGTCCTGTAAAGTTAGCAACATCAATACGATAGACGCTATTGCTACTACTACCTTGGTGATAATACATGATGTTATTGTAAATTGTCATCTGGAATGGGTCTCCATTTCCGAGGTATAATTGGTCATTCTTTTCGATATCAAAAATTTCAGTCTGATTTATCACATCAATCAATTGGAAACCATCATCGCCACCAATCCAGATATGATTTGGTCTTACATCTGCAACTAAACCGGTAACATCGCCATTACCAGGGTCAAGAATTTCATTTCCTGAAGGCCCCCCGCTATATTCTGTCCATGTTGGTAGCCATGAGTTGGTTGGAATATCATAACGGGCAATACCGATACCATCCAGTCCGATGTAGGCGATATCACCAATAACTTCAACAGGAGCATTATCAGTATCTTCTCCAGCCTCCCAAGTATCAACAACATCGAATGGGCTGATGGTTAGTATTCCTACTCCTTGTGTAGTTCCACCGTATACTTTTGAGCCATCAGTACCAACGGAGTAGGTTGCCCAGTTAGGCATGCCATCGTATACATTCATACAATCATCAATATCAACAGTTGAGGTTGGATATCTGCAGACTCCAATATTTGTTCCAACATATATTTCCGAACCTAATAAGGCGAAATCAAAGAATTGACTGGGTTGTCGTGTCCAGCTGCTGCCATCGCCTTGGAAATTAAGTGGCTGATTTCCATCCCACTTTACTGCGCCGTTATCGGTTCCAATGTAGATGTTCGAGCCATCAGAGATTAACGCGAAAATGTTGTCGCTAGGGAGGAAATCGAAACCATTCCCATTCCCTCCAATTGGTTCTGTGAGCGGTATTAGAATTTCGCCGGTTGAAAGGTCTTTTCTTACCACCCCGTATCCAGGAAGGCCGAGGTGCAAAATATTGCCCTGTACTGCAAGTGGGACATTGTCTGCGTTATTTACTCCAGTCGAGCCCCAAGGTGTCAAGAAGGAATCATTGGTTAAATCAAATCGAGCCAAACCGATGTCGTCAGTTGCGACATATGCTATATCGCCGTAGATTGCTAAATCATTCAATCCTATGCTGGGAATGTCAAAGATTTCGATAGGAGATATTCCACCCAAGTCGATTTTAGAGATCCCTCCTGAACTTAGTGCAACGAGGTTGTTAGAACTTACCGCTATCGATATTACTTCATCTTCGTCTAGTCCAGAACTAGTATCCCAGGTTTGTAGCAGAGAACCATTGCTGTGCATCTTGTGCGCTCCAGAATTCTGTCCCGCAATGTAAACAAATGAGCCATCTGAGGTTAACTGGTTAACATTATCTCCGATAAAAGTGGGGTTTAACCATCTAGCTTGTGTGGTATCATATCTATTGATGAAACCATCAGCAGCGATAAATACCACATCGTCTAATTCTACAGCGCCCTGCATGTCGGCAGAAGTAGGACCACTAGCAATCAGCATACTTCCTGTTTGTAATGGAGTATTTCCGGGAGTCAATTCAGCAAGTATTCCGAAACTGTCACTAATCAGAACTTTGTCATTGGATGGAGAACGATATCCAATGTTGGGCCACGAAATTAAATCGTCCCCGGCATCGCCGTTAAGGCCAAAATCAGAAATTGAGTAAGTCTGCTGGAAAATTCCGTTCGCAGTATTGTAGGTATGAAGCGAACTACCACTCAAAATGTAAAGGATATTATTTGTGACTAAAATATCTCCAATATTGTCGCTGGTAAGCCAGTTTGACGAACTCCATGTTGACAACCAGAATCCTGCATTCCAGTCATATCTTGCTAATCCGTTATCTTTAGAAGCCATTAACAGTTGATTCCCAGAAATTAGGAATTTTGAAACGGAGTCGCTATGTAAGTTATTTGCCGTCGTCCATGTGGAAAGAGAATTATTGGCGCTCATGTCCCACCTTGCCACGCCTTCATTTTCGGAAGCAAAATACAAGATACCATTGACTTCGATAATATCTAATCCACGACTTGACTGGGGCTTAAAAAATAGGTTATTCCAATCAACTCCGTCAAATTTTGCCACCCTGTCTGATGAAAGAGCGTATGGCGTTCCATCACTGGCTATTATGAACTCATCAAACTGTACGAATTCAACGTTGTCTATATCCAATACAGTTTCGGGCAGAGGGGTGACAATAGATGTGTCAATCAAAGAAATAGCGTGGAAGTAATTATTGTCGGTTAAAATGTGGAGGGCGAGATTAACAGCATCGATTTCTAGATCAACAATAGAGTTGGCATCTTCGTAAGTAATCAAATCTATGATTTTTGGGTCGTTATTGTAATCCATAATCAATAGGTTGTTACTAATCGCTAGATATAGTCGCCCATCGACGAAATGAATAGCATAATCATTAATCTCAAGATTGACGGGTTCGAACGAAACAGCAGGGTCAACAGGTGCTAGAGCTTCAACAATGAGTTCAGTTATTTCTGCACCAGCAGGTAAAGTCCATGTTGCGCCTGCTTCGCTGTTGGGGGACAATCTGCCCGAGTGAGGGTTTTGCCCATCGAAGGAATCGCTAGAACCTAACATGCCTAATCCCGACCAATCAAATAGATTGATTCCAATGTCGGATGCGGTAATGACTGGCTCTTCGATTAACAGGTTGTTACTACCATCCACCCTAATTTCCATAGTTAGATTAGAAATTTCAGCTCCCGGAGCAAATTCAAGCGCCCAATTTGCACTAGCTTGTAAGCCAATTGTTGGATCTGCACCCACAGCATCCAGTTGAACCCACCCCGTATCATTACTGCCTTGTTTTTCCCAAATCACATCATTTTCGGTTTGATGCGCTGATACCGGTGAAACGATTAACATCGGAGACATCAAGGAGATGAGCATCAAATTGACTAAAAAAAGAGATTTTTTCCTCTTCAAACCCGACAATTTGGGGCTAATCTCAGATTTCATCAATATATTGCCAATTCTTACACTATTTGAACGCGGCCCTAATTCGTGTGAAATAATCTCATTATGTTAATGGTTAAAAATGCCGTTTGAGTCAACAATTGAAGTCCAGTAATGATTGAATTTCAACAAATATACACCAAACACTCAAACATGATACGCGCTGCCATCAGGATGGTGCTAGAATGGTTGAGGAAAAACGTGAAAGACTTTTGAAAAAAGAATCACTTGATTACCACGAATCTTTACCACATGGTAAGATAAAAGTTGTTCCAACAAAACCTCATGCTACGGCACATGAACTAAGTTTAGCCTACTCGCCTGGCGTGGCCTATCCCTGCCTGGAAATAGCTGAGAAACCGGAAGCGGCTTATCGCTACACTTCTAAGGCTAACTTAGTTGCCGTAATCTCAAATGGAACGGCAGTACTTGGTTTAGGAAATATCGGTCCACTTGCCAGTAAACCGGTTATGGAAGGAAAAGGGTTACTTTTGAAAACTTTCGCAGACATAGATGTGTTTGATATCGAAGTAGATACCGAAGATCCAGAAGAATTCATTAGCACAGTAGTAAATATTTCCAAAACCTTCGGTGGCATTAATCTAGAAGATATCAAAGCACCAGAATGCTTCGAAATTGAGAAACGCATTGCTGAGCAAACAGATATTCCAGTAATGCATGACGATCAGCATGGGACTGCAATAATTTCTGGTGCTGCGTTGTTGAATGCGGTTGAATTACAAGAAAAGAAACTGAATGAAATTAAAGTGGTAGTAATAGGTGCTGGAGCATCAGCGATTGCTTGTGCTAACCATTATGTCGCATTAGGAGTGCTAAGGACTAATATTTTGATGGTTGATAGTAAAGGAATTGTGACAAAGAAAAGACTTGAGGCAGGTGAGTTAAATGAGTTCAAAGAAGCATTTGCTAATGATATTGCGGACGGAGAACTTGCTGATGCTTTGATAGAAGCGGACGTTATGCTCGGACTTTCTAAAGGAGGCTTAGTGAACAAAGAAATGGTTGCAAGCATGGCTCCAAAACCGATTATTTTTGCACTTGCGAATCCTACTCCAGAGATTATGCCGGAAGAGATTTTAGCGGTTAGAGATGATGCAATTATCGCTACTGGGAGGTCAGACTACCCTAACCAGGTAAACAATGTGCTAGGTTTTCCTTACATCTTTAGAGGAGCACTTGACGTTAGGGCAAAAGATATCACTCAAAATATGAAGATGGCTGCTACAATGTCACTAGCAGAACTTGCTAAAGAACCGGTTCCGGACTATATCTCTGCGGCTTATGATGGCGTAATGATGCAATTCGGGCCTGAATATATTATTCCCAAACCATTCGATAGAAGGGTACTGATTTGGGAAGCTTCAGCGGTTGCAAAGGCTGCTGTTGAAGAAGGAATTGCTCAAATTAAAGCTGAAGATTTTTCTGTAGAAAGTTATCGCGAGAAATTAGAGGGCCGTCTTGGACAATCATACTCAATCATGCGTCACATAATAAATCAAGTTAGACGAAGAGGTAAGAGAATAGTTTTCCCTGAAGGAGATAATGAAAAAGTTCTGCGAGCAGCTGCGCAGTTAGTCGACCAGAAGATTTGCACACCGATTTTATTAGGTTCGAAGGATAGAATCGATGAAATGGTAGAAGATTTAGGTCTACATTTTGATTATCAGGTATTTGATCCTCGGTATGATGAACGTAGAAAACTAACCTATGCGCCGGCGTTATTCAAACGACGTCAAAGAAAGGGAATGACTCTCGAAGATGCTGAGAGGCTGCTGAAAAGCCGGCCATATTTTGCAAGTCAAATGGTTGCTTCAGGTGATGCCGACGGCTTTGTTGGAGGCGTAAGTCGTAATTATGCTGACGTACTCCGTCCAACCATCGAGGTTATCGGTTCAGATTCCTCTGCCCACTGTGTAATCGGTTGTTACATGGTCAATGTAAAAGGGAGAACAATATTCTTAGCAGATGCTACTGTAAATGTGTATCCAGACAGTCCAACCCTCGCTGAAATTGCGGTACAAACCTCAAAAATAGCGCGCAGATTTGGCATTAACCCCAAAGTCGCGATGCTATCATTCTCTAATTTTGGTAGTACCAGAGCTCAGCGTTCTGATCGAATAGAAGACGCGATATTGATCGCCAGAGAAATTGACCCAACTTTGAAAATCGACGGGCCGATGCAAGCAGATACTGCATTGAATCCTGCAGTTCAAGACGAATATCCATTCATGGATTTTGATGGACCAGCAAATGTATTGGTGTTGCCAAACTTAGCGGCGGCCAATATTGCATACAAATTGCTTGAAGAACTGGGTGGCGCAGAAATGACAGGCCCTATTTTGGAAGGAATGGACAAACCGGTGCAATTAGTAGCTAGACAGGATGGGGTTAGACATATTGTCAACATGGCTGCTATATGCGCAGCAGATGCAATAAGACAAGATTCATACTGGGAAACCTTGGCTACTGAGGAGTCCTTGTAACGATTTCACCCTGCTCGAACATTATGGTCGGCCTTCTTGGGCGCCAAAAGGCACCTGAAACAAAGCCCACACATAGCCCACCAAAGAGTAAATTTGCCCATCCATCAGTGGCATAAGACCCCATGCCGCGGATGATTGGAATTGCGAATGATGGAATGATACCGAGTAAAAAGGTCCAGAAAATTTCTACTTTGATGTTGGAAAAGAAGTCAGCATTTTGCGGTACTTTAACAATATCTCCTTGACGAATTGGGGAGATAACAAAGCGAACTGAAATACCATTGTTGGTTCTATCCATCGGTATACTAGACAACGCAGTAATTTCTAGTTTAGACGGATGGACTTCAATTGATGCTTTGTGATGTTGCATTGGACCGAAACCCTCGAATTTTCTTGGCCGCCCATCCATCATGGCGCCCCTATGGTTTGAGGAGGTGCCATCAGAAAGTAACTCACGAGCCTTGGTTGCGGTAATGAGTTTCTTTTTCTCTAAAGATGCATACCATTCACTCTGCGTTGGGCACCTAATTTCCCACTCATGATTGTCCTTCAAAGGAAGGTCGTTATTCTCAAGTTGCAATGTGAGATAATTCAGCACCAAATTCAGTTTTTCGATATCCCATCTACTAGCATCAGTATCAATATTTACATGTTTGGAAATTTCCTCGAGTTGTTCATTTTTCAGACGAGATTCCATTATGTAGAATTCCGGTAGTCTGACCTCATGCCTGGGTCTCTGGCCTGCATATATCCACCCACCTTTATCTTCGCCGATGAAAATTGAGCCGGAGTTTACCTTTTGGAAAGTCAACCCTGCTAGGTCGAGCGAGGTCATGTAATCACTCCAAACATTCAGCATTCATTCTATTGTACCAAGCTATCCCTGCTTTGTGATCTTCTAATAACGAGAATTGTGGAAACGGCGAAATAGAACGCATGTATCCATAAACAGAAAAATCGACTAAATTTGGTGATTTTCCTCCAAAGAATGGTTCCTCGCCATGTTCATCAGTAAACTCTGTCAACAAATCATGCCAGAGTTTTTTAGGGGTTCTTCCGTCCTTCTTCACCCTCTTTTTAGCGATTATCCCCCACATTACCGGAAATCCAGCCCAAGCGTAAAGTCGCTTCGACAGGAAACCGAATTTTTCTATTTTTGAAATTCGAGTGGTAGTACTGAATGCGGAACCTAATGTGCCATATAGGATTGGAACAGTTGCTTTTGAGACCTTCGTATCAGCCCATTTCAACCATTCATCGTTTTTTTCAGGATTCGATGTCGATGCAAGTTTCCCATCATTGTATTTTTCATCTAATAATTTCATGATAGGGGTAGAGTCAACATGAAACGCTCCATTTTCGTCAGTGAATACCGGTACTTTACCCCAGTCGCCAGCAAATGAAACAGATTTTTTGATTTTCAGTCCATTTACAGGTACCAATTCAACATCCATTTTCAAATATTCAATGAGGCCTCGCACCTTCCAGCAGAAAGGACAGGAGTAAAGCAGATGTAAAGTTGGCTTTTGTCCCATGGTTTTGCTAAAATAAACACCTTCTTCAAACCTTGTCTTCATCGGAGGATACAGGTTTCCAGCCCATTTTCCAAAAATCTAAATCATCTAGCCAAATTAACCACTCATTATCATTGCACGTTAGAAGTCTAAATGCACGGCCTTCTAGTCCATCTTTATTAGCCTTAGAAATAGTTCCAGCATTGAAACTATCATTCCATTCAACTTGCATTCTTCTAATCTGTCTTTTTGCTTCTTCAGGATTATCGAAATTCATTTCACAAATATTCCTAAGTTCGGCAAGCCACATCCTGCCATCTTTCAGTAGAGGGTCATCATAGACTCTTTTCTTAGGTTTATCCCAGAACTTCCACCATGGCATAAGAGTGCCTATACACTCTACTTCTTGAACTTGGCTAAACTTACACTAGTGTTTGAAATGCTATGACTATTAGCGATTGTCATGGGGCGAATAATTGTACATCTGCATGGTAGACCAAAGCAACAGTCATTCTCGCAACTAATAGAAAAATATAGTCAGCGTTTGAAGAGTAGAAATATTAAGCTGGAAATTCATTCGGATAAATTGAACTCAGATGATTATCAGAATAGATTAATGGAAAATAAGATCATATTTTTCTTGGACGAGCGGGGTTACGAATTTTCCTCGCTGGAATTGTCAAAGAAAGTAACAGATTGGTCATTAGGTTCAGATGATGTGCATTTAGCAATCGGGCCAGTCGATGGATGGCCTCAGAAGGGAAAGATAGATTCTAAGGATTTTATTAGACTGTCAAAAATGACATTTCCTCATGAACTTGCTGCAGTAGTATTACTTGAACAACTGTATCGCTCAACTGAGATTATTAAAGGGACATTGTATCACAGGATTTGAGCAAATAATCAAAACCACACGATTATCCCGCACAGTTGGGAGCAGCATGTTTTTCGAGGAATCATCCACGCGTTGGCTTCTAATTGTGTTCGAATTTGTTATCGCTACAATTCTCATAATGGGTTCGAAAAGTCAACCATTTCCAAATCCATCTAAGCGATTAGGCAGCATCTTACTTCTTGTGGCTACGTTATTTCTTATCGGGCAATCAGCACCAAGACCGGCTTCCGTGAATGGGCATATGGCCTTTCTATCGATAATTGGAGCATTTGGATTGGTGTTTGGCGTTCATCATATGTTGAATACTAGAAGAGAAGTCTTAGTTGCGCCGATGTCAGGGTTTATGTTTTGTGTGGGGGTTGGTGGATTGATGGTTCAAACATGGTCTTCACTGAGTACAGTTGAACAATGGTCTGGATTTTTAGCATTGATAGTATTGTGTGGCGGGCAAGTTTGGCTAGTCTTTAGAGGGCTCTTGATCGGTAGATTACCGCTGGCATGGAGTCAAGCGGGGATGGTGGCACTAAGCAGAGGACAAATATCGGGAAATCACGGTGCAATATCTTGTTTTGAGAAAGCATGGGATGTCGACGAAGAACATCTCAATCCTATGGCCTATGTTGCATTGCATCGAATATACCAATTTCTAGCTGATGAAAAAGCGGCCAAAGAGTGGTATGATAACTTGATCGACTCCGGCGGCGAACAAGCCGTAGCAGCAGAATGGATTGAAGCAATTGAGGAAAGCCTAGCTAACATCAATAAAGCAACGGAATGATGCCCTTTTTCGTCCATTTACGGAATTTATTTGCCGTATTTAGGAAAAATATAATCTTTTTATGAACATATAAACAAAGCAATTAATAATATAAGAATCTAATAAGTAATATGGGCGATGATGATGATGGGAATAGAATAAAGCAAATGACCAATTTCACATGGTTCGTATTCATTGTTTGGTTTTGTTCAAATTTGCTTTCGCAATTGGCTTACATCATTGCTTATGGATTACCATATGATGGTATATCGATGCTCAAGTCATTAGGGCCGATTTATTACATCGCAGTAGTTTTCGAAGTTCTTATGTGGCTATTTATTGGTGGAATAGTGGGTAAGAAGGTGCTTGACAAGGTTAGTAATCCGACGACCAGTCCAATTTAGTCCGATTTACAATTTAGGGCGTAAAACCGGTTCTTTTTGTTCCAAGATAAGCGATGACTTCAAGACCTTCCTAAATGAAAGACACTCGTGGCAGAGGATAGTCCTACACCAGTATTTACTGGAATACCTATGGAATTGTCGATGCTGGAAAATGGCGAAGAAAAATTACTCACATTGCCTTATAATGCTCAACTTGTCACTATTGAGGAGGCGAGAGAGAGTCTTCCAGAAGCAGTACAATTATTGATACAACTACAAGTAATGAACGACGAAGCACACCACTTGACTGAAGAAATCGAAATATTGTTGGAAGAACTGGAACCTGATGATGAGCATGTTGTTGAAGTCGCCGATAGATTAGCCTCAATAATCAGGGGTTGGCAAGCAACTGTAGTTAGTTTAGAACTGACTGGAGCAAGAATAGCATCATTAGATCCAGGCCGTTTAGAGTGGTATGGTGTTGTCGATGGCGATATTGCACTATATTCCTGGATTTTTGGAGAAGAGGATATTGAGTGGTATCATTATACCGATTCGACATATTTGACCCGCAAACCCCTCATAGAAGCATGACTTGGCTTGGCTAACTGGAAGTGGAATCATGGTCAGAATTACGCGGGTATATACCGGAACAGGAGATGATGGAACATCATCATTTGTTGATGGTTCAAGGCATAAAAAATCTCATCTGAGATTCGATGTGGTCGGAACATGCGATGAATTAAATTCAATAGTTGGGATGGTGATTATGGAAACAAATCGACTCCAATCTCATGAAGATGGCGGAAAAAGTAGCAGTATTAATCGAGTAAAAAATGTGGTCATCTCAGCATTGAGTAGAATCCAAAACGAGTTATTCGACTTAGGTGCAGAACTAGCCTGTATGCCTAGCAAAATTCCAGAGCAAATGGAACTGATAAGTGAAAAACAATGTGAAATTTTACTTGAAGAAATGGATGCTTGGCTTGCGCATCTTGAACCGTTGAAAAGTTTCATCCTGCCCTCAGGACAAGGGCCAGAGGCAGTAATCCATTTTGCTAGAACGGTAACCCGTAGACTGGAACGTAATTTAGTCAAGTTGGTAAACTCTGAGGGTGACGAGTCTGTGCGTAAAATAGCCCTTGTATATGTTAACCGTTTATCGGACTGGTTGTTTGTTATGGGGCGATGGGTATGCACTTGTTTGGGCCATTCAGAATCCCTTTGGGAACCCTTGGCTAGAAGGGAGCAATCTGATGGAATCTCTGAACTGATAGAGAAGATTACTTCCAACGATAATGACTTTTCAATGATAGATTAGTCTAGACCGATACTCTTCACAAATTCTTGAGCGGACTTAATCAGTTCCTTGGTTTCAGTATGAGTTGCCTGTTCTAAGGCTTGTTCCCAATCAAGCCACATGTAACTGCGGTGTTCTTTTGAAAGGCTTATCGAAATTTGCTCTGTGGTCGCAATGTACCAGTACACCTGCTTTATTCTACGCTTACCCTTGTGCTTGAATTGATACTCAGTTCGGTGTTCAAAGTTTTCAATAAATGATAGTTCGGAGATTCCAGTTTCTTCTTTTAATTCTCTTCTTGCGGTTTCATAGTTGTCCAAATCATCTTGTTCAACATGGCCTTTTGGTAAATCCCAATGACCCTGTGGATATTGTAAAAGAAGCACGGAGCCTAGGTTTACCAGTACAACTCCACAAGAAGTCTCCATGGGCGACCCAATCAGTCGGTACTCATCTGTCTTTTGTTACATAATTAAGAAACTACTTGGTCTAAGCATTAAACGACGGGCCATGAGGGAAGGCGAAGGTCGGTATGTACAGTTACCTGCCTTTGATCGTATTATTGCTGACTCAGACCTTGATGGTTTGTGTGCTGCAGCAGTTTTGAAATCATATAATCCGGATGCCGAAGTAATTTTTTCCCACGCTGCCCTAGTTCGCTCGGGGAAAATTGATCAACTAATAACACCGACTACTGCAATGGTCGACCTTCCCTTTCATCCTAATTGCGGTTGGTATCTTGACCATCACCAAACCAACAGACCTAATCCGGAAGAAGAGATTAATTTCACTAACAGGGGAGGAGTTTGTAACTGGGAAGCCACCCCTTCTGCTGCAAGATTGGCCTACAACCTCCTATCTCCTGTTATCGATTTATCTCACCTTGAAGAAATAATGCCAATTGTTGATGCATTGGATTCCGGCCAAATAACGCTCAAAGATTTCTTAGAAGATGGCCCTGTATTGAAATTATCCCGTACGATATCACTGAAAAATATTGATTACACTAAGAAATTATTAGAATTGTTTTCACGAGGTGATTCAATTGAAAAAATTCTTTCACATGAACTAGTTGAGCAAGAGGTTTCCAGAGTTAGCAGCGAGAGGAAGAAAATACAAGATTATGTGGCTAAGAACACTACTATTGTCAATCGACTAGCAATATGTAGGCTAGAAAATACTGGATTTCACTCCAATGGATATTTGGTTACTGCTTGGGCAGGAGACAGGGCTGACGCCTGTTGTATAATTCATGGATTTGAAGACGGAACGGTTGATAACGCGAACCGGCCAGCGCTATCAGCCAGTTTTTATGCTAATTCTTTCTTACCAGGCGGGCAAAATCGTTATGATTTATCGAAACTAGCAACTGCATTAGACAGAACTGGTGGGGGACATGTAAATGCATGTGGTTGTAGGATTCAACCGCCCGGGATCGATGCCAATCTTGAGTTATGGTTGGAAATGTGGAATAATCGCAACAAAGCATTGGCGATTTAAAGAACAGCAAAAATGTATAGAAATCCTAAGAATGCATGAATAATTGCGATAATTATGATGAAATCAGCTGCACGACTGTGTTTTACTTTCATGTGGCTAAAGTTTTCTCCGTTAACCCTAGCATCTCTAGTTCGCTTACCCAGTCTAGCGAGCAGCAATAACAGAATAAATCCCAAAGGCCCCATATAACCATGAAGATTAGTCGGCCAAATCTCGGAAAAAGCATCACCGTTACTGCGCCAGCCTGCAATTGCTTTACCAATAAATGCAATAACAATAACGATGAAAGTAGCCCAAACTAACCTCTTTCCTGTTTTTTCATGATTTTCTCGTGCTGCCTTTCTTTCCTCGCCTTTTAGTATGGTATTCCTTTTTTTCCAAGTATACTGCCACCAAATCCAATAAATCAAGCCACTGGCCAGTATTGGATGGGCAAGAAGAGCTAAAGTTCTAACAATATCCAAAAGACCACTGTTAGGGTCCAAGTGGTAGTCATAAATTTATGTTGGCAGTTGAGGAAATTTTTTTTCATTGGTTATTTTTACTCTTTTTGCCGGTGGGTTGAAGTCCCATCGTCTACGCGTTCAAACTATCCGGGTGATTTTACTGCAAGAAGACCACATGGCAAAATGTTTGGAGGCCGCTTTTAAAGCGAATTTTCCAAAGCCTCAGCGTCGCAGAATCGTTCTAAAAACTGCTGATTGGACTATGCTTGAAAAAAAATGGAGATCTTTAGTTTACATTGCGATGGAAGATATCACGCCACCATCTGATGATGATGATAAACCATCATTCACACGTCAGCCTCGTGGTGCTAGGCGTAGAAAGCGAGGAGGGGGAACTCAAAGTCCAATGGATTGGCTACCTTCGATAGAAGAAGTACTGGAGGACGAATCTGAATCCAGTGCATTCCGTCTGGCAGTTTTGCTCATCAACAAGCAATTGAAAAAAGAGGACTGGAAGGATGAATACAAACTAGTTGAAGATAGTCTTAGAGAAGACTGTATTGAAAGTGGTGTTGATTCTGCTTGGCTTAAATTAGCAGACAGAACACTTTTGCTCAGCCAGTTTCTCTCGTTCCCTGTAAGCAAAAAGAAGCGAAAAAAGAGTGCTAAGAAAATCAATTTAGACAAGGCAAGAATCGACGTTTTTGATTCTGTAGAATTGCTCAAACTTCTAGATGAAGTGAAGGTATTATGTGAAGATGCAGAGACACAAGTTGCATTACAGAAAGTAGTTGCACAACTTAAATCAAAGAGAGAAATCAATCCCGATAAGCAATTATTAGAACTCAAGGGAAATGCTGCTATAATCTCGGTATTGCTAACACTTAATTCAGGAAAAGACGCTTCAAAAGCCATCAAAGAATTGACCAAAGCCAATGAAAAACTCGCTATGGAGTATCAAGACTTGTTTAATCTTGTGAATGGGAAAATTAGTGATTGGAAGTCGAGTTCCAATCTCGAATCATCAGATGGTCTTTCCAAAGCAAGAAAATATCTGACTTGGACCATGGCTCCCTTAGAAGAAGTCTCGAAACTATCTTCCAAGGAACTTAACGAAGGGATTAATCTATTGAGACAGAAGCAGGAGAATAATTCTAAGGTCGAAGAATTAACTTGGATTTATCTTTCAATTTTAAATTCCGAAGGGTCTATGGACGAAGCAGAAAAATTGTTAATCAAACAATCGCTTGAGCAAGGGGCAGAGATTAAGCAACTTATGCCGGTTATTACCAGTATCAATTCTCCAGAGATTATAGCTTGGTTAGAAAATCAAATACCTAGATTAGATGAAGGTAGTCTATCAGAGATAGTAATCACTGAAGGAATTCCTTACTCAACGGTTAATTTAGCGTTAAAGAGGTTACAGGACTTTAATGGAGAAGCATGGGAACAAGTGTCAGGGAAAGCAATTGAGGTTTATTCTCAGTGTTTAGAGTTGGAGAGGCTAACTGAGTTATTTTCTAGCAATCCCATCTTGGTTTTAGCACACCCATTTGAAGCATTGATTGTTTATCATCTCATTGCTGCCAATGGTAACGAGCAATTGTTAGACTTTGCGAAAAATGCTAGATCTGAAGGTTTAGCCTCAATACACGGCACTACACCACCGCATTACATTTCTTCTACGAGCCATTCTTTATTGCTGATGATGGAAGGTAGCAATGTCGATGAGGCTGGGTTTTCAATATTAGATAAGCGTGGATATCAGGCGTTGAAGAATGCCAAACACTCCCTTAAAGAAGGTGGCAGCGGGACCATTTCTCTGACCAATTTAGAGCATTTAGTAAAAAGCGTAGAACAAAGTGAATTAAGCGAACTTGAGTCTAGATTATTTTCGGTATTAATCTCGACACTGAGACTAAATTATGTCAGACTATCTTTACAGCACGGATTGCGAAATAAAGACATTGTTGAAATTTTGGATAAATTGGTTGAAGGTAAGGACACACCTTCTAGGATTATTCATTCATTAAGCCAATTGATATTTGAACATGACATTGGCCTTCAATCATTGGTCTCATGGTATCAAGACTATGAGCCATTATCGCCATGGCATACAGTATCTAGGGCCGCAGTTTCAGCATCGAACGGTCAGGAAATCAATGCAGCCAGAGATTACAGGCGGGCTGCTGAACACAAGGATTTTGACTTTGAACACTCAATGATTTTGTATAGAAAAGCGTTGATTCATCTTGCTCATGCTAGCCAGTGGAGTGAAGCAGTAAATCTTCTTGACCAGCAACCGGCATTGAAGACAGCTATCACAAAACGATTCCAATTATATCTCAGAGTTTCCTTTATCGCTAGTCAAAAGCAGACTGATAAGGCTACTCAAATGGTTAAGGACTTTGCTAGAAGAACAAAAACTATCCAAGAGGAAGATGAAAACGGTGAAATTTCGCAGAAAGAACGGGTCTATTTTGCTGAGGACGAATTGGATTCCTTGCGTAGTTATCCATTCGAGCATCGTAGAACACTTCCAAGCGATCCTTTCTCCGGAAGAGTTACAGCGGCAATCAATACTGTACACAAGAGCAGAAGGAGAAATAGGAAATCTTACGATGCTCTATTCATGAATTTGATGCAGCAGCCCACTCCTTCAAGCATGGAAGTCTATGATCTTGCTAAGAGTATGGCTGAGAATAATCCTATTGAAGGCATGATGTTCTTTGAACGAGCGCTTAATTCAGGAAAATTCTCTATCAGCGATTCAAAGAGACTTGCTGAATCAGAAAGAAGTTTATTTTCTAAATATCGAAATCAAATACCAAATGCGTATAGAAGATATTTGAAGAATTTGTCCCTGCCGCCACTTGTTATCGTCGATACAAATATCCTTATCGACGCATTGGTCGATAAGATTTCAACCCAATTAGAATTGGCTAGCGAAACTAGTTTAGATTTATCCGAGCAAAATTCCTTCCACAAGGTGCTATCTAGCAGAGCCAGAGATGGTAAAATTAGCTTATGGCTACCTCAAATTGTCATACAGGAGCTACGAGAAATAGGTAAAGGAGTTTCAAAACTGCGCGCTAAATTCTCAAACTCGCTCGTCAAACCAAAAATTGTTGATGAAATTATGGAAAAAGACAATATTGCTAAGTTGATTGATGAAGTAATTTCAGATTTTAATGTGTGGAAACCGTTAGATATTCATCTAGAAAAGGATTCAGACAGTTCCGAAAATAAAGAATTGATTAAGCGATTCTTACTAGATTATTATGAAATCTATGATGAGCTGTCTGCTATGAAACGTGAACATGGTGGTAAACAGAAAAGAACCAAGATAGCAGGAAAAGCAGTTTATCCTGAAGCAGCAGATAGGAAAATTATGAAAGTTGCAATTCATGTTGCTAAACAATGTTTAGAAGGTTTAGGCGCAGTTGTGATTGCCACTAGAGACGGGGATTTTACCTTGACAGCAAGGGCCTTTGAAGAAAGATTTGGCTTCGGCGTAATCAAAAATAGTAGAATGCTGAATGCATGGCTTGAGATTTAGTCTCAACTAAGAACTACGGATATATCACATGTGTGAAATCATGGCATCGCCAAATTCACTGCAAGATAGAAGCGATGCGTCATTCATCAGTCTTTCGAAATCGTAGGTAACAGTCTTAGCAGAGATGGCCTTCTCCATTCCTTTTACTATCAAATCTGCGGCCTCGTTCCAACCCATGTGTCTGAGCATCATTTCAGCGCTTAGAATCAAACTTCCAGGATTGACTTTATCTTGTCCAGTATATTTCGGCGCGGTACCATGTGTAGCCTCAAATATAGCAATACCAGAATCATAGTTGATGTTGGCCCCAGGAGCAATCCCTATACCGCCAACCTGAGCGGCAAGTGCATCAGAAATATAATCTCCATTTAGGTTCATTGTGGCTAGTACTGAGTATTCAGCCGGCCTAGTAATTATTTGTTGTAGCATAGCATCTGCAATTACATCTTTGATTATAATATCATTACCAGTTTTGGGATTTTTCATTGTACACCATGGGCCTCCATCAAGTTCTTTGGCGCCGAATTCATCCTTTGCTAATTGGTATCCCCAATCTCTAAATCCACCTTCGGTGAATTTCATAATGTTGCCTTTGTGAACAAGTGTTACCGATTCCTTATCGTTGTCAATAGCGTACTTCAAAGCCGCTCGAACAATCCTTGAAGTCCCTTCTTGGGAGATTGGCTTAATTCCAATCCCAGAAGTATCCGGGAATCTAATTTTGTCAACACCCATTTCATCTTGTAAAAATCGTATAACTTTAGCAACTCCTGCAGAACCAGCTTCCCATTCTATGCCAGCATAAACGTCTTCACTGTTCTCTCTGAAAATAATCATGTCAACATCGTTGGGGGCTTTTACGGGCGATGGAGTTCCCTCATACCATCGCACAGGACGAACGCATGCAAAGAGATCCAGTTTTTGTCTGAGTGCAACATTTAGAGAACGTATCCCTCCACCGACTGGTGTAGTAAGTGGGCCTTTAATCGAAACGAGCCCTTCTCTCATAGCATCTAGAGTTTCTTCAGGTAGCCATTCGCCAGTCTTGTTGAATGCTTTTTCTCCGGCAAGTACTTCATTCCAATGAATTTTCTTTACTCCTTGATAAGCGATTTCAACAGCAGAATCAACGACCTTTATCATCACCGGGGTAATATCAATTCCAATTCCATCACCTTCAATATAATGAATTATAGGATTGTTTGGGATATTTAAAATTCCATTTTTCATCGTTACTCCGCTTCCACTCATGTCGACCGTTCTATCCGACAGGCACTCCCTTCAATAATCAACCGCCCTTAGGAATGTCATGTACGGAAGGGTTGATTGGCTCGGTGAGCATTTAGTAGAGTGCAGTAATGCGAATGGACAAAAGATAACCATTGATTGGGAAGATGGGCCTTCACCGGTCCAAATAACACTGCAGATGCTGGGCGCTTGTTCATTGGTGGATGTGGTTGAAGGTCTTAAACAAAGAAATTTTGACAAGGTTTGGATTGAAATGGAAAGCGAGAGGGCAGGAAGTGCGCCTAGAGTTTTTACTTCAATCAATATGATCTATAATGTCAGAGGAGACGTTCCATTAAAGTTGGTTGAGAGAATTGTTGCCAAAAGTCATGAGAAATACTGTACCATTTCTAATATGATCAAGCACACTGCAAAAATAACATCAAGCGTTGTAATTCATCCGAATTCGAGTTGATGAAAGCACATTCATTGCTTGTACAAGTAAATCTCTCAAAACGTTGTACAGTGGTATCCAAATAGTTGGAATCGATTCAGGAGCATCGTGAAGCTTTGTACCCTGCTCAGTTGAACTAACAGTTGCGTACGGCCTCACCGGTCCAGAACCTATCATGTCAATAATTAGTGATAGATGGTAAGCGTCTTTATCTCGGGTAACCTTAGCCGACGCTATGTTTGCTACGGCGTCACCAGGCAAATCTGTAAGCCATTCTTCGCCCCTATCCTCACGCTGTTGAAGTTCATTTTTGACAAGAACTTCTAATAGTTCCGCGATGGTATCTTCAGGAATATTTTGATTGTTTTCTGCCTCTGTAGGAACTTTCTCTTCTACCGCATCATCTGTTACAAATTTGAATTCATCAATATCGTCTATTATAGATACTTCGTCTTCTTCCATAAATGCAGCTAGTGGGTCATTTGCGGCGGTAGTATTTACTGATGTTGCAGTGGCTTTGTTAGCAGAATAGTTTACCACACCAAGCTCTGCAAACATATCTACTTCTTCATCATCGTTACCAATCACTTCCGGAGTATTAAAGAAATCCATAGCGCCCAATCCGCGATGAAGTTGCGTTTCATTATACTTGAATGCATGTTCTAACCTTTCGCGTATTGTGTCATGGAAATTATCACTAATAATAGGTGGGCAAGACTCAAAGAGGAGCCATTTATGGCAGTGTTGAAGGACATGCAAGCAATGTTGAAACGAACATTTTACTTGCTAATAATTTTCTCACTGGTAGTAATTATTCCTCCGAGCGATAGCTTTCCTAACGGTGTAGGTAAGGCAGGCAGTAACGGTTGTCTTTGTCATGGGGGCAATTCGGATTTAACTAGTCTAGAGATTGAGGGCCTTCCCGATAAATTCGAATCTAATACAACTTATGATTTAAAATTAATAATAACCAGTGAAATCGATATTGCTTCAGAAAATTCCTCGAAAGGCGGGTTTAGAATTAATATCTCACATGGAATGATTAATTTCGAAAATGATAGCCACGGCACATTTCTGGAAGATTCATGGACCCATACTGAAGAGGGAAACAAGTATAGAATCTGGAATTTTTCCTGGACTTCGCCCGAGGATAATTCATCATCAGTCGAATTCAGAATTTATGGCAATGCGGTTAACGGGAACGGCAATCCATACGGCGATGCATGGAATTATTTAGATTTCAAAATCGGTGGAGTAGAATATTTTGATGACTTGTCAGTTAGAGAAAAGGATTACCAAATTCAAACTTATGAGGCTATAATTTTAGCAGTAGTCTCTTTAGCACTAATTTATGCCGGATTTAGGGCGGTAAAGTAATCAGTTGACAAATTCAATGCTCTTATTCCTTAGAGCCCTCAACTGTCTATTTTCACTTGAACCATGTATTTGCTCGCTTTTAACTCCTGTCAATACTAGCATAACTCTAATCTCGTCGCCTAATGATTCATCAACAGCAGCTCCCCAAATTATCTTGGCATGTGGAGACACTTGCTCTTGAATTATTTGAGCGCACTTTTCTGCTTCTCCAAGTGTTAAACTTGAGCCGCCAACGACATTTATTAGCGCTCCACGGGCATCGGTAGTATCCAATTCTAGTAGCGGAGAGTGTAAGGCTTCGAGAGTGGCCTCTTCAGCGCGATTCGAACTTTTAGAGGCCCCTAATCCAATCATTGCAACACCACTACCCGACTTGATTACTGCTTTCAAATCTTCAAAGTCAAGATTAACCATTCCATCTGTTGTAAGTAGTTCCGTAACTCCGGTTATTGAACGAACTAATAACTCATCTCCGACCCTAAACGCGCTGGCGATTGGTAAATCCTTGACTCCTTCAATTTCAAGTAACCTCTCGTTTGGAATTACCAGTATCGTGTCACAGTGTTCGCGTAGTCTCTCCAAGCCCCACTCGGCATTCTGTTTCCTGAGCGAACCTTCGGATTTGAACGGATAAGTTACTACAGCGATTGTCATTGCTCCCTGTTGTTTTGCTAATCTTGCAATGTGTCCAGCAGCTCCAGTCCCTGAGCCTCCACCCATTCCAGCAGTAATTATTGCTAACTGGGTATCATTAGTAATTCTTCTTAGAACCATTTCAGACTCTAGTGCAGCGGCCTCGCCTTTAGTGGGATCTCCCCCTGCCCCTCTTCCCCTGGCAGTCCTGCCAATCAGTACTTTTTCCTCTATTGGGGACATCAATAGTGCCTGAGCATCAGTGTTTATTGCATATCCAGTGACATAACTATTTTCAAATAAGCCCTCTTCGAATAATCTGTTAATAGCATTACATCCTGCACCCCCTGCACCGTAAACACGTATCCGGGGTTGTAGAGACTCAAGTAAAGCACGTAACTCTTCCTCGCTTCCTTGCCCAGGAGGTAATTCATTAGGGGAAATTTTAGTTTGTTCCTCTTCGCTAAGTTCAAGCACACGTTCGATTAGATGACGCATACAGGTTATCCTGCACGAAGCATCTTTGAATATGCCGACTGTTTTAACCCATTACAAGGCGATTTGGAGAGTTTATTGGAAAAACCAAATCAATCTCTGAGTCCTTCTTGTGTGACATTGTACACACATTCGCCGTCAGGCAAGTTAGGAGAGTCAACTAATCTAGCGATTCTTCTACCACCTTTTGCTTTGCGCAGATATAATCTAAATGTACTTGCGTGTGCTAATACGTGGCCACCGATTGGTTTTGTTGGATCTCCCCACATAGCATCTGGCTTTGAGTGAACTTGGTTGGTGACTAAAACTAGAGCGTTGTTGATGTCAGCTAGTTGTTTTAGTTCCTTCAAGTGCTTGTTGAGTTTTTGTTGTCTGTTAGCAAGCATTCCTCGTCCAATAAATTCCGCACGGAAATGACTGGTTAAAGAATCGACAATTATCATCTTAACATCTAGTCCTTTGCTCATTCTTTTTATCTCATCAACTAGCAACATTTGGTGAGCCGAGTTGTAAGCTCTAGCCACATGGATTCTAGACAGTACTTGGTCTGGGTCAAGATTCAAGCCGCGCGCCATTTGAGTAATTCTTTCAGGTCTGAAAGTGTCTTCTGTATCAATGTAGAAGACATCACCATCTAGTCCTCCTTCTTCAGCTGGCAACGTACAATTAACCGCTAATTGGTGCCCAATTTGGGTTTTTCCACTACCAAATGCACCATATACCTCGACTAAGGCTTGTGTTTCAAAACCTCCGCCAAGTAAATCATCGATTGATTGAACCTTGGAAGACAATTTCTTGACTTCTCTTCTTCTTTCTAGTAGAGCGCCACCAGAGACGAATCCTCCGATATTTGCCATTTTCTTAGATGCTGCAATGATTTTGCTGGCAACCGCTTCACCAATCTCTGCTTGGTCAGCGAGATCAGCCGGCGACATTACCGCTAGCGCTAGTAGTTCGTCAAATCCTGCTTCTCGCAGCTTTTCAGCAGTTGCGGGACCAACACCAGGCAGGTCCTCGATTCCGACCTCTGGGCCCTCCTCTTCTTGTGGCATCACTACCACCGTCTCCTCCTGAGGGTCTTGATTCTTTTCAACTTCTATCTTTACTTTTTTCTTCGTTTTTCCTGCCATTCCGCATCACTTCAATTAGTGCTGGTAGGGCCAGAGTATATCAATAAACTAAGCAGACCTACTTTGGAAAAAGCAAATATTTTTCTTTCAATCAAATGTTAAACATGCCACTGCAATACATTTTTCACTTTTACTTCAGATTAAGTTGAACTGAAAGTGAAATCATTCTTCAGGAGTTTGGCCTGTAGGAAGTGGGTTTGGAGAACTTTCATCCGAACTATATTTTATCGATACACTATGTTCAATGTCAACATTCTCTTGGTCA